>Ga0307380_10001375_pt1 | contig 35737 bp, 27 predicted proteins | sample UN3MG_FD_202239 | JGI IMG/M metagenome (GOLD analysis project Ga0307380, IMG submission 202239) | Soil microbial communities from Risofladan, Vaasa, Finland - UN-3 | ecosystem: Environmental > Terrestrial > Soil > Coastal area > Acid sulfate soil | place: Finland: Risofladan, Vaasa | collected...
GAATGAGAGCCGACCTATTCTGGTCTTGCCGAACAGCACGCAGTTCTTCAGCTCAACCCCGTATCCCACAATCGTCCACTCGCCAAGCGACGTAAACTCGCGTATCAGGGAGTTGTTCCCGATGTAGCAGTGTTTGCCCACGTAGCATGGACCTCGCAGCACCGCCCCCTCACTTATCTCGGCGTAATCATCAATGAATACTGACCCAGTGAAGGTTATGTTCGAGGCGACTTTGGCGAGCTTGGAGATGCTGGCGTTGGGCCACTTGTCCATCAGAATGCGGTTGGCCTGCAACACATCCCAAGGACGGTTCATGTCTATCCAATCCTCTTTCCAGATCGTTGCATAGAAACCGTATTCGCTGCTCAGGTCGTTGAAGGCGGCCGCCACGTTCCCCTCGTTTCTCTCCACAAGGTCGAAGAACTCGGACGCGAGAACGAACGTCCCCGCAAGGACGTAGTTACCCATTGCGTGGCCCTTCGGCTTCTCAACCACTCTCGATATCCGCGACGTCTCATCAAGGTAAACGTTCCCGTAAAGCTCCGTCCGAGGCACAAGAGCTACCACGGCAGTCGATTTCTTGAACTCGCTGAACGATGCCAAGCAGTTCAGGAAGATGTTCTCGGAGAACACCGTGTCGCCATACGAGACGATGAAATAGTCCAATCCCTTGAATCTATCTCGTGCACGAAGCACCGCCTCGCCAATGCCGCCCTCTGCATCTTGATGAACATACTCAATGTTCATCCCCCAGGCGGAGCCCCGCCCGAAGTAGTTTCGGATCTGCTCCGCGTGGTGGCCAACCACGATCACCGCATCGGTGATGCCCGCGTCCCTCAGCATCATCAGCGAGTGCTCGAGCAGCGGTTTACCGCAGAGGATCATCATAGGTTTCGGCCTGGTATCTGAAAGAGGCGAGAGATTGGCGCCTCGCCCTCCAGCAAGAATGAGTGCTTTCATTTTGGATCACAACCTTCCCATGTCAATCCGCTACACACGTTCTGGCGTTTACACATCTTCTCGCATCATCGGGCACAAGTATATCCTCTCTCTCAATGACCTCAAAGCAAGCGCTCCACCGCCGTCATCCGCCAGTGACGCCGGCGCCAGAGACAAAAGACCCAACCGCTCGGCGAGGCCATCTTTGCCCCGGGAATTGAAAATAGATATAATGCCCTGTATTGTCAACTAACGCCGGGACGGCGACCGCCGGCGTCGCGCGGTGGGCAAGAGGCTTATTGTCTGCATAGATAGGTTGCAGCGCATTGAGAGGAACAGCTGAACGGTGACCTGGTCTTGGATTGGCAACTTATTGTTGTTTTCGCTGGGCGGTCTTCTGCTGCTCCAAGCCTTGTTCCTCAAGATCAAGGCTGAGAGGGCCGCGTCTCTAGTGGAGCTCGCGTTTGCCGCGGACGCGCTGGTGCTCTTGGTCTGGCGGGTGTATTCCTTCCTTCTTGGCGACAAAACCGGCCTTCAGCCAGCCTCGGCAATTGCGATCTGCGTTCCGGCAATTGTGTATGTAGCTGCCGCGAGAATGCTGAGGAAGAAGAGGGTCGGGCTGTTGGTCTGGGCGGCAATGGCGCTTGCTAGCTTCTTTTCGTTCGCCTTTCTCGCCACACAGGAGGCCGGCGCCACATATTTTCCGAGCTTCGCATCCGGCTCCGAGCGAATATCCACGATAGAGCTTGAAAAGCAGAAGCAGCAGAACCGCGACTATCTTGGCTCGATGGAGCTGTCGGACGTTAGGGCAAAGTATTATGAGGACAGGTTCCACGGGCATTCAATCCTTCTGGAGTGCGAGATAAGAAACACTGGATTGCGGGACGTTGGCACCGTCACGCTTTCGGCCACACTCTTTTCGGACGACGGAGCGATCATCCATCAAGAGGATTTCTATCCCGTTTCAAAAGACTCGCCGCTGTCTTCCGGCAACAAACTGCACATGCTCTCTCGTTTCTCTCAGACTCCAAAGGGATGGAATCCCAAGAACCTCGACGTGCGCATAACAGAGCTCAGACTAGCGGGCAATCTCATGATCTCAGCCGCGACATTTCCGCATTTTTCAGGTAAAAAGGACAAATGAAAAACGACCAAGAAAAACCCAAACTCCTTTTCTGGGGCCTGATGGGCTACGACAGACCATCTACCAGAATCCGCTGCGTCAACTTCGCTGACCAGCTGCAAAAGCGCGGCTACACGTGCGACTACGTTCTCTACAAGGACAGATACGGACGGCAGTTCGGGCACGAGCAGATGCTGCACGTGGGCGACCGCCACAAACTGATGATATCCCGCCGTGCATACAAAGACCACAAGAACGATGACGGTGCGGTCATATACTTACAGAAGGCGCATTGGCACGCTCTTACGCCGCACCTCTTGCACAAGCGTCGTGGCGTCAAGATGATCTTCGACTACGATGACTGGGACCTGGACAGGTCCCCGTTTCTCAACCATGACTTCCTCAATTCTATCTTTCTCGGCAGCAGGGATGAGGCGGTGATCACATGGAAGCTGGTTGACGAGTCGATAGCCTGCGTGGCGGCCAGCAGGGAGCTGGAGCGGCTGCTCAAGATGAGACATCCCAGGGTCTATTACATCCCGACGGGGCCAGATACGGAGCGGTTCTCGATGACCGACAAGCGGCGAGCCGCGCGCGCCGGGCAGGCCAAGACAGCCTTCGTGTGGTGTGGCAACATCTGGGGTGATATTATCCTCGGGAACGTTGTCTTTCTCCTCAACTGCTTCTCCAAGGTCTATCAGGCCAATCAAAACGTCGTGCTCCGCCTCCTGGCGTGGGGCACTTATGGCCACGTCGTCAGGGGCCTTATCTCAACAGCGTACCGCCATCTTCCCATCGAGTTCCGCGAGTTCATCCATCCCGACCGCGTCCCCGACTTCCTGGCCGAGGCGCACGTGGGCCTCCTCCCACTTCAGGCCGATGAGATGAACGTCCAGTGGCTCAAGAGCAAGAGCCCGACCAAACAGTTCGAGTACATGGCTATGGAGCTTCCGACCGTCGCGATGCCCGTCGGCGATGTCAAGTATCTGGTGAAGGACGGTGTGAACGGCTTTTTGGCCCGTTCAGAGGATGAGTTCGTCGAGAAGATGCTGACTCTCGCAGGCGACCGAGCTCTTTGCGCCTCGATGGGCACGAAGGCGAGGCAGACGATCCTCAAGGACTACTGCCTGGAGCGCCTCGGCGACAAGCTCGACGCGATGCTCACCGAGCTTCGGCGGGAGAACCTGCTCTAGCCTTCCAGTCTGCGGATTAGGTCCGCCTCGAAAAGCGAACGACACGCCTCGCCGTAAGAGTCTCTAGCCCCGCTCAGGATTCAGCTTGATAAACGTGTTCAGGGAGCTTAGTATTGTTTCTGTAAGGCTCATTTGCTTTGGGCAAGGCAATCTTAATTGAGCGCCTGAGCGTTGGTGCTTAAGTTTATGATGGAGGGCCCATGATGAGAGCATTCTATGCACTAAGTAGGTCTTGGAGGATGAGAATCGCTTCCTTTATGGCTTGTGCTTGGCTCGCTCTATGCCTCGTCCCGAATTTGGCCGCACTGACCATCACCACCTTTCGTTTCTCGGACCTTGACCCAGTCCCTGACCGCCGCAGTCAGCCGGTTGTGGGGCCCGAAGGGGACATCTGGTTCACGGTGAATAATCCCGCAAGATTGATGAGGATTCGTGATTCTCGGATCGAGTGCGTTCTCGACTCAGGTATTACACCGGGTGATGCCCTCGATCTCTCCGTGTCGCCGGATGGCCGACTGTATCTGTCCAATTGCCGTTACGTTTACTTACCCGAGGAAGGGATTGTGCCCAGCGGGGTCAGACAGCCACAACGCGGAGGCTATATCCAGGATCCCGGCATTTTCGACGCAGACCTCCGGATGTACTGTACGATAAACTCGCAGTACATGTTTTGGCGGGAGGGATACCTGTTCGAGATGTCCATGGGTGAAGAGGCCATTCTAAGGTTTCAGACGTCGGTCATAGGGCGCCCCCTGATCGTGTCCTTGAACGAGTGCTGGATGACCTATGCGCCCTATCTGTCCAAGATTAACCTTGAGACGGGAGAAGTCGAAGAGAGATATAGGATAGACCCCATCGCCTACCGCGTCTGCGCTAAGGACTCCATGGGTCGGCTGTGGCTATCTGGCGAGAATATCGTGATATTTGATGGTGAGAACTCCGAGACGTTCGCTGCAACATTCGACAGCCCCGACCATGAATGGTACCAATGGTATGATTATGTCGCTCTCACGGGGGACATGACCACATGGGCAATAACTGGAAGGAACGCGGATACCATAGGTATCACGAGATTCAAGCGTGATGACGCCCTCCTGCTCACGGCTGAAGATGGCCTGTTGAGCGGCCACGTCTTTTATCCACCGTCGATCGACATCGACTATGACGGCAACGTCTGGGTACTTCACAATGAGGGCATCAGCAGGATAGCGGACGGGGGATGGCCGCCGATGCGTTTGATGCTGCATCGGCTGGAGACGCCGGAGAGCATTGCGGTGGAGGCGCAGGTGATAAACAACGGGCCGGTCGTTGGCGTTGACGTGTATGTGGCGCTTGAGCTGAACGGGCAGCTTCTGTTCTGGCCGAACTGGCAGCCGGAGCCTTCGCCTGTCCAGGTCAACCTCTGCCCCGGCTTCAGCGAATCGGCGACGATCATCGAGATGCCGAGGTCGCAAATTCCGCCCGGGAGCTACACGTTCTGGGGCTGTATGACCGGCCGAGGCACGCAGAAGCTCATCGGCCCCCTCGACCGCAAGTTCGAGGTGCTCCGCATAGATGTGAACGAGGGCAACTGATTCGCGAGAGGTGTCATGTTCGAGAACAGAACAATTGACATCCAGATATCCCCGTTTCAGGGGATGACGGCCGTGGTTGATAGGGTTGTTTTTGAGGACACCTTTGAGCCATATCAGAGGCACGTCTATAAGATCGCACGCGAGGGATTCGATCCGGGCATCATCCTGCCGGACGACCCTGGAGTTGTCCCATATCTGTTTATCACGCAATTGCAGGACTTGTTAATCGAGCGCCTGAGCGTTGGCGCTTAACGCTATGGTGGGAGACCTATCATGAGAGCGTTCCTTTGCTGCTGCGCCATTTCGTGGGCCGTTATCGGTATCGCGCCATTTGCTCTATCGAACGTCGTTGAGACATTCATCCTGCCGATGGAGCCGGTCCCTGTGTGGTGTTCCGATTTCATGGATGACGGTAGGGAGGTTGGCCCGGAGGGTGACATTTGGTTGATCCTGCCCATGCCGGAGCGTCTGATGCGCATCTCGGGTGATCAGATTCAGTGCGTTTTCGATAGTGGCATCATGGTCAACGGGGGCCCCCCTTTGACTTTCTCCCCAGACGGGCCGCTCTGGATCGGTAATTTCAAGTACGTTTACTCACCGGAGCAGGGATTGCACGAAAGCGGTCTCGAGATACCCCCGACATATTCCGGGCCTGGCGCGTCGACCGGTGTCTGGCGTCCCATGATCGACATGAACTGCCGGATGTTCCTCTGCGGAGGCTCCTCGTCTTGGGATTACCACAGCTCATGCGTCTGGGAGGTCAGGTCCGGCGAAAGCCCGCTCAAGCTGTTCGAGGCACAGGACCTGCAATTCCCTTTTTTGGTTTCGGCGGATGAGTTCTGTGCTTACATTCCCAATCACTGGGGTGGGCAGGAGTCCGAGATCGACTTGGACGCAAGTGTTGTGAAAGGTGAATACGGAGATTTCAGGATTCGTATGGACGCCGAGGATAGCGAGGGTCTTATGTGGTTTGCGGGCTATACCGGAATTTCGACGTTTGATCACGGTGATTTCTCGAGATACTGCGAGCCTGGCGATGGAGTCTCCTTTCAGTGGCCGCTGGTCTTGACGGCGGATTGGACTGTGTGGGTGGGGACAGCGACCGCAGGCGCTCTTCGGATTCGGGGTGCTCAGGGGGAGGAGCAGCGCTTTTTCACAACAGAGGAGGGTCTATTAACCAACCGCTGCCGCTATCCGAAAATTGACTATGACGGGCGAGTCTGGTTCTTCAACGCGAACGATGAGGGCATCATCGGTCTGAGCAGGATAACGGATGGGGGATGGCCGCCGATGCGGCTGATGCTGCATCGGCTGGAGACGCCGGAGGGGATTGCGGTTGAGGCGCAGGTGATAAACAACGGGCCGGTCGTTGGCGTTGACGTGTATGTGGCGCTCGAGCTGAACGGGCAGCTCTTATTCTGGCCAAACTGGCAGCCGGAGCGCTGTCCCGTCCAGGTCAACCTCCGTCCAGGGCACAACCAGACCGCCGTGATCATCTCCGCGCCTGGTTCAAGCATCCCGCCCGGCAGCTACACGTTCTATGGCTGCATGACCGGCCGCAACACGCAGAAGCTCATCGGCCCCCTCGACCGCAAGCTCGAGACCCTCCGCATAGATGTGAACGAGGGCGACTAATTCGCGGAAACTATTATGTTCGAGAACAGAACAATTGACCTTCAGATTCCGCCATCTCAGGGCATGACTCAAGTGGTTGATAGGGTTGTTTTGGGGGATACCTTCGAGCCTTACGAGCGCCATGTCTATAAGATCCCGAGAGCAGCAACGCCACCGTGGGTCCTGCCGCTTGAGGATCTGGATAGGATCATATCTGAAGCACTGTCGATACCGGGGCATTTGTAGTGGAGGCAATTAGGATGATCAATGTCAAATGCGTTAGCTGCGTCGGATTACTGGTTTTCGCCTTGCTTGCCTCAACTGGCATCCGCGCCCAACAGGTTACTGTATTCGACTCGCCCGGCTCGCCTGCCGTTGCGCCTGACGGGTCGATTTGGGTTTTTCCCGGCGATCCACCTCGACTGCTGCGATTCGACGGCGACAGCTTTGAGAGGATTTCCGTGCAAGGGCCCGACTGGTTCGATCTTAGCTGTGGAGGGAGGGTTCATTTCGCCCCGTATGGGCAGATGTGGTTAGAGCAGCTGCTGCCAGGGATTTGGGACTGGTCGATTTATACATATTCTGCGGAGAAAGGGTTAACTCGCAGCGATCTGCCATTCCCGCGGACATACTATTCAAGCTTCATATTCTTTGACCCAACCGAGAGGATCTACTGCAAAGCGGCCGCTGAAAGGCGCAATTCTGGCGTGATTTATCGCGTATGCCCGGACGGCGCCACTGTGACATTCACCGCTCTCATCCTCAGTGATCCGTTGATTATAGGTTCTAACGAAGCCTGGGTTTGCGCCTGGACGCCCTATTGGGGGAAAGGGGACGAGGCATATCGGTCCGGACTATATCGAATCGATCTGCAAACAGGAGAGGAACTGGCCAACATCAGGTCGGATGAGTATTTGCCTTATGACGAGAAGCCGCTTGCAGTTGACGACGCCGGTCGCCTCTGGTTCTGGGGGGCCGGTCGGTTGTTTAGCTTCGACGGCTCAGACTTTCAGACGCTGGACGATTCAATGAGAGATGATGAATTCTGCGAAGGCCTCTGGATGACAACCGATGGGACTATATGGACGATCCTGCGGGGAGGTCCCTTTAATGAACGGATTGGAGTTAGGCGATTTCGCGATGGTAGCTTCAGAACGTTCACCAGCGAAGATGGTATTTCAAGCAACGACGTTGGCGCAATGATCATCGACTATGACGGAAACGTGTGGCTCTCTGATAGAATTGGCGCTGGCCTGACCAGGATCTCTGATGGGGGCTGGCCACAGATGCGACTTGCCCTTAACAAGTTGGAGACACCTGAGGCCATTGCCATAGTGGCCAGTGTTTTCAACACACAGCCCGTTGTCGGGGTTGACGTTTACATCGCTTGCCAGATAGGGGCTTCACTTCTATTCTATCCGAACTGGATGCAGGAGCCCTCTCCCATCCAAATCAATCTCTACGCGGGCTTCAATCAATCCGCGACGATCATCGAGATGCCGAAGGCGAGCATCCCGCCCGGGAGCTACACGTTCTGGGGCTGCATGACCGGCCGAGGCACGCAGAAGCTCATCGGCCCCCTCGACCGCAAGTTCGAGACTCTCCGCATAGAGGTCAACGAGGGCAACTAACTCGCGGAAGGTGTCATGTTCGAGGACAATCGCTAGTTTGGGCAAGTTCGAGGCGCTCACAATCGAGATCGCCAACACGGAAACGAGATGAGAGGCCCGAGATGAAATGGCCTAGAATCGTGGTCATCAGGCTTGATCTTGTCCCGCTAGCTACCTGCGCCTCTCAAACAGTAGGTATTTGAAGAAGCCGAGGCCGGTCGAGACGTAGTATCTGAGCGCCTTGAGGCTTTTGATGTGACTCAGAGTCGATAGGATGAACCGAGGCGAGAGCGAGTAGCGAAGGTAGAACCAGCGCTGCAAGCGGACGAGGTCATCTGAGGAGAAGTGCTCGGTGTGCCACGACGGCTGGGTGTGTGTGCAGTCGAACTTCTCCCAGTCCAGCGTCTCAGGCATGTAGCCGCCCGCCTGCATAGTATCGTAGAGCTCAGTGCCCGGGAAGGGGGTAACGACGTTGACCACGATGAAGTCGGGCGCGACGCGTTTTGCAAGTTTTAAGGTCATCTGGACCTCATCGAGCGTCTCGCTTGGGTGGCTTCCGATGATGAAGAACGCCTCCGTGGCGAGGCCGGCCCTCTTGGCGGCGTCGAAAGCCGTGATTATCTGCTCCTCTGTTATGCGTTTTTTTATCAGATTCCTTATCCGGTCGCTGCCGGACTCGATGCCGAACGCCACTTTCTTGCAGCCTGCGGCCTTCATTTTGGCGAGCATGTCCTGATCGACGGCATTAACTCGGGTGTCGCAGTCCCAGCTGATACCGAGTGCCGCGAACCCATCGAGCATTTTCTTGAGGCGCTTCCTGTTGAGTGTGAAGGTGTCGTCGTCGATCGTGTAGTGATCGAAGCCGAACTTTTCGATGCACTGTTTGACCTCGGCGAGAACGTGCTCGGACGAGCGGAATCGAAGCCGGCGGGAGAACGTGATCTTCGAGGCGCAGAACGTGCAGTCCTCGGTGCAGCCGCGGGAGGTGAAGAGGACGGTTGAACGGCAGGCGGAGTCGGCGACTCCGGGCGTTGGGCCGGCTCGGTATAGGTCGAGATTGAGCAGGTGTCTTGCGGGGAAAGGCAGCTTGTCGAGGTCATTGATAAGTGGCCTGCTCTCTTCGGTGACGGTCTCCGAGCCGCTGCGGTATGCAACGCCTCGGACGCCGTGTAGGTTCGGCTTGGCGCCTTCGGAGGCTCGCTGGCAGAGCTCCAGCAGCGTCTCCTCGCCCTCACCGAAGGCCGCCACGTCGAACCCCTCGAACTCCTGAAGCGAGCGCTCTGGCATGGCGCTAATGTGTGGGCCGCCCGCGACTACGAGTGCGTCCGGACAGCAGCTTTTGACCACTTTGGCGAGGCGATTCGCGGCGACAACGGTTGCGGACAGACACGTGAAGCCGACGAGGTCAGGTCCATAATCGGAGACCCTTGCCGCAAACTCCTTGTCGGAGAGATGTTCAACCTCGAAGTCGACTATCCTCGTGTCGATTCCGTTCGCGAGCAGGAATGCAGCAAGCGAGGCGATGTTTATTGGATGTTGCACAGAGCTTTTTTCGAGGCCCCCCATGATTCTAGGCGGCCTGACGATCAGCGTTTTAATGGTTCACTCCAGGCATTTGAGTCTCCGTCGCACAGAGGCATTTGTAGGGGCGGGGCTTGTCTCCGCCCATCTATATATTCGGGCAGACACAAGGCCTGCCCCTACATGTGGCATACCCCGCTGCGCCATCCCCGTTGAAACCAACTTATTAGACGGCCTCCTTGCCCCGCCCGAAAGATAGATGGGTGCGGCAAGCGGCAGCCCTACCTGAATCGGCAACGGCGGTGGCAGGCTAGAAAGCCCGGCCCACGCTCGCGGGCTACATGGTGATGGCATCGACAGCGTCCGCACCGACAATCCTGACCACGACCCTGTTGGGGACGCACACGATGGTCTGGCCCTGGGTATGGATCTTGCCGGTCTTTACGCATAACTTGTTCGGGCAGCACGAGTCTTTGACCCAGACGTATCCATCCAGGCACATCACTGTTGTTATGCCGAGCGGCCCGAGCACCTTTTGGGTGAAGTTCTGACCCAACGAGGCGCGATGGACGACATCGCTGTTGACGGATACTTCAACTTCTGAAATAGATTTGGGCGCCCCCGCTCCCGCCCAGATCATGAACAGCGCAGAGGCGCCCAGCACGACAAAAACTACGATGTCGCCGGCCCTGATGATTTTTGTCTTGTCAGACACCGGCCGCATCGCTTTGATTGAATAAACTCGTGCCGGCATCGTCATAGGTCTGCGAGCGGATTTCTTCCGGTAAGGCCGGCAAGGATTTTTTTGGCAAGATGCGAAACACAGCGCGTCCTAACTCGCCGACTAGCTCGGAGTGTTCGGGTCGATTGCCCCTGCGACGACCTCGTATTTCCCAAGCGGGAGCAACGAGGCTTCAACGGACAGAAGCGGCGCGTGAATTGAGAAACCGTAAGGGATAGTGCAAGTGAACGGACGTGGCTCACTAGACCAGTAATGCGGCCGAATGAGTGGGGCGGCGCCAATGAAACCCGCGTAAGGACCACCGTAGGCGCCCATGTCGTTGATTGAACCGTCTCTGTCGTTCATGCTGCTCTCTGGCAAGCCAGCATCGATGCAGGGCGAGCCTGCCTGTAGGTGAAAGTTGTAGTTCTGGGGGTCTGCAAACAGTGGGTCCGCTGAGATCAGGCCGGTGCCGGGAGAGGGCATAAAAGCCACCGACCCGTCGTCATAGACATACGGGGGGGCTTCCATGGCCCAGGCATCGTCATAGGCTATCTCAAGGCCAACCGGCAGAAGTTGAACAGCCGCCCAGACGGCGTGTTGGGCGTTTGCGAAGATGTTGTTCACAATGATGTGAGGGCCAAAGTCCTGACAGAGAATACAGGTGAGCGGGATAGAGAAGAAAGCGTTGTTAGAGATGTTTAAGGAAGACCCATCCGAGAAAATCCCATTGTAGAAGGGGCCGGCCACAACGGAGTTGCTCATTTCGACATCCGCATCGATCGCCCCGATGCCTAGCAAGTGGCTTCTTAGGAACATACAGCGTCTTACAGTAACATGGTTTGCTTGCTCGCAGTGGAGAGCGTTGAATCTATCCTCGAGGCTCGTTTCGTTGACGATCTGGGCGGTTGCAGAGGACAGGACCGATATCCCGTTTGTGTAATTCTTATGGTAATAATTGTTCGTGAGGGCAGCGTTGGAGCCTTCCTCTACAAGAACGCCTCCTTCGAAGTTGCGCTCGAGCACGTTGCCAGAAATGGTAACGTCCGAGCCTTCCGCGAGGTGTATCCCCGCAAGGCGATTGCACTGAATAGTGCAGCCGAGTACCTGGCCGGAAGAATTCATAAACTGCACGCCGTGGTCGAAGTTTTCGGTTACTGAATTGAAGCTGAACGTAACATCGGTTGAGTCAACGGCCCGAAGGCCCATTTGTGCGTTGCGGCTTGAATCGTTTCCTAACACACTTCCAGTTGATCGGATGAAGAATATGCCGGTGTGATGATTGCTCTGGGCAATGTTGCCTTCTATGTAAGCAACCGTGCCGTCTCTGCAGTTTATTCCCGCATGCACGTTTCCGAAGCAGAAATTGCCCGTGACCTCAATAGTTGATTGGAAGGAGAGAATGCCGTCAAGATCGTTGAAGTAGGCGAGATTCTGGTCAATCTGCGCGTCGCAGCCATCGACCTTAATTCCCGAGGCATAGTTGTCATGCAGCTCGTTGCCTACGGCGACGATCGTCCCACCAGTGCATAAGATGCCGTAGCCACCCCCTGAGATCTCATTTGACCAAAGTGTAACCGAGACGTCCCGCGAGTAGAGCGTTGCCACGGTTGAGCCGGAGATGAGCCTCAGTTGGCCTACGCTGCAGTCCTCGGCGCATACGATTGCAGGCTTCAAACCACCGTCAACAAGCGTGTTATCAGGACCCGCGCCGACAAGCGAGACACCCGGGCTCATCAACACGTTCTCGTTGTATTCGCCGGGGCCAACCAGAACCTCGTCGCCCGGCGACGCCGCGTTCATCGCGGCAGAGATCGTCGGGAACTCCTCGGGGACACGGAGAGTCTCGGCAGAAAGCCGAGCAGGAATGAGCAAGAGTAGTTCGAGCAGAATCAGCGTGGTGACCAAAGCCCGAATACGCAGAGCGTAGAACTTCAAGATGACCTCCCCATTATCCGTAAACTGACTAGCCCAAAGAAACACAACCCCGAGAGCTGTAAGTTCCCGAGTCTGCATTCATGTCGTTCCCCTGGCCAAAGTAAGGTTACTCTCGTATCTTGGATACAAGAAAGTCTCCAATCGCAAGAAAGTCAAGCGCCGTGTTCATGAACGATGCCAAGGCGTGCTTGGGGGCGCAGACGATCGGTGCGCCTCGCTCATTGAACGAGGTGTTCAGAAGCATCGGGACGCCAGTTAGTTTCTCAAATTCCTGAATTAGCCTTCTGTATCGCTTTGCGCGTGAGTTCTTTGGCACGGACTGGACCCTCGCACTGCCGTCAACGTGAACTACCGACGGGACTCTTTGCTTGACCCCATCCTTGAAATGGAAGTTCAGCGTCATGAACGGGCTCGGATAAGGGTTATGGAACCAATCCGGCATTCGCTCCTCGAGAATGGCAGGGGCGAGGGGACGCCACCGCTCGCGGCCCTTGATGTCGTTGACTAGGTCTTTCATATAAGGTTCTATTGGGCTGGCAAGGATGCTCCTTGAGCCAAGCGCTCGCGGCCCGAACTCCATCCGACCCTGGAACCACCCTACGGCCTTGTTCTCGGCCAGGAGCTTCGCCACTGGCTTTTCGATCTGCTTGTAATGCTTGTACGAGATACCCGGCGTCGCATCTAGCACAGTTCTAATCTCGTCGTTGGAATACTCAGGGCCCAGAAACACGTCCTCCATTGCGTCAGGCATCGGTTCGCCTCTCAGATGGGCAATCCAGACCGCAGCACCAAGCGCCGCGCCCATGTCCATCGCAGCCGGCTGAATGAAGATGTCGTCAACGAACTCAGAATCAAGCAGCGCCGAGTTCATCACGCAATTGAGAGAGACGCCGCCGCCGAGGCAGAGATTGCGGCAGCCCGTCTTGGCGTGCAGCAGTTTGGTCATCTCCATCCCGGCCAGCTCCAGCCGCTCCTGAAGCGTCGCTGCTATGTCCTTGTGAATGTCGGCTATTGGCTGGCCGTCATCTCGCGCGAATCTCCAGAGCTTGCGCAAGGCCTTGAAGTCGATGCAGTACGAATATGGATATACGGACAGGTATTCGCCGAGCTCCGGCCGCGGCGTGCCGTATGCAGAGAGCCCCATCGTCTTGCCCGCGTCGAAATAGACGAAGCCACAGACCTGCGAGACCGTTCGATAGAGTGTGCCGAGGGACTGATGCGGATGAAACTGCTTGATCGGGATCAGCTCGCCGTCCCGACCGTAGTAGAGCGAGGTGGGCGATTCGTCGCCAACGCCATCGGTAACGAAGATGTTGGCCCGGTCGAAACCTGAGCAGTAATAGGCACTTGCCGCGTGTGCGAGGTGGTGCTTCACGAATATGACCTCTTTGAAGCGCCGCCTGAGCTCCGAGAAGTAGGCCCTTCGCCTGACGAGAAAGCCGAACGTTGCGCCTGGGATGATGTTCATGCCCGGATCGTTCTTTGACTTCTGCTTGAAGGCGCTCCTAATCGACATCTTCTGAAGCGCCTCGGAGAAGATATTGTAGAGCATTTTCATCATCGTGAGAGCGTTGACATCGAAGCTGATGGCCACGGCATCGATCTGGCTCTCGTCAAGCCCGAAGTACTCGAGGCACCAATCCACTGAGTAGGAGGGCGGTTTGCCCATGAGGCAGAGCCCGAGCGCGTGCTTATCCCCGGAGAGCCGCTCCTCCTCAATCGCGCCGACAATCTTCCCGTCCTTGAGCAGAACGGCCGACGTATCGTGCAGCAGCTCATTTATACCAAGAATGTAGCCCATTTCATTCCTTAACTAGCGGCAAATCGCATAAGCCAGTGTAACGTTGAGGTGAAACAGCAAGATTCTCTTCTCCTTGCGCGCCCGACCTTCGTCAGGCCCTTGGCCGCCGCGACAGTTCATCAAACTTGCCATCAATATAATGCATTATTTGCTTGTGAAGCAAGCTGCTGCGCGCCGCGATGCAGGACAGCCTCGTGTCCGGCCCCGAGCCGAGCAAGCGCCTCGGCTCAAGCGCCTGACCGTAGGCGTCCGTCATGACGATTCCCGCTTCCTTTGCGATGAGGAAAGTCGCAGCGATGTCGTAAGGGAAGAGGCCCAGCACCTGTCGCTGGCCAGCCCGGAACATCTCATCAACCGAGTCGGGGAGCTCCTCCACAATGCGCACGCCGACATCGACATAGGCATCGAGCCTGCCCAGGGCTATGCGAGAGATGCCGAAAGTAGTGCTGTTGAAGAGGAAACACCCGCCGCGGACGGCCGACATGTTCACAAGGTCCCCGATCACCCAGAAAAGCTCCCTTGCCGGACGGCCACACACCTCGAACGCCCAGGCCATCTCCGAAAGCCCCGGAGCCACGGCTGAAAGCGGCGCAAGCGACTCACCCTCCCGCGTTATTGAGACGCCTTGGCCGGCGCTCGCCTCGAACACGGTGTCGGTTTTTATCTCCCAAAGATAGCCGAGCAAGATGTCCCTAAAGCGTGTCTCCTCCTTGCCACGAAACCGCGCCACAGCGATGGAGACGCAGGCAGTTTCAAGTCCAGCCCTGAAGGCGCGCGAGCCGTCGAGCGCATCAACCACGAGAACGTATTGGGGATTGCCTCGCCCCGGTATGAAACCCATCTCCTCAGTATAGGCTGCGAGTGGGACCGGGCTTGTATCAAGCCAGTCCTTGACGACCCTCTCAGCCAAGAGATCGACCTTGAACGACGCGTCTCCGCTGTCCGTCAATCCTGATGTGGACCGCATCTCGCCCTCTGATGCGACTGAGCGAATCGCCGCAAGAATGCTGGCTCCGAGCTCCTTGATCCTCGGCGCAAGCTCAGCTACCTGCAATACTTGGCGACCTCCTCCGCAACCTCCGTTGTCGAGGCGCTGCCACCCATGTCGTAGGTCCTGACTCTGCCCTCGGCGATGACTCTTGCGACGGCGTTCTCGAGAACCTGCGCCTTTTCTAGCTCGGTCAGGTACTCAAGCATCAGCTTTGCACTAAGGATTGCCGCCATGGGGTTCACCTTGTTCATGCCGGTGTATTTGGGCGCCGAGCCATGAGTTGGCTCGAACAGAGCGTAGTCGTCGCCTATGTTGGCGCTCGAGGCGAAGCCCAGCCCGCCGACCAGCTGCGCCGAGAGGTCCGAGATTATATCCCCGAACATATTGCCTGCGCAGAGCACGCTGTAAATCTGTGGGTTCTTGACCAGCCACATGCACATTGCATCCACATTTGTCTCCCAGAGCTGGATGCCGGGATAGCTCTTTGCCGCCTTTCTAGCCTCGCTAAGCAGCAGCCCGCCGGTCTCGCGCAGGACGTTCGGCTTCTCGACGACGGTCACACTTGCGCGATTGTGTTTCTTGGCGTATTCAAAGGCCTGCATAACGATCGAGCGGCAGGCTTTCCGCGTGTAAACCCGCACCGTGATCGCGAGGTCATCCGGGCTTTCGTGAATGAAGCGCCTCGCCTTCGGCTGGTAATCCGCCAGAAATCTCATCACCTCACGTGGGACAGGATGTAATTCCACCCCGCTGTAAAGGCCCTCGGTGTTCTCCCGGAAGACCACTATGTCTATGTCGTCCCGGTAGTTGAGCGGATTGCCCTTGAACGCCTTGCATGGCCGCATGTTGGTGTGCAGATTAAGCAGCTGCCTCAGCTTTACTATTGGGCTGAAATAGACGAAGCCCTGCTGCCAGAGGTGCGGGGCTAGCTCCCTTGCCGCCTCCTCCGACGGCTTAGACGTTATCGCGCCGAAGAGGCAGCAGTCGGTCATCTTGAGCATATCGACCGTCCTTTGGGGAAGCGGGTTGCCCTCGTTGCACCAGAACTCCCAGCCAACGTCGCCTGGGATATACTCCGCATCAAACTCAAGCGCCTCCAAAACGAGTCTCGCGGCATCAAGAACGTCAGTCCCGATACCATCACCCGGCAGATAGGCGACCCTGTGCTTTGCCATGATAGTCCTCCAAACAAAAAATACTATCGCCTCTTTACTTTCTACGCATAAATCGCCCCGCAGATTACGAGACGAGAGGTAAGTCTTGCACCAAAGTGCCCAAGGATCAACACACATGAACACTCGTTCCCCCATTCTGTCGTGGACTGGTTCATGGCACCGCTTTCGTTTCATGGGGCCCTCAGGCACGGCGTCCGGTCAGGTCCAATGTCATGCAGCCGGCTGTCTCGGACGTCTGTTGCCGGCGCGCGTCAATTATGAGAGCCTAGAGACGATATGTTCGAGAGGGTTCTCGGTTGGACAGCAAATCTCTGCTTCAGACGGTCTGGCACCATCATCATTGTGGCCTTGGCGCTGCTTTTGATCGCGGTCGTGCTAGCGCTTAGGCTTGAGTTCTCGGCTGATATCCGCCAGTTGCTTCCCCAGTCTCATCCCCGCGTCAATCAGTACTTCGAGGCGCTCTCGAGATTCGCCGGGTCCGAGACGTTAATCGGTGTTGTGAGACCATCTGGGACGCAGGACGTCCACCTCGTGCAGGAGTTTGTGAAACACTTCGGGGAGTCCGTTTCCGGGAGCCGAATGGTTGGCGACGTCGATTTCAACGCCAACCAGCTGGCGCTCAGGTTCTTCAGGAAGTTCTTCCTTAAGCATATCTTTCTATTCCTTGACGAGCAGGACTTTAACAACGTCATCGATGCCCTGTCAAAGGAGGGCATGAGCCGGGCACTCAAACAAGCGCGGGCAACGCTGATCTCTCAGGCCGGCATCGTCCAGAAGGAGTTCATCGAACACGATCCGCTCAACCTTCGGCGGTTCATGTTCAAATACAGCCCAAAACTCAAACAGGGCCTGAAACTTGACCTAATTGACGGCTACTACTTCTCAGCCGACCACAAAATGGGTTTCGTGCTTATCTATCCGACCAAGAACCCCCAGGACTTGGATTTCGACCGGGCGCTGCTCGCAAGCTTGCGCGAGAGCGCGGATGAGGCTTTCGCGTGGCAGGACAACCTTCACGGGTGGGCGATGGGCGAGGCTGCCCAACGGCTCTCGATCTCGTTCACTGGCCCCCACGCGATCCTGCTTGAGGAGAGTGGACTCATCAAAGACGACACGCTCACAACGCTCATCAGCTCCTTCGCGCTCGTTGTTGTGCTCTTCGTCGTAGCTTTTCGCAGCACAGGAAGTCTGCTGTTTGTGGGCGGGCCGCTACTCTCCTCCCTAGTTTTCACACTTGCCCTATGCTACGTAACGCTTGGCTACATCAACATCTTGACCATCGTGCTCGTGGTCTCGGTAGTCGGCCTGGGGATCGACTTCGCCGTGCATCTATACAGCAGGTTCGTCGATGAGCGCGCCTCGGGCAGGATGGCCGCGGAGGCGTTGAGAATCTCATATACCCGCACCGGGTCCGGAACCCTTGCCTGCGCAGCGACTACTTCCCTAGCCTTTCTCAGCTGCGCCCTATCCCGCTTTCAAGGCGTAAAACATATAGGGCTGTTGGCGGCGGCAGGAATCGTCATCTGTCTCTCTACTACGTTCTTTTTCATGGGAGCAGTTCTGAAACAGCAGGAACGACTCGGACGACACAAAGTCAATACTCCAAGGGCCGCTATTCTCGGCCTGACCAAACTTGCGAGACTTGTAACAAACCACCCAGGCCCAATCATCGCGGTATGGACGATACTGACGCTCCTGGCTGCCATCAGGGTCTCTCAGGTCAAGTTCTCCGAGGACATTACCAAACTGAGAGCGAAGACCTCCCAGGCAGCGCGACTTCAGACCCAGATAAGCCGCGACATCGGAGGAAGCTTCAAGGATTGGATCATCTTCAAGACTGTCCCGGACAGTGAAGCCGCTCTGAAGTTCGCAGAACACGTGAAGACCGAGTCAGCCGCTATGATCGCTGATGGAACGCTTGCCGCCGCATCATCGCTGCTCGATTTCGTGCCCTCGCTCGCGAGGCAACTGGAGAACATAAGGCGCCTTGAGCGGCTCTCCGGCAAGCTGTCGCCTCGGGCAATTGCTCCGGCCTTCGAGGCTGCTGTCGAGGGCAGCGGGCTGAGAATGACTGACCTATATCGAGAGTATATCAACCAGCTGGCGGCTTCTCTCTCGGTCAAAGAGCCAATCGACCTGAACGCACTTGCGGCCGACAAGTCCGTTAAGAGGCTGCTGAGGCGCTTCCTTGAGGCAGACAGCAGCGGCCTGAGCATCGCCTGCTACGTCTCCCCCGCCAAACTGCTTTCCGCCAAGCGCGACGCCGTGGCATTTGAGCATAAGCTCCGAAAGCGACTCGGCAACACTCCGTCCATAGTCAGCACCACGTACCTCACTGCCGTGCTGAAGGACCTGATCGTGCAGGATATATGGCTCATAGCGATCGTGGCTGCGGTCCTCGTGCTCGCGATTCTTCTGATGCAGTTCAGAAACCTCTGGGTCGCTCTCATCGCAATCGTGCCACTTGGCTCCGGCGCCCTGATGATGCTTGCCACGGCCTCAATGCTCGGCATCGACCTCAACCCAGTCAACCTGTTCGTCGTGCCGATGATACTCGGCATCGGGATCGACGACGGAATACATCTCGTCCATCGCTTCCTCGAAAAAAAGGCTCACGCTCAAGACGCCATTGTTGGGACAGGTAAGGCCCTGATATTGACCTCACTAACGACGATTCTCGCTTTCGGCACGCTCGTCTTTGCTGGGTTCGAGGGCCTTGTTCAAATAGGCATCATCACAATACTGGGCGTGGGATTCTCGCTACTTGCGTCGATAACGTTTCTCCCCGCACTTCTCGTTCGGCTACCGAGTGTGGGTCGCAGGCTGAACGTTGGATAGGCGACCGAGGTTGGCCAAGTGTAACGACGAGATGACAGTCATGCCGGCAGATGGGTTCGAGCAGATTGACTATGAGCGCTTCGTCTATTTCCGCTCTTCACGGCTGCACGAGCTCGGTGTCAAACATCTTTTCTCAACTCGCATCAGCACCCGAGGCGGCGTTCGCGCGGATTTCAACATCGGCTTTCGTAACTGCGCCGCCCAAGAGATGCCCTTGGAGGCGAGGCGCGCTGCTTGTGACATACTAGCCGCCGACCTCTCCGGACTGACAGTGGCCAGGCAGGTGCACTCCGGCCGTGCGGTCGTGGTGGACAGCCGCGATGTCGGACGAGGCGCACGGTCCGCCGAGGACGGGATACCTGATGCGGATGGGATGGTTACGGAGGCGCCGGGCGCCTCGCTTCTGATCCTCACCGCCGACTGCCTGCCCGTTCTCATTTACGATCCCGCAGGCCGGGTTGGGGCGTTTCACGCAGGCTGGAGGGGTGCTCTAGCGGGCATCGCCCGGAATACTATCGACCTGATGGTGAACCGCCTGTGCTCCAGGCGGGCCGACCTGATCGCGGTCCTCGGCCCCGCCATTCAGAAGTGCTGTTTCCAGGTGGGACGGGACGTCGCAAGGAGGTTCATGGCCGCCTCGAGGCGCTGCGGCCAAGAGGTGGTCCACAGCGACAATGGGCGGTTTTTCGTTGACCTGCCAGCGTTCGTCAAATGCGAGCTCATTGCCCAAGGGCTGGCCCAGAAAAACGTCATGGACATCGGGCTGTGCACGTCTTGTCTGCCCGAGCTGTTCTATTCTTTTCGCCGCGATGGGCGCCTCGTCGGCTCAATGGGTGCGATAATAGCCCTGGGCAGATGAGGGCGAATGTCGGCAAGCCGCGGCAGTCCGGCCTTCGCAGCCACAGCTGCTATGGCGGAGTAGGCTTGCGGCCGGCCGTCATCGCAAGGAACGCGTCCTGCGGCAGGCTTATCTTTCGCTTGGGATCTCGCCCCTTCCTCAGTATAATACCTTTTGTTATGGCTTTTTATCGTTCTGTTCGTCTTGTTCATAAGCAGTGAATAAACGCTGCATCGGCTATCAGAAGGAGATAGATATGAAAAGAGCTATTCTGGCCTGCGTCGTAATTGCGGCCTCTGCCTTACTGCCGATCGTGGTGACCGCGGAGCCAACCATTACAATCTACACGGATGCTCAGACGTACCAATACGGCGACACTATCGAGGTGAGCCTGGCCGCACTGAACCTCGGATCGGGAGTGTCCGTTGACTTATACGTCGGTCTTCTGACGCCAGACGGCGGTCTCTATACGCTTAGCCCCTATGGACAGAGCGGCTGGTCGGGGAACCTCGAGGCGTGGATTCCCGACATCTACGTGCCACCTGGCTTTGCTATGGACCGGACGCCCTTCTGGTGGTTCGATGTGCCCTGCTCGATGCCGCCAATCGGCGGGGCGGGTCACTACGACTTCGCGGCGGTCCTGACGCGAGCGGGCAGCTTCGACGAGTGGGTCTGCAACGCGAGCTTTGCGCCATTCGCAGTTCGTCTCTGGCCTGCATCTCATTACTACGTTGACGGGGAAACAGGGGACGATTCAAACGACGGGTCTGAAAGCTCGCCCTGGAAAACGATAACACATGCGCTCGCATCCGCGCTCAACACCCCTGCCACCATCCACGTGGCCGCCGGAACGTACTCTGCCTCGACCAACGGCGAGCGGTTTCCACTCAGAATGAAGAGCTGGGTGTCTCTTACAGGTGATGGCCCTAACACGACGACTCTGGACGCGGAGGACTCGGCCTACCATGTTATCTTCTGCTACAACGCGAACGAGCTGACTATCGAGGATTTCACCATCACTGGTGGCAACGCTAATGGGGATTCATCCGCGCACTCGTCCGGCGGCGGGATATACTGCTACGAAAGTTTGCCGACTATTGTGAGCAACACGATCACGGCCAACACTGCCTACTCGGGCGGCGGCATATACTGCTGGGACAGTTCCCCAATCATCACAAACAACGCGATCACGGACAACACTTCCGAGTACTACTGCGGCGGAGGGATATTCTGCTACTACTATAGTTCGCCTGCAATCGAGAACAATGCGATCGAGGCCAACGCTGCCGTCGCCTACGGCGGCGGGATCTACTGCGACTGTTACAGTTCGCCAACGGTCCGAAACAACACGATCACGGACAACACTGCCGAGGCGTGCGGTGGCGGGATATACTGCTACTACACTTCACCGATGATCCAGAACAACGCGATCGAGGACAACACTGCCGGCTACGGTGCCGGGGTCTTCTGGTATGGAGGCTCACCAACGGTTAGGAACAATGCGATCCTGTACAATAGCGCCGGGGGGTGCGGCGGCGGGATCTACTGCTACTACAGTTCACCGACCATCGAGAACAACACAATCTTGGACAACACTGCCAACACCAACGACGGCGGCGGGATATACTGCTACAAGAGTTCGCCGACGATCATCAACTGTATCATGTGGGGCAACAGCGGTGATCTTTATCACTGCTACGCGACATATTGTTGCATAGAGGAGAACGATCCGGGCGAGGGCAACATCCACTACGATCCGATGTTCGTCGAGGGGCCATTCGGCGACCACTACTTGCACCCCGATAGCCTGTGCATAGACGCAGGAAGCCAATCTACTGAAGAGGCAGGCCTCTCTGATCGGACAACGCAGGCCGACAGCACGCCGGACACCGGCACGGTCGATATGGGCTTCCATTATCCGATTCCGTAAGCAGTTAGCAGTTAGCGGTTGGCGGTTGGCAGTTGGCAGTTGGCGGTCGTCCCTGAGACAGGTCGATGGTGCAATAGGGGAAAGGAGGGAGGCGTTGGCCGCCCCAAATCCCCCGAATGAATTCGGGGGCTAGGATCCATGGTAGCCCAGAAGCATCGCCTCGGCTAAAGCCGGGCGATGAGCCTTGCCGGGTGCCGCTTGCGCCGGGCGATGAGGTGGCCCAGGCTGGGGAGCTTTTTCCTCCGAATCACCGTATTTTAATGCGGTGATATAGACGGCTCTCATTATACTAACACCCGAATTCATTCGGGTGGCCTGGAGATGGCTCGGCGTCCTCCACCTCCTCCCCGGAATCCCGATCTGAAGAGGAAAGGAAGAGATGTTGGCTGCCACGGATCCCCGAATTCATTCGGGTGGCCTGGAGATGGCTCGCCGTCCGACACCATTTCTCACAACAAGAGCGCCTCCTGCTTCTTGTCCGCGCGCTGCTTGGACCATCTTCTGTAGTCGCGCAGGTTGAAGTCCTTCCGCGAGTTAGGGGTGCCGCCCATGGCGAGGTCCTCAACGCCACACAGGGGGAAGCTGCATGTCAGGCACGCACCGGTGCAGGCGGCGGCCGGGCCGAACCTTGGCCGTTTACTGCCGTCGTGGTCGATGTAATAGCCGTATCTGCCGGAAAGGTCGCGCACATAGATAGGGATGTCGATGCCCTCGCAATTCTGGCAGCCGGCCATGAACTCAGCGTTCATGCCGCGGCTTTTCACTCGCTTGAGCTTGCCCGAAGCCGTTTTGACCATCGTCTCAGTGCTCACGTTCTCAAACTCCATGCACAGCGCGAAGGAGAGCTCGTTTTGCATACAAAGGTCCCTCAGGTAGGAGAATAGCTCCCGGCGGTAGTCAATGTGAGCGTGCAGGAACCCGTCGATCCGGTCTGTAAATAGCTTCTCGTAACCAAGCCTCGGCGCTGGGTTGAGCGAGTAGAGCGTCTTCAACATCTCGCTCTTGCTGTGGATAGGGATATCGACGCAGCTTGCGATGATATGGTCTGCGCCGCAGAGCTTCGCCCGCTCGATGAGGTGCTTTAGCTCGCGCCTGTCGTCAGTTATGAACGGCAGGATGGGGTCGATGCGGCAGACGGTGTGGATTTTCTGCCGGCCCTCACAAGGCCACGACGAGAGCCGCCTGAGGCTGTAGAAAAGGTCATCGGTCGAGGCGCTCGAGCCTGGGGAGAGCCGCCTCCTGAGCTCGTCGTTCACCGTTGTGATGGAGACCTGGGCGAATGAGTGCCGATTCTGCGCCAGAAGACGTATCACCTCGTCGGGGATAATGCCCTTGGTTACCACGTCGATCGGGACGCCTCGTTCAGTGAAGACGCGGACTATCCTCTCGGAGAGCCTGTATCGAGAGTTGATCGGCTGGAAGGGGTCCGTCACGGGCGACAGGTAGCCGCACGCCGCCACATCGAGCGAATCGAGCTGCCTCGCCACGTTGGCGTCCATATCCTTGAAGACCGTGACCAGCCCCATCCGCCGATACAGTTTGAAATAGCCCCAGTTCATGGAGTTGGCGTAGCAGTAGAGGCACCCGAAATCGCAGCCGTTGTATGGGTTTATCAGCATCCGCTCGGCGGTGCACTCTCGTTTGCCAGGCCACCAACCGTGCAGTTCCTTCTTTGACGAGACTACGATGTGCGGCGCCGGCTGCCGAAGGACAGGAATCTGCGTCATAGCGCCGGCCATCCTTGGATTAACGCTCATCATCTTGCGCAGCGAGCCGACGCGCAAGCGCTAGCTCCGCCTCCTTGCCGTCCACGTGCCCGTCGAGCTTCGCCATCAACACACTCCTGAGAATCTCGCCCACGCTCGGGCCCTCGGGGACGCCCATACCCTTAATGTCGTCGCCGTTGATCTCAAGTCGCACCTTTTGCAGGAGCGACCAATATCGCTCGAACGCCATACCGCTGGCCTTGGCGCGCCGTGAGGCAACGATCACTACTGCCGCCTCGGCCGAAATGCCGGAAAACAGCTGCCAAAGCTCGCTGTCCCGCGCATCCCGAAGCCCGTCAAGCTTGGACAGAATCTCGCTCTGGCGTGTTACGAACTCCTCAACTATTGCGGCCTCATTTCTGTCCAGATCGAAAATCGCGAGCGTGCTGGGCAGCTTATGCTCGGGCACGTTTCCCATGAACAGGAGCAGCCTCACCAGCCATTTCCGGTAGTCATCGGGCAGGCCGTCTTTCGTGGCCTCCTCGAGCCTCTCGAGCCGCTGGAGGATGGGAAGCGCATTGTGGAACAGGGACAAGTATGGCGAGATGGAGCTCAGAACCGATAGCTGAGCCAGGTCCCAGACCGCGCCCCACGGCACCTCCTCGACAAAAAGCGATCTCAACTCGTCCGTCAGCCTGTGAGGTGAAATGGTGCTGAAGCAGCCGTCGCAAATGGCATCTTCGGCGAGCTCGAGCGTTGCGTAGTCAATAACGAACTTGAACCGGTTGGCATACTTGATCGCCCTGATGATTCTGGTCGGGTCGTCCACGAAACTTCTCTCGTGCAGAACTCTGATCAGACCGATCTCAATGTCCTTGAGCCCGCTGTGGGGGTCGAAAACATCCCCAACCCCCTCCGGCGCAAGTGAGGCGCAGACGCAATTGATGGTGAAATCTCTCCGCCTCAGGTCCTCCTCGACAGTGCCCGGCTGCACCTTGGGAAGAGCACCTGGGCTGTCGTAGGTCTCGGTCCTCGCCGTGGCGATGTCGATATGGAAGCCGCCCTCAAAGGGAAGCGTTGCCGTTGCGAAATCTCGGTTGAAAACAGGTCGCTTGATGGCATGAACAGCCAACTCCTCGGCAATCTGCATCGCATCGCCCTCGATCACGACGTCTATGTCAAGACTCTGCCAGCCCAGCACGATGTCGCGCACAAGGCCGCCCACGACGAAGGCACGCGCCGAGCGCTCGCTGGCGGTCTTGCCGAGCAGCTCAAGCAGATTTAGGACAGCGCCGGGCAACGACGAGTTCATCAGCGGCAGAACATTATTGATCTTGGAGATGCCAGGCCTACTCCGCCGAAGCGGCTGCGAAGGCCGGGCCCGTGTATTCCTTGACTGTTGTTTGGTCATCGCTTTTACTTTCATGGGAAGTTGCAGTGAACATCACTATATTTTGAACAAAGTATTTGTGCGACCACAATATGTCAAGGAGCGCGGCGTGCTGATTGTAGATGCAAACCTCGAGCTGGCAGGCTTTGGTGAGGGACTCTGCTCGATCCGAATCAAAGGCCCACGAATTGAGAGCATCCAGCCTTTGCAGCCGCTTCGGCGGAGTAGGCTTGGCGCCTCGTCCGGCGTCGAGCTGGACGACGACGTGATCGACGCTCAGGGCAGGATCGTTCTCCCCGGCTTCATAGACGCCCACGCACACCTTCTCTCCGGGGAGTTTGACACTCTGACGGTCGATTTTGCCGCAACAGCCGACGTGGATGAGATGCTCTCGATGGTCCAACAGAAGGCAGCCGAACTGGAGCGGGAGAAGTTCGTGGTCGGCGTCAACTGGGATGACTCTAAGGTTCGAGGTATCGAGAGACTGAACCGCGATCTATTGGACGCAGTCGGCGTCCCGAATCCTATCTTCCTACAGCGAGTCTGCGGGCACATAGCTCTTGTCAACTCACGTGCGCTCGAGGTCCTGTATTCAGCGCCCAACTTTCGTGAAATCAGCTCGCACGTTGACCGTGAACGCGGTGAGATAAGTGAGGATGCCATTCATCTGATGCGGCGGTTAGTGCCGATCGAGCATTCTGACCGCGTCAAGGGAGTGAGGCGGGCAATTGACGAGGCGCTGTCGCTCGGGGTGACGAGCATCTGCGAGATGCACGCTTTGCCGAATCAGTTCGCCGCGCTTCGGGACGCTGCAAGTGATATCGAGATATTTGTCTATATGGACTACATCTCGGAGACAAGTTTCGCAGAGTTGGAGCGGCTCGAGCCATCGGAGCTCTGCCGGCCTGTCGGGCTCAAGCTAGTGGCGGATGGCTCTATCGGCGCCCGCACTGCGGCGGTTTCGAGGCCATACTGGGGCACAGACGAGCATGGCGAGCTGCTACTATCGAGGGAGAAGACCGCTGCCGTGGCAAGAGAGGCTTTGGCACGAGGCGTCCAGCTCGCCGTTCATGCGATCGGCGACAGGGCGATTGACGCTGTGGTTGGGGCGTTCGAGGATGCTGGGGTGAGTTCTTTCCCCGATCACAGACACCGAATCGAGCATCTGGAGATTCTGCCCGAGCCGCTTGATGAGCACTTGGAGCGGCTTTGCCGCAGTGGGCTTGTGGCGTCGATGCAGCCGGGCTTCATCACGACTTGGGGGCGGCATGAGGATGGCCTTTACGGTGAGCGATTTGGGCCTAGGTGGGCCGAAACGAACGCATTTGGCCCGTTGGCGAGGGCAGGCGTGCCTCTTTGTTTTGGCTCAGATTCAATGCCCATTGGCCCGATCTATGGCCTTCGGGGAGCAGTGAGGCATCCTTTCCCGGACTTTGCGATGCCGCTTGCCGACGCAATCAGTGCGCACACCGCCGGCGGGGCATTTGCCGTCCGACAGGAGGCTCGCCTGGGCCGCATTCAAGAGGGGATGGCCGCGGACCTCGTGGTCCTCACGTGCAGGGATGCGAGCGAGCTGCTCGAGTCGCACGTGGCGGCGACAATCAAGGGTGGGCGAGTGGTTTGTGCAGCTGAGGGTGTGGCTTCTTAGGCAGTGGGGCTGAATGAACGAGCAGGTTGAGCAAAGGCAGCGGGCGACCGAGAAGTTGATCGCCAGCATGAGCATGGAGCAGCTGGTCGGGCAGCTCCTGGTTACAGGTTTCGAGGGCGTTGAGGCGCCTCAACTCCTGAAGGACCATATCCGAAATCACCTGGTCGGAGGCGTCATACTCTTCCGGCGAAATATCTTTGACGCCGATCAGACGCAATACCTCACTAGAAGCCTTCAGGAGACTGCCAGCGGGGCCGGGGAAGAGCTGCCGATGTTAATCATGATAGACCAAGAGGGGGGGAGGGTTACACGTTTTGATTTCGCGGGCAGGCTTCCGTCTGCGATGGCCCTGGGCGCTGCTGGCTCACGCTCTTACACCTATATTGCGGGCCAAAGCTGCGGGAAGGTTCTCTGCGCCCTCGGGATAAACGTGAACTGTGCGCCGGTTCTTGATGTGCTGACGAACTCGAAGAACACGTGCATCGGCACGAGGTCTTTCGGGAGCGATCCCGAACGTGTCGCGGAGCTAGGGGCTCAATACATAAACGGCCTTCAGTCGGCGGATGTCATGGCAGTAGCCAAGCATTTTCCCGGATTGGGCGCCGCCTCATTCGATACGCATCTTGGGCCTGCCCGAGTTGACAAGACGGTTGATGAGCTCCTCGAGTGCGACCTCAAGCCCTTTGAGGAGGCCTTCCGATATGGCGTTGCGATGGTGATGGCGACCCACGCGGAGTATCCCAAGCTTCCACGGGACGGCGAGCTTCCCGCGTCGCTATCACCCTATATTCTCACGGACCTCTTGCGGGGCAGGCTGGATTTCCGCGGGCCGGCCGTCACGGACGACCTTTCGATGGGCGCGGTCGCGGGAAGATATGGCCTCGCCGAGGCTGCGGTTCAGGCGATTACGGCTGGGGCTGACCTCCTGCTGTTCTGCCACAACCTCGACGAGATCGAAGCCGTCCACAGTGCCATCATGTCTGCGATCATAGGTGGGGAGTTGCCGTCCGAGCGCGTGCTGGAGGCGGCCATTAGAGTGCTGTGGCTGAGGGCCGAACTCAAGGACAGGAGTGCACGAGCTGCAAAGGCCCCCTCGCTCTCGCTCGACGACCTCGGCCCTGATATGCAAGAGCTTATGTTCCACGAAATCGCCGAGAATGCTATCTGCGTCGTCAAGGATGAGAAGGGGCTCCTGCCGGTCGATGCCGATTCGAGCGTCTTAGTCGTCCTTCCGGGGCTCGAGCGCTTGTTCAACCTTCAGTCCTCACAGAAGTTACGCTCGCTTCGGGATGCTATGCTGGACTATTTCGAGACCGTGTCCGAGGCGATATACGACCTGGACTCACCCTCGAGTGGGCAGGTGAACGATGTGCTCAGGAAGGCCAACGCCGCTGACGTAGTGGTATTCTGCACGTTCTCGGCAGGCTCCCACCCCAGGCAGCTTGCACTTGGCAAAAAAGTATCGTTGCTGGACAAGCCCCGCATTCTCGTCGCGCTCGACGAGCCGTTCGACTTGAGCCTTCTGAAAGGCTTCGGGACCACGATCGCGGCCTTCGGATTCGCCGAGCCCACGTTCAGAGCGCTTGCCTCGATCATCGCTGGCGAATCATCGCCCGGCGGAAGAATGCCGGTAGAGATATGATAGAGATCGAGAACGGCATGAACGAGAGCCCGGTGACTCCTCGTCGCATCGATTCAGTCCCGTCCGCAGATATGGTGTCAGACGATGTTCTCTAGCATTTTTGGGCAGGACCGGGTGCTTCAGTCGCTGGATCGCAGCATCGCAGAAGGACGCGTCGCAAACACGTATCTCTTCGCTGGGCCGGCCGGGGTGGGGAAGCGGACGACTGCCTTCGACATGGCCCGCGTTCTGCTGTGTGAAAGCCCTGGGAACGGCATCGCTTGCGGCTCGTGTCCCTCGTGCAAGAGGACCGCCCATTTCCCAGAGATACACCCGTCTCTGTTGGTGTTTCGGGACGTCTTGGTGCCGAGCGCTGTTGTCAGAGGCGAGATAATGCACGTCGCCGGCTACGAGGAGGGGCAGCAAGCCCAATACCTTGACGCGATGGCTGCTCTGTCGGAGTTGGGCCTCATTCAGTTTAGCCCCTCAGCAGGACAGGGCCTGGGTCAGGTCGATTGCTATGAGAGAACACAGGCGGCGGTGTTCGAGAGGGCCGACTCAAAGGTGGTCTCCATCGCCGCAATTGACCGCACCATCGACTTAATCCAAAAGGAAACTCGAAGGGGCGTCGATCCACACGTTATCAGGCTCGCTGAGCACATCTTCAGAAACACCACCGAGGGGCTGTATCAGGGAACGATTAAGATATGGGCGATACGCAATGTCCTCCAGCAGCGCCTCGCCACCGGGCCGCTTTTGGGGCCGCGACACATCTGCATCATCGATGACGCCCACAAGATGCAGGAGCCTGCCCAAAACTGCCTCCTGAAAACGCTTGAGGAGCCGCCGCTTGGAACGGTGATCATACTCGTCTCGGAGAACCCGTCGGCCCTCTTGCCTACCATACTTTCTCGCTGCCAGCTCGCCAACTTCGAGCGACTTCCCACCGATTCGATCGAGCGTTTTCTGACCGAAAGGCGGGGGCTCGCCCGGGACATTGCGCCGATCATCGCCTCGTTTGCGGCGGGCAGCCTGGGCCGGGCGATCTTGGTTGATCCGGATGAGTTCTTGAGGCGCCGCACGGCCGCGTCCAGCATAGTCGATTGCGTAATTGGCAGGAAGATCGAGGCCCTGTTCTCCGTGCTTGACGGTGCTCTCGGTGATGCCGCGAGCTCCAGGGCCAAGCAGAGGCAATCGGCTCTCGAGCTGCTGGACATGCTCTCGGTCTTGGTTCGTGATGCGATGGTTCGCAAGGAGGGCGGTGAGAACGCAAAGGGCATATCCCCCAGCGACGCCGGTGTCATCTCGCTGTCGGACGCCTACGGTGTTTCGATGCTTCTCAGGCTTGACCAGGCGGTTCGACAGGCCCGGGAAAAGATCGCCGGCAACGCCAACATCCGGCTTGCGCTTGAGGCGATGGTTTTGGGCTATTGGCTTAAAACTGCCAAATCCAGGGCGTGAATACCAGATGCGGCGGCGCTTGGAGCGCCAGTCATCGGTGTCGATTTTTGGTTCAGACCTCATTCTGTTCCGGCTATTGCGGTGCCGATCTCATAGTGGTCTTATAGATACATAGTCTCGACGCTGCTAGTTTATCAACGACCACAATTGATGGAAGTAACGATCAACGATGGAAAATCTCATCATAAAAGGAGGTAAGCGGCTTTCGGGAACGGTCCTGACCTCGGGCGCTAAGAACGCCGCTCTTCCGATACTTGCGGCCACTATACTGACGGAGGGCAAGACTCGTCTTCTCAACGTTCCAGACGTTGTTGACATAGATTCGATGTGCAAGCTCCTATCGAACCTGGGGGTCGCTGTCTCGAGTCCCGACTCAGACCGCCACACCATTGAGCTTAACATAGGCCACCTCTCGCGGCTTGAGGCGCCGTACGATCTTGTCCGGAAGATGCGCGCGTCCGTGATAGTTCTGGGCCCAATGCTGGCCAAGTATGGACATGCTCGCGTGTCAATGCCGGGGGGATGTGCGATCGGAGAACGGCCTATTAACATGCACCTTGCGGCGCTAGCAAAGATGGGAGCGAGTATCGAGATCGACCACGGCTACGTCGAGGCGACGGCCAAGCGACTCGTGGGCACGAGCATAAACCTGGACTACCCCACTGTCGGCGGCACTGAGAACATAATATGTGCCGCGGCGCTCGCTAGGGGCACCACCGTCATCGACAATGCGGCGAGGGAGCCAGAGATCGTTGATCTGGCCGATTTTTTGAACAAGGCGGGCGCGAAGGTGTCCGGCGCTGGGACGCATCAGGTCATCGTCGATGGCGTCGATACGCTTAGCGGTGTTGAGCACAGCATCATACCCGACCGGATCGAGGCGGGGACATACGCGCTTGCGGCGGCCATAACTGGAGGCGAAGTTACGGTCTCGGGCTGTAACCCGAACCATCTCGGCGCCCCTCTGGAGAAGCTTCTTGAGGCAGGCTGCGAAATCGCGACGTCGCGGGACTCACTTACGGTCAAAGCCACCGGTCGAGCTAGGCCGGTCAGTATCACGACGCAGCCTTATCCGGGCTATCCGACCGACCTTCAGGCGCAGTGGTTGGCGTTCATGACGCTGGCCGACGGGTCAAGCATCATCAAGGAGACGGTGTTTGAGCGGCGGTTCACGCATGTGCAGGAGCTGAGGCGCATGGGTGCAAAGATCACAGTCGATGGGGACACGGCGGTCGTAACCGGAGTCGAGAGGCTTCAGGGTGCGCCGGTTATGTGCACCGACATACGGGCCAGCGCCTCGTTGATTCTTGCTGGCCTTGCGGCCGAGAACTCGACTGTCATCTCGCGGGTCTATCACCTCGACCGCGGCTACGAGCGGATAGAGGAGAAGCTCCGACCGTTGGGCGCAGAGATCAGCCGAGAGCAAGTTTGAGCTGGCCGTGAACTATTGATGGTCAAGGGCAGTGCTGGCGGTGGGCTTGGCGAATGCTCTGGTTCAGATAACGAGAATGGCAACGGTCAGCCCTGTGACGACGAGGAAGAGTGCTAGCTGGCCTGCGCTTGGCGGCCTGCGCTCGTTCAGCCATTTCTCGGGGCCACGATAGCCCCTGGTGGCGAGCCAGCCCGACACCTCGTCCGAACTTACCCAGAGCCTCTTCAGGGCAAAGCCCACGACCCTCGCCATGTTCCGGCGCGCCTTACCGTGCGAGCCGAGACCAAACCGTCCGGCCCTCGCCCTAGCGGCTATCCTCGCAGCTATTAGCTCATTCTTGCAGACGGGCAGAACCAAAAGTCCACTCGAGACAACTGAAACGAGGCTATGAGAGAAGGAGCCACGCCTTCTTGCAGCCGGCAGGACGGCGCCAATTGCGCGGGCCAAGTCGCGCGGCCTGGCTGAGCTGAACAGAAGCTTAGCGCCAGCCCACAAGGAGAGCACGGTCAGTGCAAGCCTTGCGCCTCGCTGACATCCCTGTGGCGAGAACTGGCCGTAATCCGCTTCGCCGATAGCGAAGAACGAGTGCAGCACAAAGATTGTGGATGCAACGATGAGGACCGCGATGAGCGAATGTGGTCTCCGCGAAGACTCTTTTCTGAGAAGCGCAAAGAGCGATAGAAGCAACACGGCCAGGATGGCGAGCCTAATAACGTTCTTGGCGAAGACCAAGGATGCCGCAAGCGCTATGTAGTATAGGAGATTCAGCCTGGCGTCCTTGCCAAGTGCAAGACTGGCCCTCATGGCTGACGGCACTCATCGGGCACGTCAGAGGCCGGGGTTGAACTCGGTAGCTCGGTCGAGCATCCAGACCGCTTGGCCGCCGGCTGGTGCTTCTGTGCGAGGTCGCTTGCTGAGGTGCAGTGTGGCTCTTGCGGCCTTCAACGGCTCGCCCAGGATGAAGCCCCGCTTCCCCACGAACTGATCCATCCTGCCAACGTAGGCGCCAAGTAACCTGAAACGCAGTGTAATTGTTGCGCTCTCGCCCTCGACGTCGATCTCGAGCTGCGAGATGGTAACTTTCAGGTCGTCCGCTCGAGCGAAAATCTGCTGCACGTGGGCCGCAAGCCGCGCCTTATTCACATGCTTTGGCTGATACACGAAATCATCGCTCACATGCCGCATGCAGCCGGCGAGGTCCTCATTCGCTATCGCCTGAGAGACCTCCTTGACGATAGCCTCGATGCGCTCCTCGTCGGTAACGATCAACCGGGAAACTCCCAAAAACAGGCCCACCGCGGCCAATATCACAGCCAGCACGATCAGAGACCGCTTCATTTCTCGTCCACCCACCAACTCGATATGTCCTCAAGCCGCCTCTTCATCTCCATCTCCGACAGAAGCAGCGACTGCGCCTCTTTGAAGACATCTTCCTCTGCCTTGAGCTGCTCGCACTTCTTGAGCATTTTCGTGGCCTCCGCGCTCTTGCCCTGCTGGACTTTGAGATCCGCCAGAAAGCAGCAGGCTTGATATACAAGCGGAGACTGCTGGCACTCATCAACTACCTGTTCGAGCAAAGAGATGGCGTCATCCTTCTGACCAAGTGAGGCGCTGCACCTGGCTTTCTGCAAGTAAGCGGCCGTCGCAAGGTAGGACCGGCAGTCGAGGGGTTTGATCTCTTCGGCGGGTTCGCCCGCCGCCGCCGACTCGCCCGTTCCGCCCAGCGCGGCCCGGAGAAGCTCGCGACTGTGCACATTGAACCGAAGGTAACGGTCAAAAGCCTCCTTAGCTGCGGCATATTGCTTGTTGCTGAACAGCATAAGGCCCGCGCGAAAGTCGAGGCAAAGCACAAACCGTGTATCAGAATACTTCGGCGAGAGCTTCTGATAGCGCTCGAGCGCTTCAGTCACCTTGTTCTCCCTGAGCAAAATGTCAATCAGACGGTACCGTGCAGTGAAGGATATGTCATCCACCTTGCCCACGGCTAGCTTCTCAAGCTCAGATACCGCCTTCTCTTTCGAGCCCTCGAAGTACGATTCAAGCGCAAGCAACAGCCGCGTCATTCTGCGATCATCAGGACTGAGATACCTGTCCTCAGTCGCATTGAGGAGCGAAGCGCTCCGGCGATAGCCCATGAGGCCGAAGTAGACCTGCCCGGCCAAGAACCTCGCCCGCACGACCGACGACTGCCTGCGAATCTGCTCCTTGCGCCGCTCAAACAGCATTGCGCCGGCGAAGTATTCCTTCTCGTTAAGGTGCGATTGCAGAAGCCCCAAAATGGCCTCGTCCCTCACGTCAAGCATCTCGTTCGTGAACTTGTTCTGGTCAAAGGTCGCAAAGAACCAGTCCACGTACCTCAGGCAGCTTCTGAGATCGCCATCCTTCAGAAACTCCTTCGAGATGTGCAGCGAGGCGACGATCGCCTGATCCGAATAGGGCGTCTCGTCCACGATCTTCTTGTAGAGAGCCATGAAGCCCTCCTCGGAGAGCTTCTTGCCCGTCCTCTGCTCCAGTTCCGCGAGCCTAAGCTGCGCCTCCGCCCTCTTCTCAGGCCGGCTCGAGCCAAACACACCGGCCAAAACAACCGCCGCTCCCTTCAGGTCGTCGAGCGCTGAGAGGCTGCTGGCGAGCATGAGCATCGCATCGTCGTAGCGAGGATCGGAAGGAAAGATATTCACAAAGCGCCACATCTGCTTTGCAGCCTCACCGGGCTGTCCAAGCGCGTAGTAAGCGTTCCCGCAGTAGAACAAAACGTCACTGTCCATTAGGCAGCGCGTCCGGTTGCGCTTGCAGGCCAGCAAATACCACTTGACCGCCAAATCGTGCTTGCCGATGAGCTCGCTGATCCTCGCTATCCTGAATGTCGAATCCTCAACATCCTTCGCCGGACGGCGATAATACTCAATCACTTTATAGTACCTCTTCTGCGCCTCTAAGTACTTCTGCGCCTTCTCCATTATCCGGCCCAAATGATACTCGGAGTCGGGAGCAAACTGGCTCTCCGGGAAGCGATTCAAAAGCTCTAAAAACCTCGGCTCCGCCTCAAACCAGTCGCCCAAGTCGAAGAGCGCAAGTCCCCAGAAATAACTCACCTGCTCCATGAGCGGGGAATCGGGAAATGACTTCTCAAAGACCTTGAACCTCTCGATAGCTTCATTACGAAGCTTGTCCGAATCGATCGCTATCGCCGCCTTGAGGTAGGACTTGCCCGCAAGGAGCGTTGCCTCAGGCCACAGGTGCTTTGCGTCCTTGTATGTTAGGACCGTTTCGAAAAGGTCTGCCGCCTCGAGATAGAGCCCGCTGGCGAGGAACTTTTTTGCCTCTCTCAGAAAATCTTCGGCGCTCTGGAAGGTCGCAGCTTCCCCCCCTACGGTAGCAACCGACGAGGCTGTAGCTTGAGCAGCCTCTATCCGGCTCTCCTCGGCGGCTATGCCAGATTGGGAATAGCAAGGGACGGCCAGAACAAGCGCAATACACACGAGGCGTGCGAGGCGGACGCCGTCTCGCGGGATGGGACTAGACTGGGCGCAGCCGGACCTCATCGTGTTTCCTCCGACCTCCCTCGCTGACGGATTGAGCGCTTCGCTCCGATCGCCCTGATCACGGAAGGGGCAGCCGAGAGCGTCATGACCTTTTCCAACAGCGATTCCGTCGGTTCAGGCGGCTTTGAAAGCGCTGAATAGGAGAAAGCTTTTCGGGAGAGTGCGCTGACGTTGAACGAGGCCATCCTTTGCCCAGACGACATGTTCACCACAGATATCGAACAGGCGATCTCTGTCGGGTTGAGACCGCCATAAACGTAACGTGTTGCTGTGCCCAGGATGGCCACGCTCGCACCAAGCATCCTGCCGAGAGCTTTGAACGCCTCTGTCCCTCGCGGGGACCCCCACGGCGAGTGAGTCGCCTCCTTCCATTTTGAGATGACCTCGCGCGGGCCAATTGCGGCTGGCCATTGGGAGTCAAGAGCGTCATACAGCCGTTCGCCAGCGAGCCATGCGAAATCCTCGGGAACATCCTCTGTATAGCAAAACGGCAGGACCGCAATCGTCGCCGGCGAGGCGCTCGGGACTGGCGAGCGCTCTCCGTAGTAACTGGGCTCGCAAAAGATGCTCGAGCTCGGAGCACATCCCGCCAGCACTACTGCTAGAAGCAGAAGAAGCAGCGGCGGTGCGCTAGTGCTTTTCTCCTTTGCCATTGCTACCCGCCTCTGGGCGCCTCCTTGGGCGTATGCGCTTCTCGATCTCCTGAACAAAAGTGTCCCACTTCCGACACTGCGGGCAGCGCCAGTGAATCTGAGTGTCCTTGAACCCGCACTTGCCGCAGTAATAATAGACCGATTGCAGTTCGGGCAGCGAGCTGAGCTTCTGAAGCACTCCCAACGCTTCCTCAGGTTTCCCCTCCTTCAAATAGACCTTCGAGAGCCTTTGATAGCCGACTGTCGATGTGCTAGAAAGCTCAAGTATCCTCTCGTATTCTTCCTTGGCCTTGCTCAACTGCCCGGTGTCAAAGTAATAATCGCCGAGCGAAAGACGCGTGTTGATGTCGTCAGGGGTCTTGGCGAGAACTTTCTCGTAAATGCTCTTGATGTTTCGGACTGTGTCCTGCTTGAGATATACCTGCCGGAGCCGGTCAAACAGAAGAAACGCTAGGTGGGGGAAGTTATCAACGGCCTC
>Ga0307380_10001376_pt1 | contig 35728 bp, 21 predicted proteins | sample UN3MG_FD_202239 | JGI IMG/M metagenome (GOLD analysis project Ga0307380, IMG submission 202239) | Soil microbial communities from Risofladan, Vaasa, Finland - UN-3 | ecosystem: Environmental > Terrestrial > Soil > Coastal area > Acid sulfate soil | place: Finland: Risofladan, Vaasa | collected...
CTCGATCAGGTCGTCAATCTGCCCCTCGGGTGGGCGAATCTCGACCTCCGGGTCAATGAGTCCCGTCGGGCGGATGATCTGCTCGACCATCTGCGCGCTGTTCGCCTGCTCATAAGGGCCGGGGGTCGCGGAGACGAAGACCACCTGGTTGATGCGGTCAAGGAACTCCTCGAACCTGAGCGGGCGGTTGTCCAGCGCCGACGGCAGGCGGAAGCCGAAGTCCACGAGCGTATTCTTCCGTGACATGTCACCGGCGAACATCGCGTGGAGCTGAGGGATTGTCTGGTGAGACTCGTCAATAAATAGGAGGAAGTCGTCCGGGAAGTAGTCGAGGAGGCAGAACGGCGGCGTCCCGGCTGGACGGCCATCGAGGATACGCGAGTAGTTCTCGATCCCCGAGCAATAGCCGATCTCCTTCATCATCTCCATGTCGTACTTCGTGCGCTGCTCGATGCGCTGAGCCTCAAGCAGCCGATTCTGGCGCTTGTAGTACTCGATCCGCTCCTCAAGCTCGTGCTCGATCTCGACGAGCGCCCGCTCCATGTTGTCCGCCGAGGTGACGAAGTGAGTGCCCGGGAAGATGGTGACACGGTCCTCACGCCTCTGAATCTCGCCGGTGAGCGGGTCAACGATCGTGATCCGCTCGACCTCATCGCCGAAGAACTCGACCCTGATGACGATCTCCTCGTCCGCGGGCTGGACCTCCAAGACATCGCCCCGGACGCGGAATGTCGCCCGCTGGAGAGCCATGTCGTTGCGGCTGAACTGCATTCCGATCAGGTGATGGAGGACTTCCTCGCGCTCGTAGGTCTTCCCCACATCGAGCGTAAGCATGGTCTTCAGGTACTCGGCGGGCGAACCGAGGCCGTAGATGCACGAAACGCTCGCCACCACCACGACGTCCCGGCGCTCCAGGACGGCCTGAGTCGCGGAGTGGCGGAGGCGGTCAATCTCATCGTTGATGGACGAGTCCTTCTCGATGAAGGTGTCGGTCTGCGGGATATACGCTTCGGGCTGGTAGTAGTCGTAATAGCTGACGAAGTACTCGACCGCATTCTCGGGGAAGAACTCGCGGAACTCGCTGCATAGCTGCGCGGCCAGAGTCTTGTTGTGCGCGATCACCAGGGTCGGCCGCCGGACTTCCTTGATGACGTTCGCCATGGTGAAGGTCTTGCCCGACCCCGTGACCCCAACGAGCGTCTGGAACCGGTGGCCTCCGTTAAGCCCGTCCGACAATTGCTTTATTGCCTTGGGCTGATCACCCTTCGGCTCGAAATCTGCTTTCAGCTTGTACTCAGTCAGTCTAAGTTACCCCTTGCTCACCGCACATCTGTTCGCCCGATGCCGAGAAAACGTACCTTATATTATACTCTAAAATCCGCCGGAGCCCAACTCAAACATGATCTTCTTCTGCGATTGCGACCATACGGCGATCAGTTCTCTGTCACCCACCATATGCCCCAGCTCGACCTCCAGATCGTTGTACGAGAGAGTGCCGAAGTCGTTGTAGTACGACCGGAAGCCAAGTCGCCAATCCCGGTTCAAACGATAGCTGAGGTCGCCGAGGAGGTTAAGGGAACTGTAGTCCAGTCCCTTGATCGCATAGACCGAGGCCCGCCATTTCGCCCCGTCGCCGAGTCGAAGCAGCGCCGAAAGAGTCTGCCTCCTGGTCTCGAACACGGGAATGGGATTGATTACACTTGCGCTCGTCCTGGTATAGTACAGATTCGGCCTGTCGCTAAACCGGTAGTTCAACTGGAAGTTGCTGTATTTGGCCAGTTTCCAGTCCAGCACGGCAGTCCCCTGGGTTGAAAGCCCCTGAATCTGCGGGTTCCCCCACACATAACCGAAGCCGGCAGAGGTTCGAAGTGACAGACTGTTGGCCAGATGCCACGGAGCAGAGTACATGTTGCCCTCCAGCCTCTGGTTGCTGTCTACGGTAGTCGTCGGCACAAAATCCGTTCCCGTATATCCTTCCGGAGCACTGGTATACGTGTAGGATCGGTTGAACCTGGTTGAAAGGTTATACCGAAGGCCGCTCTTCCCGACAGGCTTCGAGTTGGTCTGGACGACAAGATTGCCAATGATGGAACTCGTGCCCACGGATGGGTATTTGTTGCCGAACAAGTTGAGGCTCGTGCTGAAACCATTGAACGCCTTGTTCAGGGTCATATTGCCGTAGACGGATTGATGGGCCGCATAGTCGAGGTACATGTAGCCGCTCATTTGCTTTGCCAGGTTTTGGGAATGCGAGAAGCGCGCGCCCCAGTCATTATTCGTGACGCGGTTGAGCGTGAAGGTTCCTTGCGAGCGATCCGTCTGGTATTTCTCGCGAAGGTCTATGAACCATCCAGGCTTCTGGCCGTAACTCCCCCACCCCGTGCTTTCGCCATGACGCACCAGCAGCGCCCCGCTGGATCTGGGGCTGAGTGCGTAGTAGAAGGGCAGGTTCAACGTCAGGCCGCCCGTGCTGTATCCCACATACTGCTGCCCGTCCTCGGGAATTCCAGTCAGCGAGAGGACGTAGTTCGGCAGCGAGATCGTGCGCTTGGTCTCGAGATACACATTCGCCCGCTTGAATAGGACCTTATCATTGGGGAAGATGGTCGCGGACTTGGCCTTGACCAGGATTGCGCTGTCGGCGAGGTGCTTTATGTCAAACTCCTCTGGCGAATAGAAGGCCTCCTCTGAGCTGATCTTCGGCAGGCCTTTGGAGATATCCACAACCTGCACGGCGCCCGTTTTCGCCGACAGGAGCAGCCCTCGGAAAGCCATGATGTCGCAGGAGAACATATTGCCCTCGATCATCCCGTCGGCAGTCTTGATCTTCACCGGATGGTCTCGATCCTGCCACCGGGCGACGATTCGTCCCCTGCCCAGGTCCACCTGCGCCTCGTAGGCCTCCAACTCAAGCGACCGATAGCGTATCTTCACGTTGCCGAGCGCCTCCAGTACCTTGTGGTCAATGCTGTAGGCGACATAATCCTCGGCATTCACATCTATGTACTGAGGCCCTTTGATCGCGGCAGTTTCCTCACCGAAGTCCACATTGATCTGAGCGATGGCCTGCCCCTCGACCCAGCTTGCCGTTATGACGCAGGTCCCCGCAATATCGGCGCTGATGAGCTTGGCCCTCGCTGTGCCGGCCGATGTCGTTACCACATCTTCGATAACCCCGAGAGACGCGGTGAACCGGATCTCAGTCCCGTCCGGGACCAGGTTTCCGTCCTTGTCTCTCACCTCGGCGGTGATTGTGGCCAGACTCTTGCCGTCCGCCGCAATGGACCTGGGATTGGATGACAGGTCAATGCTGCCGACCCCTCGATCTGCTGCGAGTGGCCCGGCGATGGAGAAAACGAGGAGGCCGATTGCGGTGACCAATGCTTTTATGCGCATAATCTCTAAGTAAAATGGCCCGTGCCTGCCACATGCGGCAGACTCCGGGCCCCGATAATCTACGTTTCCTGACTAGCCTGTCACTTACCCCCGATGAGAAGCCCCAACAGGGCCGCCGCTATCATCGCCGGCAGCAAGCCCTTACCAGACTTGCGAGTCTCGGTCACGAACACGACCGGGTGGGCAGCAATATCCTCCTCTGCAGAATCAGCAACAACTACCTCCAGCGTGGCCTTGTTGATATCCGTCAGAAGCTTCTGTGCCAAATCGTAAGTCGCCGCAGTACCGATTGTCATCTCATTCGAATCGTCCATGGAAGCCTGTCCATTGGAAACGAACCTGTATAGCTCCTTGCCGCTGTTCACATCTATCAGCAGGAGCGTCGCCGACATGTCCACTTTCCCAGGGGCAGCCGGCTGCCCAGGACCGCTTTTCCCTGCCTCATACACATACTTATCTATGGAGCCTAGAATGGCCAACTGGCTTCCGGTGAACCTCGCCAACTTCAGCGCCCGAGCAGCACCCGCGGGATCCGTATCGATCGCTGACACGATCTCCTTCTCGTCGCACTTCTGCTCCCTCACTGCGCGTTGAATGGAAGCTATTCGAGGCTGGAACTTGATTGCCGAGTAGGCTCTATTTGCGGCCACGCCCTCCGCAACGAGAGAGAACAAGTCCCTGGAAAACTGGGCTACGGCATCCGCTTGTGGACCAGGCTGCATGGCAGGCACTGCCAATGGGAAAAGCATCAGTGACTTCTTTGTCGTCGGGAATTCCTGCCCGAACGCCGTCTGCCCCATAAGCAAAATGCAGAAACCAAGCAATAACCCGACGCCAATTACCTTTGACCGCTTCAATATCCGACGCTCCTGTCTTGAGACGCTCATCCTCGACTAGACACTCCCCTATTATACATCAAAACGGCGGTGCTGGAGGAGTGTCATCAGTAGGCGGCGCAGTTCCCGACCCGCCGCTTCCACCACCGGATCCGCTGAGTAGTAATCCAACCCCCAGCGAAAGCATCAATGCCGGGATCCACGATTTCTTGCTCGACTTTTCTGATTTCACTATGATTGTTCGGATCGTTTGAGGCGCTTGATACTCGTCTCCTGTTATCCCTTTGATCAGCTTTCGCCCTGCATCTTCTATGGCGGCCGTTCTGACCTTCGCCTCACCTACGCCCGTGTCACCTGCGGCCCGCACGGCATGTCCCTCGAACGGAATATCCCTGATGGCCCTTCCCACTCTCCCATCGAGAAGCCTGACCTTCCCGGTGACATCGGCTGTTCCCGCTGTGCCGTTGAACACATACCTGTCCACAGAGCCTACGATCAGGATGTTGGCAGACATCGCCTTCGCGAGCATTACCGCTCGGCCAATGGCCGCTTCGTCCGCGGCGAAGGGGCCCTGAGTGGCCGTCTTCTTGTCAGGCTGCAGCAAGACCAGCCGCTGAACGGCCGGAAGCCGCTCTGAAAACGCTACCGCGCGAAATCTCGGGCTGACGGAGAGCCCATCCCTTAGGAATAAGTTCAGCTCCGGCACAACCTTCGAATCACCCACCCCCGCCCCCGAATCCAGCGGGAACACGACTATGGACTGGGGTACCGATTCTACTCTCTGGGCTGCAAACGCCCCTGCAGAGAGATACGGCACTGCCACTATGCTGATCATCAGCCAGGCTAGATATCTATACGCTCGCAGCTTGACCATTGTTTGCATCTGAGTTGCCTCTTTCTTCAGCACTACTTGTTCAGGTAGTCTATGCGGAATGATCTACTCGCGCCACCCGCATCTGCCCTGAACCGGTATGAGCCTCCAGGAATGATGACCACTGACTTGTTCTCTGCAAGGTCCACGAGTACCAGCTTGACATTCGTGGGCACATCCTCGAGGTCGCTCCATTCCAACACGACCTCGCCTTCCCGGTCAGTATTCACATTGAACTGCCAGGAATCGCCTACTGACAGGTTGCCTTTGAGATCCGAAGCGTACATCCCGTTCTTGCTATCGGTGAAGTATAGATCCACGAATCCCTCGAAACAACCGGGACTCTCAATGCGCTCGTCACCTAACCGGCTTGCGCCGAAGTAATTGTACTGATCCTTGAGCTGACCATTCCGGGCAGTGATCCTGACCTCCCACTTGGCGGCGCTCATAGGGACGCTCTGTATCTCCTTTTCCATGCTGGATGCGGCGAGATCGCCGCTCACACTCCGGAAGCCGGGGATCACCAATGTGCAGTTCACGTTGGCTTTCAGCCAGTATCCCTTCCACGGTATCAGCGTGTCGCTGCTGGATGCTCTTACGAGATTGTAGTTGCCTGTACCCTTGTCATACATCCAGCCGTAGTCCTTTATCCAGCCACTGGCGGCTGCTGTTGCCAGACTGACGTTGTTCGTCACCCCGCCCGAGGTATACTTGACCCTCAGAGCGCTCCAGTTCACTTCACGGGTGAATGGACAACCAATCTGATTCCAGCCCGCCCCCAGAGGAATGTTGTAGTCCTGGGTATCGTCCACCAGTATTCCTGCCGGCGCAATCACTTTCGATTCGAGCGTCTTTATCCAGTATCCCTGGCCGGTAGCGATTGCAGGGAAGTCATAGTCGGTCCTGATCCCCGGCAGCAGAGAATACAGCTTGTAGTCTTTCTTCGCAGGCAGCCACTTCGCTAGCGCGAATGGCGGATTTGCCCCGAAGACGCCGTCCGGGAAGATGCTGATACCGGTTAGAGGTATCGAGATCATATCCAGACCGCTTACCGTGGTTGACGGACCTGTCACGGTAAATGACCTGACGAGTGAATTACTCACCTTGTACTGGCTGTTTCCGGGCCATGACGCCATCACCGACCACACGCCGGTAACCTTGGGTGTCCAGGCGTATTGATAGTAACCGTCTGCACCTGAATGCACAGTCACGTTGGTTGTTGCGCTGCCCCCTGGCTTCGTCACCGCGAGAGTCAAGTCAACCGACAGGGGCACATTGCCATAGCCCTTGATGTACCCGGCGGCAGTTACCTCCTGGCCTGCCACGGAATTCGTCATGGCATTCAGCGTGATGTTTGCCGAACCTCGTTCCTCAACAACCGGAACGCCGTTCACCGTTGCAGTAGTCACCTCTGTCAGCCAGTCCGAAGCCTTGAAGAAGTAGGAGTGCGTCCCTGCGTCAAGCTCATTCGTGACGAACTCGTATTGAACTCCACTCGCATAGTCATCAGACGGAAGGACCTTCTCCATCTTATGCGCACTCGTCAGGCCCGCTCCATCAATGTATACTTCGACAAACTCAGGCTCATCATTGTCGGGGTCATCCTTGTAAGTGACCTGGTACGTGTAGGCATCCAGGTCATAACCCGAAGTGGGCGTCACACTGCCATTGAGCAACTTCGGCCATCCGGCGGTGTTGGCATGTACATCAGGCCCACTGATCTCCACGATCGGCGTGGGAGGAAGCGAGCTGGTAGAGTTCTTAACTGGATCCGGTGCATTCGGATCTGCCGCCTGGGCTTCCTCCATGTCCCGAACGTCCTGGTCGTACCAGGCGTATCCGTAGCCGTCGGTGGCCTCGAAGTAGAATTTATGCGGACCTACGGTCAGAGCATTCTTGCTCGTCGGATACGAGTACACGACACCATTTGTGTAGTCTGCGCCCGGCACCGGAACGCTGATCTCCACAGGCGCGTTGCTGTCAATATACAGCTTGATCGAAGCCGGCAGATTGCCGTCCGGATCCGCGTATTTCACCTTATACTCGTAGACTCGGCCGGAATTCCCCGTGGTAGGTGTGACCAGACCACCGGTCAGTATCGGGGGCCTGCTGATGTAGGCCGTGAAGTTTGTTGACGACGGCAGTCTCACTATATACCATCCGTCCGAGGCCTCGAAGTAGAATTGATGAGCGCCCACCGTACTCAGGCTCATTGTGTAGGAAAACTCGACGCCGAGCGAATACAACGGCGCTGGATCGCTGGTGGACATGGGATATGTCTTCCATACGCCCGGAGTCTCTTCGATAACGAGGTTTATGTAGCCGACTACCTGTCCGTTCGAGCTGGGTGGATCCCCATTCTCGTCCGTATAAGTCACCGCAAATCGGAACGGTGTGCCTGCCGTGCCCGTCTCAGGTGTTGAGCCGCCGCTGGTCAGGGTAGGCGCAACGTTCCCCGGCGGTGCGTCTTGTGTAACGACAGGGCCGGCCATGTCACCCGTTGACGGGTATCTGAGAGTATAGTCCTCAGTCTGACCTGGCATGATCTGTTCCGTCGTGACCGCTTTGAAGTGCGCCTCGTGCGTCCCCATACCGAGAGACGGCACTTTGGCCTTGTAGATCACACCACCTATGTCACTGTAGACCTGATCCGTCTCATCCAGCTTACTCATCAGCAGCTTGCCTATGGTGAACTCGCTGCCGGCTGGGACCATGCTGGCCAGGTCGGATGTCACCAGAGTAAGGGTGTCAGTCGTGTTCGACAGGATCTTGTATACAATGCGCTGGCTTGTCCCTGCCAGTGTGATCTGGACCGGCATACCGGCGAACTGGTCCGGTATCCAGTTCTCACTCGGGTTGCTGCTCTTAATGGTGTTGTCAGTGACGGCCAGTGCGGTTCCATTCCAATCGATTCCATCCGGATTATCCACGTAGACTACCGGATAGCCCGTATTCGGCGCCTCATTATCATTGTCGCGATATGTGATCGAGTAGGTGATCGCCTGAGTGGTAGTCACGCTCCCCGCAGGATTTATCATCGGCGACGTGAACGTCGGCCGGTCGTTGACATACGGACCTTGTATCGGATCAATCGCTGTGGTACTCGGATCGGCCTCAAATACCGCCAAGGCCGAGCCGTCCGACGCCTCGAAGTAGAAGGAGTGATTCCCGCTGGTAAGATGCATGGAATGGGTATAAGTGACCCCTTCCCTGTACGTGTCGCTTCCCGTGGCATTCGTCATCGGAAGGGTCTTCCCATCAATGATCGCATTTACGAAGTTGGGTCGCTGGTCATCGAGGTCCTTGTAGGACACGGTGTAAACGAAGTTGGTCGAACTCTGACCCTTGGCAGGCGCCACCTGGCCGTCATACAACTGAGGCTCGTTATTGCCGCCAACCGCCAGCGGGCCCGTGGCCCCCGGCTCCGAGCCGAACCAATATTGTGAGGATATCGGCAGAGTAGGCGTGAAAGTCAGAGTGATCGATCCGGCAACGTTGTCAATCGTGTACAGAGTGCTGCTTACCAGATTCGAGCCGTGGTAGATCAAAGGCGATGCGTAGTTTGTCTGGACCAGCAGATCCGCATTTGCCGGCACATCGGTGACAAGCGGATGATGCACGAAGTTGAAGATCTGCGGATTCGCCGTTGAAGTCAGCGTTTCGGCGCCAGGCAGGCTAATCTGCGGCTTCCATACCATGCCCGAGCTTGGGGACGTTGACACATTGTAGTATGCCTCATCAACACCATCCGATGCCACAAAGCAGTGGTAATACTTCTTTGGCGTAGTGCTGTCGCCTGGCAGCCTGGTGGAGTAATAGAACTGAACACCCTTGTTATATACAGTGTCCTGATCATCCACTTGCTCTATCGTATGACCGCCGTCCCAAACGATGGGACCGCTCGGCGGGTTGTCCTGCCGGCCGATGTATACCAGTTTGTAGTACGGCGGCTGGTTGTTCGCGTCGGTATACCAGACGTTGTAATTCCAGATGGTAGCCTCATTTGACGTGCCATCAGCCGATATGACACTTCCGCTGGTGAGTCTGGGAGCGGTATTGTCGGTGATTTGGAAGCTGCCGGCCGGGCTGGTGCCGTTCGCCGGCGCATATACCGTTTCTCCGGCGATATTGTCATTGTTCTCGACCGGGCTGCCCCAGTTATCGGTGAACGCGAATCTGTACTGCCTCTGGCCAACCTGCAGTCTCAGCCCAGGGGCGCTGGACGTGTTCCATTCATAGATCACCCCATCCGAGTACAGCCGGGTAAGGTTATCGGCCGGGATACTGGGGTCATCCGGATTGGGCTTGGCTTTGTACATGCTCCCAGTGTAGGTATTACCAGCGTCATCGGTCTGAATGATGATATCCAGCCCCGGCACAGTCCCGGTGCCTGGGAAAGGCCGCTGGTTGTCGGCATCCTTATAGGTAATTCGGAACCGGAAGTTGGTGCCGGTTGGTCCGCTATTCGGGAAAACGCTCCATGAGTTGTTCACAAGCTCCGGCTTGGTGTTGATCCACGGGCCGTTGATAAGATCGTTGTCCACCGGAGTATTCTGATCGCCCAAATCAGGATTAGGCGACTTGTTGGGCAGGACAGTCTCATAGAAGACGCCGCCGTCGTACTCGGTGGCATCCATTCGCCTGGGATAGCGGCACACGTGGGCTTTCACAGTGGCCGTCCTGCCGTATCGCTCGTCCGTCCACTGCTGATCGGCCGCTTCAAAATAGTAGCAGTGCGGCCCTTTCGTGAGCTGCGTGTATTGGCCTGGTTGCAGTAGAACCAAGCTCGGGAACGACAATCGGCATTCATAGGAGACGCCGGTCTTGTACACATCGTTTTGATACTCGTTACCGGTTACGCCCTGGCCTGGCGAGGGCTGCATGACGCTATATCCCCATGGCTGTCCGTCCTCGGCATTCCACCCGTTCTTGACATACAAGCGGACGTAACTGGGAGCGATACCCGCTGACTGCCAGTAATTCACCTTGAACGTAAACACGTCGTGATCTGTACCGCCCGCGCTCTCCGCCCAGAGCCTCATATCGGAATAATCCTGACCAGGTACCGACGGAATCACGGCTTTCTTGTACGGAGACAGGGTGCCGAGGAATCTCTCACCGCCTGCCAGGCCGCTGATCTCGAACAGGCCGGGGTTAACCACCGGGAACGTGAATGCCTGATAGTCGACGGTTACGCCATCCAACCACCGCGTGACGCTAGGTTCCGTACTTTCTCCGACCCATGAGTCATACGGATACCCGGATGCCCATGCGCCCGGCATATAGGTCTGTTTGTCTACGTAACTCCCCGGACGTACGGCGCCCGCATCGTAGAATCTGGCTGTGTTATCTATAACGCCCCATCCCCAGAGCAGTGGCCACGTCGGCTCAGATATTCCGGATGTCCCCTCAACATAACAAACGTATTTATGGCCATTCGTAACCGTGGGTACCACGAAATCACCGAGGTAATAATGCGTCGAAGCTGTCCAGGTAGTGGCGCTTGGCGGACTGTCGAACGAGAGGGCCCTCTTGTAGTTGATCCCATCGGCATAGTCGAACAGGAAATCATGCGGCGCAGGCGCCGTCGGGAGTGGAGGCGTCTCCTCCAGTTGCGGCCAGACTGTATTCTTCATGTTGTCAATTGCCCACGCGGAGTAGTCGTCATCCGAACAGGCAAAGTAATACTCGTATCGTCCGGGCGGAAGTGCCTCATAATAATGGTTGGTTTCATACGTGCTCGCCCACGTAGTATTCCAATGATCGCTGCTCGTCTTGATCAGACCGCCGGTGGTCGGCCCAACCCTAAGGACATAGTCTATCGGTACAGTCGAGTCATGGTAGTTGCCAGTCTCGTCCTTCTCCTTGTACATGTGGTGACCATGGAAGTATTTCCAGTACTGCTGCTCCGGTACGTACATCTGCCCGTCCCAGACCAAGGTGGTTGGCAGATTTGCCCAGTCGAGATTGCGGAGGTATAACATCACTCCACTCTCCAGAGTCGTATAGTTCCAGGTGTCATTCCAATAGGTCATCCATGGCAGAGGCTGCTGGTTGAAGCCCACGCGGTTGTCGTAGGTTACCCGGAAGGTGTATGTGCTGGTGGTCGAACCTTCATCCGGGAACTGTGTGGGATCCTCCGGCGAGGGCAATGTGCGATTCGTTACATCCAGTGGATCCACCCAATGGTAGAAGGGCCATCCATCCGGGAATGCCTTGAGGTAGTCTATTCCCCAGTACACGCCGCCATATGAATCGACCGTCGTGAAGTACGTGGACTCAAAGGTATCGTAGATCGTAGGGGCAGCGGCCGGGGTAGCCGGCACAACCTTTGGCGTCACCGCTCCCGTATCGGGATCCGTCCATTCCATATACCACCAGTACTTCAAGTCGCCATTGGCGGATCCGTCGCCCTTTGCACGAAGACCCGGGACCCAGTGTACACGGTCATCCGGAAGAAAGCCGCCGGCCATGCCGGCATCCCCGTAGCCGGGGATGCCTTCCGCGGTCACGTTCCTCATGTCCAAGCCGCCGGTGACGTAGATGAAGAGCTCATATCCATTCTGGAAGTTGCCGTCTTTGTGGAAATGACTATCGCCAACAGGGAAGTATATCGTTGTGCCTGCTATATGAAGATCCAGCCTGCTGGGCCATTGCGGATCGTCGCCCTGATCTGCGTACCTCGCTGTGAACCGGAAAACCGAGTTCGCTGTACCGGACCCTGGGCTGAAGCCAGGGCTAGGGACGGTAAGAGTACCTACCGCCAAAGCCTGCCGCCCGGACAAGACGATCATGGCAGCCATGAGTCCCAAGATCGCTATGCATAACCCTCTTGGTTTTTTCATTCGGATATACCCCCTCGTTGACCACATTTTCTTAATATCAAGGCTTCTACGGTCCCGAAGGAGGACCGCCTCCACCATCGATCGGAACCCCGCCCAATGCGGCGCCGATCTGAGAAGAAGGACTTATCGTCATTGTGACCTCAGGCTGCAGAGCCCGGATCCAATAGCCTTGCCATGGTTTAAGCTGCACTGACCGGTCTGATGACCAGCGGTATTGCCGGCGTGCTGGGTCCCACCAGAAGACCGTACTGCTGATGAGGCCGCGACTCAGCGCCTCATCGTAGTCCATAGCTCCATATTGCCTGTTATAGAATGTAACCTCCCCCAGGGTAACCGTGTACAGGAAGGGATTCCCCACCAGATTCCATCCGGTGGAGAGGTCTACGTTATATCCCTGCGTGCCTGCCCAGGTAACCGGGGTATAGGTCCCTGAGACCATTGACGTCCTTTGCGCCGTACTTAGCTTCAGCCAATACGCCTTGCCCGGCAACACCTCAGAGACAGCCTTGTACTGCCGAGCATGAGGATCATACTCCCAGAACACACCGCCGGCGAGGCCCAGCAAAGACCCGGGGTCTGGGTTGGTCACATAGAATGGGACGGATATCATCTGCCATCCCGCGGATAGCGGCTGCCACTCTGTAGCCGCGATATTCACCTTTCGCTTGACACTAGTACCTCCCACGGGCGCTGCCGAATACAACACCGAGTACTCCATGATGCCTGTAGGATAGTTCACCGGCTTCACTTTCCACGAGACGCTCGATTCCGAATCAGCGTTGATCCTGGAGAACGCCTTCGTATACTTGCCGCCTTCCGATTCATCGAGGGTGAGGCCCGAAGGCAGAGTGAGGGTGAAGCTCGGATTCAGCAAATCGACGCTCTTTGCCGTGTTGTATATGTAGGCGGTGATATCGAAGGGGTTGGGATCCAGAGCCCCCGTGCCGGAATCCGAATAGTAGTTCAAAACCCGCGGACCCTGAACGGCCGCCACGTACTGAGGACCGGACTCCCCCTCCTTTAATCCAAGATTCGGCTTTGTGAAATCCGACGAGGCGCACGCCAAACCGATGTAGTGGATAAACGTGATACTCTGGCCGGCAGGCAGCCGCCGAGGTCTCCAGACTGTGCCGTAACTAAGGTCGTCTATGTATTGATGCAACGTCGGCGTCGGAAAGATCCAGTGAACATACGGATCAGACTCTCTGCCGGTGAAGTCATACCAGTAGGTGAACATGTCCCCCGCCATAGGGAGCCAGTCATGTATCCCCAGTCTGTCTGGAGGGGTGGCCCCCTGTTCCTTCATAGTTATACGGAATCCCACTGAGGGGTCAGCCTGCGAATTGTAGAATTCCAAGAGAGAAGGAATGCGCCTCTTGGAGGTCGAATCATCGTCGGCCATTACCGTTTGATCCACGATCAACGGATAACCAGGTGCACTTACGACGTTGCGAAGATCCCTCGTACCCTCGTCCTCGGGGTTCGTGACCACGTCGGCGTAGTCCCGCAAGCCTACGTAGTGGTCATAGCCGTCCTCATTCGTAAACTTCCATTTAAACCGAACGGTGTCTCTCAGCAACCGGATCTCCAGATCACACCGAATCCCAACGGGGGCCACCGGGCTCACCGAGCCTCCGGTTATAAGGGAAACCCCACCCGTAGGAGTGGGATACCATGTCGCCAGGATCGTGTTCGGGAGGGTACTGGGAGTGTACGGCCAAATGTACCAATCGCCGTCCAGAATGTCACCCAGCATTGCGGACATCCCGCCTCTCGCAAAGGTTGCCCATACTCGCTCTATGCTATCAGCATCAGTGGTATAGGAGTCAACCGTCAACTGGAATGCGCCCCACTTGTCTCCGGGGCCCGGAGGCGGATAGAGTTCAGAGAAATTGAAGTACTGGCCGTCATCCTGGAGTGTGGTCGGATCTCCTCCCGTGCACCAGATATGGAAACGCCCACCCGCGGGCTGACCGCCCTGGAGAGCATGCACAGGCGAGGGTATACCCCACTTGCCGTACAAGCCGAGTCCTACGCCCAGATAGCCGTTCTGCAGGCTGATGCAGAAAGGAAACCAGTCATCAGTATTGTCATCACTCTGCGCAGCGGCAGGCGGCCCAAAGAATAGACTGGCCACGATCAGTGACGCCACTACAAGCTGGAATGATCTCAAAATGAACTTAGACACTTTGCCTCCTTCGGCGCATTACGGCTCACTGCACCACACCGGTGTACGGATTGGGCGCCACGATAAGCTTTACGTCTGCCGGCCGCACCGGGACCGGCTGAACCCTGAAGTAGTCCCAAGAACAATCGAGCATGCCGTCGTTAATCAGCCAGAATGATCCCGGCTCTTGGAAGCTATCATCCTCTAACTCCCAATCGGCTACATCGCCGCGACCAGGGAATGTGCCGACCTTCACCTTGATGTGAGACTTGTTAGCAGGCATTGGACTAGTCGTAGCTCCAACGGCTGTTATAGTTATGTAGTAGGCTGATCCGCTTGCAAGACTATTCATGACCTGTTTGCTTTGAATGACCAGCCCATTGTCGCTTCGGCGCAATGATATCGTCGAGGGCGAGTCCCCCGCTCTGAACGCCAAAGCATATCCTATTCCGGTAGCACTCGCCCGGAATCTGAGCTCGGCGTTAGCCGGACCGCCTGGCACGGTTGGCGCGGAATTGTCTAGAACTAGTCTTGCGCTGACTGTAAAATCGCCGTAAATCGGGAAATCCTTGTTCGTCACATATGTATACGATGGCGAATTGGGGATCCCGCCAAGCCTCAACATGTCGCCTGATTCGAGTACCGAGCCGTTTGTATTCCCCACATACCACGTCGGCTCAGGATCATCCTGGTCTATAACGCCATCGCTGAACTCGTCGGCCCAGGCTGCAAAAGTGGATGGAGTCAGATCCGGCGTTTTCACCTTCACCCTGATCCATTCGCCTTCCCAGGGCATCATCACCGCCGTGCTCACATCCTTCCACGTGTATCTTCGATAGAAACTGTCATAGCGGAAAACAGAGTTGGAGATCCATCCCCTGGCAGCAGCTTCCGTGGTGCCAATTCTTTCCCCGGCATATTCCACGATCACGTTGGACCAGGTGACGGGGAACGCGAACGGATCGCCGACTATGTTCCAACCGGAGTAGAGGCTGATGATGTATGGAGCTTGTTCTACCGAGTCTCCATATCCGTCAGGAACGGTGACGTTAGAGCCCGTAGGCAGATAGAGCCAGTACCCAAGCCCTGCGGGTGGCGTGCCCTTGGAGCCGCCAAGCGGCTGCACCAGCCAATTCGCGTAGGCGCTTGTGGGAGTGAAAGTGGCCTCATCATCTGACCGGCTGCCATCCAGACTGTATAGCGCATACTCCCCACTGGAACTATTCGTATAATGCCACCGAGCCAGCACACCGCTATTCCCCATGATCTCTTCCGGTTTCTTCGGTTCCACGAAATTGAAGGGGACTGCGAAGAGCTTCCAACCGGATCCCAGCGTCGCTGGATTGAGCTTGAAACTGGTGATATCCGAAGGAGGAGGCGGAGGTACATCCAGTGTCATATCCGTCCCAGCGGTCACGTAGATTGTGTGCGTCCCATTCACCGCCAATCCCGGCTTCACGGTATATTCGAACAGAAGATACCTCTTGCCCGAAGCCTCGTCGAGGGTATACAGGTAGTCCTGCCAGTTTGCGATCTCGGGACTCGGGCCTCCCATGGTAGGCTGATTGTCCGGAACGCCGTCTCCGGTAGTATCCACGCCGTCTATCCAGACGCGAATGGTGTCCAGCTTGGCATGTCTGAGGTTGATCCGGAACCTCGGCCTGGTCGTCCTGACCACCGCACCCTTCGCAGGCGAAACAATCTCCACATCCACCGATGCTTTTGCCAGGGCGCCATAGACATTCAATAAACCCCAGCCATATGTATCGTTCGGATGGCCTATTCCCCTCGGCGTCGCAGTCTCATAGAGCAACGGCTTGACATCCTCGGGCGGAACGCCATGGGATATCAACAGGGCTGCTGCTGCGGCAACGCAAGGCGATGCCATAGAAGTGCCTGGCATGTAAGTGAATATGTTGCCATATTTGTCAGGCCACGTCGGCATTGGATCAGGTTGGGGCCAGTCAATTGCATTCGGCGAGTAGGATGTCGGTGTGGGGGGCGTATCGGTCTCCGTGTCTACGGTTGCAAGATACTTGTACCAGGCAGTGCTCAGAATGTACCAACCGGGGGCGGCAATGTCCAACGCCGGGCCGTGCTGAGAGAAGTCGGTTATGGTGTCGTCATACTGAGTCGCGCCTACGCAGATGCTCGCGGCATAGGCCGACGGATAACAGGGAGCATAAGCCCCATATTCCCACTCATTGCCGGCCGCGCACACTACCACAATTCCCTGGCTTACCGCCTGCTTTATGGCGGATTCCTCTTCCTCAACGCGCATGAAATAATGCCCCATACTCATGTTTATTACATTGACCTTTATGGGCTTGCCATCCAACGTAGTGCCGCCGCGCCACGCCATTGCGAGATATATAGCATCTATCTCGTCCGCCACATTGCCTGCCCCGGTGTCTTTGAAGACCTTGAACGGAAGGATCTGCACATTATCCCACGCCAGGCCGGCAACTCCTATCCAGTTGTTCGCCTGGGCCGCGATGATGCCGGCAACGTGAGTCCCATGCTCCGGAACCCTATTGATTGGCGTTATAGGTTTCTCGCTCGGTGCCGGTCCGGGATTTTCACCATCTTCTCCCGCATCCGCCACGTCATATCCATGCAGCACCCGACCCTGAAGATCGGGATGGATGATTCGGGTCAGTCTTCCTTCCTCGTTGTAGAACGTGCGATCCCTTACTCCGGTATCTATGACGGCGACAACTATCCCTTCAGCGCCTTTCTCCACATCCCAGGCCTCGGGGGCGAAGATATGCATGTTCGGTCCCCAAAGCTGCCATTGCCCAGTCAGGAATAACTCGCCTGTGGGATCAGGGTTTATCATCCCATATTGATGGTAGAACTCATCATTCGGTTCCACACTGGGATAGATGTAGTAGTTGCGGCTCAGAGATTTGACAACAGGATACGAAGCCAGAATCGAACCCTCGTTATTGAGGAACGTATCAACAGGCGTACCGGTTCCAGGCAGCTCAAGGACCCATGTGTGGCTATACTGGGGCTTTCGAACTATCTTCGCCCCATATCGGTCCATCAGGCCCTTTAGATCTGCTTCAGTCTTTCCTGGCGCCAACGTCACGAGCACCTGATTTGGCGGATAGGCAGGCCCGTCCGCGTGCAGGGGACCCATCCTCTCGAAGCCGAACCCTGCGGCCGAGCATAGGATGAGCGCCATGAAGACTAGCGCGCCCAATCTTAGATGCCTGATCGAATACGTTCCCATTGAAATACCTCCTTGACTTTAGCCTATAGAGAAGGCGGTGACGGCGGTGTGTTGCCTCCGTTGTCGCCTCCATCACTGTCGGGAGGCGGTTCTGGCATGTCAGGCAGAGTCATGAATGAGTAGTACTGGTTCATATCACAGTACATGTATCTGGTGTTCTTCGGCCCATCCACCTGAGGCGAGGGGCCGGCCGGATAGGGTCCCGGCGCGTCCGTCCTATTTCTTGCGCCTACACGCCAGTAGAGCGTACCCCCCGCAAGGACATTCGCCAATTCGGCAACCGTTGTTCCCGAATCCGCGTCCCTCAACGTGTAGGTTTTCGTAAACAACTGCAGATCAGCGGGAGTCGGCTGGTAGACCACGTCTACCCATGTCTCATCTCGTTTGAAGTCCGGGGTCGGGGAGACTTCGATCACATATTGATCGGCCCCTGCGCAACCTCTCCAACTGAAGGTGACATTGCTAAGATCCACATACTCAGACGCCACAATGCCCCCCGGAGCATCACATTCCGGACGTCTCAGGTATGTCGCGCGTCCCGCATACGAGCCCTGAGTCTCCCAGTACGTGACAACGGCCGCACCTTCGTTATCGGTGCCATGCCTCCTGTATACGCATGTGACCCAGTATTGATGAGGAGTTCCCACACTCAGTCCGGTCTGCACATAATGCCTGCTATCCAGATCAGTATGATCGGAGCTTGGGACAACGTAGTCGAAACCCGGATCTCGGGCGTACGTATCATCTATGGTGGAGTGGTCATAACTGCCAATCGCCCCGCTGATTCCAACCGCGGTTACCGGATCATTATTGATTACCGGGCCGCAGTTCACGTTGTCTCCCGAACCATATTGGGACGTGATGCTACCGAGATTATCACGCCACACGTGGAATTCAATAATGTCCGTTGCACGCACACCTTTCGGCGTATTCCAAGCAACCAATATGCCACCGTTGCTCCAGGGCGAAACCACGTCAGGTGTCTTGCCGGCCATTGCGACGGTGCCGGGCACACCTTCCGCTTGCTCTCCGCCACCCTTGAAGAGCGTCGCCAGGCCCACCAGTGCAATGAGCCCCCAGAGCAGCTTCCCGCCTTTTGCGATCCTATTCTTGCTTTCCAGAGGTTTGGCCTGTGCCTTCCCTGTCTCCAGAGGCAGTTCATAGACAGCCCTGACTCGGTCCTCGGGTTTCAGACCTCGGGTTGTGCTGACCACCGTTCCGTGCGAATCGTTATCGCCGAGCTTGGTAATCTTTATGCGCCCCACTACTTCGTCTTCGCCCGTCTCACTTCGCCGGAGAGCAATCATCTCCATGCCGGACTTGATCCCCTCCTGTGCGCCCTTATTCAGCAGCACTTCGGTGGGGCTGAAAGTCCCGATGATCGTAGCCTCCGGGATAATGTACTGCACCATGCTCTCCACGGCCTGACGGGCTGCATCATTGATTGCCTCGATGATGAGATCAGTGTCCTTATCGGCGCTGTATCCGATCCGCGGATTACTCATTCCTATGGCGATCGCTCCATTTGACCACTCGCCGGATGCCACGTGAAGCGTCCGAACGACCAGGCGAACCTCGGCTTTCTTCTTGCCGCTGTCCACTTTGATCGAGGTAATCTCCCCGTGAACGACACCGTCAACGCCGCCAAGCTCCTGGCCAAGACGAACCATCATTGACGGCGTCATGGCGACTTTCAGCGTCCGATCTTCCTTTGACTTATACCCCAGCGCCTCCATCGCAGCCTGCAGGCCGTCGGCCGGAGTGACGCCAAACTTCCCGGATCGGAGAAGCTCCACTACTACGGCGTCAGTCGCCATGGTGCCAAACATCTCATTCGGCATCTTACTGTTGTTCCGGAAGTCCACTACGGCGACCTCAATGGTGCCGGCCTGGGCTAACGCCGGAAGCGGAGTGAGGACTGTGCCGATTATGGGACTCATGAATGAAACTATGCAGAACACGCTTATCGGCCAACGTGCCGCACATCTTCTGAACGATCGCACTAGAGTAATTCCTCCTAGGATGGTCTCCTTACCTTAGACGTATGCATAACGAGCGAAAAAGCTCTATCTTTGCCAAGCTGATCTGGTTACCACAGGCATGGGGGAGACGATAGCGCAGATTCTTCCCTGTCGCATAAAAGCCGGGGCTTCCCCAATGCAGCTCAAAAAGAAAGGCATAATACTGCAGATAATCCTCTTCGGACAATGCCGACGGGCCTTGGATGCCAAGCCCTCCGTGACCGTCATCTGCCCCGTTACAATAAGCTGGTTCTCCACACTATTTACTGGTCTCACCAGTAGCCCACGCCCGTCCATCGGGAAAAGGCCAGCGCAATTATAGCATAGTGGTAGGGGTTACGCAAGCAGTTTTTGAGCCTCATACCACACTCTTTCTACTTGCTTTTTGGTGCTCTCCAATGTCCCCTCGGTGCTAACCACCCAATCGGCGTGTCTCACCTTCTCCGCTAACGGTAATTGAGAAGAGATGCGCAATATCGCCTCTTCACGGCCTATGCCATACCGCTTTTCTAGACGGCTTATCTGGGACTCTTGTTCCGCCGTCACCACCAAAACTTTGTCAACCAGATGGAGGGCGCCTACTTCGATCAGAAGAGGAATCTCCAGGATCAATACGCCTTGCCCGGACTCGCGAAAGCATTCGGCCTCTCTCTGCAGATATTCGATTACCGGCGGATGGACAATTGCTTCAAGCGTGGTCCTCTTCCCCTTGTCCCGGAATACCAAGTCACCAAGCCTTACCCTGTCTATGTTTCCATCCGGCGTTAGGACTTCCTCCCCGAACTCCAGCCGGACTTGCCGCCACACATCCGAGCCGCGCTCCAGCATGCGGTGGACCACTTCATCGGCGCTGATAACTATCGCGCCCAGATCCTGGAACATCCCGGCGACAGTGGTCTTTCCCGTTGCCACTCCGCCGGTGAGTCCGACCACAAGCGTCTTTCGGACAAAAAAAGAGCCAGTCGGTCCGACTGGCTTACTCTTGTTATCGCACTTATCGTCCATAGTTTTCCCTGTTTGGGTGCTACTCAGATTTCTTCTTTGACTTCTTCGCCGGCTTTTTGGGTTCCTTCGCCGGAGGGGCTTCCACAACGACCTCGGCGACCGTCACTTCCTCCACGATCTCCGTTTCGGCAACCTCTTCCGCCGTCTCAGCCGGAGCTTCCTCGACTGTGACCGCCTCGGCCCCGACTTCCTCTCCGCCGTCCTCAGCGGCCTCGACTGCTTCCGGCTCCGTTTCCTCATCAGCAGCTTTGCCGTTAGCAACTAAATTCTGGAGCTTGTCACCGATCAAATGGCCGAGCGTCATTCGACTGTCGAAGTCGTCGCGTGGCTTGTAGCTCTCGAAATCCTTCCGCTCCTTGACCTCCTGAAGCTGCCTGAGGCTGAGAGTCATCCGGCGCTCCTCCGGTCGGATGTCAATGATCTTGATCTCGACCTCATCGCCGACGGAAACTACTTCCTCCGGCCGCTTTACTCGCTTATGGCTCAATTCGGAGTTCGGGATGATGGCTTCGATGCCCTCATCGAGCTGAACGAACGCTCCAGACATCACCAGTCTGGTGACTTTGCCCTTAACGACGTCCCCTATCCTGTATTTGTCCTCAATCTCCGCCCATGGATCCGGAAGGATTTGCCGGATTCCCAGAGATACTCGCTCGCTCTTCGGGTCGAGTCGCAGGATCATGACGTTCAGCTTCTGTCCGACTTTCACCGCTGTGGAGGGATGAGTGATTCTGCTCCAGGACATCTCGCTGATGTGCAGCAGGCCGTCTATTCCACCCAGGTCAACGAACGCTCCATAGTCGGTGATTCGGCGAACAACACCCTCTCGAATCTGACCTTCCGCCAGCGAAGCCATAGTCTCCGTCCGCTGCTTGCCGCGCTGCTCTTCCATGGCCAGCCGATGGGACAGGACGACCTTCCGCCTTTCCCTATCAACCTCAATGACCTTCAGAGGCAGCGACTGGCCTACATATCTTTCCAGGCTCTTTACGTTTCCGCCGCCAACATGTGAACCGGGGACGAATCCTCGGATTCCGAGGTCAACCTGCAGGCCGCCCTTCACGCGATCCGTGACCATCGCCATCAGCGTCTTGCCATCCTCGAACGCCTGCTCCACTCGCTCCCAGGCTTTTCCGAAGTCGGCTCGTTTCTTAGAGAGCACCGGGTTCCCATGCTCATTCTCAGTCTCCATGACATATACATGAATGGTTTCCCCGACCTTAACTACGTCTTCGGGAGATTCTACATGCTGATTTGAGAGTTCTCCAGGCGGAATGATGCCCTCCGATTTCGTGCCGACGTCAACCAGCACGCCCTCTCTATCTATGTGGACGACCACTCCGTCCACCAGGTCCCCTCTCGAAAGCGACCTCATGCTGTCGGAGTAGTCCATCGCATTTCCCATTTCTTGTATCTTCGGCTTCTCCGTAACTTCCGGTTCGGCGGTTGCCTCCACCTCAGTCTCCGGCTCGGCCGCTGCACTCTCTGTCTCTTCGGCAGCTTCCATGCCTACCTCAGCAGACGCCTCCATCGGTTCGGTGTCTTGCTCTTGGATTTCCTCGAGCTCGTTCTTGTCTTCCATCATGACCGAAAACTCCTCTCTTTTCGGAACGGTCTGACTTCGACCGCCCGTATACGAGCAGCACTGCTGCCCGCCCGATACCTTGGGCGCAAGGCCCTCCTGCCCTTGGGCATGGATAAACAACCGGCAGCCCGCTAGTGGACCGCCATAGTCACATTGACGAACGCTATTATATCACAACGTCGCCGGATATTCTATACGCTGATTTCCTCGCGATCTTCGACAGCGAAAGGCATGGCGGTAGACCAGTCTCCGCCGACTTTGACGTCAACCTTCAGAGGAACGTCAAGCTTGTACGCATTTTCCATCGCTGAGATTATTATGGGTATGATTGCGTCGGTTTCGGACTCCGGGGCGTCGAATACCAATTCGTCATGTACCTGGAGCACCAGCTTCGTGCTGAATCCGCCCGCTTTCAGACGATCGTGGATGCCGATCATCGCAAGCTTCACGATGTCCGCCGCGGTTCCCTGAATCGGCATATTGACCGCCGCTCGTTCGGCGAACTCCCGGAATGTCCGATTCGGGCTATGGACCTCGGGGGTATATCGCCTCCGCTCCAGCAAGCTTTCCACATAGCCGAGTTCCCTGGCTTTGCCGAGAATATCGGCGGTATATCTCTTGACCCCGGGATACTCCTGGAAGTAACTCTCTATGTAAGCCTTCGCGACTCCGGTCGGAATGCCCAATGCCTTGGACAGGCCGTAGTCGCTCATGCCATAGATCACGGCGAAATTGACCGTCTTTGCCTGCCGGCGCATGTCGGGAGTCACCTCTTCCGACGGGACTCCGAAGATCCTGGTCGCGGTCTTGACGTGGATGTCCTCATCCTGCCGAAACGCTCGTTCCAACTCGGCATCATGGCTCACGTGGGCCAGTATCCTCAGCTCGATCTGTGAGTAGTCCGCCGAAATAAGAACATTCCCCGCCGATGGCACGAACGCCCGCCGAATCTCTCTCCCGATCTCCGACTTGATCGGTATGTTCTGGAGGTTCGGATCGCTGCTCGAAAGCCTTCCTGTGGCGGTGACAGCCTGGTTGAGACTTGTGTGAATCCGGCCGGTTCGAGGGTTGATCAGCTTCGGCAGGGAATCGGCATACGTTGATTTCAGCTTGGAAAGCTCTCGATATTCCAGAATCTTGGCGACAATCTCATGTGCCGGCGCAAGCTGGGCAAGCGTCTCGGCATCCGTGGAGTAACCGGTCTTTGTCTTCTTGCCGGCTTGCAGCCCCAGTTTCTCGAACAAGACGAATTGAAGCTGCCTGGTCGAGCCGATGTTGAAGTCCATGCCGGCCAGACCATGAATCTCTTTTTCCAGGCGACTTATCCGCTCTTCCAGGGTCTTGGCAAGCTCATTGAGCCATGCCGTATCGAGCGCGACTCCGGTAAGCTCCATGTCCGCCAGGATTGGAATGAGCGGGAGTTCCACGTCCGCCATCAATGATCCCAGGCCGTCCTCATCCAGCTTCTTTGCCAATATCGGCGCGAGTCTGCTGATCGCATCCGCCTCCGAGGCGAACATAGCCTCGATGGTTGACTCGCCCCTCGGCCCGGATACCGACCCATTCTTGTCCGCAGTCGGAAGCTCGATGTTCAAGTAGTCGAGCGCGATGCTCTCCAGCGTGTGCGTGCCCCTAGTGGCATTGGCAACGTAAGCGGCAATCAAAACGTCGAACACGGGCTCTTTGAGTTCCAAGCCATGTCGCTGGGCCAGCTCGATCTCATACTTGATATTATGGGCGTACTTCGCGGAATCCGAGGCCAGTATCGGCTTCAAGTCCTCAAATCGAATGCCGGTGGTGACTCCGAAAGCCACGTAGTAGGCCTCCCCTGCCCCAAGGGAGACCGCCATCCCGATGGGCTCGGCGTCCACGCCGTGAGTCGAGGTTCCATGCGCACGAAGCGAGATGAACTTGGATCCTTGAGCCTTCTTCGTCAAGTCGGCAAGCTCGGACTTGCTGCCGATGATGTTGACCGAAGGCACAGGCAAGGTTTCCTTCTTCTCTTCCGGCCCTCCGAACAGGCTGGGCTGGACCTGCGGCTCGGGAAGCCGCTTGAGGAGCGAGACGAACCCGAGTTCGCGGAACATCTCCCTCACGCTGGGGAGGTCCGGGCCTTTGAACCGGCACTGCTCGAAGTCAACATCAACCGGCACGTCGCAGACAATGGTAGCCAGTCTTTTGGAGAGAATAGCTTGAGCCTTGTTCGCTTCCAATATGGCTTGAAATCTCGCCGGCTGGACCTCCGATGCGTGCTCCAGGAGATTCTCAATCGTGCCGTACTCCTCCAGCAGCTTGACCGCTGTCTTCGGGCCGATGCCCGGCACGCCGGGAATGTTGTCCGAAGGGTCGCCGGTCAGCGCCTTGTAGTCGGGGAATTGCTCGGGTCTGAGGCCGTAGTGCTCCGTGACGCCTTTTTCGTCGAAGGTGACAGTCTCGGTTACGCCTTTCACGGTCTTCATGACCTTTACCTTGTCGCCGATGAGCTGGAGTTCATCCAGATCGCCGGTCACGATGAGAACGTCATAATCTTCAGCCGCCGCCTTGCATGCCAGCGTCCCGATGACATCATCCGCCTCGAAGCCCGGCTCTTCCAGCACCGGAATGTGGAATGCCCTCACCAGCTTCCGAGCAAACGGCGCCTGCGACCTAAGCTCATCAGGCGTGGGCTTGCGGTGGGCCTTGTAGTCCTCGAACTCCGTATGCCTGAATGTTTTCACCGGCGCGTCGAATGCCACCAGGATGATGTCCGGCTTCTCCTCCTCCACCAACCGGAGGAGCATCATGGTGAACCCATAGACCGCATTCGTCGGTTGATTCTCCAGCGTGGAGAAGTGCGGAAGCGCGAAAAACGCCCGATAAAGCAGGCTGTTGCCGTCTATGAGGATTACTTTCTTTCCTTTGTCGCTCACTAATCTACCTTCACACCCGAGTCCGCCTGAAGCAGTCTTCGGGCCAATTCTCCCACAGCGCCATTGTGACCAAACGGAACTCTCGATTCACTCGTTCCAAACAAAACCTCGAACAAACCAAGCGGGCGCTGATATTCCTTGACACTGTATTCACCCTTGATGCCCGCGTCATCGGCAGCCGCCCTCATCGCGTCGTCGAGCGACCCGAGACGGTCAACCAGCTTGATCTTCTTTGCCTGCCGGCCGGTGAAGATCCGCCCATCCGCGATCTTGCGGACCTCCGCCTTAGGGATCTTGCGCCCGGCGGCCACATCCGTCAGGAACTGATCGTAGACGTCATTGATCATGCCCTGGAGGAGAGCTTTCTCCTCAGGTGTCAGCGGCCTGGATATCGAGCCCATGTCCTTGTGCGGACCGCTCTTGATGGTGCCATAGCTGATGCCTATCTTCTCCAGCAGCTTGCTCATGTCGGCCGTCTGCATGATCACGCCTATGCTCCCGGTCAACGTCGCGGGGTCGGCGATGATCCGGTCAGCGGCGCTTGCTATGTAGTATCCGCCCGATGCCGCCACATCCCCCATGGAGACCGTGATCTTTTTACCATCCTTACGCACGCGGTTGATCTCCTGGTAGACCTCCTGCGAACCGGCAGCACTTCCGCCGGGACTGTTGATGCGAATAACCGCCGACTTGACCGACCTGTCCTTCCTAAACTGCTCCAGGACGTTTATTATGGTCTCCGCCCCCGCGGTTGCTTCGCTAAACGGCGACGCCGAGCCGCGACCGGCAGTGATGACGCCCTCGATTCGAATCAACGCCACCTGCCCTCCCAGGAACGGCTTCTCCCTGGAAACCAATATCACCGTGCCGACGATGGCAGCGACGAACAGCGGCAGGACAATTGCAGCAAGAATGACGACCAGAATGATGATGTTCCGTCGGTTCATGGGGCCGGCCTCCTGGTTGACAATGAGGTGCTTTCGGGCTATACTAAGTCACGTGCCGAAGTGGCGGAATTGGTAGACGCGCCGGTCTCAAAATCCGGAGAGGGCAACCTCGTGTCGGTTCGAGTCCGACCTTCGGCACCATTCCCCAAAAGCCCTCCAAACGAATTATTGTAGCACTCGGAATGACCAATGTCAACGCAGCAGCGCGGCTAATGAGAGACTGCTCTCAACCCTAACTCCCTGAGCACGATGCGAATACCCATACCGTGGGAATAGGACCTGGCATAATCCTGCTGGGCTCGGGCAATGGGTCCGGCGGTGGCGATTACGAGCAGTATGGAGAGAACCATACACTTGCTGAGCTTCGGATTCGCACAATGAAGCCCCAGATAGTGGCGGAGAGCGCAGATTATTGTGCAGAGCCTTGCCATAGCAGGGGTATTGTAACCTATAGCAGAGCTGGCGTCAAGGGAACTGGATGCTGCGGAGGAACTTGTTGTCGTCGTCCACGAGAATCATCCTGGGGGTGATGGCCTCGTCGGTCAAGACAAAGGCTACGATTATCACCTTGTCACCCTGCTTGCAGAGATGGGCCGCCGCCCCATTGATGCAGATCACCCCTGACCTCTTTTCTCCAGGGATGGCATAGGTCACGAACCGCTTCCCGTTAATGACATTCCAGACGTGAACCAGCTCCCCATTCCGGATCCCGGATCGCTCCATGAGGTCCTGGTCAATCGTGATGCTGCCGACGTAGTCCACATTGGCAGCGGTGACCGTCGCCCTATGAATCTTGCTTTTCAACAGAGTGAGTAGCTGCATTTCGAGTAGTAATTATACCAGATCAGTCTAGCTTCGGGCAAGGTACTTCGAGACGTAATTCCGAGTGCGGTACTCGGCGACCATCTTCTCATCGAGTGGATAAACGCCGAATTCCTTTGCCGTCTCAACCATCGTCCGGTAGCTCTCGGGATTCACTCCGGGATGGATGCTATTGCTGGACGCGATGACGTGCCCTCCCCCAACGGACGCCTTGGCGATGGTCTCCTTCACGGCATCAATGATTTCCTCGCGGCTCGCATGAGTAAGAATCTCCGTGCAGTCAACATTGCCTACGACCGCCACCCTATCGCCGTATTTCGCCTTCACCTCGCCGATGTCCATGCCGGCAATCGGCTCGATTGGGTCAATGGCATCCACGCCGGCATTGACGACCGCATCCAGGATCGGCCAAATGTACCCATCCGTGTGCTTGACGAACGGCACTCCCCTCGCATGAGCCGCGTCCGCCATTTCCTTTATATATGGCGCGCAATATTCATCGAAGAAAGCCGGCGACATCAAGGGTGCCGTTCGGAACGCATAGTCATCACCCGAGACGACTACGTCCAGCCCCTCGTCAACCGTCCTGTTCAGTATGGCCTTCTTGTAGTCAACGACGATCCTAGCCAGCCGATGAACGAACTCGGGATCTTCGATGTACGCCATGAACAGGTTGGTCATTCCATACAAGTAATGCGAGAACTCGAATGCCTCGTGGCAGCAGATGGCGATCGCCTTCTCGCCTTTGAACCGCCTCACGGCCTCCTTCAAGGTATCCAGCCGATGATCGGCATTCGGGTCGGGGGCTTTGTAGGAGTCCAGGTCGGACTTGGTCTTGATCGGCCCGCCCAGTGGATAAGAAGCCCCGCAAGGCTCGATGCCCCACTTGATCCCCCACTCGTCCTGAAACACGCCGTTTCCCAGGTCCCTGGTTCGCTGGTTCTCGAAGACGGTGACGGCATCCAGGCCGATCTTCTCGGCTAAGGCGAAGTAGCCGATGTCGCCATAGAGCGCCGACAGCGTCGGCTCATTGATAATCAGCTCCCAGATGGGAACTCGATCCGGCTGTTTCCTCTTGAGCGCCGTCAGAAACCTGTCTCTGCCTGTCACCGCTATTCCTCGTAAACCACTACGTGCGTGCCGATGGATGCCCCGAGCATCTGGGAGGCGTCGCCGCCGTTCACCGCTATCTCCAGGCATCCCATACTGCCGACGACCGCTACCGCATGCCCCTGGGGCACATCCCCGTAAGCCTTGCCAACCCCCATAACCTCCACCGAGCCGATGTGGATCCTGGCCTTATCGGGCAGGCGCTCGCTGGGGATGTTGGTAATCAAGTTGCCGAACCGGTCCACATAGACAACTTCCCCCTGGATTCCCGGCCCTTGCTCCGCGACCTCCGGGATCGCAAAAGTCGTCGGTTCGTTGATCTCCTTACCGAATTCCTGAAGTCCCACTCCTAGTGAGAGATTAGCCGCAACCGGAGCGAAGACATCGCGACCGTGGAATGTGCCGCTGACCTTGGGAAGGAAGAATCGGCCATTGCTGAGTTCGACCGCCTTCCGCAATTCATGATGATGCAGCACCCAGCTCAGTATGCCGTTGTCCGGGCAGACGACTATCTTGTCCTCGATCTCTGCCGCAATCGCCTTTCTCTCAGTCCCGATCCCCGGATCTACGACGATTACGAACATGGTTTCCGCGGGGAAATACGCGAACGCCATGAAGAGAGCGAATGCCGCACTCTTGATATCCCCCTCGCGAATGTCATGACACACATCCACGATCTGTGCTGATGGATTGATCCCGAGGATGACGCCCTTCATAATACCCGCGAATGGGTCGCGAAGGCCGAAGTCGGTCATCAATGCAATCGGACCTTTCAAAACTCGATCCCCTTCCTGGCCTGCACGCCGCCATTCGCCGGATGCTTGATCTCCTTCATTTCAGTCACAAGATCGGCTGCCTCTATTAGCCAGTTCGGGGCGTATCTGCCTGTCAACACTACCTCGGTATGGTCGGGGCGATCGCGAAGCACGTCGAGCATTTCCTCACAAGTGACAAAGCCGTATTCGAGAACGATGTTCATTTCGTCCAGCACGACCATGTCATAATCACTTGATGCAATCAACACCGAGGCAATTCCAAAATCCCTGCGGCTATCCTCTCGGAGTTCCGCGGACTCACGCTGATCCAGACGGGCGTCGTATGGTCTTGACTTACCGTAAATGCTAAGGTTCGGGATGGATTTCGCAGCCTTGACTTCGCTGGATTCCTGAGGTTTGAGGAACTGGACGACGGCGACCTTGCAGCCCGCACCGACCGCCCTCAATGCCAGTCCCCATGCAGCAGTAGTCTTGCCCTTCCCACTGCCGGTGTATACCTGAACGAGCCCGCGTCTTGGCAAAGTAAACAGTAAACAGTAAACAGTTACCAGTGTGGATATTACCGTTCACTGTTGACTGTTCACCGTTCACTACCTCCCCTCACAGATAGTTTTCGAGGTCAACTTCCTTTAGCTTCTCCACTATCTTCTTGACTTCCTGCGCGCGATCCTTATGGCAGATGAGCAATGCGTCGTCGGTGTCCACAACGATCAGGTCCTTGACGCCGATCGTCGCGACGACCTTGCCCTCAGCGCCGATTATGAGGCAGTTGTTCGTGTCTATGCCGATGTGAGAGGCCTTGACCGCATTTCCGTCGAGGTCCTTGATGGAGATATCCGAGACTGTCGCCCAGCTTCCGATGTCGTTCCATTCGAAGTCGCCCGGAATGACCAGGATGTCGCTCAGCTTCTCCATGATGCCGAAGTCAACCGAGATCCTCTCCATTTGCCGGTATTCGCTGTCTACCACCTCAGCCTCATTGGGAGTTCCAAGGGCGTCCTTGATCCGTATCAGGCGAGCATAGGTATCGGGCAAATGCTGCTCGAATAGTCGGAAGATGGTCGGGATGCTCCAGACGAACATACCGCTGTTCCAGTAATAGTTGCCTGCCGTGAGGTACTCTTTCGCCTTCTCCAGGTTCGGCTTCTCCACGAACCGCCGCACGCGATAGACCTTACTGCCGCTGATCCCGCCGAATTCGCCATTGCTTTCGATATAGCCGTAGCCGGTTTCAGGGCCTGTGGGCTTGATGCCGATGGTGACCACATGGCCTTCGGCGGCGAGTTTCTCTCCGGCCAGAATGACCTCGGCAAACCTCTCCTCGCGCCCGATGAAGTGATCTGCAGCAAAGATTCCTAAGACCGCCTCAGGATCGATCCTGCTGAGATAAACCGCCGCCAGCCCGATGCACGCTGCCGTATCTCGCCTGTACGGATCAACGAGGATCTTCTGAACCATCGCAGGCATGACCTCGCTGATGACGCGGGCATGATGGGAGTTGGTGATGATGTAAACCTGATCCTCGCCCACGATGCGATCCAACCGCTCCGCCATCTCCTGAACGAGCGGCTTCTCGCCCGCAAGAGCGTGCATTTGCTTGGGGTAGTGCTCTCTTGACTTCGGCCAGAGACGAGTGCCGCCCCCTCCGGCCATGATGACTGCGAACATGCGGTCCTCCTGGAGTGATGGAACATTGTAACATGCGCGAGGGTCAACGGTCTATGGTCAATGGTCAAGGGACAATCCAGGCCATGGATCCTTCACCATTAACCATATGCTTCCTATGCTGCTGTCTTCCCGACGGAGACGAACTTGGTGGCAGGGCTCACTGCCGAGGGTGCCACTTCCGCAAGCTTTGTATCCATTTCCTCAAAACTAAACAGATTCAGGAGTCCGGTGATCTCCATTATCCGCCGAATCCTGGGGCTCCGGCATGTGATCACGAACGAAGCATGGCTGTCCCTCGCCCTGACCCACATCCCGACCAGAGCCGCCAACCCGGAACTGTCAATGTATTCCAGCCCGTCGAGATTGACGACCACCTTCTTTGCCCCAGTTGCCCAGGTTCTGGCTATGCCGGTCAGCCGGTCGCTTGTATACGAATCAAGCTGACCGGTCAAACGAAGCACCCTGGCGCCACCCTTCTCGCTCATTCCTATGTGCAATACTTCCGCATTCATACTGCTCCCTCCATGGCTTATCGGATGATATAAGATAATGTCACGCTTGCATTTACCGTTACTTCGCCCGGAAGTATCGGCGTGGGTGAAGGGGCTGCTCCCATAGCCCTATAAACAATGGACGGCGGCATGACTCCCACTCCGCCTTGCTGAACACTGTATACGCTCGCCAGCCCTATCTTCAGCTCGCGAGCCATCGTCTCCGCGTTCGCGATGGCATCCGCGACCGCCTCTTTCAAAGCGGTCTGTCTGGCAGCCGAATCGTCTTGGAGCATAAAGCTGACGTTGTCAATTCGATTCGCTCCGGCAGCGACCGAGTCATCAATGATCTTGGGGACAAGGTCGAACTTATCCGTCGTCACTGTCACGATGTTCGTCACGTCGTAACCGACTATCGGCGGCGTGCCTGGAATATTGGGCTGATCCGATCTTCTCACAGGCTGGATCTGGAAAGTGGAAGTCCGAATTTGGTTGTCAGGGATTCCAAGCGCTTTGATGGCCTGAATGATCTTTGTGACCTTGGCGGCGTTCTGCTCCCTCGCATCCGCCGCTGTCTTTGCTTCCGTCTCGACGCCGAGTTGGACCTGTGCCAAATCCGGGCGGACTCTCACCTCGCCATTCCCGGTAGCCGTCAGCAGCGGTGGCTGAGCCTGAGTGGTCATCTGAGCGCTCACCTGCCCACCAACAAGCATGAGAACGACAGGTATAAGAATGAAGAAATGCGGGCCGGTATAGGAAATGCGCTCCATCGCGTCGGCCTCCTCTCGAGCCAAAGCCCTGTCGGCACAAACTCAGCATTGCCGGACAACCGATAACCCCCAGTCAATTCCGTCAAAAGATAGGAATGCACGGGGCCTAGATTATCGGCACCGGCTCCCGATGAAGGTTTTACTCACTTCCCTTACCCAGCACATCCAAGTCCCAGGCAGTCAGTGAGTGACCATATTCGAGAGCCGGTGCGCATCGGTGGGCTCCGGTCAGTTGCAGTGCATAGTTACCCGGAGTATGGAGGGTTTAAACTTCTTGGAGGTGGGGAATTCAGGTTTCCTCCGGTTCCACATGGGTGAGGACGGCGACGTGATCGAACTCAGCCCGGATCTTGTCCTCGATCTCTTCCGCAAGGTTGTGGGCGTCCACCAAAGTCATTTCCTTTGGCACGAATAGATGGACGTCCACGTGCCGCTGAGCCCCTGATTTCCTTGTCCGAAGCTTGTGGAAACCTCTTACCCGCTCGTCGCCTTCAATGATCGAGATGATCCGCTCAACCTCGGGCATGGGAAGCTGGAGATCGAGCAGCGGGCCGACGGCCTGAACCGACAATCGCCATCCGATCCATCCGATCCACAATGCAACCGCGAGTCCCAGCAGACGGTCGATGAGCACGATGTCCGTCAGATAGACCACCAGCAAGCCGATCAGAACTCCGGCCGAGGTAAAGACATCCAGCCGCAGATGATGGCCGTCAGTCTCGAGGGCGATGGAATCGGTCTGCTTAGCTACCTTGAAGAGCCGCGCCGATACTATCCAGTTTGCCAGCGCCGAGACCAGCATCACGCCGATGCCGATGCCCAGCTTCTCCACAGGAGCGCCATGTACAATGCGTATGATTGCTTCATATCCGATATACACGGCAGCGATGATGATCAGCAGGGCTTCCACCGTCCCGGATATATTCTCATACTTGCCATGGCCGTAGGCATGGGCCTCATCGGGAGGAGCATCTGCGACTCTGACCGCGAGGAAGGCGATGAGCGCGGCAAGGAGGTCCACAGCCGAATGGATCGCCTCGGCCAATATACCAACCGATCCCGTGATGAGTCCTACCGCCGCCTTGCCGGCAACAAGCAGGAGATTAGAGATCACTGATAGTCTGGCGACTGTTGTCTTCTGTGTCATGCCGCGATTAGCCTCACAAACAAAAAACCCGCGGGTATCAGATTAGTCCCGCAGGTTCATCCTGCTGCTCAGAGAGCCCGGCACCATCCGTTATGGATCGCCTGGTCTAGCCATGTCTAGACTGTTGAGCTTGTCTGAATGCATTATAAGGGCATAGGTGCTTCCTGTCAACCATTTTATGCGAATATTTCGCTGACCGAAGTATCGGCATGTATCCGCTGAATTGCCGACGCGATCAGCGGCGCCACCGACACCTCTTTCAGGCCGCCAAGTCTCTCCCAACCACCCGGAATGGTGTTCGTGACCACAACCTCCTTGATCGCCGGATGAGATAGGTATTCGATCGCTTTCCCAACCAACACCGCATGAGTCGCTGCCACCAGGATATCCGCCTTCGCTCCTCCGTCCAAGAGTGCCCGCACACTCCGGTTAATCGTTCCGCCGGTAGTGATCATATCGTCTATTATTATCGGCTGCTTACCCCGAACCTCCCCTACCACATGCACAATTTCCGTCTCTTCCGGCCCTGTTCTTCGTTTGTGGATGATCACCACAGGGAGATTCAGGCGGTTTGCGTATTGGGTTGCCATATTAACTCGACCGGCATCGGGCGCGACTACTACCGAATCGCCAATATCATGGCCTCCAAGATGCTCGCCCAGGATTCCCACCGCCGTCAGATGATCAACGGGAATATCGAAAAAACCTTGGATCTGCGGAGAGTGGAGGTCAATAGTCAGGAGGCGGTCGGCGCCCCCCGCGATCAGCATGTCAGCTATCATCCTCGCGGTGATCGGCTCTCTGCCGGCGGTCTTCTTGTCCTGCCTCCCATAGCCGTAGTACGGAATGACGGTGGTTATTCGGCGTGCCGAGGCCCGTCTCAGCGCATCGAGGATGATCAGCAGCTCGGTGAAGTTCTCGTTCACTGGAGGGCAGGTCGGCTGGACGACGTAGACATCCTTGCCCCGGACGCTGGTCTCGACCTTCACGTAGATCTCGCCGTCAGGAAACCTGGTTACCGCCATCGGCCCAACGGGAATGCCCATGCACCCGGCGATTTCCGTCGCAAGCTGAGGATGTGCAGTGCCGGAGAATATCTCCAGCTTGCCCGACATAGCTTTTGCGAAGTCGGGAGCTTTACTCATTCGCCAATCTCGATACTGTTGATGACTTCGGTCACCCCTATCACCTCGCTCGCCGCCTGCACGGCCTCATCACGAGCGACCCCGTCGCGGACCTTCCCTTTCAGAGTGACCTTGCCGACCTCGACGGTGACATCAATGTCCTTGGGCTGAATGGCGTCATTCAGGGAGATAAGCTCGCGCACGTCTTTCTCGATCTGGTCGCTGCTTCGATAAGCCGTCGCCTGAACGGGACCCATGATATTGCTGTCATACTCGCCTTCGATCATCGAACACCTCCGTAGATTGCCTCTACAGAGAGTCTTACCCACCGGCAAGAAAGCGAAAACAGCTAGGGGATGGATGACTTGCCTACCGGGAAGTCGTATCTCCCCCCGGCGATCTCAATAGTTCCGGCAGTGGTCGCCTGAATAACGAGCGAGGAGCCGCGCCTCTCAATCGTGACCGTTGTGGGGATCACGAACCTGTCACCGGCCTGAACATCGTAGATCTTGAGCTGCCGGCCGCTCTTGAAGAGTGATGCATCCGGCACCTGAATTATCCTCTTGCCGCCAGCCGCCTTCACGTTATCAATCAGGGCACGGGTTCCGTCGTCGGCAATGAGAAGCTTGCCTTTGAAGTAGCCGGTATCCAGGCGCTGACAGGAAGTGGAAACCTCGAGGGGAACGAGGTTGTCTATCTCCCGGCTCCCTGGAGCCGCGTCCTTTCCGACCAATCCCGAGCCGAGGATCAATGTGCCGGTATCCAGGCCGAGAACCGTCTTCCCGTTCTCTCTTTCCACGGAGCGGATCCTGTAATAGGAGCTATGCCCGTACCCCGGCCGCGTGATGTATATGCCCTCGCCCACTAATCTAGTTGGAAGCTCTCGGTTCACTACCAGGCGGCATTTCTCGTAGTCCACCGATTCCACCGCGCCCCAGTATGAGGAACGCTCGCACTTGATGCGCACGCCTCGGATCGTAACGCCATAGCTGCCCACGAGCAGGGCGTTGCTCAGTTCATCGGGGCTGAACCTGCAGAATGCAAAGCGCCCGAGTGATGAGAAGATGTAGTCCGTGCGGCCGTCTGTCAACGCAATTCTTAGCCTGTCCGACCAGTCTGACGCGTCTGACTCGTCCGACCGCTCAACCCTGGCAACCGGATTCTCCTTGGCATAGGGCTGAAGGACGCTGACGAATGTGGACTCCAGATCAGTGCCCTTGCGCCTGAGAATTGCGAAGTTGGCATGTGGGAGCTTCGGCAAGATACCCGGTCCTTTGGCAGTGATCAGCTCGCACCCTTTGGGCGGCATAATATCTATCCGCAGATGTTCGTCTGCGCTCGCATCTACGGTCCAGGTGGCGTTTACATTCCGAGACGCCGGTCCGCGATGAATATCATACAGAAACCCATAGCCATTCCCGGGGGGAGCAACCCAGTAAGGCCCCTTGTCCGCCTGCCCGTTGATGTCGCCGTCCGGCCCGATCTTCGTGCCCCATTGATAGTCGGGCCCCGCCAGGCTCTCGTCCTTCACTTCTCTAAGCTCGCCGCCCTCCACGCTCGTCCGCTCGCCGATCGCATGCCACAGGAGGTCATGCGTCTGTCCGCCATGGACCCGAAAGATGTCCACCAAATACGAGTTCTTTGGATCGGCATCCACCAATACAACCGTCCTTCGGTAGCTATCCACGCCCTGGTCCTCATACGCATGGTCGCTGGACAACTCGGCCATCTTGACCGGCATGGAAGCCGCGAAGAGCTCCGCGTTGCCGCCCGTCGGTCCTGCCTCAAGCTGATTCTTCTCATTAACCATAACCAGGTTATGGCTGCCCGTCTTGTGCGCCCAGCCCGTCTGAACGTGCGCGCTCCCCAGGCTGTAGCCGAAGTCGTAGGTAAGCTCACGACCCCGCGCAAAGAAGTTCAGGTTCAGGTCATCCTGATGCCCATGAGTCACCGACGGCCCGTACCGCACAAAGGCCGCCCGATCCCCGGATCGAAGTATT
>Ga0307380_10001378_pt1 | contig 35704 bp, 26 predicted proteins | sample UN3MG_FD_202239 | JGI IMG/M metagenome (GOLD analysis project Ga0307380, IMG submission 202239) | Soil microbial communities from Risofladan, Vaasa, Finland - UN-3 | ecosystem: Environmental > Terrestrial > Soil > Coastal area > Acid sulfate soil | place: Finland: Risofladan, Vaasa | collected...
ACTCCCCTCCCTCTCAGGGAGGGGGTAGGGGGAGGGTCAAAGCCTCACCAGATGGCGGTGAGCCTCCACGAAGTGTCACGCCCGCTCCGCAGCCGTCGGGCGCGGCGCCCGATCCTCAGGGCAACGTCGCCGCACTTGAGCGCCTCGTTCGCCCCTACCTTCTCCGCCGGGGCGAGCTCCTCGACTTCGCGCACACCCAACTCCGCGAAGCCGTCGAAGCCGACTACCTCGCCGCAGAGCCCAAGCGATTGGCCGCCCACACCGCCCTTGCCACCTACTTCGCCTCCGTCGCGCACATCCAACCGATCGTAGCGACAAGCGTCCCGCTTGTCGAGACGGGTGCGGGGGACGCCGAGCCGACAAGCGGGACGCTTGTCGCTACGCCGCCCGCGGCCATCGCCGGGCCGGGCACCGCTCGGTACTGCAACCCCCGCACCCTCAGCGAAATGCCCTATCACCAGACTGGCGCTCGTCTGTGGGACGCCCTTGAGTCCACCCTCACCGACATCTTCTTCCTCGAAGGCAAGGCGGTAGCGGGGATGGTCTTCGACTTGGCCCTCGACTTCTCCGCCGCCGTCGCCGGGTTGCCCGATGACCGCCCCCAACGCCGCATCTTGCGCCTCCTTGAAGAAGCTCTGGGCCGCGACATCCACTTCATCGCCCGTCACGCCCAGGATTACCCCCAGGCTCTCCTCCAATGCCTTTGGAATTCGTGCTGGTGGTACGACTGCCCTGAGGCCGCGAGGCACTATGTGGAGCCGAAAGGTGGCTGGTACGCGCCGCCCCCCTGGCTTCGGCCCGGGCCAAGACTCTCCGAGCTTCTGGCGGGCTGGCGAAGGGCCGCCGAGCGCGCGACCCGTGGCCGCCCTTGGCTCCGCTCCCTCCGGCCGTCCTGGGGTCACCTAGCTGCCGGCGAGCTCAGAGTCCTGCGAGGGCACGAGGGGGCGGTTACAAGCGTGGCGTTCTCACCCGACGGCCTTCGGCTCGCGAGCGGGGCCGATGACCGTACGGTCCGGGTTTGGGAGGCCGAGACGGGTGAACGGGTGCAGGTCCTGAGGCCAACCGGGCTATGGGCAAACAGCCTTTCGTTCTCGCCCGATGGTCGGCGCCTCGCCAGTGGGTCAGAGGACCACGCGGTGAGGGTTTGGGACACGGAGAGGGGTGAGGAGTTGCAGGTTCTGAGGGGACACGAGGACTACGTCAATTGCGTGTGCTTCGCGCCCGACGGTCTCCGGCTCGCTAGCGGGTCGAGTGACCACACGGCTCGGGTTTGGGATACGGAGACAGGTAAGGAGCTTCGGGTGCTGAGGGGACACGAGCGCTTGGTGACGAGCGTTTCCTTCTCCGCCGACGGATGCCGACTTGCCAGCGGATCGTATGACTGCACTCTGCGGGTGTGGGACGCGGCGACCGGGCAGCAACTGCGGGTCCTCAGGGGGCACAAGGGCGAGGTCCGCACCGTTTCGTTCTCCCCCGACGGTCGCCGTCTCGCCAGCGGGTCGGGGGATAGCACGGTTCGAGTATGGGACGCGGCGACAGGCGAGGAGCTCCGGGTTCTGAAGGGGCACGAGCGTGACGTCGAGAGCGTCTCGTTCTCCCCCGACGGTTGCCGACTCGCCAGCGGATCGTGGGATGACACAGTTCGTGTGTGGGATCCAGCCACCGGGGATGAACTGCGGGTCCTGAGGGGACACGAGCGCGCGGTCAACATCGTTTCCTTCTCTCCCGATGGGCGACGTCTCGCGAGCGGATCGGAGGATCGTACGGTTCGTGTGTGGGACCCGGCGACTGGGGAGGAGCCGCGGGTCCTGAGGGGACACGAGGGCTCGGTCACATGCGTTTCGTTCTCTCCCGAGGGTCGCCAGCTCGCAAGCGGGTCTATGGACCCAGTCTCTTGCCGGGACAACACAATTCGTCTGTGGGACGCAGCGACGGGGGAGGAAGTGCGAGTCCTGAGAAGACACCGTTCATGGGTCAACACTGTTTCGTTCTCCGCAGATGGCCGCCTGCTCGCTAGCGGGTCCGGGAACCCTCTTCTTGATCGGGACAACACGGTTCGAGTGTGGGACGCGGCGACGGGCGACGAATTGCAGGTCCTGAGGGGACACCAGCGCGAGGTCAGCTTCGTTTCATTCTCCCCCGACGGTCAGCGTCTCGCCAGCGGGTCTGGTGACTGCACGGTCCGTGTGTGGGACGCGACGACGGGGGAAGAACTGCGGGTCCTGAGGGGACACGAGCGCGGGGTCAACTTTGCTTCGTTCTCTCCCGATGGCCGGCGCCTCCAGAGCGGGTCGGAGGACCACACGGTTGGGCTGTGGGACTTGGAGAGTGGGGAGTGCATCGACCTCCGCGCCTGCCGCGTTAACATGGTGGGGCTTGCTGATGCGGCGCGAGCCTTCCAGTTTCCTCTGTGGGCCGACATGCGCGGTCTCGACATGGTGATCGAGGACGCGGCGACGCGCGAGGCCGTCGCCTGGTTCCCGGCCACTCTCGACCATACAAGCACACACCCTTCGGGGCGGGCGTGGGCCGGCTCGGTGGTGAACTATGTGGCGATCATCACGCTGGAGGGGGAGACGAGCCAAGAATAGGTTATCGGTGTTTGGTGTTAGGTGTTGGGGTACGGAGAAGCCAAGTCAGGGCCTGATGGGGAGCGGCCGGTCGTCTCTGTGGTTGGCTCAGTGTCCTCTGTGCCCTCTGTGGTGAGCGTCTTGATTCGCGGGCAGGGCGGCTTGACTGGGGGGGCGAACAGCCTATAATCGCGGGCGGTTCGGCCAACACCACAACGAGAGAGGGTAAGATGCCAAGAAAGTTCATCGCAGACCTCCACCCCGGCGATACGGTGCAGGACGTGTTCCTGGTGCGCGATAAGCAGCTCAGGACGCAACGCGACGGGGCGTTCTATATGGATATGGAGCTCGCGGACCGCACGGGCGTCGCGCCGTCGAAGTTCTGGAACGCGACGCGCGAGCTGTTCGAGGCATTCGCTCCCGACGATTTCGTGCTGGTGAAGGCCCGGGCCGAGAGCTATCGCGGCAAGCTCCAACTCGTGGTGACCGACGTGCGCCGCGTCGAGGCGGCGTCGGTGGACATCGCGGAGTTCCTGCCGAGCACGACGAAGAACGTGGGGCAGTTGATGGCACGCGTCCGCGAGATCGTGAAGGGGACGCAGGACGCGCGTCTCAAGGCCCTCCTCGAGGCGTTCCTGGCCGACCCGGAGTTCGTCCGCGGCTTCCAGCGGGCGCCGGCGGGGGTGAGCATCCACCACGCGTGCCTGGGCGGCCTGCTGGAGCACACGGTGGCGGTGGCCAACCTGGCGCTGCGGCTCGCCGACGCCTATCCGAACCTGAACCGCGACCTGCTGGCGGCGGGCGCCCTGCTGCACGACATCGGGAAGGTCGAGTCGTTCGAGTTCGAGCGCGGCTTCCGCTACAGCGATGCCGGCGGCCTCATCGGCCATCTGAACATCGGGGCGAGCCTGATCGAGCGCAAGGCAGCGGGCATCGAGGGCTTTCCCCGCCCGCTGCTCGAGCAGCTCCTGCACCTGATCCTCAGCCACCACGGGGCCTACGAGTTCGGCTCGCCCATCCTGCCCGCGACCGCCGAGGCCGTCGCCCTCCACTACCTCGACAACCTCGACGCCAAGCTCGCCGCCTTCGAGACGGCTCTGCTCGCCGACGTGGACGAGCAGGCCAACTGGACCGAGTGGAGCCGCGTGTTCGACCGCCGGCTCTACAAGAAGAGGGTCTGAGGCGCCATGAGCCGGGTGCTCCTGTGCGTTTCCCTGCTCGCGGCCACCGCGGCCGCGGGCGACGACGGCTGGCGCCGCGAGCGCTGGACCGTCGAGCCCTTCACCGCGGCCATGGGCGGCGGGCCCGACTGGGGACCGGTCCAGGCCGTGGGCGCGAGCCTCTGGTCCATGGCCCCCGACCGCGACGGGGGCCTCTACCTCGTCGTCGGCCGCGACCACGACGGCGAGGGCGAGCAATACGTGGACATCGTGACGCCCGACGGCCTGCGCACCCACCTGGCGGGCAGCGGCGCGCTCGGCTACCGCGACGGCCCGGCCGCCGAAGCCCAGTTCCGCATGGGCGTGGGCGCCTACTACGGCTACACCAACATCCAGGTGGACGACCGCCGCAACGTCTTCGTCCCCGACAACGGGAACGACTGCGTCCGCCGCATCTTCAAGGACGCCCAGGGCCGCTGGACCGTCGAGACCTACGCGGGCGGCGGGCAACGGAAGCTGGGGCCGGGCGAGACGTGTCCCCCGCGCGAGGCGGCCATCGGCGGCACGATCCTGGTGGTGGCGGCGCCCGACGGCCAGCTCACGATCGCGACGACCCACGCCTGCTACCAGGTGACGGCGGACGGCCGGTCGCTCCGCTGCCTCGGACCCTGGCCGGCATCGGTCGCGCCCCCGGGCCGGGCGCCCAGGCTGAACTGCTGCGGCGGCGACTGCGACCGGCAGGGGAACGCCTACTTCGTCGCCCGCACGCCCGACGTCGTCGTGCGGGTGACGCCGGACGGGGCGATGAGCCACATCGCCGGCCTGGTGGTCTCGGGCCGCAAGCCGCACGAGGTGGGCGACGGCCCGCCGCTTGCCGCGTACTTCGACACGCCGAGCAGCGGCTTCGCCAGCCCCGCCGGCGCGTGCGTCTACGCCTGCGGCGGCGACGAGTACGACATCCGCCGCGTGCCGACCGACCTCAAGACGACCACGGCCACGCTGCTCAAGAACGGCCGGTGGTACATCATGCCCGTCCACCCCAACCGCAACCGCGGCCCGGCCGCCTTCGACCCCGCGCTCGAGGGCAAGTCGCGCGCCGAGGGCGGGCCGCTGTCGAACCTCGTCGTCGCGCCGCTCGTGGGCCGCGACGCCGAGGGCAATCTCTACGGCAAGATCAACGACTGGAGCGGCCGGACCCAGGACGTGGCCGGCCGCGGGCTCCTGGGCACACGAGTCTTCCGGCTCCGACGCCTTGCGGAGTGAGGTGGCCCGATGACGATGGGGCTGGTGGCCATGGTGGCGCAGCTTGCCTGCCTCGCGGCGCCCGCGCCCGAGGTGGGGCCGCCGGTCCCCGTGTGCCCGGCGCCGCCCGACGCGCGCCCCCAGTTGGCCCCCGCGTGCGCGGGCGACGGCCGCGGCACCTTCCTCGTCGCCTGGCAGCAGGGCAGGAAGTACTTCGAGGGTGAGGACCCCGTGGTGCTCGCGGCGCGGGTGTCGGCGGAGGGCAAGCTGCTCGACGACCGGCCCCTGCGCCTGTGCGCCGCGCGCGGGAGCCAGGACGCCCCGCGAGTCGCCTTCGCCGGGGGCGTCTTCCTCGTCGTATGGCAGGATTTCCGCAACGGGAAGGACTGGGATGTCTACGCGACTCGCGTGACGCCGGAGGGCCGGGTGCTCGATGCCGAGGGCCTGGCCATCGCGGCGGGCGCGCACAGCCAGGCGATGCCCGACGTGGCGGGCGGCCCCGACGGCTTCCTCGTCGCCTGGCAGCACCACCGCGACGGCGAGCGCTACGAGCCGCGCGCGGCGCGCGTGGGGCCAAACGGCCGCGTGCTCGATCCCGACGGCGTGGAGCTGAGCCTCGGCGGCGAGCGCCTGCGGGGCGGGAGCGTGGGACTCGTCCGTGCGGCCGACGGGTGGCTGCTTGCGTGGAGGGACGACTTCGCGTGGGGGGTGGGGGGCGGCCCGAGTGCGCGGACCACGCGCCTGGTGGCCCGCCTGTCCGATGCCGGGGGCCAGCTCAAGGTCCTCAACGTCAACAGGGCGCCTCCGGGCGTGTACGGGCTGTACCCCGCATGCCTCGCGAGCGCGGGGGACCGTGTGTTCCTGGGCACGGGCGGCTCGCAGCGCAGCGTGCGGTGCGCCATGGGCTGCGTGCTCGACACGGCCACGGGCGCGGCCCTGCCGAACCCGAACGCGGAAACGAAGATCGGGGCGTCCGGGTGGAATACCGCCCAGGCCATCGTGCTCCTGGAGCCGCTGGTGCCGGGGTTTCAGCCGCCCCTCGGGGCGGGCTCCGACGGCGCGGCGTTTCTCGTGGCGGTCCGCCAGCGGGCCGAGGAGCGGCGGGACCCGCGGCAGCCGCTGCGCCTGCTGCGGCTCGACCGCGACGGCCGGAAGCTCGACGCCGCCGGCGCCTTGCCGGTGCTCGACGATGGCGCCGTGCCCTGCTCGTGCCCCGCCGTGGCCGGCGGCCCGAGGGGCAGCTTCCTCGTCGCCTACGAGTCCGACGGCGGGCCGGGCCAGCGGCGCGTCCTGGCCCGCAGGGTCCGCCTGCCGTGAGGCGCCGCGGCCGTGCGGCGCCCTCGCCTGCGGCTCGGCGCTGACACTTGACTTTCGGCACGTGGGTGGCTACGCTGGGGGCACGGTGGGGGCGTGGGGTGTTCCACGCCCGTGGGCTTCCCTGACAAGTGGGAGCAGGAGCATGCCGATGAATGGTCGCACCTCGCGTCGAGACTTCCTCAAGGGGTCGGCAGTCGGGGGAGCGGGGCTGGTGATCCTCGGCTCTCGCGGCCTGGCCGGGGAGGCCGCGCCCAAGCAGGCGCCCAGCGACAAGCTGAACATCGCCGCCGTGGGCGTCGGCGGCCGCGGCGGCGCCGACATCGGCGGCTGCGCCAGCGAGAACTTCGTCGCCCTCTGCGACGTCAACGCGAAGGCCCTCGAGGGCGGCAAGAAGCGCTTCCCCAACGCCAAGACCTATGCCGACTGGCGGAAGATGTTCGACGACGCGAAGGACTTCGATGCCGTCATCTGCGCCTCGACCGACCACACCCACGCCCTCGTCAGCAACAACGCGATGAAGCTCGGCAAGCACGTCTACGTCGAGAAGCCCATCGGCCACTCCGTCCACGAGGCCGCGACCCTCCGCGAGACGTATCTGAAGGCCAACGGCAAGGTCGCCACCCAGCAGGGCACGCAAATCCACGCGGGGGGCAACTACCGCCGCGTCGTCGAGCTCGTCCAGGGCGGCGCCATCGGCGCGGTCAAGGAGTGCCACGTCTGGTGCAGCCGCCGCGGCCCCAACCCCCAGCCGCCTGTCATCAAGCAGCCGATCCAGCCCCCCGAATGGCTCAGCTGGGACCTCTGGCTCGGCCCCGCGCCCGACCGGCCCTACCATCCCTCGTACCACAGCGGCGGCTGCATGGGCTGGGAGCAGTGGTGGGACTTCGGCAACGGCTGCATGGGCGACATGGGCAGCCACCTGATTGACCTGGCCTACTGGGCCCTCGACCTCAAGTTCCCGGCCACGGCCGAGGCCGAGGGCGACCCGCCGGCCGGCGACCCCAAGACCAAGCACTCGTACCCCCACTGGCTCAAGGTGTGCTGGGAGCACCCCGCCGTTGGCGACCGCCCACCCGTGAAGCTCTTCTGGTGCGACGGCCCGCAGCGCCCGCCCTCGCCCGAGGGCCACGACCTCAACAAGTGGGGCATCGGCCTCCTCTTCATCGGCGAGAAGGGCCAGATCGTCTGCGACTACGGCAAGCACATCCTCCTGCCCGAGGCACAGTTCAAGGACTTCAAGCCGCCCGCGCCGACGATCCCGAACTCGGTCGGCCACTACCGCGAGTGGCTCAACGGCTGCAAGACCGGCTCGCCCACCCTGTGCAACTTCGACTACGCCGGGCTGCTCATCCAGAACAACCTCTTGGGCTGCGTGGCCTACCGGGTGAACAAGAAGCTCGAGTGGGACCCCGAGAACCTGAAGGCCAAGAACTGCCCGGAGGCCGACAAGTTCATCAAGCGGCCCTACCGCGCGGGTTGGAGCTTGTAAGGCATTGGGCGAGAGCGGGCGCTTGCCCCTCTCTTGCGGGGTCACCCTCACCCGCCTCATCCGCCGGCGGCGGATGAGGCGACCTCTCCCTTCCGGGGAGAGGGGTTTCCGACCCCCCCTCCCTTCCAGGGAGGGGCAAGGGGAGGGTCGGACTTCAGCCGCAGGAGAAACGTCTTCGCGTCCACCGCTTGACGCGCGGCGGGGGGATCGCTATCATCATTGCCGCTTTCCGGGCCGGGGAGTGTGCGTTTGAAGCCCTCTGCATGTCCCACACACGATCCGTGAGGCCACCATGGCAACCCTGTCCTGGAACTCCCCGGAAGGCGCGCAGCAGCGCCTCCTCGGCGACCTGACCCGCATCGGCCGCGGCCCCGACAACGAGCTGTCCTTTTCCGACGGCGCGATGTCGGGCCTCCACGCCCGCATCGTCCGCCAGGGCAATGCCTGGGTGCTCGAGGACAACGCGAGCCGCAACGGCACCTTCGTGAACAACGACCGCGTGAGCCGCCGCACCCTCCGCGACGGCGACGTGGTGACGGTGGGGCGCATGCAGTTCCTCTTCCGCGCCGACGCGCCGGCCGCCCGGGCGGCCCCCGGGCCCACCGTCGAACCGGGCCAGACCCTGATGTGGCGCCGCGGCCAGCCCGGGCCAACGGACGGCCGCCCGAGCACCGTCGCCAGGGCGCTGCCCCTCGAAAAGCTCCTGCGCTCCGACACACACGGCGCCACCGTTCACCCCGTCAGCACCTTCGCCGTGTCCCGCGCCGCGGCCGCACGGCCCGACGCCGACGCGGCGCAGCTCGCCCGCCGCCTCAAGGCCACCTACGAGATCTCGCAGGCCACCGCCGCCACCCTCGACACCTCGGAGCTCCTCGACCACGTGCTGGCCGCGCTCTTCGGCCTGTTCGAGTCGGCCGACCGCGCGTTCGTCCTCCTCGTGGACCCCCAGACCGCCGAGGTCACCACCGCGGCGGCCCGATGCCGCGCGGCCGGGCCGGCCGCCGAGGGCGGCATCTCCAAGACCGCGCTCGACCAGGCCATGCGCTCCCGCGAAGCCGTCCTGTGCCAGGACGCCGCGGCCGACGAGCGCTTCGCCGAGGCCGTGAGCATCCTCGGCCTCGGCATCCGCTCGCTCATGGTCGCCCCCCTGGTCTTCCGCGACGAGGTGCTCGGGGCCGTGCACGTGGACACGGTGCGCGGCACCCGCGCCTTTGCCGACGCCGACCTCGAGCTGTTGTGCGTCGCCGCCAACCAGGTGGCCGGCGCCCTGGCCAACGCGCGCCTCCACGACAAAGTCGTCGCCTCCGAGCGCCTCGCCGCCGTCGGCCAGACCCTGGCCGGCCTCACCCACTGCATCAAGAACATCCTCCAGGGCATCAAGGGCGGCGCCTTCATCCTCGACAAGGGACTCACCCAGAACGACCTCGAGCGCGTGCACAAGGGCTGGGGCATGGTGCGGCGCAACAACGCCTTCATGGAAGAACTCGTCTACGACCTGTTGACCTACTCGAAGCAACGCACGCCCGAGTACTCGCTCACCGACCTCAACGCCCTGTGCGCCGACACGTGCGGCTTCGTCGCCGAGCGGGCAAGGAGCCTCGGAGTCGCGCTCACCGTCCAGCCCGACCCGGCCCTCGGCCCGGTGGAGGTGGACCCCCGGGGCCTCCGCCGCTGCCTGCTCAACTTCGTGGGCAACGCCGTAGACGCCTGCGCGAAGACCGCCGGCTCCGTCACCGTCGAGACCCGCAGCCCGGCCGCCGACGGCCTCACCCGCATCGTCATCCGCGACACCGGCTGCGGCATGGCCCCCGAAACCCTCGCCAAGCTCTTCACCGTCTTCTTCAGCACCAAGGGCTCGAAGGGCACCGGACTCGGCCTCCCCGTGAGCCAGAAGATCATCGAGGAGCACGGCGGACGCATTGACGTCGCGTCCGAAGTCGGCAAGGGCACCACCTTCACCCTCTGCCTGCCGCCGCGCCGCCTGGACACCGCGACCCTCTGAGGACCCCCCATGCCCGACAAGAGCAAGAGAGTGCTGATCGTGGACGACGAGGCCGACCTGCGCGACTTCGCGCAGGCGGCGCTGGAGGACGACGGCTATCAGTTCGCCTTCGCCACCAACGGCGCCGAGGCCCTCGAGCGCGCCGCCGCCGAGCGGCCCGACCTCATCGTCATGGACGTTCAGATGCCCACCAAGGACGGCTTCGCGGCCCTCTACGACATCCGCCACGACCCCGCCCTCAAGGCCATCCCCGTCATCCTCCTCACCGGCATCGCCGAGAAGACCGGCGTCCGCTTCAACGCCGATACCGTCAAGGAGTACATGGGCGAGCAGCCCGACGCCTACTTCGACAAGCCCGTGGACCCCGCCAAGCTCCGCGAGGCCGCGCGCAAGCTCCTGGGGAAATGAGTGGGGAGGGAGGACGGGCGCACCTGGCGCACCATCCTCCCCCCTCACGGCCGCCGGCGGCTGCCGCAGGGGCAATCGAGAAAGCCGAATTGTCAAAGAGCCACGCGGGCCTCGCTCCGGTCGCCGCTCTTGTGTATTGAAGCCGGGCCTTCCGCGAAGCCTTTCCGCACCACGCGGTTCCCCAAGTCGTCACCCTCAGTCGTGGCACGGCTGGCTTGCCCAGCCGTGTCCTCACTGCGGGTAACGAGCACTGCTGGACAAGCCAGCAGTGCCACAGTGGGGCGTGGCGGGCCTCGTCGCAGGTTGGGTAGCTGTGTCGGAGGCCGCCGCCACTGGAGCGCATGGGCGTACGAGGAAGAGGCGACCGCTCGCGGCCACACTCTCCCTCCACCTATTGCCGTGAGTCGCTAATGAACTCGCCCATCGGCCAGGGCAGAGAAGTGGCCGGAAGCCAGAAGTGCATGAACAGACATAGCTTGCAGCGACGAAAAAAGTTCGCCAGAATCGCTCTGACTCGCTCTTCACTCGCTTTGTGCTCGCTAATGCCTCCGATTCTCAGCGTTGCGCATGAGCGGCATGATAAACAATGACCACTCGGCGGTGCGGGCGCGGCGGGGAGACGTAGCCGCGAGCGTCCCGCTTGCGGCCCTCGTCGGCTCACTCCTCGTCCCCACGCTCCCGCGTGGGGATGCGCTGTCTCGGACGCTCTTGAGGTCGTGAAGGAATCACACGGACAGACACGGGCAAACACGGACGGGCAGGCTTCTCCCTCAGAGGCCCCCGTCCGTGTTCGTCCGTGTAGGTCCGTGCAATTTCTTCAGAAGTTCCGGAGGGTCCAAGCCATGGCATCCCGACGGGGGACCGTCGGGACGAGAGGGAGGGCAAGAGAGCCAAAGGGCAAGGAGCTACGCCCGGCGCCTTTTCCTGCGAAGCAGCGCCGCAACGCCGATGCCGAGCCTAGGAGCCTGCAGAGGGACTCCTCACCCTCGGCACGGCCCCGGTCAATCCACGCCCCGGCGGCCCCGCCGTACGCTCAGTGCCCTGCATTCATCCTCACAGGCACTTGACAAGACCCCGCCCTGATCCTACACTTGAGTTGGTAGCAAACCGGGGGCCGAACAGTACTGGTGTGACAGGCACAATTACGCTGGCTCTCTGTGGAGAGACTATGGCCATCAGCTTTCGCTGCGGTCACTGCAATAGGGCATTGCGCGTAGAAGATCGATTCGCGGGACGAAAGGCCCCCTGTCCGGCTTGCGGCCAACCCACTGAGATTCCGGGAGGGCCATCGCCTTCCGCCGGGCGTGACGTGGGAGCCAAGGCATCTGACTGCGGAGTCCGGGCGGCTCGGTCCGATGGCAGCACGCTCACCGCACCGGTGGTATCTGGCGAAGGGACGGCGTCTACACGCATGCACCTTATCCCGGGCGGGGTCTTCGTGCAAGTCAGCGCTCGAGCCATATGGGATGAATTCGACCGGGAAGTCAGAGGCGAGTCCCCCAAGGTGGCCCCTCCCCCTCCCACGGCCGGCGCCTGGGTGCATGAGGCATCTCGCTGGCCCGAAAGGGCATCGCGAGCCATCCGCCGAGCTGGCGAAGCAGGCTTCCTGAATGGTCCGTTGCAGGCCTGCCAGTCGCTTAGACGGAAGTCGGTCGGTTTCCTGGAGCAGCTCAAGGGCAGCCTTGCTAAGCGTGCCGCTATCCGCTGCCTCGCGGCCTACATGGGTCTGTTCCTCGTGTTGTTGGGCAGCCTTGCAACCGTGCTCTTAATAGGCCCCGCGTACGGCACGAACCTGCTGTGCCGGGCAATTCCCGGCTACCGCGCGCTTGTCCGGGGAATCTTGGGGCTGCGGCCCTGGTACCTCCGGGCGCTGGCTGCTTCGCCGCTCTACCTCGCGGGCCTGATGGTCGGCTTCTACGCCCTGCTCTTCTACTACGTGCCCAAGATGCTGCTTCTTTCCTTCCTGCACGGCAGGAGACGTGATTGGGCGATGGCAACGGCGGATCGGGTGATATTCTACAGCGGAGCGACGGACACCCTCATCGTCCTACCGAAGGGGTGGCCCGTTTCCCTCTGCCGGCGTCGGCGCTGGATGTCCTTCTTCTTCCTCCCGTTCCTCCTACTGCTGCCGGCGCGCCGGGGTGTGAGCTTCCCCCTCGCCTATCACGAAAGCTGGCCTCCACACGCCTCTCTCTGCCGGGTTGAGATGTCTCCTGAAGTCGCCAACTCATTGGGCATCGAACCTGTTGAAGAGCCCCCGGCTCCGCAGTTCTGGGCTGATCTTGAGTCACGGGGAAAACCTGCTCAGGACACTCCTCACGGAGCTTCCACACCTTCGGGACGTTAGCCCAACTTCCGCAGTCGAACTCCTTAGTAGTGCACCTTTCCCACCTTGAGCCAGAGGGTGCGCTGGAGGTTGATGGTGAAGACGGCCGAGGCGATGGAGAGGAGCTTCGACTCCGCGTTGTCGGCCCGGCTGGTGAGGACCACGGGCACCTTCGCGCCGACGAGAAGCCCCGCCAGGCGGCAGCCGCCCAGGTAGACGAGTGCCTTCGCCAGCATGTTCCCCGCCTCGATGTTCGGCACGAGCAACACGTCGGCCACGCCGGCCACCGCCCCCGTGATCTTCTTGTGCTTCGCCGCCAGCTCGCTCACCGCGTTGTCGAGGGCGAACGGGCCGTCCACCTCGCACTCGACGGAGAACTGGCGGCGGCGGCTCATCTGGGCCAGGGCCGCGGCGTCCATCGTGGCCGGCATGGCGGGGTTGATCAGCTCGACGGCGGCCATCACGGCCACCTTGGGCCGCATCACGCCGAAGGCGCTGGCGATGTGCACGGTGTTGAGCAGGATGGCGGCCTTCTGCTCGAAGGTTGGCGCGATGTTCATCGCCCCGTCCGCGATGAAGACCAAGCGGTCCATCTCGCGGTTCTCGGCGATGAACACGTGGCTCATGATCGAGCCGGAGCGCAGGCCGACCTCTTTGTTGAGGATGGCGCGGAGGAAGTCGTCGGTGTGGATGTAGCCCTTCATCACCATATCGGCCTCGCCCTTCGACGCCATGGCCACGGCGCCGAGGGCGGCCTTTGCGGGGTCGGGCTCGTGGACGATGGCTTCGTCGCGGGGCGAGTAGCTGGCCCGCTTGGCCGCGGCCAGGATGGCCTCGCGGTCGCCGAACAGGACGCCCTCGACGAGGCCGCGCTCCTCGGCATCCTTCACGGCTGCGAGCACCGTGTGGTCCTGGGCCGCGGCCACGGCGAGCCGCCGCCGCGGCTGGTGGGCCACCAGCTTCAACAGCGAATCGAAGTTCTTCATCGCACCTTCCTCCTTTCCTGAGGGGAATGGAACACGAGTTCCCGGCCACGGCGGGCAAGGGTACACTTCTGTTGGGCGTGGGTCAACCGGATGCCCGGTGCCAAGGGGCATCAGGAGGCCGTTGATCCGCGCTTCGTTGTCGTATAGGCTTGGTCTGGACGGTTGGGTTGGTCAGGATACTTGCGGGCGAGCAACCCTCTCCGCACCATTCCGCGGAGGAAGCGGCCGCTCAGCCCCTGCGGGTTCCGACCCATAAGTTCACCAAGCTCGGTCGCCGTCAGGTAACCCCCTTCGCACAGGCGGAGGATGATGTTCTGCGTTTCCTTCGCGGGTAGCTTGCGGTGTTCCCGAGCCGGCGCAGCAACCATCTTCAGCCACTGGAGTTCCTCTGCTGAAGGGGGCTCATGTGGGGACTCCTCTATCTTATGTGTGGAGTCCCCCCCGATCTGTGCGGAGTCCACGCCAATCTGTGTGGAGTCTCTCCTCACACTGGCGCCTTCCGAAGGGAGGCGGTACACAGTCACCGGAGTATCGTCCCTGCGGAACAGGTCCGGCTCGAGCCGGAACGGCACCTTGAGGTCCGCCGTGAGTCTGGGCATCACCCGCGCGAAGAACTGGAACACGTTGGCTTCCCACGTTCCGTCGGGCGTTAGCCGGTCCGTCCAGCGCACCTCGGGGTCGTCCGAGAGCCGTTCCCGATAGTCGAGGTGAAACTCCGGCACTGCCAGGGGATCCCGGAGCGCCTCCGCCTTGCCGAACATGAGCAGGCCTGCCAGGGTAGGGCCCCGCTCCCCCGTGGCTCGGTCCTTGCGCCAGGCCCCGAGCTTCTCCAAGAACCCCAGCAGGTCTTCCCCCAACCACGGATGGGCCGGCGCGCGCGCCGAGAAGCGCTGCCTGTACTGCTGGATGCTCGCTTCGTCCAGGTCCTCGACACGAAAGCTTCCGAGAACCTGGCTGTCTGCCGGCTCCTCCGAGCGGTCGGCAAGCATCCGGCCCACTTCCTTCTCGGTGCAGCGATAGTCGCCTTCGTAGTTGCGCCGGAACGTGCCGAGCAGCGGGTTCTGGCCGATGTAGATCGGGCGCTCGTGGCGGGTCGCGCGAGGCACGCGGATCATGAGGAGCCGCTTCCCCTCGGCCTCTCGCTCAGAGACGTCTTCGTCCCTCAGCAGGTTCGCGCTGACCTTGCCGCGGTTGTTCACGGTGTTCCAGAAGTCCCGCCTCACCTGCGCAGGATCATCCATGCCAACCACTACGTACGAATCACCCTGGGGCTTGATGCCGAGCACAATGTGCCCGCCATCGGTATTGGCCATGGCGCTGTACGTCTCCCACAGGCTGCCGGGCAGCCCCCCCCTTGCAGACTTGAACTCCCAGTCCTTGTCCTCGCCCAAGCCAATCGCCAACAGAATCTCCTGGGCGTCCATATCACTTCCCCTTTCCCGAGGATGCCTCAGGCTTCGATGCGGGTGCAGGCGGCGGCGTCATCGAGTGGATGGGCGGAGGGCACACCTTCACGGGCTGGTCCACGTCGCGGAAGGTGGGCTCCAGGCCGGCGGCGGCGATGATGGCCTTCGCGGACTCGGGGAACTTGGGGTCGTCGGGGGCGACGCCGAAGCTGTTGTCCTTCCAGGTGTGATCCGCCTGCTTGTTGCGGTTGAAGCGGATGGGGGCCTGGACGGTCGAGTGGATGACGTTGCCCTCGACGAGGAACTCGGTGCTGCCCTCGTCGAAGAAGATGCCGTTGTTGGGCGCGCTGCCGGCGAAGGTGCTGCGGCGGATGTGGTGGATGTGGTTGCCGCGCAGCACGGTGCCCGGCTGGCGCCCCAGGCTGTAGATGCCGCCGCCGTCGGCCAGCAGCATCATCGCGTCGTGGATTTCGTTGCACTCGATCAGCGCCTCGCGGCACGAGGTCGGCTTGTCGTTCCAGCTCCAGCCCACCGAGACGCCCGTGTAGGGGAAGCGGCGGACGACGCAGTGGCTCACCCGCGTCCGGGCCGAGATGCCCACCCAGACGCCGAGGGCGGAGAAGTGGTCGAGGCCGCCATCCGAGATGACGCAGTTGGCCACCTCGTTGCCGACGGGGAGGAAGGGCTCCTTGGCGTTCACGCTGGTGATGCCGACGAGGATGCCTCCGCCGCCGAGGTCGAAGAGGCGGCAGCCGACGACCTCGTTCTCGCGGCAGCCTTGGCCGAGGCGCACGGCGTAGCCGCCCAGGTGGGCGAGGGCGCAGCGCTCGAGGCGGCACTTGCGGGCGAACTCCGCGTGGACCGCGGCCGGCAGGTCAATCATCCCCTGGCCCGAGCTGTAGCCCTTCGGCGGCAGCGCCCAGTTCGTGTGGGCGAGGGTGAGGCCGCGGAAGACCACGTGCTCGACGTACTGCGGCGGCTTCACGATGAAGCGCGGGTCCGATTCGTCAATGGGAAACGCCTGCTCGCCCTTGCCGACGAGGCGGATGAGCTGCTCGATGCGGGGCGCGACCACGGTGAGCTTGTCCATCTCCTCGCCGGGCAGCGGGCGATAGGCGAGCGCGCCGGTCGGCCGGTCGAGGACCCACTCGCCGGGCTTCAGCCCCGCCTCCTTCACGTTTTCCACGTAGTAGGGATTCCGGCCGCCCTTGTACCAGTGGCCGATGCGGTAGACGGGGAAGCCTGTGAAGCGGACGATGTGGTTCGCCAGGTCCAGCTCGCGGATGCGCAGGCGCGAGGCGCTCCAGTCGTGGAGGGCGACCACCTCCACGTCGCCCAGGCTTGCCCACTTCTCGATGTCGCCTGGGGCGAAGCGGAACTCGTCCTGGGCCTCACGGTGGCGCATCTTGGTCTTCACGGGCGGGGCGTTGGTGAGGCCGGCGACGACGAATGCCCCCCTGGTCGGGCGGTAGCGCCGCTCGAAAAAGGCCCCTGGTACCTTTTTCGCCACGAAGAGCTGGCGGAAGGCCCACTTGCCCTCGCGCACCTCGGGCAGGGTCACTTGATAGACGCCCTGCTCCTCCTGCGCCCAGCCCGTGACGAGGCGCCCGCCGCTGAGGATGGGCGTCTCGCCAGGATAGGCGGCGTAGGTGACCGGGCAGGCCTCGGTGCCGGAGTCGCGGGGCACGAACTCGACCGGCTCGGCGAGCCAGTAGGTGCCGCCGCGGAGGAGCACGGTGACCGGGTGCTTGTGGACGCCGCCCAGGCGGTGGCGGAGCGCGGCCACGGCGTCGCGGGCGCGGGGGAGGGTGGCGAACGGCCCGTCGCCCTTCTCGGCGTTCGGCTCGGCGAGCGTGCCGCTCCAGGCGTCGTTGCCATTCGTCGCCACGTAGAAGTCGGCCCTGGCCGCCTCGCCGGCGGCGGCTGCGCCAACCATCGAACCACAACTCATGACGAACGCCCCAACAGCGATGAGCAGACAGCCTTGCATCTCAGCCCTCTTTCAGTGGCATCCACATGTGGAAATGGAAATGGCTCTCGCTTGGATAGATTCCGCGCACGGCACGCACGTCGTCCGCCAGGGGCAGCGGCAGGAGCGTCGAGAAGCTGTCCCTGCCCAGGGCCTGGATTCGGCCGGCGCCATAGGCGACGGCGCGCCGGATCAGCTCCGCGTCCTCCCTGCGGTCCGGGGGCACGAGCACGTGGAGCCAGGAGCCGGTGAAGAAGACCGCGGCGTCCTGGCCGCCCCATCGCAGTCGCTCCGCAAAGGCGCTCTCGTAGCCCGGCTCGCCCCGCGCCTTGCGGTTGAACGTCACCGACCAGAGGTAGGGGAGGCAACTGAACCGCCCAAGCACGTGCAACAACCCTTCCCAGGGCCGCGCGGCGGGAGGCAGCGGCAGGACGGCGTCTGCGAGGGGCTCGGGCAGGTCGCCCACGACAGCGAAGGTGGTGCACACGCTCCGTTCGACGCGGCTCATCCCGCACGTGAGATACAGGCCCTCGGAGCGTTCGTCGTCCGGACTGCTGCCGAAGCGCGTGCAGCCGAGCGCGGCGCAGCGGCGGATGGCCTCCCTCACGAGTGCGGTGCCAATGCCGCGGCGGCGGAAGTCGCGGTGGACCTCCAGTGCTTCCAGGAAGCCCCAGAAGCCGCGGGGCTCCGGCTCACGGGTCGGGATGAACTCGCAGTGCCCGATGACCCTGGCCTGCTCGACGGCGATCAGCACCGTGCCGCCGATGGGGTCGAGCTTGTCGAACTGGCGGCGCACGCACTCCGGCGTCTCCCAGTGCAGGGGCCAGGTCTGCTGGTACATGGCCGCGATGGCCTCGGCATCGTCGCGGCTCGCCTCGCGAACAAGGGGTCCAGCGGCCATCGAGCAGCCCCTCGCACCCTATGGGCGCCAACGCCTGGGAGCGCCCGGATTTGCCTCGACCCATCTCACGCCGGCGATGGTAGCACGCGAGCGCGGCGCCGTCAAACTGCGCGACGGCGTAGGGCGGAGACGGCCGTGTCGCTGAAGCATGTGGGTGAGGGCGAGCTCTGAGGAGGAGACAGGAATTGCATACTTGTTCAACTATGCAATTCTCGTCATCCGCCGCCTCACGGTGCGCGGGGAGGCCACTGCCAAAGGGCCACGGCCTGGGGCGGAGACGGCCGCGTCGCTGAAGCATGTGGGTGAGGGTGAGCTCTGAGGAGGAGACAGGAATTGCATACTTGTTCAACTATGCAATTCTCGTTATGGCTGGCTCACAGCGCACGGGGAGGCCCCAGCTACAGGTCCCGCGGACACTCCTTGAGCCGCTTGGGGACGATGACGTCGGCGTGGGGGACGAGGGGCTGGACGCGGCGGCGCTCGGCCGCCAGGTCGAGGTTGCACAGGAAGGAGCCAGGGTGGAAGCGGTCGCCGTGCATGAGGACCCAGACGGGGAAGCGGACGGCCTCGGCAAATGCCCCGATCGTCGCCTCGTGGTCGTGCGGCCACCAGAAGAGGGCGCTCACCTGCCGGCCGCGAAGGGCGGGCGGCACCTCGTGGCAGTCGCCGCCGTAGAAGAGCGTCGTCTCGCCGCACGTGATGAGGGCGGAGAACTTGTTGGGGCGGCCCCGGGCGTCGGCCGAGTCGTCGTAGCCGGCCATCGCGGTGAGCGACAGGTCGCCCTCCGTCACGACCTGCCCGTCCGCCAGCGCCACCAGGCCATCGGCCGCCTCGCCGCGCTCGCACAAGTCATCAACCACCTCGGGCGGCCCGAGGACCCGGCAGCCCGTCGTGCGGCGGATGCGGGCGATGGCGTCGGGGTCGTAGTGGTCGCCGTGGATGTGGGAGACGAACAGGAGGTCGCACTTCGCGATGGCCTCGGGTGGGAAGGCGGGCGGCGAGAGGTACTGCTCGATGTGCCCCTGCCACTCGAAGGCCCCCGCAAACATCGGGTCGGTGAGCAGCACGGTCCCCGCCCGCGAGCGGAAGAGGAAGGCCACGTGGGCGAGGAAGTGCGCCTGGATGTCGTGGAAGCGCAACGGCTCCGCGTCGGGCTGGGTTGGCCGGCGGGTCACAGCGGGTCCTCCTTTGCCCCCGGTAACACTTCAGCCGCCTGAAGTAGGGGCATCAACGACCCTTGTGGGTGCCACCCTCAAGCGACGCTTGAGGGTGTCTTACCGAGGCTTTCCCGGTTTGCACCCTCGACCTGTCGGTTGAGGGTGGCACCCCTCAGGTGGCTGAAGTGTTACTGCCCCCGATTGTCGGCAAAGCGGGGCGACGCGTCAAGCGCCCCGTACCCTTTGGCAGCGGAATGGGCCTAATGGGACAGGGGGGCTTGAAACGGACCGTGGGGGAAACTATGATAGAGGGGCGCGACCGAGGCCGGGGCGCGCGACGGCTGAGCACCATTCTCGCGCGGCCGGCCCCTCAATGGCCCGCATCCAGGAGGACAGAATGAGCCCAGGCCACCGCATCGTCGCCTTCTCCCTCGACCACCCCAAGGCCGTGACGGGCCTGATGATCGCCCTCACGCTCGCGCTCGGGGCCATGATCCCGTGGGTGAAGGTGGACACCGATCCCGAGAACATGCTCTCGGAACACGAGGCCGTGCGCGTGTTCCACCACGAGATGAAGCGCGAGTTCACCCTCCACGACATGGTCGTGCTGGGCATCGTGAACGAGAAGGACCCCGACGGCGTGTTCAACCCGGCGTCGCTCGCGCGGGTCTACGAGCTGACGAAGTTCGCCGAAAAGCTCCGCTGGCCCGACCCGAAGAACCCCGGCAAGGAGATCGGGGTCGTCGAGGTGGACCTGCTGGCGCCGTCGAAGGTGGACAACATCGAGCCGGTGCCGGGGCAGCCGGGCACGGTGCGCTTCGAGTGGATGATGCCCGAGCCGCCGACGACGCGCGAGGCGGCCCGCGCCATCCGCGAGAAGGCCAAGGCCAACCCCCTGCTCGACGGCACGCTGGTGAGCGAGGACGGCAAGGCCCTCTGCCTCTACCTGCCCCTGACCTCGAAGGACCTTTCCTACAAGGTCTACTCCGCGCTTCAGGCGAAGATCGCCACGCTCACGGGCGACGAACAGTACCACATCACCGGCCTGCCCGTGGCCGAGGACACGTTCGGCGTCGAGATGTTCAAGCAGATGGCCATCTCGGCCCCGCTGGCGATGCTGGTGATCTTTATCCTCATGTTCATCTTCTTCCGCAAGCTCACGCTCATCCTCAGCCCCATGATCCTGGCGATGGTGTCCGTGATCATGACGATGGGCCTGCTCATCGGCACGGGCCACACAGTGCATATCATGAGCTCGATGATCCCGATCTTCATCATGCCCATCGCCGTGCTCGATTCGGTCCACATCATCTCGCAGTTCTTCGACCACTACCAGCGGACGCGCGACCGCCGCAAGACGGTGGTGCGGGTGATGGACGAGCTGTTCATGCCCATGCTCTACACGTCGCTGACGACGGTGGCGGGCTTCGGTTCGCTGGCCCTCACGCCGATTCCGCCGGTGCAGGTCTTCGGGGTGTTCGTGGCCATCGGCGTCGCCATCGCCTGGGTCTTCACGGTCACGTTCGTGCCCGCCTTCGTGATGCTCATCCCCGAAAAGCGGTTCGAGAGTTTCGGCACGATGCACCACGACGAGGCCCCGAAGTCCCTGCTCGCACGCATCGTCCACGGCTTCGGCGGCTTCGCCTACCATCGCGCCAAGCTCATCATCGCCCTCACGCTCCTCGTCGTCGCCGTGGCCGGCTACGGGATCAGCCGCATCGTGATCAACGACAACCCCGTGAAGTGGTTCGAGAAGGGCCACCCCATCCGTGTGGCCGACAAGGTGCTCAACGAGCACTTCGGCGGCACGTACATGGCCTACCTGGTCCTCGAGCCCGAGAGCACGGCACGGAAAGCCGACGATGTGGCGAAGGCCCTCGACGCCCGCCTCGTGAAGGCGGTCGAGGGTCTGAAGCAGGACTTCCCCGAGGCCGCGCCCACCATCGAGAAGGGGCGGGCGCTCGTCGCCGACCTGGCCAAGGAGGCCCAGACGGGCGACGCGCTGCTCGAGCAGGCTGCGCGGCGGGTCGCGGACCTGAAGGCCAAGGCGAGCGGCGATGAGGCCGACGCCTGGGCCGAGGTGGCCGGCGCCATCGGCGCCGAGCAGCTTGCGAAACAGGTCTTCAAGCGGCCCGACGTCCTCCGCTACATCGAGAGCCTTCAGCAAGCGCTCCTGAAGACCGAGGTCGTGGGCAAATCGAACTCCGTCGCCGACATCGTCCGCAAAGTGTACAAGGAGCTGATGGAGGGCAAGCAGGAGTTCTACCGCATCCCCGACACGTCGGCCGCGGTGGCCCAGTGCCTGCTGTCGTTCCAGAACAGCCACGACCCCGACGACCTGTGGCACCTGGTCACGCCCGACTACGGCAAGGCGAACCTGTGGGTGCAGCTCAAGAGCGGCGAGAACCGCGACATGGAGAAAGTCGTGCGGTTCGTGGACGCCTTCCTCCGCGACCACAAGCCGCCCGTGCCGCTCAACCACGGCTGGTTCGGCCTCACGTATATCAACATCGTGTGGCAGGACAAGATGGTGAGCGGCATGCTCACGTCGTTCATGGGCAGCTTCGCGATAGTGTTCGTGATGATGGTGGTGCTGTTCCGCTCGGCGCTGTGGGGCCTGCTCGCGATGGTGCCGCTCACGGTGACCATCGGGCTGATCTACGGCATCATCGGCCTGGTGGGGAAGGACTACGATATGCCCGTGGCCGTGCTGTCGGCGCTGTCGCTGGGGCTGGCGGTGGACTTCGCGATCCACTTCCTGTCGCGCTCGCGCGAGCTGATGCACGAGTTGGGGTCATGGGAGAAGGTGGCGGCGAGGATGTTCGGCGAGCCGGCGCGGGCGATTGCGCGGAACATCATCGTCATCGCCATCGGCTTCCTGCCGCTGCTGGCCGCGCCGCTGGTGCCGTACAAGACCGTGGGCTTCTTCATGGCCAGCATCCTGGCCATCGCCGGCGTCACCACGCTCTTCGTGCTCACCGCGCTGATCACCATGCTGGCGGCGCGGCTCTTCCGCGCCAAGGCGCCGCAGGCAGCCGCCTGCAACTGCGGGCTGTGCATCGCCGCCTCGGCGGGCATGGTGGTCGTGATCGCCCTGAGCATCAACAACTACGTCACCTGGCACTGGACCACGCTCACGTGGCTCAGCGCCCTGGCCACCGTGGTCCTCACCGCCCTCTGCGGCATCCTGTCGCGCCGCCAGGCCTGCCGACGGGCGGCAATTGGAACCGCAGATGAACGCCGATGAACGCGGATTGGATAGCCAAGGCCCTTCGGGCAGGGGAGCTCTTGACAAGCTCACGGAGTCGATCATTGGCTGTGCCTACACGGTCAGCAACACGCTGGGCTGTGGCTTCCTCGAGAAGGTCTACGAGAATGCCTTGGCTATCGAGCTGCGCAAGGCTGGCCTCGACGTTTCGCAACAGCACCCCATTGAGGTGCTCTACGGCGGAGTCGCCGTGGGCGAGTATTGTGCGGACCTCCTTGTGGACCACCGTGTCGTGGTCGAGCTCAAGGCCGTGAAGGCCATTGACGAGGTGCACATGGCCCAGTGCCTGAACTACCTGAAGGCGACAGGACTCCACGTGTGCCTGTTGCTCAACTTCGCCAGGCCCAAGCTGGAGGTCAAGCGCATCGTCCGTGGACTGTAGCCCTGTCTGCCCCAACCCTATCGGCGTACATCGGCGTGCATCCGCGGTTCCCTTCGAAGGAGAGAGCAAGTGAAACGCCTGAGCAGAGCCATCGTGTCCGTCGTTGCCGCCGCGCTCGGTGCATCAGCGGCCGCTGCCGCCGAGCCCAGCGTGGACGAGATCGTGGAGAAGGCCAACCTCGCCGCCTATTACCAGGGCAACGACGGCCGGGCCAGCGTGCACATGGTGATCACCGATTCGCAAGGGCGCACCCGCGAGCGTAAGTTCGTCATCCTCCGCCGCGACGTGAAGGACGGCGCCGACCAGAAGTTCTACGTCTACTTCGAGGAGCCGGCCGACGTGCGCAAGATGGCCTACCTCGTGTGGAAGCACGTGGACAAGGACGACGACCGCTGGCTCTACCTGCCCGCCCTCGACCTCGTGAAGCGCGTCGCGGCCAGCGACAAGCGCACCAGCTTCGCCGGCTCGAATTTCCTCTACGAGGACGTCTCGGGCCGCGGCCTCGCCGAGGACACCCACGAGCTGGTCGAGACGACCGCCGAGCACTACGTGCTCAACAACAAGCCCAAGGACCCCAGGAGCGTCGAGTTCGCCGCGTTCAAGGTCTGGATCGACAAGAAGACCTTCCTGCCGAAGAAGGCCGAATACGTGGACGCCGAGGGCAAGGTCTATCGCGTGGTCGAAGCCCTCGAGGTCAAGGAGATTCAGGGCTTCCCCACCGTGGTGAAATCGCGCGTGCAGGACCTCAAGAGCGGCGGGAACACCGTGAGCGAGTTCTCCGACGTCAAGTACGACCTCGCCCTGCCCGACGACGTGTTCAGCGAGCGCTACCTGCGCCGCGCGCCGAGGAAGTACCTGCGGTGAGGCCGGGGGAAAAGACTCCAGGAGTCTTTTTCCCCTATCAACGATGACTTCAGGAGGCCTGCGATGCGCGGTGATGCGTTCCTCGAGCAGTTTTCGGCCCGCCCGCCGTTTTCGCTGCTGCACCCGCGGCTCGCGGCGTTCTACCGCGACTACCTGGCGGGCGAGCGGGTGGTGGAGTTCAACGGCCGCTACGTGGTGAACAGCCACTACCCGCCGTATCCCAGCGGCGCGTTCGACAGCTTCGTCGGGCAGTTCCGCCGCTTGGGCGACGTGGCCGAGCGCCACATCTACTCGCTCACGTTCGCCGTGACCAATCGCTGCCCCTACCGCTGCTGGCACTGCTACAACGCGGGCCGCAGCCAGAAGGACCTGCCGCTCGACACCCTGCGACGGGTCGTGGGCGAGATCCAGGCGCTCGGGGCCGTGCTGGTCACCCTCACCGGCGGCGAGCCGCTCGTGCGGCGCGACCTGGCCGACATCGCGGCCGCCATTGACGACCGGACCTGCGTGAACCTGAACACCACCGGCTTCGGCCTCACGCCCGAGCGCGCGCGGGCGCTGCACGACAGCGGCATCTTCGCCGCCGGCTTCAGCCTCGACTCAGGCGATGAGGCCGAGCACGACCGGCTGCGCGGCCACGCCGGCGCCTTCCGCACCGCGCTCGACGGGTTGCGCATGGCCCGCGATGCGGGGCTGTACGCGTACACCATCTCGGTCGCCACGCGCGAGTTCCTCGCCCCCGAGCGCTTCTGGCCGTTCGTGCGCTTCGCCGGCGAGGCCGGGGCGCTCGAGGTGAACCTGCTCGAGCCCTGCCCCTCGGGCAGGCTGGCGGGGCAGAGCGACGTGGTGCTCACCGACGCCGAGCGCGGCCGCATCCTCGACTACCAGCGCGAGGCCGCCGGCAACGAGGCGCTGCCCATCGTCTCGTGCCTCAACTACCTCGAATCGGCGGATGCCTTCGGCTGCGGCGCAGGGCTCACGCACCTCTACATTGACGGCAGCGGCGAGGTGAGCCCCTGCAACCTCGTGCCACTGTCGTTCGGCAACGTCGGCCGCGAGCCGCTGCGCGCCATTCTCGACCGCATGGCCCGCCACTTCAAGCAGCCGCGCGAGAGCTGCATGGGCCGCATCCTCGGGCCGCACGTGCCCGAGGGCGACACGCCCACGCCGCCCGACGTGTCGGCCCGCCTGTGCGACGAGCACCTGCCGCGCGAGCACGGCCTGCCCCGTTTCTTCGAGTTGCTGCTCGCGACCCGCGACGAAATGGACCCGGGGGCGGAGACGTGAATGCCCAGAAGGCCGGGACGGCCCTGATCACGGGAGCCTCGAGCGGCCTTGGCGCGGCCTTCGCTCGGAAGCTGGCGGCCCGAGGGCACGGGCTGGTGCTCGTCGCGCGACGAGAGGACCGGCTGGCGGCCCTCGCCGCCGAACTGGCGGGCAGGCACCCCATCGCTGCGGAAGTCCTGGCTGCCGACCTGGCCAGCATGGACGGCATCGAGCGGGTGGAACGGCGGATCGCAGAACTGGGCGCACTGGAGATTCTGGTCAACAACGCCGGCTTCGGCACGACCGGCGCCTTCGCCGAGGTGGAGATCGCCAAGCACCTGGAGATGATCCAGGTGCACGTAGTCGCCAGCGTGCGCCTCAGCCGGTCGGCCTTGCCCGCGATGCTGGCCAGAAGCAGGGGGGCGATCATCAACGTCTCGTTGCTCGCCGCCATCGCGCCCCAGCCCGGCGATGTGACCTATTGCGCGGCCAAGGCGTATCTGCGGGTCTTCTCCGAAACCCTGCACGCCGAGCTGAAGGGAACAGGGGTCTGCGTTCAGGCCCTCCTCCCGGGGTTCACGTCCACGGAGTTCCACGACCGGCCCGACATCCAGGGCTTCGACCGTTCCCGAATCCCCAGGGCCTTCTGGATGTCGCCGGACCGCGTGGCCGAAGCGTCGTTGCGGGCGCTCGAGCGGGGGCGCCGCGTGTGCATCCCGGGCTTCAAGAACCGCGTGCTTGCCGCCCTTGCTGGTATCGGCGTGCCCTCGCTTCTGTGGAAGGTGTTGGCCCCCCGTGGCCGGGAGCCGTTGAGGAGGCATCGGAGTTGAGGGGACACAGCAGCTCTCTTTCACTCGCCGGCGCAGTGCTTGTGTCGTTTGCCGCCGCCCAGTTCGCGCCGGGCGCCGAGGGCGAGGAGCGGCCGACCCTGCGCGAACTGCTCGACAAGCTGCCCTTCGGCCTCCACGGCTTCGTCGAGACGCGGGTCGGCACACGCGTGCAGAGCGACCGCTACATTTCCGAAACCGCCTCGATGGGCGAGGCACGCCTCCAGCTCGAGGCGAGCAAGACCTTCGAGATCGGCGACTACCGTCCCGAGCTGCGCGTCAAGGCCGACCTCTACTACGACGCCATCGAGAAAAAGGCTATCGCCGACCTGCGCGAGGCCAACGTCGTCTTCTCCCCCTTCGAGTTCCTCGACCTCAAGCTCGGCCGCCAGACCCTCACCTGGGGCACCGGCGACCTGCTGTTCATCAACGACCTGTTCCCCAAGGACTGGGAGTCGTTCCTCATCGGCCGCGACGACGAGTACCTCAAGGCCCCGTCCGACGCCGTGAAGCTCAGCTTCTTCACCGACGCCGTGAACGTGGACGTGGCCTACACCCCGCGCTTCCGCAGCGACAACTACGTGGACGGCGAGCGGCTGAGCTACTGGAGCGACGCGCTCGGCCGGCGGGCGGGGCAGGACTTCGTGGTGCGCGACGACGAGCCCAGCCGCTGGTTCCGCGACGACGAGCTGGCCCTGCGGCTCTACAAGAACGTCGGCGGCTACGAGGTCGCCTTCTACGGCTATCACGGCTTCTGGCGCACCCCCGGCGGCATGAACCCCCTCAACGGCAAGGCCACGTTCCCCCGGCTGGCGGTCTGCGGCGCCAGCGTGCGCGGCCCGGTCGGCAAGGGCATTGGCAACGTCGAGGTCGGCTGCTACCACTCGCTCGACGACCGCGGCGGCGCCGACCCCCTCATCCGCAACAGCGAGTTCCGCTTCCTCGTCGGCTACGAGCAAGAGGTCGGGCGCAACTTCACCGCCGGCGTCCAGTACTACGTCGAGTGCCTGATGGACTACGACGCCTACCGCCGGACGCTTCCCCCGGGCATCCGCGCCCGCGACCAGGTGCGGCACCTCGTCACCCTCCGCCTCACCAAGCTGCTCATGAACCAGAACCTTCGGCTGTCGCTCTTCGTCTTCTGCTCGCCGTCGGATGCCGACGCCTACGTGCGCCCGAAGGTGCACTACAAGGTGGACGACCACTGGTCGGTCGAGGCGGGGGCCAACCTCTTCCGCGGCGCCCGCGACCACACCTTCTTCGGCCAGTTCGAGGAAAACTCCAACATCTACGGCGGCGTCCGCTACAGCTTCTAACACCACCGCGCGGGTTCCATGCGCATCCGCGGTTGCAAGATGTTACGACTCCGGCACTTACGGTTATCTCGGCGCAGGAAAGGCCAGGGCCCTCGTCCTCACGAGCGCGGCTTGGCCGCCGGCCGCGGCAACTGGCACTGCTGCCGCGAATGCAGCTCCGTTCCCGGCGCCCAAGTCGGCCAAGGTGGCCAAGTTGGCCACTGCGCAACACACGTGTTGGCCAACTTGAATTGGCCAGGCGCTCGCCACCAACGCCTCACCGTAACCTCAGTTGTGGTAAGCACATGTGCTCACGAGCAACGACGCTGTTCAGGCCGTGGCAAGTTGGCCACCTGCTCTCGCCACAGGAGAGGTGGCAATCTTGACCGCGGGCGACACCCACATCGGGCGGTGACTCGCCCAGTCATAACACATTGGCTGGGCACGACTTATGCCTCCATAGTGTGCCAGGCACGATATGAGACGATATGAAGATGTAAGTCGCTGGACGGCCAGCACTTATGAGAGGGCCGGGCAACGCTTGGTGGGGGCCAGGTCGCGGCGGGGCCTCCGCCATTCCGTGGCGGCGGAGGGGTCCCGAGGGAGGTGAGCATCTTGAGCACCCTGGCGACACCGCCGGGCAAGGCCTCGCAAGCGGGGGCAGACGGCATCCCGGGGTGCGCCGAAGAGAACCAGCGTTGTAGTGCCAACGCGTCGCCGGAGCAGAAGCGTTCGAGAGGGAAAAGGCCGCAAAAAGACTCCAGGAGTCTTTCTGCAGAGCGTAAGGCACTGCTGGCACGGCAGTTACAATGCAGAAAAAGACTCCCGGAGTCTTTTTCGCCCGAGGGGGACGCATGAAGTGGTCGCGGAAGAAGCGCGCGCTGATCATCGCGGGCATCGCGCTCGTGCTGCTGCCCGTGGCATTCGTTCTCGTGGCGAACGCGATGGTGACGGGCGGCGCGCGGGGCTTCATCAAGCCACAGGCGGAACTGCCCGCCTGCCAGGTGGCCATCGTGCTCGGGGCCGGGGTGCGGCCCGACGGGTCGCTCTCGGCGATGCTCGAGGACCGCGTGGCCACGGGCGTGGAGCTGTACCCGGCGGGCAAGGTGCGCAAGCTGCTCCTCAGCGGCGACCACGGGCGAATGACCTACGACGAGGCCAACGCCATGCGCCGCCGCGTCCTCGCCGCCGGCCTGCCGCCCGAGGACGTGTTTCTCGACCACGCGGGCTTCTCGACCTATGAGACGATGTACCGCGCCCGCGACGTGTTCCAGGTCACGGACGCCATCGTGGTGACGCAGGGGTTTCACCTGGCTCGCTCGGTCTACACCGCGCGGCGGCTGGGGCTGGACGCTTGGGGCTGCGAGGCCGACAAGCGCCCCTACGCCACGGCCACGCGCAGCATCGTGCGCGAGTGGCTGGCCCGCTGCAAAGCCGTCGTCGAGCTTCACCTCACCCGGCCCCGCCCGCACTTCCTCGGCCCCGCCATCCCCATCGCGGGTGATGGTCGCGCAAGCTGGGACACCCCGGACTGATCTGACGGCCAGCCCAACGCCTCCTTCCTCCTCTCGTCGGAAAAAAGACACCCGCTGTCTTTTTTCAAGGCGAGCAAGCGTTAGAGAGCGTAAACTGCCTTCATGTGGACACTTATGTCAGCGCACGCGGCGGAGGGCTAGAAAAAGACATCGGGTATCATTTTCGTCCAGAGGATCGAGCCCCAGGGGGCGGAGTTGACCCTCTGGCGGCGGGATGATCACCTGAGCACGTGGCGGGGGCTCAGGACTGGGGGGCGGAAACGAGGAAGAGCCGAGCGTCCTCGGCGGGGCCCGCTACAGAGCTGGTGGCAGGGGCGGGGGCTCGGCGCGGATGATGGCGGGGACGGCCTTCCAGCCGAGCGTGCAGCAGGCGAGGTAGCGGTTCTGGCCGGCGACGATGCGGTAGCGGCCGCCCGGCAGCGGGGCGACGACGATGGGCTGGAGGAGCCCGCGGTCGCGGATGTTCTGCACGAGTTTCTCGGCCTCGGCCACGTGCTCGGGGTCCGTGGGCAGGGGGACGTCGTCGGCCTCGACGAGGCCGATGGGGATCTCGCGGATGGCGCCGGACGGCCCGGGCAGGCTGCCGCGCATGATGCCCTCGGTGCCCTTGCGGAAGGAGTAGACGAAGGGCATGGCGATGTCCACCCGGGGATTGAGCTGGAGCGCTTTGAAGATGTGGCGGACGATCTCGTGGGTGATGCGGGGGCGGTCTTTGGCCATGGTCATGTAGCGCAGGCGCATCAAGATGCCGTAGTCCCACATGTCCGAGCGAATGTAGGGCTGGTGCCCCGTCTCCTTGATGACGTCGGCCGTGACCTCGCGGGCGGCGTCGAGCAGGGTCTGCTCCGCGGTGTCCCAATCGGAGTCGTAGGTGATGCGGACGACGACCTCGTCGAGGAAGTAGGCGGCCTCGGCCTTGGGCGTGTAGTTGATGGCCACCTGGCTGAAGAGCATGGCGTTGGGGATGAGGATGTTGCGGCCGATCGCGTCCTCGCTGCCGATGGCGCCGCCGACCTGGTCGAGGACGGTGTACATGAGGCCGATGCTCTTGACGTCGCCGAGGAGGCCGATGGAGGGGAAGAGCACGCGGTCGCTGATGCGGAAGGGGCGCTTGAGGGTGACGAGCACCCAGGCGGCGACGCCGCTGACGGGGGCCTGGAGCGACCAGCCAAGGAGCAGGCCGGCGAAGCCCGCGGCGACCACGCCGATGGCCCCCAGCACCCCCAGCGAGTAGAGGAACGCCCCGGCAATGGCCAGCCAGGACACCACGCCGACGAAGCCCGAGAGCATCTTGCTCTCGCCCTCCGGGCCGCCGCGCCAGCGCACCCAGTCGCCGATCAGGATCGCCGCCGCGTGCCGGAACGCCAGCACCGCACTGGCGATGCCCAGGAGCTGCCAGAGCGTGCGCCCGGGGGCGAGCCAGACCGGCCACGTGCCGGTCAGGTGAAGCGCGAAGAAGCCCGCGGAGGCCACGGCGAACGCGATGGCGGCAACGACTCGGCCCTTCATCGGTGCCCTTTCGTCACGGCAGGCGCCGTTCGGGGACAGGGGCGATCCCCCGGTCCGCCTCCCATAGGATAGCGAATGATCCACAAAAGTAAAGGCTTGCTCCGGAAAAATGGATCGAGTAGACTTCTGCGCCGGGAGCGGAGGCCATGGGATGAGAGGACATGCCGTGGTGCGAGAGAAGTTTCGGAAAGTGCTTTCGAGCGTCGCGGGCCGCCACTGGATCGTGATCCTGGCCATGGTCAAGTCGGCCGCGGGCGGCATGCTCGCCGTCGGCCTGCCCGTGAAGCTGGACCGCCTGGGCTGGAGCGACTGGGACCTGGGCCTCTTCGCCGCGGTGGGCGCCACGACCTACACCGTCGTGTGCTGGGTCTACAGCCTGCTGCTGCACAAGGTGCCGCTCCAGCGGATGATGTCGGTGGCGGCGGCGGTGGCCGGGGCGGCGGCCATCGGGCTGTGGGCCGTGCCCTTCCGCCTCCCGCTGTTCCTCCTGGGCGCCGGCTTCTGGTTCGCCTCGGCCTTCTTCTGGCCCTCGCTGATGGCCTGGATCGGCGAGAGCGACGAGGCGCACCTGGTGGGCGACATGTCGGCCTTCAACTGCGCCTGGACGATTTCCTCGACCGCGGGCTTCGTGGTCGGCGGCATCGTGGAGTCGCTGGTGGGCGGCCTGAGCCTGGTGCTGGTAGCCGCGGTGCTGGGGCTGCTGGCGCTCGCGGCGCCGTTCGCCCACATTCGCGGCCGGGGCGCGTTCCCCGCCACGGTGGCCTCGCCGCCGGCGACGCCCGTGCTGCCGCGGCGGTTCCTGACCGCCGGGTGGCTGGCCGCCATCCTGGTCACGCTCGCCATCGCCGTGCCCGGGGCGATCTTCGTGAAGCTCAACAGCGCGCTGGGCTACTCGCCCCGCGACTTCGGCATCCTCCTGGGCCTCCAGGGCGGCGCGCAGGCATTCGTGTTTCTCGCTCTCGGTGTGCTCCAGGGCTGGCGCTATCGCCGCTGGCCGCTGGTGGCCCCGCTGGTGCTGAGTGCCGCGGGCAGCGCGCTGCTGTTCTTCCCCTTCGGGGGCGGGGCCTTCGGCTGGCACACGCTCGCCCTGGGATTCGTCCTGCTCGGGGCAGGGATGGGGCTCGGCTACGGCGCCGGCTTCTACTACACCGTCGCCTGCGGCCGCAGCCGCCGGCGCAGCATCGGCTTCTTCGAGGCCGTGGTCTCCGCGCAGCACGTGGTCGGCGGCGTGCTCGGCGGCTCGGCGGCCACGCTGCTGTGGCGGCGCGCGCCGTACGCCGTCGTCGCCGCGCTGGCCGCCCTCGGCGTCGCCATCCAGGGCAGCCTGCTCCGGGGCGTGAGCGGCCCGGCCGAGCCGGCCGGAGGCCCCGCGCCGGACAAGCCGGCGAACGAGACACCGCGTTGACACGTGGCGCACCCGCTCCTACAATAGCCGGCCGGAAGGCGGACCCGATGCGCGTGCTGGGGATTGACCCTGGGCTTCAAGTGACCGGCTACGGGCTGCTCCAGGCGCGGGGCGCGCGGGTGCGCGTGGTCGAGGCCGGCGTAGTGCGCACCAACGAGCGCCAGCCCCTCGAGACCCGGCTCCGCAGGCTCCACGACCTGGCGCGCGAGCTGTTCGGCGAGCTGACGCCCGAGGCCATCGCCGTCGAGGACCTCTACTCGCACTACCGCCACCCGGTGACCGCGATCCTGATGGGCCACGCACGCGGGGTGATCCTCCTGGCCGCGGCGGAGGCCGGCGTGCCCGTCGTGAGCTATGGCGCCACGCGGATCAAGAAGTCGCTCACTGGCACGGGCCACGCGAGCAAGGGGCAGGTGCAGCGCATGGTCCAGAGCACCCTGGGCCTCAAGGCCCTGCCCGAGCCGCCCGACGTGGCCGATGCTCTGGCCGTGGCGCTGTGCCACTGCAACGTGGTGGTCCGCGAAGTCTGGAAGAGCAAATGATCACGAGAATCCATGGCAGGCTTTCGGGGATGCGCGGCGATTCGGCCATCGTCGAGGTGAACGGCCTGTTCTACGAGGTCATGCTGCCCGGCGGCCTGGCGCAGCGCCTCACGCGCAGCCTGGCCCCCGACGAGCGCCGCGAGGTGACCTTCCACACCCTCCACTACATCGAGGGCTCCGGCGGCATGGGCAACCTGCGGCCCCGACTCATCGGCTTCACCGAGGAGCTGGACCGCGAGTTCTTCGAGCTGCTGACCACCGTGAGCAGCCTGGGCACGAAGACGGCGCTGCGCGCCCTCACCATCCCCATCGCCGAAATGGCCGCGGCCATCGAGAGCGGCGACGCGCGCACGCTGGCCAAGCTCCCCCGCATCGGGCCGCGGATGGCCGACAAGATCATCGCCGAGCTGAAGGGCAAGGTGTGGAAATTCACGCTCCTGCCGACCGGCGAGCCGCTGGCCGCGTCCGTCAAGGCCAGGCCCGCCGAGCAGCCCTTCGTCGCCGAGGCACGCGAGATTCTCCTCCAGGTCGGCTACCGCGCCAGCGATGCCGCGACCGCCATCGAGAAAGTGCTCAAGGCCCGGCCCGACACTGCGACGTCGCAGGAACTCGTCCAGGAGGTCTTCCGCCAGCGCGGCAGCAAGTGAATGTGTGACTCGTAATCCGTAATCCGTAACCAGAAAGGGCACAGAAGAACGGGACGCCAGCTCATCTCTTTTCCTGTTACGGATTACGGATTACGCATTACGGATTCTCTTCGGAGAAGGCCAGGAATGGCAGGAATCCCTGACTTGCAGGCCCAGCTCAAGTCGTCCGACGACCGGGAGCGCTGGCTCGCCGCCTGGCATCTTGCCCAGGCGGGCAAGGAGGCTGCGCCGGCCCTCGTCGAGGCCCTCAAGCACGCCGATGCCGTGGTGCGCTACTGGGCCGCGGTGGGACTCGGCAACGCGGGCGACGAGACGGCCGTCGAGCCGCTCCGCGCGGCGCTGAAGGACGACTCGGGCGACGCGCGCGTAGCCGCCGCCGAGGCCCTCGTGCGACTTGGCGCGCAGCAAGAGGGCGTGCAGGGCCTCGTCGCTGCGTTCGAGCACACCAGCGAATGGGTGCGCCTGCGCGCCCTGCGAGCCGTCGAGCGCCTCGGCCCCGCGGCCGCCGAAGCCGTGGCCGCCGCCCGCAAGGCCGCCCAGGCCGACAAGGGCTACCCCGGGCGCATGGCCGAGCACTTTGCTGGCACGTCCGAGGAGGCGCCGGCCCGCAAAGAGCCGAGGAAGGAGAGACGCGGGAACCCATGACGCGTGACCCGTGACGCGTGACTCGGACAATCGAAGACCGGCGCAGTTCCCCGCTCTTCTCACGCGTCACGTGTCACGCGTCACGGGTCACGCCACCTGTATCGAGGCACGAAACCAGGAAGCCAAGAGCAATGCCCGAGGATCGCGAACGCATCATTTCAGCCGAAGCCGCGAGCGCCGAGGAAGAGCAATTCAACTGGAGCCTGCGGCCGCAGACGCTCGACGAGGTGATCGGCCAGCGCGAGTTGGTCGAGCGCCTGCGCATCTCGCTCCAGGCGGCCAAGGGGCGCGGCGAGGCCATCGAGCACGTGCTCTTCTACGGCCCGCCCGGCCTGGGCAAGACCACGTTCGCCCACGTCATCGCCAACGAGATCGGTTCGCGCCTCTCCCAGACCAGCGGCCCCGCCCTCATCCGCGCCGCCGACCTCCTGGGTCTCCTCACCAACCTCCAGGCCCGCGACGTGCTGTTCATTGACGAGATCCACCGCCTCCCCGCCGCCGTCGAAGAGTTCCTCTATCCCGCGATGGAGGACTTCCGGATCGACTTCGTGGTGGACAAGGGGCCGTTCGCCAAGACCGTGCCCGTGCCCCTCCAGCCCTTCACCCTCGTGGGCGCCACCACGCGGGCCGGCCTCATCTCCAAGCCCATGCGCGAGCGCTTCGGCATCTACCACCACGTGGACTTCTATCCCGTCGAGGACATCCGCGAAATCCTCCGCCGCTCCGCACGCCTCCTCGAGCTGAAGACCGACGACGCATCGCTCGACGAGGTGGCCAAGCGCGCCCGCGGCACCCCCCGCGTCGCCAACCGCCTGCTCCGCCGCGTGCGCGACTACGCCGCCGTCAAGGCCAGGGGAAAAGTCACCCACGCCGTGACCCGCGACGCCCTCGCCCTCGAGGGCGTGGACCCCATGGGCCTCGACGAGCACGACCGCAAGTACCTGCGCGTCATCATCGAGTTCTACAAGGGCGGCCCCGTCGGCATCGAGGCCATCGCCTCCACCCTCAACGAGGACGCCGACAACGTCGAGGACCTCGTCGAGCCCTTCCTCCTCAAGATCGGCTTCCTCAAGCGCACCCGCAAGGGCCGCGAGGCCACCGAGCGGGCCTACGCCCACCTCGGCCTCAAGCCCGGCAGCGGACAACGAGCATTGTTCTGAGTGAGTTGCGGGGGGAGCTTTTCCGCGAAAAGCTCCCCCCGCACCCCCCGCAAAAGCTCTTATCCTTGCAGCCCCACAGTCGTGCCGCCGGCCTTCGAGCCATAGCTCCCATCTCGCCCATCTCGCCCATCTTGACCACCTGCGCGATAGGGGGGGTGGTCGAGATGGGAGCGGCGTCAAGACGTTCAAGATGCTCACGCGCGCAACACGGGAGGTGAGCATCTTGAAAGCGCCGGACAGCAGCGCGGCGACAGAGCATAACCACTGGTCACGTCAGCAGATATGGCACTGCCTCAGGGCGGGCCAGGGTTCTCCGCCGCCCCTCATCTGTCCCACAGCTCCACGCCACCCTTGACCGCGCGGCAGGCCTGCGCGAAGTACTCGGCGTCAATCTCGAAGCCCACGAAGTCCACGCCCAGCGCCTGGCACGCCAGGGCGGTGTGCCCGAGGCCGAGGAACGGGTCGAGGACGAGCTTCGTGCGCTCCAACCCGTGCAGCCGAATGCACCGCTCGGGAAGCTGGACGGGGAACGTCGCCGGGTGCGGGCGATCGCGGTCGCGGAACTTGATGGTCTCGTAGGGGATGAACCAGGTGTTGCCCCGGCACCGCAGGCCGCCGCCCGCCTTGGCCCAACGCTTGACGTTCGTCTTGTCCTGATACGGCACGCCCACGGCGAGGCGGTCGAGCTCCACGTCGCCGCTCTTGGTGAGGTGGAAGATGTATTCGTGGCAGTCGTTGACGTAGCGGCGGCTGTTGATCGGCTTGTAGTGGCCGACGGCCACGTCGCCGGCGATGCCGGGGTAGTCGCCCACGTCGGCCTTCGAGATGGCGATGCTCTTGATCCAGTGGATGACGTTCTGGAGGACGAAGCGGGAGCGCATGACGCCGAGCACGTCGAACGGCACGTGGGGGTCGCTGGGCATCGAGCCGACGTTGAGGAAGAGCGAGCCGCTGTCGGCGAGCACGGCCTTCACCACGTCGGCCCACTCGCCGAGCCAGGCCAGATACTCGGCGCGGGGCGCGGTGTCGTCGTACTGTTTGTAGCGGATGCCCAGGTTGTAGGGCGGCGACGTGACCACGACGTCCACGCTCCCGGGCTCGATGTGCTCTCTCATCCCCGCCACGCAGTCGGCCTGGTGCAGCACGATGCGGCAACGGGGGGTGGCGAGCTCGAACACGTGCTTCTCCTCGACGATGCCCTCCGTCGCATCGCCTGCGTCGCCGCGCCTTGCATCCGCCCCGCAGACGCCAGCAACGCAGGCCGCGTGGGTTCCGAGATAGTTTCTAACGGCTGGCGGCCATTCTGTCAAGGGTGCGTGTAATCTCCTTCGGTCGGAAAAGCCAGTTGCGCGATACTATCGCGGGCACCCCCAATCCCGCAGCTGACCCAACGCCCGCAGGGCGTGGCGGAGTAAAGCCCACGGCG
>Ga0307380_10001380_pt1 | contig 35699 bp, 32 predicted proteins | sample UN3MG_FD_202239 | JGI IMG/M metagenome (GOLD analysis project Ga0307380, IMG submission 202239) | Soil microbial communities from Risofladan, Vaasa, Finland - UN-3 | ecosystem: Environmental > Terrestrial > Soil > Coastal area > Acid sulfate soil | place: Finland: Risofladan, Vaasa | collected...
CCGTGTAATCGGCGACCCGGTGTGTTTCGGGGTCACCCTCTTTGGCGATGGCGAAGACGCATCCTCGCCGAGCCTGGACCTCCCTGATGTTCGACAGCATCTTCTCGCGCACACGATCTTGAGTAACAATGTTGATGACGGGCATCCCCTGAGTGATGAGGGCCAGCGGGCCGTGCTTCATCTCGCCAGCGGCATAGGCTTCCGCGTGGGTGTACGAAACCTCCTTGAGCTTCAGCGCCCCTTCGAAGCAAAGGGCGAAGTCAATGCCCCGGCCAAGGTAGAAGAAGTGCTCCCTACCGGCCAGCTCCTCGGCGATGGCCTGAACCTCCTTCTCAGTTTCCAAGGTTTTGGTAAGGAGATCGGGAAGCTCACGCAGTCCGCGAACGTAATCCGCCTCCTGCTCGGCTGTGATCACGCCTCTGGATCGCGCGATGTAGAGGCCGAGCAGATACAGGGCGACCAACTGGCTCACATAGGCCTTCGTGGATGCAACGCAGATCTCAGGGCCCGCCCGTGTGTACAGGAGGTTCTCCGCCTCACGGCACATGGTGCTTCCCACGACGTTGACGACGCCGATTGTGGCCGCGCCGGATGACTTCGCCAGACGCAGAGCCGCCAGCGTATCCGCCGTCTCACCCGACTGGCTGATGGTGATCACCAGGCTGCGGCTGTTGAGGATCGGCGCACGGTACCGGAACTCCGAGGCAAGCTCCACATCCACGGGCATGCCGAGAATCGCCTCGAAGAAGTACCTGCCCACACAGCCGGCGTAGTACGCAGTCCCGCAGGCAACCATGAAGATGCGGTCGAAGTGCCGAATCTGCTCCTCCGACAGCTTGATCTCCTCCAGGCTGACGGAATCCTCCGGGGTCAAGCGGCCGCGCAGTGTATCCAGCGCGGCGTCAGGATCCTCGTGAATCTCCTTCAGCATGAAATGCTCGTAGCCGCCCTTCTCTGCGGCGGCTGCATCCCAGGTAACCCGGAAAGTGGACCTGGAGACCGGCCGGCCGTCGGCCGAGGAGATATCGAGGCCGTCCAGGGACATCTGAACAAAGTCGCCGTCCTCGAGGGCTATCACATCGCGCGTGTACCCAAGCAGCGCGGGAATATCCGAGGCGAGGTATTTCTCGCAATCGGTGAGGCCGATAACCAACGGACTGTCCTGGCGAACCCCAATCAGCAAACCCGGAGCATGCCGAGAGATGATGCCCAGCGCGTAGGAGCCGCTCAGCCGAGAGACTGCTCGCCGCACCGCCGAAACAAGATCGCCATCGAAGTATTCCTCGATCAAGTGGGGAATAACCTCGGTGTCCGTCTCTGATTTGAGGATATGGCCTTTCGACTGGAGTTCCTCGCGCAGCTCCAGGTAGTTCTCCACAATCCCGTTGTGAACTACGGCTATATCGCCCAAGCAGTCGGTATGAGGATGAGCATTACGGGTTGACGGAGGACCGTGTGTTGCCCAACGGGTGTGAGCTATACCCAACTCGCCGGAAAGCTTCTGGCCATCCAGTAGAGCCTTCAGGTCCCTAATCTTCCCGGCGCTCCTGGTCACCGCCAGTCGGCTGTCCTCAAGAACCGCAATCCCGGCTGAGTCGTAGCCTCGGTATTCCAACTTTGAAAGCTGATCAATCAGCGTGTCTACGCAGTCCCTTCGACCAACGAAACCAACTATGCCGCACATAGAATCCTCCTTACTCGCAATCAGCCGGCGGCAGTCAGGATAAGGCCCACCAACCCATCAATGCCTGAAGTGCCTGACGCCGGTGAAGACCATGGCCATGCCATATCTGTTCGCGGTATCAACGACCTCCTGATCCTTGACCGAACCGCCTGGCTGGATTATGGCTGCGACTCCGGCCTCTCCCGCCTCCTGAGGCCCATCCGGGAACGGGAAGAACGCATCCGAGGCCAGAACCGCACCTTTCGCCTTGTCTCCCGCCCGGGCAACCGCCAGCCTCACGGAGTTCACGCGGTTCATCTGGCCGGCGCCGACGCCCAGAACCTGCTTGCCCTTCGCGATGACGATGGCGTTTGACTTTACGTGCCTGACCACCTTCCAGGCGAAGAGCAGGTCCTCGATCTGGGCATCCGTGGGTGTCCTCTCTGTAACTTTACGCAGGTCGGAACGGCTCAGTTCCGAGACATCCCTGTCCTGAACGAGCAGGCCGCCGGTGACCTTCTTCATATCCTTGCTCTCGATGCCTGCGACGGCCTCCGGCCGCTTGAGATCGCCGACCTCGAGAAGACGCAGGTTCGCGCCCCATTTCTTCCTCTCCGTGAGAACGGGAATCGCGTCAGACTCGAACCTCGGTGCGATGATCACCTCGTAGAACGCCTGGCCGCCCATGATGGTTTCGGCGACCTTGGCGGTCAGTGCGCCACTGAAGGCGATGATGCCTCCGAACGCTGATACGGGGTCGCCTTCGAGCGCACGCAGATATGCCTGAGAGAGGTCGTCTGCCACCGCCGCGCCGCATGGGTTCGCATGCTTGATTATGACACACGCCGGCTCATCGAACTCCTTGACCAGCTCCAGGGCGGCGTTCGCATCCCAGATATTGTTGAAGGAAAGCTCTTTGCCGGAAAGCTGCTTCGCGCTCGCGATGCCGGGGCCGGAGTAGCCGGGCGTTTTGTAGAACGCGCCCTTCTGATGGGGATTCTCGCCGTACCGGAGCTCCTGCACCTTCTCGAACCGGAGGTCAATCAGGCGGGGGAACTCCTCAGCGGGCATGAACCTGCGCCGGAGGTAGCCGGAGATCATCGTGTCGTAAGCCGCCGTGTGCGTGAACGCCTTCGCAGCGAGCCCGGCGCGCGTCTCGTAGGTTGTTTCGCCCTCGTTCTCGCGCATCTCCTGGAGAACGGCGCCGTAATCCCCGGGGTCTACGACAATCGTGACGCTGGCGAAGTTCTTCGAGGCCGAGCGAACCATTGACGGCCCGCCGATGTCTATGTTCTCGATCGCGTCTTCGAGAGTGACGTCGGGTTTTGCGACCGTCTGAGCGAAGGGATACAGATTCACCGCAACCAGGTCAATCGGCTTGATCCCATGCTCCTCCATCTGCCGCATGTGGTCCGGCTTCGACCGGTCGGCCAGCAATCCACCATGAACCGCCGGGTGCAGAGTCTTCACCCGGCCCTCCATCATCTCCGGGAAGCCGGTGACCTCCGAGATGCCGGTGACTTTTATCCCGGCATCCGAGAGCGGCTTCGCGGTGCCCCCGGTTGAGATGATCTCCACGCCCATCTCCGCCAGGGCTTTTGCGAACTCGACGACTCCGGACTTGTCGGACACGCTGATCAGCGCCTGCTTGATTCTCGGCATAGATGACCTCCATACAAGAAAAGATTGTCCAAGAAGATGGAGACTAACTGGCCGGAAGCACATGCACCACACGGCCTTCGACGCGGAGGCGGCCTTCCGCGAAGAGCTGGATCGCCTCGGGGTACGCCTTGTGCTCCTGGATGAGTATCCGCGCCGCGAGGGTTTCCCAGGTGTCACCCTCCTCCACGGGTACGGCCTTCTGGAGAATAATGGGACCGGTATCGTATTCCTCGTCCACGAAGTGTACTGTGCAGCCGGAAACCTTCACACCATAATCGAGGGCCGCCTGGTGGACGCGCTCGCCGTACATGCCCTTGCCGCAGAACAGGGGGATCAGCGCCGGGTGGATGTTCATTATCCGCCAGCGGTAGGCGCTCACGACCTCGGAAGGCAGGACGCGCATGTAGCCGGCGAGGCACATGAGATCGGCTTCGTGCTCTGCCAGAACCTCAAGGAGGCGGGCGGCGTATTCTGCGTCGGTCGCAAAGGCTTTCGCCCGAACCTCGACCGCCGGGATGCCTGCATTCCGCGCGCGATCCATAGCGGGAGCATCCGCCTTCGTACCGATGACGACGGCGACCTGCCCGTCAATTCGGCCTTCCTTGCACGCATCTATGATCGCCTGGAGATTGCTCCCTCGGCCATGGGCGGATACCATGACCGCGATGTTGATTTGACGTTTTGAGCTGTTCAAGGGAGTGCCTCAGGTTTCAAGTTCCAAGTTCCAGGTTTCAAGTTCCAGTCCCAAGTTCCAAGTTAGGAAACCGAGCAACTTGTAACCTGTAAGCTGAAACTTGGAACTGTTTACAGAACCTGCACCTCGCGGCTGCCTTTGCGCACCTCGCCGATCATGTAGCTCGTCTCGCCCATCTCGGCCAGACGTGCGACAATCGCCGTCGCCTGCTCCTTAGGCGCCACAAGGACATAGCCGATGCCCATGTTGAACGTTCGATACATCTCCGGCTCGGCAATGGCGCCCATCTCCTGTATCAACCGGAAGATCGTCGGGACCTCCCAGCTCCGCCTGTCCACCGCCGCCTGGCAGTCCGCCGGCAGCGCCCTGGGTACGTTGTCATAGAACCCGCCGCCGGTGATATGCGCCATGCCGTGGATGTCGAACTCGTCGAGCAGCGTATGCACAGGCTGCAGGTAGCTCCGGTGCGGTTTCAGCAGCTCCTCGCCCAGAGGCATGCCCAGCTCCGGCACGCGCTGGTCAATCCGCCACTTTGCTCTCTCGAAGAAGATGTGCCTCACGAGCGAGTAGCCGTTCGTGTGGAGGCCGTTCGAGGCTATCCCAACCAGGACGTCGCCGGGGAGAACGTTTGAGCCGTCAACCACCTTGCTCCGATCCACCAGGCCGACGATGCATCCGGCAAGGTCATACTCTCCGGCAAGGTACATGCCCGGCATCTCTGCTGTTTCGCCGCCGATCAGGGCACACCCGGCGCTCCGGCATGCCTCCGAAAGGCCCTTGACGACTTCCACCACTACGGTCGGGATGAGCTGACCCGTCCCAAAGTAATCGAGGAAGAAGAGCGGCTTTGCCCCCTGGACCAGGATATCGTTGACGCAGTGGTTCACGAGGTCGTGGCCCATAGTGTCGTGCTTGTTCATCATGAAGGCAACTTTGAGCTTCGTGCCCACGCTGTCAATGCTGGATACGAGCACTGGCCGCTCTACTCCGCCAAGCGGGAGTTCATACATTCCGCCGAACGTGCCTATCTCGGTCAGGACACCGGGCGTGAAGGTGGACTTGATGTACTCCTTCATCCGCATGACGGCTTCGTTGCCCGCGTCTATGTCGACACCCGCACCTTTGTAGGTCGCTCTCTCGTCCATGGCCAATCCCCTCCTAGCGGATACCCGTCTGCTCGTTCCTCCGGCTCAGCACACCCGCCCCGCCTTCGTCAGCCTTTTCGCCTTCAAGAGTGAATTTCGAGACCCTGACCTGCTCTGGAACCTCAATCGGGTACTTGCCATCAAAGCAGGCGAGGCAGAACCTATCCCGCCTGATGCCGAGCGCCCTCATCAATCCCGGAATGCTCAAGTGGCCCAGGGTGGTGGCGCCTATGTGCTTGCATACCTCCTCAACTGGAAGCCTGGAGCCGATCAACTCGCTCTGCGTCACCATATCAATCCCATAGAAGCACGGGTACTTGATCTGCGGCGAAGTGATGCGCACGTGCACCTCGGCCGCTCCCGCGTCCCGAAGCATCTTGACGGTCGGCGCGGTAGTCGTGCCTCTCACAATGCTGTCGTCAACCATCACGATGCGCTTGCCGGCGAGGGACTCCCTCAGGGGCGAGAGTTTCATCTTCACTCCAAGCTCGCGCATCCTCTGGTCGGGCTCGATAAACGTCCTCTGGATATAGCGGTTCTTGATGACGCCCTCGCCATAAGGTATTCGCGATGCCTCCGCGAACCCGATAGCCGCCGCCGTTCCTGTATCCGGGATTGGGATAACGATGTGTACGCCGGGGGCCGGGTGCTCTCTCGCCAGCTCGTGCCCGAGCCTTCTGCGGACCATATGGATCGTATGCCCGCACATTACGCTGTCGGGCCTGGCGAAGTATATGAATTCAAATACGCAGAGCGCGCGCCGCGCCGTCGGCATCACCTGGGTTTCCCTGAGGCCGGACCTGTCAATCACGACCATCTCGCCCGGCTCTATCTCGCGCATGAACCTGCCGGCTATCAGATTGAGAGCGCAGGTTTCGGATGAGATGACATAGCCATTGCTGTCCAGCCTACCAAGGCACAGCGGCCTGATGCCGTTTGGGTCGCGCAGTCCTATCAGCTTATCTTCCGTAAGCACCACCACCGAATAGGCTCCGGAGACCTTGTGCATCATCTCCACAATCGCCTCTTCCACGGTGGGGGCGCTGCTTCGGGCGATCAGCCTGGCGATGATCTCGCTGTCGCTGGTGGACTCGAACTCCTGGCCGTCCGCTTCCAGCTCGGCTCGCAGCTCGGCGGTGTTGATCAGATTTCCGTTGTGAGCTACCGCAATGCTCCCGTATGGCGAGTTGCATACGACGGGCTGGGCGTTCCGCAGCATGCTCGACCCGGTAGTGGAATATCTCGTGTGACCGATGGCTATATGGCCGCGCAGCTCCCTCAGGATCGTCTCATCGAAGATCTGTGTGACCAGGCCCATGTCCTTGAAGAAGCGCATCTTGCTCCCGTCGGACACGGCGATCCCGGCGCTCTCCTGGCCTCGATGCTGGAGGCCGAACAGGCCGAAATACGTCAGCCTGGCGACATCCTCCCCCTCGGCGAACACGCCAAACACGCCGCATTCTTCGTGTGGACTCTCAGCCATACCTTCCAAAATGCACTCTTCCTCCATTGTCCTAGTCCCTCAGCTAAATCCCCAGCCTTTCGAATATCGCGTCCACGTTGCGGATGTGGCGCTTGTAGTCGAATATCTCCGCGAGCTCCTCTTTGCTCAGGGCGGAGGTCACACGCGGGTCGGATTCGAGCGCCGCGCGGAAGCTCTGCCCTTCCCAGGCTTTCGCGGCGTTCTCCTGGACCACGGTGTACGCATCCTCGCGTGACAGTCCTTTCTCCACCAGCCTGAGCATCACTCGCTCTGAGAAGACGAGGCCGCCCATTAGCTCCAGGTTGCGCATCATGTTCTCCGGGTAGATGATCAGCCGCTCGACGACTTTGGCGAACGTGTTCAGCAAGTAATCCACCAGTATGCAGCTATCCGGGATGATGATCCGCTCCACAGATGAATTGGTGAGGTCCCGCTCGTGCCAGGTGACGATATTCTCAAGCGCCGGGAACGCATTCGAGCGGACGACCCTCGCGAGTCCCGCGACCTGCTCCGACAGCCTGGGATTCCGCTTGTGCGGCATTGCGGACGACCCTTTCTGCCCCTTAGCGAAGTACTCCTGCGCCTCCAGGATTTCGGTTCGCTGGAGATTCCTCAGCTCGGTGGCGAAGCTTTCCAGCGAGCCGGCGATGATAGCCAGCGCCGTCAGGAATTGAGCGTGCCGGTCGCGAGCAACGATCTGCGTGGAATGCTCCGCCGGCTCCAGCCCCAGCTTATCGCAGACGTACCGCTCGATTCTTGGATCAATATTCGCATAGATGCCGACCGCGCCGGACACTTTCCCGACGCCGACCGCCTTGCGGGCGGACTTCGTTCGCTCGATGTCGCGGAGGATTTGCGCGTACCAGCCCGCGAGCTTGAATCCGAAGGTGATCGGCTCGGCATGGATGCCGTGCGTCCGCCCGATCATGAGCGTGTGCTTGTGCTCCCTGGCTCGCCCCCGGACTACCTCCGCCAATCGCTCCAGGTCAGCGATGATGAGGTCGGCGGACTCCCGCATGAGGAGGCCCAGCGCGGTATCAACGACGTCGTAGGAGGTGATCCCGTAGTGGACGTACTTGCCTTCCTCGCCCAGGTTCTCGGTCACAGCCTTCACGAACGCCATCACGTCGTGCTGGGTGGTCTCCTCGATTTCGAGGACGCGCTCGACCGTGAACTTCGCGCCCACTTTGATCTTCGCAGGGGCGTCCTTCGGGATGTAGCCGTATTCCGACAGCCCCTCGGCGACCGCGATCTCGACGTCGAGCCACTTCTGAAATCTGTTTTCCTGCTCCCAGATCGCCTTCATCTTAGGCAGCGAGTAACGGTCTATCATGCCATTCCCTCAAGATGCCCTATTCTTAGCCTCTACATCGTTGGCGAGGCGGTCTTTCAGGTCCTTGATCCTCCGCCGCAGCTCCGGGTACTTTATCGAGAGCATCTGCACAGCTAGAATGCCCGCGTTTCTCGCGCCGTTTATTGACACAGTGGCGACCGGCACCCCCGAAGGCATCTGCACGATGGAAAGAAGCGAGTCCAGCCCGTCCAGCGCGGCGGTTTTGATCGGTACCCCGATTACCGGAACAGGCGTCAAGGCTGCAATGACTCCCGGCAGATGTGCGGCGCCGCCGGCTCCGGCGATGATGACCTCCACGCCAGCATCCTCCGCGCCCTTCGCATAGTCTATCGCAAGCTGCGGGCTTCGATGGGCAGAGACAATTTTGACCTCGTGCTCTATGCCGAGGTCTTGTAGTACCTGCGCTGCCTCCTGCATCACCGGGAGATCCGAATCGCTTCCCATCAAGATGCCGACTTTTACACTCACTGCGCCCTGACTCCTCGTATCGTGATGAGTGATACGTGATGCGTGAGGCGCTAAGTCCCTCACGCATCACGTATCACGTATAGCTCTCGCTCCTATGTCCTTCCGGTAGTACATGTTCTCGAAGTGGACTTTCTCCACCGCCGAATATGCGCGCTCGATCGCCGCCTTGAACGTATCGCCGACCGCCGTCACTCCGAGCACGCGGCCGCCGCTCGTGACCACGCCGCCGTCCTGGAGCTTCGTCCCGGCATGAAAGACGGTTACGCCTTCGACTGCGCCGGCTTCCTCCAAACCGGAGATCGGCTTGCCGGTTTCGTAGTGCCCCGGATAGCCGCCCGATGCGACCACCACACAAACCGCACACCTATTATAGCATTTAACCTCAAGCGAGTCGAGCGAGCCGGCCAGCGACGCCTGGATTATCTCCACCAGGTCGGTCTCCAGCAGCGGGAGCGCCGCCTGGGTCTCCGGATCGCCGAACCTCGCGTTGAACTCGAGCGTCCTCGGGCCGTTCGCCGTGAGTATTATGCCCGCGTAGAGCACCCCGGTATACGGGCAGCCTTCTGACTTCATCGCCCGAACCGTGGGCTTGATTATCGTATCGAGCACCTGGTCCCGCAGGTCCGGAGTCACTACGGACACTGGGGAATAGCATCCCATCCCGCCGGTGTTCGGTCCGCGGTCGCCGTCGTAGATCCGCTTGTAATCCTGAACAGGCATCAGCGGAACGATGCTCTCGCCGTCCGTAATGACCATTAAGGAGGCTTCCTGGCCTTCGAGCCGCTCCTCGATCACAAGGCGGTCGCCGGCCTTGCCGAAAACCCTGTCCACCATGATGGACTCGACCGCCCGGAGAGCCTCGTCCTTCGTACTGCAGACGAATACTCCCTTTCCGAGAGCCTCGCCGTCCGCCTTGACGACGATCGGACACTCGCTCGATCCGCCGGAAATCCGCTCGATGCAGGCGCTTGCCTGATCGGGATCGCCGAACACGCGGAATTCGGCCGACGGAATGGCGTACTTCGCCATTAGCTCCTTGGCGAATACCTTGCTGCCCTCTATGGCGGCGGCGGCCTTGCTCGGACCGAACGTCGGGATTCCGGCCGCGCGAAACTCGTCCGCTATGCCGAGGATCAGCGGAGACTCAGGGCCGATGATCGCCAGGTCTATGCCCTTGTCCCCGGCAAATGCCAAGAGCGCCGGAATGTCCGTCGCTTTGATGTCTACACACTCGCCCGTATGAGCTAAACCCCCATTTCCGGGGGCGCAGAAAATTTTGCCGACCTTAGGGCTTTGGGCGACTTTCCATGCGAGAGCGTGCTCGCGCCCGCCAGAGCCAACTATCAGAATTCTCATGTGACTTCTTTACGATACTCCTCGAGATTCTCGAAACACGCAAACTTCTGCAGGAAGGCCAGCTTGATGGTGCCGGTCGGGCCGTTCCGCTGCTTCGCTATGATGATATCCGCCGTGTTGTCCACCTTCGTGTCGCCGGTATCTACTTCATCAACGGGAATTCCGTCTTCGCCCAGAACGATCTCTCTCTGGTCGTAGTAGGCTTTGCGATAGAGGAACATCACGACGTCCGCCTCCGCCTCTATCGAGCCGCTTTCCCGCAGGTCGGCCAGAATAGGCTTTTGGACCTGCCTGTGCTCGACGGCTCTGCTTAGCTGTGACAGAGCTATCACGGGCACCTGAAGCTCCCTCGCCAGACCCTTTAGGGAGCGTGCGATTTCCGAGATTTCCTGATTGCGGTTTTCGGCGCGGCGGTGCGCCCGAACGAGCTGGAGGTAGTCAATTACGACCAGGCTGAGGCCGTGCTCGGCCTTCAGGCGGCGGCATTTCCCGCGCATCTGGAGCACAGACACGTCCGTACTGTCATCTACGAAAACGGGCGCTGTGTACAGCCTTCCAACGCCTTCCGCGAGAAGCGGCCACTCCTTGTCCTGGAGATAGCCCGTGCGGAGGCGGTGCGAATCCACGCGGGACTCCGAGCAGATCAGCCGAAGGGCAAGCTGTTCCTTCGCCATCTCGAGGCTGAATAGTGCGACCGGCTGCTTCTGATGGATCGCGACGTGCCTCGCTATATCCAGACAAAAGGCTGTCTTCCCCATGGAAGGCCTGCCGGCGACGATGATGAGGTCCGATGATTGAAGGCCGGAGGTGATATTATCCACAGCGTGGAAACCCGTCGGCAGGCCGGAGATGACGACTTTCTCCTTGTACTGCTGCTCTATCTTCTCGAACCCCTTGTGCGCGAGCGCGCCGAGCGGCGTGAAATACTGGCCCATCCGCTTCTGAGCCACCTGGAATATCATCCTCTCGGACTGATCCACTACGGAATCCACATCGTCAACCTGGCCGTGGCATTGACCGACTATCTGCGTGCAGGCATCAATCAGGCGGCGGAGTATCGCCTTTTCCTCGACTATGCGAGCGTAATACTCGATATTCGCCGCGGTTGGCACGCTGTCTATCAGGGCCATGAGGTATTCCGTGCCGCCGACGGCATCGAGCCGCCCTCTGCCGCGGAGCTCCTCCTGCACGGTGACTATATCAACCGGCTCGCTTCTCTCGGCCAGGGAGGTCAGCGCGTCGAAGAGGATCTGGTGCGCCTCCCGGTAGAAGTCCTGCGCGCTGAGGATGTCAATGCCTTTCTCCAGGGCGCTGCGGTCAATCATCATCGAGCCGAGCGTGGATTGCTCAGCTTCGAGATTCTGCGGCGGAACTTTGTCCAGAGGAGAGAGATTTTCCATAGGTTTGCAGACCAAATCAGCGATGCGATTGCATGAGTCTCAACAGCCCTTGCTCAGACCTTCCTCGTGTTCACCTTTTTGAGGTCTATCTGGCCGAGGCCCATGGAGGCCGCATAGACGATGTGCTTCACCTCGCGCGGGCTCTTGCCCACCAGAGTCGAGGCATAGGCATCAATCGCCACCGGATCGGTGCACGCGGCGATCTTACCTATGTCCTTTGTCTTGCCCGGGCCCTTCGGACCCCTGGTCACGAGGACGCGAAGGGCATCCAGCACGATCAGATCCGGCTTCACTGCTGACGAGTAATCGGCGATGCACTGCTCTAGGTCGTCGCTCATGTGCCACCGCTGGCGATTCCTGTTCGTGCCCATAAGGTTCTTCATGCTGGCTGTCACCGTGGTAGCATCGTGGACCTTCGCGATAGGAACGTTTATGAACACATCGGCGTCGAGTACCTCGCGGGCGCAGTCGTCTGACTTCAGTATCTTGCCCTTTGGAATACTGATCCGCCGGTACATAGACTCTCTGTCTGCAGAGATCAGCCTCGCACCGGTTCCGGCGACCGCACCCTGCGCCCCGCTCAACTTGAAGGTGACGGCGGCGCTGTCGCACGTATGCTCGAGCACAATGATGCGGCTCGCGCCGGCCTGCTTGCACAGCTTGATCAATGCCGATATGACCTGGGGATTGGTAGTCGCCGCCTCGTGCGGAATCCGCGCCCAGGCAAGGTTCGGCTTTATGACGACGGAGTTCCCGCGCTTGACGAACTTCTTGATGCCTCCCAGGCCGTCAATTGCCTTCTTCACGAGAGCCTCGGCGCTGCCGTCGGATGCGACCGAGAGCGTCGGAGGTGAGGCCGCCTCGGCCTCCTCCAGAAACTCGAGCAGCTCATCGCCCGCGAGGGTGAGGCCGCATGTGGCCGCGCCGATTATGCCAGCCCGCCGCAGGAACTCCCGGCGGGTGAACTTGTCCATCCTCTATCCTCCTGTAGGGATCGAGAGAAGGAGTAATGGAGTGGCGGAGTGTTGGAGTGTTGGGCGGACCCCAGTACTCCACTACTCCATTACTCCAATACTCCATTTTCTGCTCTACGCGGTCACGACTTTGCGGATGATTTCCATCCGCGCCGGGTCGTTCGTGCCCAGGCCCATGGAAGCCGCCGTCGCTATCCATTTTGGCTCGCGGCCGGATTCCGCCAGCGACTTCACTCCCATCTCCCGACGCCGGGCCTCGATTATCTGCCAGCCTTGGTAGTCGAGGGCCACCGGATCGGTGCCGACCAGGAGCGAGCGATATTCCCAGATGCCCTCCCGATTCGCGCCCGGGCCGCCGTCTGCCACCGGCTTCAGCGCCTCGCACACGATCAGACGGGTCTTGTCCCTGATCGCCGGGATGGAGTTCAACTCGGCTATGTTCGGATCGCAGTTGTTCCGATGATGGCTGCCTGGATTCTCGTGAGATCCATAGTGGTTCTTCATGGCGCACGTAACGCCGGCGGTGCCGTGATCCTTCAAGATCGGCACGTTCACCAATGCGGTAATCTTCTCGGTGAGGATCTTGCTCAGCCGTCCGTTGAACCGGCCCACGCTTGTGGGCGCTTCATCGTAATCGTCCTGCGTGCCGTAGCAGCGGACGCCCGGGCGGTCGCGGTTGATTAAGTACCCGGCTTTGATCAGATGGCCGTCCTTCGAATCCCAGACTATGATATTCTCCTCTTTCACGCCCGCGACTTTCAGGCCCGCGATTACGGAAGCCACTACCTCCGGGCGAGTGGATGCCCCCTTGCCGAATAAGCAGTTCACCTTGATGCCGACGACGTCGGACGGCTTGAACAAGCTCCTCCACGCGGCGTCCGATCTCATGCCCGTCAACTTCTCCACGCCCTGCTGCAGCATCGAGTTCAGCACAAGCTGATCAATCGAGGTATCCCATACGCCCGCCGCAGCCAAGCCAAGCTTCTCGATCGTGTTCGGATTCGTCTCCGGATCGGTGAAGACCTTTGGGCTGCTGACTATGACGACGCGGGACTTCCGCTGACTGGCGGCCGCCAGGGCGCCCAGCGGCAGGGCAGACGCACCGTACACGCCAATCCCGACCGCCGCCCCCTTCAGGAATTCCCTTCTGCTGACCTTCTTTCCCATACACTCTCCTTGGGCGGTGGACTACTTTGCCCATTCTACTTCCGCGGCTTCGCGGGCTGCACTGGCTTCCGAATCTTGGCGCTGATATCCTTCAGGAACGCCTCAGCGGTAGACACGCCCTTCTCGCCCTTCATATACACTGACACTGTGACGAAGAACTTATTCCGGATAAGACAGCCGCTCGCCGTTCCTTCGGCCGCATATACGTAGGACTCGGTCGGGATTCTTAGACGCCTGAAGGTCGGCTGTTTCTTGTCCGACTTCTTCCAATAGCCGAGGAATCGCGTGCCAGCCCTGATGGACTCCATACGATGGATGGTCACGATGGCGGTGTCGTCCTTGCAGCGATACATCTGCTGGGCGGCATCAAGCACCCCGTTCTTGGTATAGAGCTCGTAGCCGCCGTTGTAGATCTCTGTCAGCCCTTTTCCGCTGCCGTAGACGAGAGTGTCCGGATAGATCTCCCAGCTCTTGACATCGCCGGTCTTCGGAAGCAGCCTCACCACATCCGGCTCTGGCTTGGGAATCTTTGCTGACAGCAAAACGGGCGTGCTAATCAGCAGCGCCGCCACTGCTGTAAGGAAGCTAATCCAGAATCTCTTCCGGGCTGAACCAGAGTCCAATCTCTTTCACCGCACTCCCGACGGAATCAGAACCGTGCACGAGATTCTCTTTCGTGCTAAGCGTGTAGTCCGCTCGAATGGTCCCCGGCTCAGCTTCCAACGGGTCGAGTGCTCCGACCATCTGACGCACTATCGCGATGGCATCCTCGCCTTCGAGCACCATCGCCACCAGCGGCCCGGAAGACATGAAATCCACAGTAGCCTCGAAGAACGGCCGGCCCCTGTGGACCTCGTAGTGACGCTCTACCAGCTCCCTGGAAGGCTTGATGATCTTCAAAGCCTTGATCGCGAGTGTGCGATTCTCAAATCTGCGAGTGATCTCGCCGACCAGACCGCGACCGACGGCGTCGGGCTTAATTAGAACCAGGGTTCGCTCCATTAACCTCTCGGGACTTTCACCAGAATCGAGGCCAGTATAGCAGAGGGGTATGGGCCTGTCAAGGAAGCTGCATGTCCCGAGGAACCCAGGTTTCGCGAGCGGACAGGCAACCTCTGGCGCGCTCAGCCAAGAAACAAAAACGGCGAATCTTGGACGTGAGTTCGCCAAGACTCGCCTGACGGAGCAAGTCTGTAAGCCGGGTTCTGTCGCGGGTGATCATCTGTCTAGGAACCGGGTTGCCCCGGAACTCTTGCGGCCTTTACCCGAAGGGTCAGCGGGCAGCTTCATCCCCTTCCTATTCGGCCTTGCTCCCGATGGGGTTTACCAAGCCCCCGCATCACTGCGGAGCTGGTGGTCTCTTACACCACCGTTTCAGCTTTGCCCCCGGAGATGGAAATCCAACCCCAGGCCGGCGTTTTCTTTTCTGTGGCACTTTCCGTGGGATCGCTCCCCCTCGCCGCTAGCGAGCATCGCGCCCTGTGGAGCCCGGACTTTCCTCCCCTCCTTCGCCAAGGCTTCGGAGGGGCGACCACCCAACTTACTCCGCGATTATTATACCATACCAGTTCCGCAAGTCAAGGCCGCGCCTGTTGACCCCCGCCTGCGCCTATGCTATACTTTGCTGGGCAGGCATGCGGTTTGGGCCGCTGGATCCACTCGTTTTAGTTCCGGGCAGGCGTCGTAATGAACTGGTTCGAACGATTCGGCGACATAAGCGGGGTCTCGCTGCTAATCACGGTGGTGGACGTGCTCGCGGTCGCCTTCGTTATTTACAAGCTGATAATGGTCGTGAAGGGCACCCGCGCGTGGCAGATCGCGTGGGGGCTTGTGGTATTCTTTCTGTTTGTCTTCATAAGCGAGCTGCTGCATCTGCGCGCGCTGAACTGGCTTCTCCGCGTCTTCCTTCCCTTGGGTCCTGTGGCACTGGTGATATTGTTCTACCCGGAGCTGCGACACGCGCTTGAGGAGATCGGCCGATTGAAGTTCCTGGGACGTGGACTGGTCGCGCTGGGGCGAGAGGACATCACCGATATGGTGAACCAGTTGTCCAAGGCCGCTGCCGATATGGCGCAATCGAGAATCGGAGCCCTGGTCGTCATAGAGCGCGAGGTCGGCCTGGACAACATCATCGAGGGTGGGAGCCGCATGGATGCGCTGGTATCCGCCGAGCTGCTGCGAACGATATTCCATCCTGGAAGTCCACTGCACGACGGCGCGGTGATTATCAGGGGCAACAGGATCGTGGCCGCAAGCTGCACACTGCCGCTGAGCGACAGCCCGAGAGTGGGCACGATGATCCATACCAGGCACAAGGCAGCGCTGGGAGTCTCTGAGGAGAGCGACGCAGTGGTGCTCGTCGTCTCCGAAGAGACGGGTATGATCTCGCTTTCGGTGGAAGGCGCTCTGCTCAGGGGTTTGGAGCCGGAGAAGGTACGCACCAAGCTGCTCCATCTTCTGCAAGTTCCAAAGACGCGCGAAGGCGTATCTCAAATTCGCCGAACCATGTCGAGTGCCTTCTCCAAGATGCGGCCCGGCACTTCGTCGGAGCGGAGACCAAAGTGTTGAGACGGAATGTCAGGTACAAGCTGCTCGCCCTGGTAATCGCAGTAATCATCTGGCTGTACGCAAACGTGGTCCAGAGCCCGCGCACCTCCAGAGAGCTGAAGGGTCTACCCCTGGCGGTACATGAACTTGACCCCGGCTGCATAGTCGTCGCCGCCCCGAAGACGGTGAACGCACAACTAGAAGGCGCGCGCGCCCATGTCAACTCCATCGCCGCCCAGCCGGACGCAATCACCGCGCATGTGAATCTGGCAGGCAGAGCTGCGGGCCGGCACATGGTGCCGGTGAGGGTGACGACCCCGGCCGGATACGCGGGCCTGGTCAACGTAGCACCGGCGCCTCGCGAGGTATCCATTGTGCTCGCACAGAAGGCCTGGCGCACACTCGGAATAGACGTGCGGTTCATAGGGTCGCCCCTGATTGGCTATAGATTCGGTGCACCGCGGCTCTCGCGCGGCAGGGCAACGGTAAGCGGCCCGTCAAGGCTGGTGAGCAAAGTCGCGCAGCTTGCAGTAACCGTGGACGTTGGAGGTCTGAGCGCGGACACCGTCGAGGGCGATTTCCGCGTGTTCGCTCTGGGCAAGGATGACAAGCCAGTGCGAGGGCTGCAAGTGACCCCACAAGAAGTGCACCTGAGCATGAAACTGCTGGAAGCGCCGGCAAGCCGTGCAGTCTTCGTGGGTCTGGAGACTGAAGGGCAACCGCCGTTCCCGCACAAGGTCGGCAGCATAGCGGTGCGCCCGCAGACGGTGACGGTGACGGGTAGACCAGAGCAGTTGATGAACGTGACCACGCTGAGGACGGAGAAGGTGAATCTGGACGGTCGCACAAAGACGTTCTCGCAGCGCGTCCGGATCATCGTCCTCCCAGGACTGGCGCTTGCCGACAGCGAATACGTGCGCGTGACCGTGGAGATCGAACGGCTGCCCGAACCCGAAGAGCCGTCGCGCGAGCCCGGCACGATGTGATGATAGAGCAAAGCCCAAAGGGTTGCCCCCTGAGCGCACACCGGCGTCCTACTTGAAGCCCAGTATCTCCGCCTTCAGCGATCCCACCGTCTTCAGCATATCGAACATCGCTGTCGCGTCCCCTTCAGCGAGCTTGATGTGGGTGGCGTCTACGAAGTCGGTGGAGAGAGTCGCATCCACCGGAACCCATTCGCCGACGAAGCTCTCCGCCCAGGCGTGGTAATAGAAGCCGTCCTTCCAGTGGACGAGGCCGGCAACGAGCTTCGTCGGGATTCCAGCGGCCCGAGCCAGCGCCGCATAGAGGACGGCGTAATCGCGGCACACGCCGGTCTTCGCATGCAGCACATCCACGGACGAGCGTATGATCCCTATATTGGCTTTCGGCTCCATGTTGCTGTTGACCCAGGCGCGCAGGCGTGACACCACGGCACATGCATTCTTCTCTTTCCCCGCGACTTGTCTGGCAAGCGCAGCTATCTCTGGGTTCAGCGGCTGCACATACGGGCTCTCAGCCAGGAACCGCTTAAATTCCGCGTTCCCGATCGGCAGAGGAGCAGCCTTCGATGGATCGAACCTCGACGCGGTGATCTCGAATACAGCGACCGGCCTCTCGCCGCCTGAGTACTTGACCTTCTGCCGCCTGTCGCTGATAGCGAGAGTCCTGTCCCTCAGGCCTGAGAGGCGAATCTTCATGTACTTCACTTGCCGGGGGTTTGGAACCTCGGTCGCCGTCGGAGCGGACGTCATTACGGCGAGATCGGACGGCGGGACGTAGTTGCCAACCCGCGGCTCGATAGACTGGGCCGCCTCCTTCGGCTCGCGTATCATGACGATGCCCATAAGCGCCGTGACCTTCAACACGTTGCCGTTTTCGGCCTGCCAGCAGATCATCTCCCCGAATGGGGTGATGGTCTTGACGACAAATGCCTGGTGAGTCTCCCCTCCCAGCTCCAGCTCCTCCTGCCGGAGAACTTCCGCCTGGAGATCATCCAGGGTCAAGGTGAGCGGATTGAACACCTTGACGTTCAGCTTGTCGCCGATCTTCAGCTTCACAGCGGGCGATAGAAAGGTGTCGCCGCCCACGATCTTGCTGCCGGCGGGTATCGGTATCCTTCTGGTGCTCTTCGTTCCAGCCGAAGTAACCTCAGCCACAATCTCGCCGGCCCCGAACACGGCGGTTACGGTGGTCGTGTGCCCGGCCGACGACATCTTGAAAACCTGGTGCACCGGCTCGAAGTCCTTGCTGAGACGGACAGCGGTGTCGAGGGTCTGCTCGACTTCCACGCCCAACGCCAGCACGCGAGTCACAGTCGTGCTGTCGAGCCGGTAGCCGGGCTTCCCTCGGAAGTTTGCCTTTTCTATAAAGAACCTGGCATAACCGATCTTGGCCTGGTTGAGGTAAATGCCCATCCAGGTCTCGCTCGGGATTTCCTGCGAAGCGGCGCGGCTGTGTATTAGAATGGCGGCCAGGGCAAGCGCCGCAATCGCCTTAAGTGTCTTGCTCATGCCAATGCCTTCTACTCCCCTCTCGCAACTCGAATGCGGACGAGCGCCCGCTCGAGGGAGGCTTCGGCGCGGGTGTGGTCAATGCCTGCGGCATGAGAGCGCAGGCACTCCTCGGCGCGCCTCTTGGCTTCCTCGGCGCGGGCAATGTCAATCTCCTCCGCCCTCTCGGCCGTGTCCGCAAGTATGGAAACCATGTTCCGCCGGACTTCCACAAAGCCGCCGGACGTCGCCAGCCGCGTCACCTTGCCGTCGGAATCCCGAATCCAAATCTCGCCAATGGCAAGCTCCACCATGAGCGGCGCATGGTCGGCCAGCACGCCCAGCGAACCCTCTACGCCTGGGACGACGATCGAGACTGCGTCGTCCTGTGACAGAACGACGCCCTCGGGGGTCACAATTTCGACTTTGAATGTCTTTTCAGGCATACCATTATTGTGGGTTCCAAGTTCCCCTATGCGGCTGCCTTCATCTGCTCGGCTTTCTCGACCGCCTCGTCTATGCCGCCAACCATATAGAAAGCCTGCTCTGGAAGCGCGTCGTGCCTGCCCTCGACTATTTCCTTGAATCCGCTAATGGTCTCCTTAAGGACAACGTAGCGGCCCGGAAGGCCCGTGAATTGCTCCGCCACGAAGTTCGGCTGGGAGAGGAAAAGCTGAATCTTCCTCGCACGAGCAACAGTGAGCTTGTCCTCATCCGAAAGCTCGTCCACGCCGAGGATTGCGATAATATCTTGGAGCTCCTTGTATCTTTGCAGAGTCGCCTGCACCTGGCGCGCAACCGTGTAGTGCTCCTCGCCGACTACTCTCGCATCGAGGATCCTGGAGGTCGAGACAAGCGGGTCAACGGCCGGGTAAATGCCCATCTCGACGATCCGACGCTCGAGGTAGGTCGTCGCATCCAAATGCGCGAAGGTGGTTGCCGGAGCTGGGTCTGTCGGGTCGTCGGCCGGGACGTAGATGGCCTGGACGGACGTAATGGATCCCTTCACCGTGGAGGTGATTCGCTCCTGGAGTTCTCCCATCTCCGTACCGAGGGTTGGCTGGTAGCCGACTGCGGAAGGCATCCGGCCGAGCAGCGCGGAAACCTCCGAGCCAGCCTGGACGAACCGAAAGATGTTGTCAATGAAGAGCAGCACATCCTGACCCAGCTCATCGCGGAAGTATTCCGCCATGCAGAGAGCTGAGAGCCCGACCCTAAGCCTTGCGCCGGGCGGCTCATTCATCTGCCCGAAGACCATGGCGGTTTTGGCAATGACGCCGGTCTGCTTCAATTCGAGCCAGAGGTCGTTTCCCTCGCGGGTTCGCTCGCCCACGCCGGCGAACACCGAGACCCCGCCGTGCTCGGTAGCGATGGTTCGGATAAGCTCCATGATGAGAACGGTTTTCCCTACTCCAGCGCCGCCGAACAGTCCTACCTTGCCGCCCTTCGCGTACGGGCAGAGCAAATCCACAACCTTCAGCCCTGTCTCGAACTGCTCCGTCACCGTGCTCTGCTCCTCGAACGAGGGCGCAGGCCGGTGAATGGAATAGCGCTTCTTGGTTTCCACCGGGCCGAGGTGGTCGATCGGCTCACCGAGGAGATTGAAGACGCGCCCGAGCGTCTCCTTGCCTACAGGCACGGTGATCGGCCCGCCGGTGTCGAGCGCCTTCATGCCGCGCACCAAGCCATCGGTGCTCGCCAGTGCCACACACCTGACGAGATCGTTCCCCAACATCTGGGCAACCTCCGCCGTCAGGGCGATGTTCCGGCTCTCGTCAACGATCTTGACCGCGTTGTATATCTCAGGCAGCGCATCCGGCGGGAACCTACAGTCCACCACCGGTCCTATTACCTGAACTATTTGGCCTTCAGCCATGTGTACCTCCGCCAGACTGCGGACTGCAGAGACTTGTGATTCGCTGCAGTCAGCGGTCTGTCCCGCCTTCGGACGGGATCCCGCTGGAAGCGGGACAGTCTCCGGTCTATCTCAGCGCCTCTGTGCCGCCGACGATCTCGGCCAACTCCTTCGTGATAGCGGCTTGGCGCGCCCGGTTGAAATCGAGCGTCAGCCTCTCGATCATATCGCCGGCATTGTCGGTCGCCAAACTCATTGCCGCCATGCGAGCGGCGTGCTCGCTTGCGAGGGATTCCAGCATCACCCGGCAGATCCGTACATCCACATACCTCGGCAGCAGGCGGCCGAGCAGAACGTCCGGGCGCGGCTCGAAAATGTACTCCTCAGCCAGCCTACGCCAGCGCACGTCCTCCGCCAGCGGCGGACCTTCGATAGGCAAAAGCTGCACGTCGGTTACCCTGTGCCTGAGAGCACTGACGAACCGCGAATACACGATGTGAACTACATCCACCTCTCGGCTCTCGAACAGGTTCTGGACAGCTCGGCTGATCTCCTTGGCCGCCGGGAAACTCACTTCGGACGAGGGCATCGGGAAATCGGCTGCTATGTTGTATCTCTGCCTGGCGAAGAATACCCTGCTCTTCTTCCCCACCGCAATCAATTTCACGCGGTCCCTGCCGTAAGGCTCGACAATGTCCAGCACGCCGCGGATGACACTGGTATTGTAACTGCCTGCCATGCCGCGGTCCGAGGTGATTGCCAGGACACCGATGTTCACCGGCTCGCGCACCTCGAGAAGCGGATGAATCACCTCTCCGCCTGCCACAGCGGCCTGCAGGTGGCCCATCAAAGCGAGCATCCCGTCAGCATAGGGCCTCGTCGCGCGCAGTCTGGACTCCGCACGCTGGAGGCGAGCCGCCGCCACCATCTTCAAGGCTTTTGTAATCTGCTGTATGTTCCGCACGGCTCTGACCCGCCGCCGGATATCGCGCATAGTTGCCATAGTCGCTATGTTGAGTGTCTAGGTTTGAGTGTAGAGTGAAAGGCGCTCGCCCTCACTCAACTCTCAACGCTCAACTGTCAGCCCCCGATGTTTTGAACCGCCCTTTGAACTCCGCGATCGCCTTCTTCAGCAGTTCCTCGGTCGCGTCGCTCAGCATCTCCGTCTTCTTGATCTGCATGCCGAGGTCCGGGTATTTATCGTCCACGAAACGATGGAACTCGCGCTCGAAGTCCTTAACCTTGTCAACCGGTATGTCATCCAGGTAGCCTGAGTTTCCTGCGTAGATAATCATTACCTGATGCTCCACGGGCATCGGCGCGTACTGGGGCTGCTTCAGAATCTCGGTGAGCCGGGCGCCCCTTGCAATCTGGTCCTGCGTGGCTTTATCCAGGTCGGTCGCAAACTGGGCAAATGCAAGCACATCGCGGTATCTTGCCAGATCGAGTCTCAGCCGGCCTGCAACCTGCTTCATGGCCTTGATCTGCGCGGCGCCGCCAACCCTGGACACCGATATGCCGACATTGATAGCCGGGCGGACGCCTGCATAGAACAGGTCGCTCTCCAGGAATATCTGGCCGTCGGTGATCGAGATAACGTTCGTCGGGATGTACGCGGCGATATCGCCCGCCTGGGTCTCGATCACGGGTATGGCGGTCAACGAACCGCCGCCGAGCTCGTCAGTCAGCTTCGCCGCACGCTCGAGCAGCCTCGCGTGGAGGTAGAATACATCCCCCGGATAAGCCTCCCGGCCCGGCGGACGCCTGAGCAGCAGAGAGACCTGCCTGTACGCCTGCGCGTGTTTCGTCAGATCATCGTAGAAGACAACGACGTGCTTTCCGTTGTCGCGGAACTCCTCGCCCATAGCACATCCCGCATATGGCGCAAGGTACTGGAGAGGAGCGGGTTCGCTCGCGGTGGCGCTGACGACGGTGGTATGCTTCATTGCCCCAAACTCCTCGAGCGTCTTTACCACCTGAGCGACGGTAGAGAGCTTCTGCCCGATCGCCACGTAGATGCAGTAGACGTCGGTCTCCCTCTGGTTAATGATGGTATCAACTATGATAGCCGTCTTGCCGGTCTGGCGGTCGCCGATGATGAGCTCTCTCTGCCCGCGCCCAATGGGGATCATGCTGTCAATAGCCTTCAATCCCGTCTGGAGCGGCTCATTCACCGGCTGGCGGTCAATGACGCTCGGCGCCCCGGACTCCAGGTAGCGGAACTTGTCAGTTACTATGGGGCCCTTTTCGTCGAGCGGCTGACCGAGAGCGTTGACGACACGGCCCACCAGCGCATCACCAACCGGCACAGACACCACTCTGCCGGTCCGCTTCGCTGTGTCGCCCTCCTTGATCTCGGCGTCCGAGCCCAGGACGATACAGCCGACGTTGTCCTCCTCGAGGTTGAAGATCATCCCGACCACGCCGGTGGGGAACTCGATCAGCTCTCCGGCCATCGCATCGCGCAGCCCGTAGAGGCGAGCGATCCCGTCGCCCACCTGGAGGACGGTCCCGACGCCGACCTCCTCCAGCTCCTTGCTGTAGGCTTGCAGCTCCTTGTTCAGGATTGATGTTACTTCCTCGGGTCTGATTTTCGTCGCCATTCAGCTACTCCGATTCTGATGAGTGAGGAGTGATGAGTGACGAGTGAAGGTCCGCACTATCACTTCTCACATATCTCACTCTTTCCTCAACAACCGCTCTTTGAGCGAAGCGAGGTATCCTCTCACACTCCCATCAATCACAGTGTCAGCGATTGTGACCAGAAGCCCGCCGATGAGGCCCGGGTCCTCCTCGGCCCGGAGTTCCACCTTCTTCCCAGTGAACTCCTCCAGCTTCGCCCGGAGCCTGGCCCGCTCTTCGGAAGTCAACGGAACGGCGCTCGACGCCACCGCGACCGCGATCCCTCGGAACTCGTTTGCCAACTGCACGTATTCGCGCCCGACGTGCTCGATGATCTCCTCCCGGCGCTTGTCAATCAGGAGATTAAGGAAGTCGAGGGTGACCCCTTCGACCTCGCTGCCGAACACCCGCGCGGCGATCTTCTTCTTCCGAGCAGCCGGGATCAGCGGGTGCGACAGCGCCTCCCGCAGGCGCGGCATCGTCTGGAGCGAGTAAGTCACCAGGCCGAGATCGCTCTCGACCCTGTCAATAGCGCCCGCGGACTTCGCTGCCTCAAAAATCGCGCCGGCGTATCTTCGCGCCAGGGTGGAGACGCTCATCTTGCAGTGCCTATCCTATCTATGAAATCGCTCACGAGCCTGCGGTGTCTCGCTTGGTCGAGGGATTCCTCGATCAGCTTCCCCGCAGCCGCCACGGAGATGTTCACGACTTCTCCTCTCAACTGGGCCAGGGTTTTCTCCCGCTCCCGCGCCAAATCCTCCTGGCCGCGGCGAAGTATGTCCTCCGCGCGGCTTTTCGCATCCGCCAGAATCTCGTTCTTCGCACCCTGCGCCTCTTTTATGGCAGCCTGGATCCGCGCGCGAGCCTCCGCCTCGATCCCGGCCATACGCTTCTCGTAGTCGGCGCGGAACTCTTCGGCCTTCGCACGCTCGCTCTCCGCGCTCTCATATAGCGACTTTACCTCCTGCCTGCGCGAGTCCAGAAGCGCAAGCACCGGCCTGAAGAAATACTTCGCCAGAAGGATCCACAGCAGTATGAAGCCGGTGACCTGGGCTGCCATGACCCTTGGGTCTATCTTCAACGTGTGCATTATTCCAGACATGAGACACCCCCATGCACATACCGACCTGTGGATGAATCCAATTCACCCCGCCGCGTGCGAAGCGAAAACATCGGATGCCCTTCTAGCCGCCTGCGATCTTCTTCAGCACCAGCGCAGTGTCGGGCAATCTGGGCAGCAGCAAGAGCAGGACCACGAGGGCGAAAAGTACCAACGACTCGATGAACGCCAGCGAAAGGATCATCGCAGTCTGAATCCTGCCGGCTGCTTCCGGCTGCCGGGCGATGCCCTCCAATGCGGTCGAGGCGGCTTTCGCTTGTGCCATCGCAGCGGACAGTATCGCGATGGGCAAGCCAAAACCGACGGCCAAGACTAACGCTATGAAATACGCCAAAGGTATGCCTCCTTTCCATAGGCTGCGCGGACCCCATGCCGAGGCCCGCAGGCTCAGTGCCCTCCCTCCTGGGAGACGGCGAGTGATATGTAAACGGTGGTCAGTATCGTAAATACCAGTGCCTGGACGAAGGCCGTCAATAGGGCCAGGGGTATGACCGGAAACTGCGTCGGTATCGCAACCACATAGGGAATCACCACATACGTTATCCCAGCCAGCACGAGAAGAATCGTGTCCTCCCCGAAAATGTTGCCAAAAAGTCGGATGGAGAGCGAAAGCGGCCGCGCCAACTCGCTGATCAAGTGAACGGGCAGCATCAGCGGCGCCAACCAGATCGGCTCGCCCGCCAAATGCTTCATATAGCGCAGGACGCCCACCTTCCGGATCCCATAGTAGGTGTACGTGACAAGAACGATCAAGGCTACAGGTGCGATCAGACTCAGGTTGCTGGTGGGCGACTTCAGCGCCGGTATCAGCCCCAGAAGGTTCGCCGCCAGGATATAGACAAAAACGGTTCCGATGAACGGCGTATACTTCTCCGCGCCAGGGCCGATAGTATCCACCGCGAGATTGTTCAGAGAGCTGACGAGCAGCTCTACGAAGCTCTGAAACCGAGTCCGAGGGATTCTCTCCAGCCTGCGCGTAGCGGCAAAACCGAAAACGCTCAACCCGAGAATCACCAGCCCCGACATGGCGAGTAATACCCAGGGACTCTCTTTCTCCACCGCTAGCTCCTCTTCGCATGCGTCCGAACGCTATCGCTCCGGCCGGTGCGCGCGTTCAGCCGCTCGACTATCATGATTCCCAACGCCTTCGCGACGATGGCCAAGTATACAAGCACGATGCCGCCGACGAACGCCAGCAAGTTTATCGCGTGCCAGTTTACCAGGAAGTAGAGCAGCACAGCAATCGCAGGGTATTTCAGCAGGGCGACCTTGGCAAGCGCCCTAGTCGGCCTGCGTGCGCCGGGTGTCAGTGCCCGCCGAACCGCCCAATCGTTGCTCGCGAGGGCCGCCGTCCCCAGAAGGGTGCCGAATGTGATGCTCAGAGCGATCCACGGCTTCTGGAATGCCAGTGTCCAGGTGATGGCAATCGCCCAGGCCAAAGCAATCGAGCGATAGACCTTATTGATGAACTGCTTGTCCATCGCGGCTAGTCTTCTTCCTCTTCCCTCAAGATTTGTGAGACTATTCGGAACATCTCGATGAACCCGGCCGCTATGCCCATGAGGGTAAATAGCAACATCAGCCAGGGCTCGGTTCCCAAGCGGCGGTCGAGCCACGAGCCAAATGCATAGCCGATCAACGTGGACACAACCAGCACGAGCCCGACCGAACTTGCCAACCCCGCGCGTCTCAGCCATCTCCCCTGGTTCTCGCGCATAATCGCTCCCGCCGAAACCTCCATCTAGAATACACTGTTCCTGAGCAATTATGCAACAGCCCATCGTGTGCGCACGGCTGAATTCCATGTTAGCCCTGCCTCGGCCAAATCCCTTGCTCGCCGGCAACGGTCTTGAAGGCGAGTTCGCAGCCTGATCAGTCGTACCCAAATCATCGGCCTCCGCAGACAGTCGCATGAGAAGAAGAGTGAGCCTGCTTGGATGAGCCGCGTGCACACTGGCGATGACCGCGCCTGCCGCGTAAGTTACCGGCCCAGTTGCCTTAGTTGACGAACCAGAGTGAAGCGATTAGAATAGTCTCTGTCAGCCAAAGGCAGGACGGGCTTCGCATTTCATTTGAAGCTGACGCCCGATGTACATGGGAAGGAGTTCCGCATGGCCGGTTCAAAGACGCAAACCTCGGCTAAGAGCACAGGGCTAGGTGCGAGCAAGGAAGAACTTGCCGACTACCTCCGCCAGATGTATGAGATACGATTCTTCGAGGAGAAGGTTGCCGAGCTTCTGAAGACAAACGTGATAAAGGGCGCCTCGCATCTCTACGCCGGGGAAGAAGCCGTGGCGGTCGGCGCGATATCCGCCATCACCGAGGACGACGTCATCGCCAGCACACACCGGGGACACGGCCACTGCGGAGCTATCGGCAACAAGCATGCCCATACTGAGGAAGAGCGCCAGGAGCACTGGAACAAGATGATGGCCGAGCTCATGGGCAAGGCGACCGGCTATTGCAAAGGGCGCGGCGGCTCCATGCACATCGCGGATGTCCAGAAGGGCAATCTCGGCTCCACAGGCATCGTCGGCGGCAACATCCCGATCGGCACGGGCGCAGCACTGGCGGAGAAGTTCAAAGGCACAAACAACGTAGTCCTGTGCTTCTTCGGCGACGGAGCGAGCAATACCGGAAGCTTCCACGAGTCCCTGAATATGGGCGCCTCGCTCCTCGGCGGCCTGCCGATTGTGTACATATGCGAGAACAATCTCTACGGCATGTCGGTGCCATTCCACGGAAAGTCCGTGGACGACGCAGGCCGGGCTTCGAAGATCGAGGACGTCGCCGACCGGGCCTCGGCCTATGGCATTCCCGGCGAAATAGTTAGCGGCATGGATGTCCTGGCGGTCCGTGAGGCGGTAGTGAGAGCAGTTGAGCGCGCCCGACGCGGCAAGGGACCGACCTTGATCGAGGCGAAGACCTACCGCTGGTTCGGGCACTCCATCAGCGACCAGCGCATCTACCGCACAAAGGAAGAAGAAGCCGCTTGGAAGTGCAAGTGTCCGATTGTGTGCTTCCGCAGCAAACTTCTGGAAAAGGGCGTCTTCAGCGAGGCCGAGCTCGACAAGATAAAGGATGCGGCATTGGAGACAATCGAGAAGGCAACCAAGTTCGCTCTGGACAGCCCTTACCCGGATGCAAGCGAGCTGTACAACGACGTGTACGTGCCCGTTGACGAGGAGCGCCGGGAGGCGGAGAAGCTTCGGGAGAAGCCGCTCGCGCAGCAGATGAACGCGATAGAGGCGGACATCCGGCGCTTCTTGCGCGAGCAGTCGGGCGGTGCGCCCAAGGCAGCCCTGCCGAAGCTTGGCAAGGAAGCCGCTGCAAAGGCTGAGGAGAAATACGGGCTTCCGATAATCACCTACGGCCAGGCGATTGTGGATGCCCAGGCCGAGGAGATGAGGCGGGACGAGCGCGTGTTCGTCATGGGCGAGGATGTCGGCCTCTACGGAGGGGCATATGCCGCCACGCGGGGACTCTATGCCGAGTTCGGCCCGGACCGCGTGATAGACACGGCGATCTCGGAGGCGGCCATCGCCGGCGCAGCGGCAGGCGCGGCAATGCGCGGCACCCGGCCGATCTCCGAGATAATGTATATTGACTTCACAACCATCGCCTCCGACCAGATAATCCACAATATGGCCTACAACCGCTATATGTTCGGCGGAAAGACCAAGGTCCCGACTGTGCTGCGGACCGAGGGTGGCGTAGGCAGGTGCATCGCGGCCCATCACTCCGAAAGCCTGGAGGCGTGGTTTGTCCATATCCCAGGTTTGTACGTTGTAATGCCCTCGACGCCCTACGATGCAAAGGGCTTGCTGAAGGCATCTATCCGCGACGACAATCCTGTGGTCTTTATCGAGCACAAAGTCCTCTACAGCGGCGTCATGGGGCCCGTTCCGAAGGAGGATTACATAATTCCCCTTGGCGTGGCCGATGTGAAGCGCGAAGGGACGGACGCTACGATAGTCGCCTACTGCCGGATGCTCCACTTCGCTCTGGATGCGGCCTTCGAGCTGGAAAAAGAGGGCATCAGTGTGGAGGTCATTGATCCGCGGACTCTGAACCCGCTGGATGTGGAGACGATAGCCAACTCAGTGCGAAAGACCGGCCGGTTGGTCACGGTTTCCGAGGGCTATCCCCGCTGCGGCGTGGGAGCAGAGATCCTGCGCCAGGTGAGCGAATACCGATTCCCGGACGGCACGGTTGGATTCGATTGCTTCGACGCGCCGCCGGCGATCCTGTCCGGCAAGGACGTCCCGATCCCGATGAGCGAGCCGCTCGAAGACGCCTGCGTCCCCACGCGGGATGACATCGTCCGGGCGGTTAAGTCGGTGCTGTGATTGGGGCTTGGGCGCTCGACCGCCTGTGAGTATTTGGGCCTGATTCGCCATCCGGCGGTCGGGCCTTTTTCGTACCCGCAGTTCGCGGAGGGCATTCGCAAACGCCCGTGGAAATTGCCTGTGTGAAAGGCCGGTTAGACGGAGGTTCTATGTCTGCATTGACACTTGAATCGAGAATAAGGGGATGCTTGATCGGTTCGGCTATCGGGGCTGAACTGGGCTTTGCGAGGGTCATTCAGCCGGAGCGGTTCGCGGTTGGGCAGCCTGCGGACGTGTTTGACCTGAAGCTGGAGCGCTTTTCGGATTACCAGGAGCAGCGCGGGCGCATAAACGAGGGGAAGGCGATCCCGTTCATTGATCTCGGCGTGCGGGCTTATCTGACCAAAGGCGGCAGGGCCACGACCGAGGATTTCGCCGCGCTGCTGAAGAACGATCCCGGACTCGCCAAGCCTGTATTTACATGGGACGGCATCCACAGCACCCAGGAAGTCCTGAGGGAAGGGATGCATCCAAGGCTGAGCGGGCTGGGCGCTGCTCCGTGCGGCAACATCGCGGCCTCGATGCCGGCCGTCGGCATCTACCACTTCGCCGACCCGGAGTACGCATATCTGGACGGCGTGGAGCTTGCCTCGGTTGTCCAGCCTCGTCTGGGCGCGGATTGGGCCGGTCTCTGCGCCGCCGCGATTGCCTGCGCGTTCGACCCCGCCTCAACCGCTGAGAGCATCACCGACGCGGTGCTCAAGCTCGCTCACCGGAACAACAAGGAGCTCTTCTACCGGACGAATCTGCCGATGCGGCAGGCCGCGTGGTTTGCCGAGCATGGTACGGAGGAGCAGTTCGCCGACTGGTGGCTGCGCATCGGCGGATGCACCGATCCGAGCAAGGAGATGAATTGGATTGCGTACAATCCGATCAGCTTCGTTCTGCCCCTCATCAGGCACTTTGCCGATGACGCTCGGAAGCTGATGGCTCTGCTGCTCGCGCCGGTGAATAATGCGGCTTCCATCTCGCCTGTCATCGCCGGTGCGATCCTGGGAGCGCTTCACGGAGAGGATGCCTTCCCGCGGGAATGGCGCGCCTGGGCGGAGCCGAGTGCATCCGCATGGTTCCCTATGACGGAGATCGTCCGCAGCCGCATGAACAAGGAAAGGGCCGTCATATCCACAATCGAGCGCCTGGCGGGGAAAGAGGACGGCGAATCACCGCTGTTCGACAGGATACACGGCTGCATCCTCGCCGGCGCCATTGGTAACGCTATGGGCTCCGTTGTCGAGGGGAGGTTCTACTGGGAGATAGACGAGCAGTATCCCGGCGGCATCACCACAATCCTCGACCCACGGCGGCTCGAAGGCGAGGACGACAACCAGTTGGCGATGCTTCTGGTGGAGACGTACCTGGAGCGCGCCGGCCTGCCCGTGATGGCGCGGCATTTCGGCCATACCTGGCGGGAGCGCATGAACCGCGATCACTTCTATCCGCACTGCATGGGCAACTCCTACGATCTGATATGCCGGGGCTGGGATCCGCGAATCACCGGCCACTGGAACGTCGTCACCGGCTCCACGGTCATGTGCATTGAGCCGGTGGGCATTTACCACCTTGCCGACCCGGAGTATGCGATGGTTGACGCAGCCGCGATATCCTACATGTACCAGCGGGGGCTTGACGTGACTGCCGCGTCAATCCTTGCGGGCGCCGTGGCCGAGGCATTCAAGCCCGAAGCGACCGTCGAAAGTGTGTGTGACGCGGCTCTGGCCGCCGCGCCGAACGATAAGCTGAATACATTCGACGAACGCCCATTCAACTCCGTCCGCGACTACATCGAGGCCTGCCTGGAAATCGCCGACAGGTACGACGATGTCCTATCCGTCCGCCCGGAGCTTTACGAGAAGTGCCTCCTCTACCACATGATTGATCCCCTGGAAGTGCTGGGGTTCGCGCTCGCCATGTTCAAGATCGCCGGAGGGGATGTCCGGCAGGCGGCTGTCGGCGGCACGAACATCGGCCGCGACTCGGATACGATCTCAGGCCGGGCCGCTATGCTCGCGGGCACTCTCAATGGAGCCCAATCCGTCCCCAAGGACTGGATTCAGCTATTCAAGCCGGAAGTGCTGGAGAGGATCAGGGCCAACGCCGGACGCCTGGCCGATCTCATTTCCACGAAGAAGGTAGAGCGGCTCAATAACCGCCGGAGGGCGGCAGATGGCTTTACCCGGTGACGTGAAATCGCTCGCGTTTGACCTGGGCTTCCATGCGGTTGGGATCGCGAGCGCGGAGCCGTTCGTCGAGGCTGAACGCGTCCTGCGCGAGCGATACGCGCGCGGCCTGCTCGAAGGTTCGGGCTACGAGCGGGAAGACATGCACGTATACACGAATCCCCGAGAGACGCTGCCCACCGCCCGGTCGGTGATCGCGGTTGCGCTCTCATATCTGACCGACGACATGGAAGAGCCTGCAACCGGCGCAGGGCCTCGCGGCTGGATGGCTCGCTTCTCCAGAGGCTTGGATTACCACAGAGTTCTCCAAGAACGCCTGTTTGCTCTTGCGGACTATATTCAGATAAAACTGGGCCGCCCCACTGCAATCCAGATGTTCGCCGATACCGGTCCGCTCGTTGACCGCTCCGCAGCCATACGCGCGGGGATCGGCTCGCGCGGGAAGAACACCTGCGTCTACGCCGGGGAGTACAAGTCGTGGGTCATCCTCGGAGAGCTGATCACCGACATCAAACTAGAGCCAGATGAACCAGCGCCTCCGGATATATGCGGCGAGTGCAATAAATGCGTGGAGGCATGTCCGACCGGCGCGATCTGCGAGCCTTATGCCGTGGACGTGAGGATTTGCCTCTCCCACATCACGCAGTCGAAGGGCTTTATCCCCCACCGGCTCCGGGAGAAGATGGGGACGCGAATCTACGGCTGCGACACCTGCCAGAGCGCCTGCCCGCTGAACAAAGATGCGAAGCCGGGGAACATCAGAGGCTTCCGACCCTCCGCCGGCTTGGGAAGTAATCCGGAACTTCTGCCGCTGCTCAATATCTCGCCGGAGGAGTTCAAGGCGCAGGTCGAGCCGACCTCTGCTGGGTGGATTGGACGGACGCGGTTCCGGCGGAACGTGGCAATTGCACTGGGGAACATCGGCGACCCTGCGGCGGTTCCCGGCCTGGTGGAAGCGCTCTCGGATCCTGAGCCGGTCGTCCGAGGGCATTCAGCCTGGGCGCTCGGGAGAATCGGCGCGTCCGATGCCCGCCTTGCGCTCGAAAAGGCCATCGCAAGCGAGACCGATGAGCAGGTGATCGGGGAGATTCGAGAGGCGCTGGATCGAGGAGCAAGCCCCTGAGCGATGTCCGGGATACACTCTCCCCTCGGAAGAAGTCATGGCGTGCGCTAACGACCGGCGGCAGTTCACCTATTCCACATCGGTGGGCGCCGCTCCAAGCTTGGCGAAGAGGACGTTCGTCCTGCCCACCCGCCAGACTGTCAGCCTGATGACCTGGCCAACCTTTCCCTTTTTGATGATGCGGATCACATCTTCAGCGCTGCGGACCTTCGTCTTGTCAATCTGAGTGATGACGTCGCCCGGCATGAGACCCGCTTCAACAGCAGGGGAACCTGGTCCGACTTGCTCGATGAACGCACCGCCTTTGCCTTTATAGCCGTTCTGCCCGTACCACTCGGCGCGCTCCCCTGTGAGATCGCTCATGAGAATCCCCAGATACGGGCGTTCCTTTTGTCCGCCCTCGACGACGGGATGGCCTACCGATCCTTTGCTTATCAGGCGCTTCGCGACGTCCTTGGCGCCGTTGATCGGGATTGCGAATCCGAGGCCTATGTTTCCCCGCCAAGGCTCAGTCGAGTAGATAGCGGTGTTGATACCGATGACTTCGCCATCAATGTTCGCAAGCGCGCCGCCGCTGTTTCCCAGGTTGATTGCAGCATCGGTCTGGATAGCCTCCTCGATCACCGTTCCCTCGCTCACCAGCAGGTTTTTGCGTTTCGTCGCGCTGACTACCCCAACAGTCACAGTGTTCCCGAGGCCCAGAGGGTTGCCGATTGCGATCACCCAGTCACCCACTCGGATCGCGTCTGAATTGCCAAGTTCTGCAAACGGGAGATTCCTCGCGTCCACCTTCAAGACGGCAACATCCGACTTGCTGTCCCTGCCGATCAGCCGGCCTTTGAACTTCCGACCGTCGGCCAGGCGAACTTTTATATCCTGCACCCCGGCGACCACGTGGTTGTTCGTGAGAACATAGCCATCCTTGCCGATGATGACGCCCGAGCCCTGGCCCACCAGGATTTGCCTCTGCGGTGGCACACGAAGGCCGAAGAAGTCCTCGAGGCCCCCAAACGGATTCGGCACCCGGCGCTGGGCCACCGTGTCTATGTTTACCACTGCCGGTCCGATTCTGGCGGCGGCGTCGGCTATCGGGTTCTGGCCCTTCTTGACGACGGCCGGCGCAGGCTTCCCACTCAAGGCCCGCATAACTGACTCCTTGCCGCCTGGCGTGTAGCCTGTGCGACTGAGGATGTAGGCGCAGGCGCCGAAACCCAGCACGAAAACAAGCACATACAATATGAGTTTCTTCATCGGGTGTCTTCCTTCTTGTTCTGAATTGAGCTGCCGCTCAGAGGGCAATGATCAGTAACGAGCAAGGAGTAAGGAGTAAGGTTCAGCCTCACTTATCACTCGTCACTCGTCACGTATCACGCATTACTTATTCCCCGATCTCGCGCAATAGATTGGCCATCTCGATGGCAGCCTCGGCCGCGTCGAACCCTTTGTTCCCGACCTTCGTTCCCGCTCGCTCGATCGCCTGCTCTATGGTGTCGGCGGTTATCACGCCGAAAATCGTCGGAACGCCTGTTGCAAGCCCGACCTGCGCGATCCCCTTTGTCACCTCAGCCGCGATGTACTCGAAGTGCGGAGTCGCACCCCGGATCAGCGCACCCAGGCATATCACGGCATCGTACTTCCCCGACGAAGCCATCTTCTGTGCGATCGGCGGCACCTCGAACGTTCCGGGAACCCGGACGACGGCGATGTCCTCCTCTTTTGCTCCGTGGCGGCCCAGAGCATCCAACGCCCCCTCGAGCAGCCTCTTGGTCACGAAATCGTTGAACCGGCTCACTACTATGCCGAACTTAAGCCCCTCGGCGAGCAGCTTGCCCTCATACACCCTTGCCATGTTTGTGTCCCCCTTGTGCGGATGCGTGAGAAGCCTCCCCTCACACATCACGTATCACGCATCACGTATCACGTATCGAGCAAATGGCCCAATCTATCGCGCTTCGTCTGCAAGTAGCGACGGCTGGCGCTGTTCGGCTCTACTACGAGCGGCACTCGCTCGACAATCTCAAGATCGTAACCCTCCAGCCCCGCCAGCTTCGACGGGCTGTTGGTCATGTACCTTATCTTCCGAACTCCCAGGTCAATCAGCACCTGCGCCCCGATGCCATAGTCCCTGACATCGGCAGGATAACCAAGGCGCTCGTTTGCTTCAACGGTGTCGAACCCCTCATCCTGGAGCTCGTAGGCTTTCAGTTTGTTTAAGAGGCCGATGCCGCGCCCTTCCTGGTATATGTAGAGGAGCACTCCGCGGCCCTCTTCGGCGATCATCGCCATCGCCCGCTCGAGCTGCCCGCCGCAGTCACATCTGAGGGAATGTAGAACGTCGCCGGTCACACAACTGGAGTGTATGCGCACCAGAACCGGCTCACCGTTTGCCACATCGCCCATTGTGAGGGCAATGTACGGCTTATCCTCCACGGCCGTCTCATAGGCAAACAGGCGGAAGTCACCGAATTTGGTCGGCAGGTGTGTCTTCGCCACGCAGCGGACGAGTTTCTCCGTACGCCTGCGGTACTTTATCAGATCGGCGATGGTGGCTATCTTCAGCCCGAATTTCTTCGCCAACTCTTGAAGCTCCGGCAGGCGGGCCATCGTCCCATCTTCGCTCATGATCTCGCACAGGACACCGCTCGGACAAAGCCCCGCAAGGCGCACGAGGTCAACCAAGGCCTCCGTGTGGCCGGCTCGCTTCAGGACGCCGCCGTCCTGCGCGGCGAGCGGAAAAACGTGCCCCGGCCTTGCGAGATCGGATGGCTTCGTCGCCGGGTCGAGGAAAACCTTGATGGTGTGCGCACGGTCGAATGCGGATATGCCGGTCGTCGTGCCTCGCAGGGCGTCAACGCTGACCGCGAACGGAGTGCCCATCTTGGCCGTGTTTCTGTCCACCATCGGGCCCAAGCCGAGTTCCTCGAGGCGCTTCTGGGTAGTGGCGAGGCAGATCAGTCCACGTCCGTGCTTTGCCATGAAGTTGATGTCTTCCGGAGTGACCTTCTCGGCGGCAATGATGAAGTCGCCTTCGTTCTCCCGGTCCTCATCGTCCACGACGATGAGCATCTTCCCTTCGCGCATATCCTGTATGGCTTCTTCGATTGAGCAGAACTGAACTCCCAAGGCATTACTCCGATCACCATCGCCGATGGGGTATTGGACTGCTGGAGTCTTGGAGTATTGGAAACAAAGACGACCCAGTACTCCATTACTCCATGAACCCGCCTTCTGATAGCTTGTCTAGGAACCGCTTGTCCGACGCCGCTGCGGCCCTATCAACAAATTTGAATACGTACTTTCCTATTATATCAGTTTCCAGGTTGACGGTGCTACCCGCTGCCGCATCGCCCAGCGTGGTGCTGACGAGCGTATGCGGGATCACGGCCACACTGAACCAGTCCGGTCCAAGCTCTGCGACGGTCAGGCTGATCCCGTCAACGGCTAAGGAGCCCTTCTGCACGACGTACTTCATGATCTCCACCGGAGCCTCGAAGCGGAAGATCATCTCCCCGCCGGATTTCCGGATCTCCCTGACGGCGCCGATGCCGTCCACATGGCCGAGAACCATGTGCCCGCCAAGTCTATCGCCCGCGCGCAGAGGCCGTTCGAGGTTGACGGCATCGCCCGGCCTCAGACGTCCCAGGGTGGAGCGCTCGACCGTCTCTCGCACGATGTCGAATGTCAGCATCGGCCGCGAGACCTCAACCGCGGTCAGGCAGGCGCCGTTCACGGCAACGCTGTCGCCGAGCTTGACATCGCGCGAGACTTCCGGCGCTTCGACCGTGAGCCTCATACCGCCCGGCCCAGGCTCCGCCCGTATGACCTTTCCTTTTTCCTCGATTAGACCAGTGAACATAGTACCTCTTGTCAAGAGTCAGGCATGGGACACTTGCCCGTCGCCGTCTGGAGACGCCTCCCACATCTGGGGCTGGCCGCACTATGATTTCACATCGAATTCAAGTCCGATATCTTCGCCGAAGCGCCGGATGCGAGGCTTAGAGACGCCCAGGGCCCGGCTCATCAGCTCGAT
>Ga0307380_10001381_pt1 | contig 35696 bp, 28 predicted proteins | sample UN3MG_FD_202239 | JGI IMG/M metagenome (GOLD analysis project Ga0307380, IMG submission 202239) | Soil microbial communities from Risofladan, Vaasa, Finland - UN-3 | ecosystem: Environmental > Terrestrial > Soil > Coastal area > Acid sulfate soil | place: Finland: Risofladan, Vaasa | collected...
GCAGAGGCTTCACTCAAGCCTCGGGTATCTGACCCCGGTCGAGTTCGAGGCCGCAACGGCGGCCTAGGTGACGTGTCCACAAAACCGAGGCAGGATCAAGCCATCCTTCTTGCTAAGACTATGACTGGCAAGCCGTGGATTTAGCGAAGGCTGCCCGCCATAGCCCGACGACTTGTCCGCCGAAGCCAATGCGGTTTTGTACGCGCCCTGAGTCCGTGACAAACTCCTTTGGACTGGGTTGAGGCGGATGTTTTGCCCAGAACGTACTCAACCGGTTCCCTTTGAGCGCAGTTCTCTCTGTCTTCTATGGCCTTCTGTGAAGCAGGTAGCAAAAAGAAGCGACCAGCAGCTATTGACAAGACAAGGGGTTCTGCTTAGTATGGAGAAAATAGCGGTAGGATGTCGTTGCGTCTAGGGAATGAGTTCTACCATGAAGAATCGCAATCGTAGAGTTATCACCTGGCTGATCGCGGGGGCTCTCATTATTTGCGTCGTTATTGCAGCTGTGCAATTACGAGGTAGCTCGGTCAGACGTTTTCCGCGGATTGCTTTCGGCGAGGGACCGACTGTTTGCCGGCCTCGCACATTTGTTCTCCGAACAGCGCTTCCCACGATGCCCTCCAAGGTCCGAGTGTACAAGGTGCAGCCAATGGAATCCATGAATGCTGAATTCCTGAAGCTGGTCGAGGCTCTCCCAATCGCACGCTCCCCAGAAGACGAAGCTAAGATTGAGCGTCTGAAGCACGCGCCTGAACCCCAACGTGAGGAGAACCAAGGGCTTGCGAGCTGCATAGGCGGTTGGGATATCATGCTGTATCCCGACGGGCAGTACTCCTTGGACAAGATTGATTCTCCCGCAGGACGAAACGCGCAAGCCCCGAGTGCGGAGGAGGTGCGGCGAGCTGCCGATGCGTTCGTGTCTCGCACGAAACTCCTGCCCGAAGGAGCGCAATTTGTCAGGGTGTACGACTGTGACACGTCAGAGTGGGGACTTGGTGATAAGGTGGTTCATAGTAGAGGGGTTGTGTACGCATGCTCGCTGGAAGGGATAACTAGGGCTGGCGGGTTCACCGTGGAAGTCGGACCGCGTAGTGAAATAGTCAGTGTGACCAACAAGACGCGCCACACGATTCCTGAACAACCACTGCCTATTCTGTCCCCGAACGAGGCCCTGGAAAAGCTGCGATCCAACGAATGCCACATGGCCGATGGCCCGTCATGGGATGCCACCGCTTATGTGGACTCTATCAAACTCATGTATTGGGAGAGCATTCTCGCCATGGACCTGTCTTACATCATGCCGGTGTATATCTTCGAAGGGGAGGCTGTGGCTCCGGGCAAGAGGAGCGTGCGCTGGAAAGCACATGTTGAGGCGGTAAGGCCGGAATTCCTAGAGAAGAAGCCCGTCTACAAATACCACGAATAAGGCTGAGATGCCATTTCGACCGGACACAGGGGGCGTGTCCCTTTCCTGGCTTTGGCCCTGATACAAGATCGCCGCCATTTTTTGCGATAGGAACAATTCCTCCACCTGCCTTCGTCCCGATATGCATCGGGACTACGCCTGGCGAGCCATCTTCCGCATACCGGTGTCTCTCTACTTCCCCTCTGCCGGGGCTTCGAAGCGGCCTGCGCGGGAGGCGGCGAGGTATTCCACGCAGAATTCATCGCGGCCTCGCAGGGCCTCCGAGGCGCAGATGAGCGCCATCAACTGCCGGTCGAGCGGGTCAACAATCGCCGCATCCAGCCCGGCGGCCATGCACATCACCGTGAACGCCTGATTCAGAAACTTCCGAGCCGGCATCCCGTGGGACACGTTGCTTACACCGGCGATGGTCTGCACTTCCGGGAACTCCACCTTTACCGTGCGGATCGTTTCGAGCACCGCCAGGCCGTACTCCGGGCCGGTGGCAACCGGGTAGACCAGCGGGTCGGAGTAAATGTTCTCGGGCTTGACGCCCTCCGCCAGGAGTTTGCCGATAAGCTCCCGGGCGACGGATATCCGGCCTGCTGAGTCGGTCGGGATGCCCCCATCGCCCATGCTGAGCGCCACGACCTTCGTCTCATACTGCTTGACGAAAGGCAGTATGCTGCTGTACCGGTCTTTCTCGGCGGTGATGGAGTTGATCATCGCCTGGCCTTTGTGAGCCTTCAACGCGCGCTCGACGGCGACGGGATTCGGGGTGTCTATGCTGAGGGGAACTTCCAGCGCTGCCTGGATAGTGGTGACCAGCCACTCCAGCGCGTCCGGCTCTCCTTCGAGAAGCGTGCCGGCGTTGACGTCAACGTAGCCGGCGCCGGCCTCGCACTGCTTGCGCGCCAGGTCAATGAAGAAACCGGCGTCGCGGTTCTTTACCGCGTTCTCAATGATCGGCTCGCCCTTGACCTTGCGACTTGTGTTTATTCTCTCGCCGATTATGAGCATGCTTAATGCCTCCACCCGATAGTTTAATAGCAAAGAGCGTGGGAGACACCCATACTCCTACGTGTCTGCCTCTTTCGGCTCCGGCCTTGGCACGAGTCCGGCCCGCTCAACAAGAATGGGAGTAATAGACTCCCACATCACGGGCATGATGTGTACCCCTGCCACGCCTTCAATCTCGCGCAATTGGCGGATCAGCTCGGCGCAGATGTTGACCCCCTCTTCCTTCGGGTCCTCGGCGCTCTCCATCCGCTTCAGAATCTCCTCAGGCACGCGCATGCCCGGAACCTCATCCCTCATGTAAGCGAGCGCCTTTGCCGAGCGAGCCGGAAGCACTCCCGCCAGGATGTAAACCTGCTTGTGAAGCTCGCGTTCCCTGACTTCTTCCATGAACTCCTCGAACCTGTGCATATCGAAGATCGCCTGCGTCTGGATGAAGTCCACACCCGCCTTGATCTTCTTTTCGAGCCGGGTCACGCGCCAGTCGAACGGCTCGGCAAACGGGTTTGCGGCTCCGCCGATGAATATCCGCGGCTCGATCTTGATCTCCTCGCCGCACTGGAACTTCTTCTCGTCCCGCATGGCTTTCACCATGGCGATCAGGCTGACGGAATCCATGTCGTAGACTCCCTTAGCCTGGGGATGGTTGCCCGTCGTCATGTGGTCACCGGACAGGCACAGGACGTTCTTGATGCCGTGCGCCGCCGCGCCGAGTATGTCGCCCTGTATCGCAAGCCGGTTTCGATCGCGGCACGTCACCTGGATAACCGGCTCAAGTCCTTCCTGCATGACGAGGACTGCGCTCGAGATGCTCGACATGCGGACGATGGCCGACTGATTATCCGTCAGGTTGACCGCGTCAACGAAGCCTGCGAAGTGCTTGCATTTCCTGCGAACGGCGTCGGCCTCCGCGCTTTGAGGCGGTCCGAGTTCGCCGCATACTACAAATTCGCCCGCCGCAAGCAGACGTTCCAGCTTGCTGCCTGATTTCACTAACAACACTCCTCAAACAATCGGGATGCGAGCAGGATTCCGCAGATGCTCTTTGCATCCACGATCTCGCCGGTGTTGATCATCTCGGCCGCATCCCGAAGATTCACCGGGACTACCTCGATAAACTCATCCACATCACAGTTCTGGCCGACCTGCTTCAAATCCTCCGCCAGGAAAGTGTGCAGCATTTCGGTCGAGTATCCGGGCGCGAGATAGGAGTGGAACATCTCCGTCAGCTTTCCGGGGAAGTAGCCGATCTCCTCCACCAGTTCGCGGCGCGCGCAGTCGGTGGGGTCTTCGCCTTCGTCCATGGTGCCGGCGGGGATTTCCAGCAGGACTTCCCCTACAGGCTGCCGGAACTGCCGAATGAGCACGACTTTCTCGTGGTCGAGCATGGGCACGATCGCAACCGCTCCCTTGTGCTCCACGACCTCACGGGTGGCCGTCCGCCCGTTCGGAAGCTGCACGGTATCAACACGGAGGTTGACCAGCCGCCCTTCGAATACGCGCCTCGATTCGAGTTTCTTTTCTGTTAGGTCCACGGTAGGTCTATCAAGCCTTTCCCCAAATCCTCTCCCGGGAGGAGAGGCGGGTCTTGGTTTCTACATCCGCTGGCGGATTAACTCCGCCGCGAGCGCGCCGCCGGCGGATGCGGCGAGGAAGAATTCCCTGTCCTCCTCGATTGAGCGGCCCATCGTCGTGACGCGAACGTCCTTGCGGGCCAATTCGGCCAGGCCCGGCTCGCCATCTACTATGCGAACCTGGTGTCCACCCTTCGCTAGGACTGCCTCGAGCTGCTGATTCACCATACGCGCCTTATCTTCGGGCAGTTCCGGGAGGGCGACCAGCGCCGGCGAGACCGCGACCGCGCCGAGGACGGTCTGCGTGTGATGGCTGGCCCCTCGGTGGCGCTCGCGCAGATCGGCGAAGCTCATCCGCACGACGGCGACAGCCCTGCCGCCGAGCACGTTGCACGCGTTGATCGCCTCGCCCTGCTGGGTGCCCGAGAAGCCGTATGGCGAGCCGGTCCCGGCGTTGCCGGGACCCTGGCAGACGATGGCTGCATCGGCTCCGACTACCTGCTTCGCCGCGATCAGGGCGGTATAGACATTGATCGCTTCAATGTCCCCTCCGAACGCCTGCCCGCAGGTGATGGCGGCATCCACGAGGCCCTTCGCCTTCAGCTCCGCGACCAGCCGGCTGAATGCGATAGGAAGAGTGGCGCCATCCGTCATGACATAGGCGATTCTGGCCCGACAGTCTGTCAACACCTTCAGGGCGGCGGCAGCAGGAGCTATCTGGCTGTGAAGTTCGCAGCAGATCACCGGCATGCCGTCGAGCGACTCAAACTCTCGAATTCGCTCCTGGTGCGGGCTGTCATCCTCCTCTACAGAAAGCACCGCCGCCTGAAGCGGAGTGTATCGAAGCTTTACGATGTGACCGGGAGGTCTCTCAGCTTCCCCGCTCGGCCCGCTGAGGTTGCAGATCACGAAGTGCACCCCGCCGGTGCCCAGCCCAAGTTCGACGGCGGTGACGTTCAGCAGAACTTCGTCGCCCGGCTGCACCGAGCCCGTCAGGCCCGGGTAATTGACGGCAGGGGCCTCTGTGCCTTCCAAGTCGACGACGACTTCCTGGGCACCCGTCCGTTCATTGACGATTTTGACTATCTTAGCTTTCCGTCTGTTTAGCATATCGTTTTGGAGTGCGGCCCGCCTCAGGCGGGCCGCACTCCATGTCAGGCACCTGCCGCGACCTGAACTATCGCCAGCGCCATCTCTGCGGACTTCACGAAATCGGAGATCGGCAGGTATTCCTCCGTCGAGTGCGCTTTCTCGTACCCGACGCCTATCACGATAGTCGGGATTCCCTTGGTGTTGAAGATGCTGGCATCGCTGCCGCCGCCGGTTTCGTGCATCTTCGGCTCGATTCCGACCTTGCGCGCTGCAGCGACGGCAATTCGGACCACCTCGTCGCTTTCGGAAAGGCGATATGCCTGATATGAACGCTCGACCTCGATCTCGACTGAGGCGCCTATTTCCGCTGCAGCATCGTGGAACGCCTCGACCATATGCTGGACCTGGGCGTCGAGCTTTTTCTCATCGCGGCTGCGAGCCTCGCCCTTTACCTCGCAGAAGTCGGGCACGATGTTCCTGGCTGTCCCGCCGCTGATTATGCCTATGTTCGCGGTGGTTTCGTGGTCAATTCGACCGAGCCTCATATTGGAGATCGCCTTGCCCGCCGCAGCGATGGCGCTGATCCCGTCCTCCGGACGCGTGCCGGCGTGGGCCGCCCTGCCTCGAATCTTGGCCATGATGTTGTCATGCGAAGGAGCGGCGACTACCACTGACCCCACAGGAGTCCCGAGGTCGTATACAAAGGCGCACTTCGACGTTATGAGGCTGTAGTCCAGGTATTTCGCTCCCCACAGGCCCACTTCCTCGCCGATGCTGAAGACGATCTGAATGTCGCCGTGGGGAATCTCCTCTTCCTGGATGGCCTTCATCGCCTCTATGACCGCTGCTATTCCGGCCTTGTCATCCGCGCCTAATATGGTGTGGCCATTGGAACGAATCACGCCGTCCTCTATCTTATAGCCCCAGCCCTCGGTCGGCATGACTGTGTCCATGTGCGCGTTGAACAGGATGGGCACAGCCTCCGAAACGGTCCCCTTCTTCGCGGCGATGACGTTGCCGGTGTCACCGTTCACCCTTTCGCCGGCAGCATCGCGAAGGACGTCGAAGCCCAAGGCGCGCAAATCGGCCTCCAGGACATCGGCAACGCCCTTCTCGTTTCCGGTGGGGCTGTTTATCGCCGCCAAGCGCAGGAAAGTCTCCACGAGCCGGTGTCTATCTATCATTCACTCCTCCGACCGATTGCATTGGAGTAATGGAGTGGTGGAGTAGTGGAGTATTGGGGGCATCGGGAACCCATCACTCCAGTACTCCAGTACTCCAGTATTCCATTTCATATCGTCCGCGTGATCTTGCTCAGTTTGCGCGGCTGATCCGGGTTGTAGCCCTTAGTTACGGACAAGTAATGCGCGAAAAGCTGGCCCGCCACTACGTAAACAAGGGGGCTGTATACCTCGTCCACTTCGACAGGAAGCTTGATCGGGGTTGCGGCGCGCGAGAGGATTTCGTCCTCGGTAGAGATGACTATCGTCTCAGCCCGATCGTTGGCCAGCTTGTCGGTCAGCTCGAACATCGTCTTGTACGCTTCTCCCGGCGGCGCATATAGAAACACGGGGAACCCCTCGTCTATCGCAGCTATCGGGCCGTGCATGAAGTCCGCCGCGGAATACGGCTTAGCCACAACGTAGCAGGTTTCCATCAGCTTTAGGGCTGCTTCCTGGCAGGTGGCTTGATTCAGGCCCCTGGCGATTACCATGCACTCCCGGATGTAGCGGTATCGCTCGGCTATCCTCTCGATCTCCTGTTCCATGTCGAGCACTGCCTGAACTGCGCCGGCTGCCGATCTCAGGTCATTCAGCATCCGCGTATTCCCCGTGATCGCGCTTGAGAGCATGCAAAGCATGCCCAGCGTGGCTGTGTAGGTCTTGGTGGCGGCTACGCTCTTTTCTTCGCCTGCGTGGCACAGGAGCTTGAAATCGGCCGCGCGCGCCAATGAGGAGCCCGGTACGTTTGTTATCCCGGCGGTGAGCGCGCCCATCTCTCTAGCACGCTTCAGCACATCAACGACATCAGCAGACTCTCCCGACTGCGATATGCCGAGTACGAGCCAGTTCGAGAGGTCGAGTTTCGCATGATACAGCGTGAATACCGATGGCGCAGCGAGGCTTACTGGTATGCTGGCCGTGATCTCGAACAGGTATTTCCCGAAGGTCGCGGCGTTGTCGGATGTTCCGCGAGCCGCGATGCTGATGCACTGAATCCCCCGGTCTGTCATTGCGCGCTGGAGAGCCTGGACGGTGGCATATTCCTCATCACAGAGCCGCTCAAGAATCCCCGGTTGCTCGTGGATCTCCTGCAGCATGTGGGTCATACTACGTCTCCTTAGAAATGATCAGGCAGCCAGAAAACCGGATGCTGTGGCGGAAAGAGCGCCGACACGATCTGCCTGTCCTTATGTGAAAGGGCTAGACCTAATTCCTCTTCGTCCTTGATCCCGAAAAGCAGTGAGAAGAAATCGGACTGGGTGACCGGTATTCGAGCAGGATTGTGCGCGCCTAGTGCGACCCGCCCAAATCTCACCGTCAACTCCAGGCTGCTCATCTCCGTGTCGAGGCTTATGGAGCCGGAAGGCGGCTTGCCCAGCCGTGCTCTCCTGTTCAGCTCCGGCAGAATCCTCTGGCCCAGAGACTGCATGTTGATTATCCGGCACATCATGTCCATCGGCTGGTGGATTTCCACTTGCCGAGAGACCTGTGCGATGGCAGCCGAAATCTCCGGTTCGTGCGGAAGATCGCTCCAAATCCTCCGAACCCCGAGTGCCGACGCGCGAGCGGCCGCTTTCTGGATCAGCACCTGCGCGCATTCCTTGTCTCCCGATGCGTACCCTATCTCCCGCAGCCAGCAGTTCTCTTTATCGAACTGGAAGAACAGATAGCCGCAGATTCTTCCCTCGGTTTCCGCAAGGAGTGTGGACTTCGGCGCGCCGAATCGGGGCAGCGCATATCCCTTCCAATACTCGCGGCTGCGAACCACTGTCAGGGGCCGCAAGCTGTTGCCCTCCTCATGGATCCCCTGAATGCTCGGCATATCGTATGTCCAGTCGCATGGGCGAGTCGAGTATTTCGTCTGTGTATCGTCACGCAGTTTGCGGCGCAATCGCCCGCTGAGAGTCCTCACGGGCACCGAGCACCAGCCCGCCTTCTCGTAGAACGGCTGGATCCCCGTGAATAGGACGGAGAAGTCCATGCCGTGCTCGCGCATCACTGCGATGGCATCCCTGAGGAGGCGAGACGAATAGCCCTTCTTCCGATGGTCGGGGTGAGTCGCTACGTTGCCGATTCCGCCCATCCGAATCCGGGCGCTTCCCACCCTAACCTCGCGCTCGCATATCTGGAGGGCGCTGACCAGCTTGCCATCGAGCACGCAGACCCTGGTGTACTCGTGCCTGTACCAGGGATCGCCGCGAAGGTACGGAACGAAGCAGTCGCCATCGGCGCGTTTGAAGACTTCGCTCCACAAGCTCAGGCACTTCCCCAGCTCGTCCGGCTCGACGGCTCGGAACTCCTCGGACATGGCATAATCACCCGCGACTCTCTGAAAGACGGTAGACTGTAGACCACAGACCCGGAATGGCCTTGCCCGATCACGCTCTGCTGTCTATTGTCTATAGTCTATCGTCTACCGTCCGCCGCCCGGCCAGCGGCCCGAACTCAGCACATCCATTTGCTCGCGTATGAGCTGCGCCAGCTCCGAATCAGGAGCGATTCCGCAGATCGCCTCAAACACCCGATCAAGCCCTTCCACCTGGATCGTTCTGCGCAGTTCCGCGGCTGCTGGGTCGTCCGGATTATCATACATCAAAGCCGCGGCCGCAGCCAAGCATACATTCCGAGGTGTGATGCCGTAGGACATGGCCAATTCCGCGCCGCCGATCAAGCGGTCATCCGGTCCCAGCTTCCTGATCGGGTCTCTGCCGACGCGAGCCACCGTATCTCCGAGCGCGACGTTCGCAAAACGTTGCAGCAGGTCGTCAATATGCTCCTGGTGCTCCTCTGGAGTGAACCCGTGGCGGCGGATCAATGCCTCGCCGGTTTCGGCGAGCGCCTTCTCGACTACCGCGCGCACCACAGGATCGCGGACCGCCTGGTACACGTATTCGTGCCCGCGCAGGTAGCCAAGATACGCTGCGGCAGCATGCCCCAGGTTGTGCGTGAAGAGCTTGCGCTCAACGTATGCTTGGAAGTTATCATATGGCTGGAAACCGACAATCTGCGGGATGTCGCCGACAAAGCCCGTGCGGGCGACCGGCAGCTTCTTGTACTCCTCAACTGCAACCAGAAGCGGGTCTCTCCAGCGCTGCTCCTCTGTCATGACAGGGACCATGCGGCTCACCACGGATTCCACAAACCCGACGTTCTTCATGATGTAATCCGCGTATTCTTGAGGGAGTTCTTCCAGTATGTAGCCTCGAAGCACGTCAGAGGCGTGAAGGAGGTTCTCGCAGATGATGATGTTCAGGGGATCGGATACCCCGCCGTCGGCTCGGAGCTTGATCCCCATCGCGATGGTCGGAGCGACTTGCCGCAGGGCATTCACTCCGACCGCCGTGCAGACGAGCGATGCGTCTAGGATTTCCCTGGCGACGGCTTCTCTTTCCGCGCCGTGGACGGCCCGAACGTTCCGTACGATCACGGTCTGCGGGTTATCGCCCACAATCTCGATGGGATAGCTTCGGCGCTCGTTGACCAGACGCACGATCTCGTCAACGACATCAACGAAGACGACCTCGTATCCCGATTCGGTGAATAGCTGAGCGGTGAAGCCGCGCCCGACGTTGCCGGCGCCGAACTGTATCGCCTTCAGCGCCATCTATCTCCGCTCCTGTTTGTGCTGGATTGCCAGTTTCGCAGCACTTGCGATGTCTGCCGGGGTCATGCCGTACTTCTTGAGAAGCTCGGCCGGTTTTCCTGATTCGGTGAAGGTATCGGGCACGCCCACGCGCTCCATCGGGATGGGGCACGCGTCAATCAGCGCTTCGGCAATTGCGCTGCCCAGCCCGCCGACGATGTTGTGCTCCTCCGCGCTGACGGCGCATCCGGTTTTCCTTGCTGAATCGAGAATAGTTTCGGCGTCCAAGGGCTTGATGGTGCTGACGTTCACTACCTCGGCGGAGACGCCTTCCTCCGCCAGCATATCGGCGGCCTCCAGGGCTTCGGCCGTCATGATGCCGCACGCGAATATGGAGACGTCATCGCCCGGACGCATCACCGCCGCCCTGCCGATGGCAAAATCGTAGCTCTCGTCGAAAACCGTCGGGACTTCCGAGCGCCCCAGGCGCATGTAGACCGGCCCGACGTAATGGGCGATTGCGCGGACCGCCTTCTTGGTCTCGACGCCATCCGCCGGAACAATTACCGTGATATTCGGGACCGCGCGCATGATGGCGATATCCTCGTTGGCCTGGTGGGACGCGCCGTCTTCGCCGACTGTGATGCCGCCGTGGGTGGCGACGATCTTCACATTCAACTCAGGGTAGCATATTGACATCCTGACCTGGTCCCAGACGCGGCCGCTTGCGAACACCGCGAAGGAGCTCGCAAACGGAATCTTGCCGGCGGTTGCCAGCCCGGCCGCAGTGGAAATCATGTTGGCCTCGGCGACTCCGAAGTTGAAATGCCGGTCAGGAAATGCCTTGGCGAAGACGTTGGTCTTGGTGGACTTCGACAGATCGGCGTCCAGGACGACTATATTCGGATTCTCTGCGCCCAATTCCACAAGCACATCGCCATATGCATCCCTAGTCGCCATCTTCTCAGCCATGCTGTTCTCCTGTTCTATGGAGTGCGGCCCGCACTCAAAGCCTCTATTCGGCGCCCGCGACTCAGGGCGACGTTTCTAGCTTAAACACGTGCGGGAGCAGATCCGCAAGCGTGTAAGTCTCCACTCCTTGATCCGAAACCAGGTAGATGGTCACGGTTTCTCCTGCGGGCGCGAATTCGGCTATCACCTGCCGACACGCGCCGCACGGGAAGGCCGCCTTGCCCGACGAATTCGAGATCGCAACCGCGCGGATCGCCCGCTCGCCCTCGGAAATCGCCTTGAAGACAGCCGTGCGCTCGGCGCAGACCGAAAGACCATACGAGGCGTTCTCCACATTGCAGCCCGTGTAGATTCTGCCGCTCGCCCCCAGGACCGCCGCTCCAACCTTGAAGCCGCTGTATGGAGCATAGGCGTGCTCCACCGCTTTCTTACTAGCAGCTACTAAAGCACCGATTTCGTGAGACTCGGGCATTCTCCCCTCACCTCCGCCCTCTCCCGCGAGCGAGAGAGGGAGCTTTTGCGCCGCGGCTGCGGTCTAGATTCAGTCACCCAGGTCCACGAGCGCCTGCTTCACCTGCTCCTCATTCGGCGCCTTGCCGTGCCAGTCGCAGACATTCTCCATGAAGCTCACGCCCTTGCCCTTGATCGTGTGAGCGATGATCATGGTTGGCTTGCCCTCGACTCCGCTCTTCGGCGAGAGAGCGTCCAGGATTTGCGTGAAGTCGTGTCCGTCTATCTCAATGACGTTCCAGCCGAACGCCCGCCATTTGTCGGGGAGCGGCGTCACCGTCATAACTTCGCAGTTCCGGCCATCTATCTGGAGGCCGTTGAAATCAGTGATCCCGACAAGGTTGTCCAGCTTGTAATGAGCCGCCGCCATTGCAGCCTCCCAGATTTGGCCTTCCTGGGATTCGCCGTCGCCGATCATGCAGAACACGCGATAGTCTTTCTTATCCAGCTTCCCGGCTAGAGCCATCCCATTCGCGCCGGAGAGGCCCTGTCCCAGCGACCCGGTGGTGAATTCTACTCCCGGCAGCTTCTTCATGTCCGGGTGGCCCTGAAGCCGGCTGTTGATATTCCGAAAAGTGATGATCTCTTCCTTCGGGTAGAATCCCGCTTCCGCGAGAGCGGCGTAGAGGACGGGGCATGCGTGTCCCTTGCTCAGTACGAACTTGTCGCGGTCGGGCCACTTGGGGTTCTTCGCGTCGTAGCGCATGACGTGGAAGTAGAGGGCGGCCAGGATGTCGGCAGCGGAGAGCGAGCCGCCCGGATGTCCGGACTTCGCCACCCCGACCATGATGATGATGTCTTTCCGCATCTCCCTGGCCTTGTCTTCCAGCTTGCGGATCAGTTCCGGAGGGTATTCGGACATGCTCATCTCTCCTCAAACTTCACTATCGTCGCACCCGAGCCGCCTTCGTCCTGCTCGCCGAGCCGGAACGACTCCACCGCATGGTGGTTCGCCAGGAACTCCCAGACGGCCTTCTTCAATGCCCCGGTGCCCCTGCCGTGGATTATGCGAACGGACGGTAAACCGGCGAGGTAGGCATCGTCCAGGTACTTGTCGAGATTGACCAGCGCCTGCTCGACCCTCTGGGCGATGAGCTTCAGCTCGGCGGAGATGCTCTCGACTTTGGAGGAAGCGATCTCCACTGCGCCGCCAGTCGCCGCAGGTTCCGTCTTCCTTTCAGGACGCCTTGCAGGCCTCAGGAGGTCGAACGGGAGGCTCACCTTCATGGAGCCCACCATGACGAGCGCGTCTCCCTCGCCTGGGTTGTTGAGCAGCTCGCCGTCAATGCCGAACGTTGTCAGCCGGACAAGGTCGCCCGCCTTCAAGGTGAACGGCTCGCCAGGCTCCTCATAGGGCGCAGGCATCAGTTCCTCCACCTCCTGGCGGATCTCCTTCACGCGCTGCTTGAATCGCTCGCGGCCTTTCTGCAGCTTCTTCTGGGGGGCTTTGGGCTGCTTCTTCAGCTCCTCGACGATCTGGTCAAGGTCCTCGATCTTCTCGCGAACGCGCCGGTCAACTTCCTCAGCAAGCTGCTGGCGCATCTCGCGCCGGAGAGCCTCTAGTTCCTCGAGCCGCTTCTCGTAGCGCGATTTCAGGGTCTCGACGTCGCGGGATGTGCGCTCGGCAAGCTGCTCCTTTTCGGCGACCGCGCGCTGCGTCTGCTCGATCTTCCGGATGATCTCCTCCGACGCCTCGCCGCCGCGGATCATGTCCTCCGCCGAATGGATGATCTGCAGCGGCAGCCCCAGCCTCGACGCGATGGCGAACGCATTGCTGCTCCCCGGAACGCCGATCATCAGCCGGTATGTGGGCTGGAGAGTCCGCACGTCGAACTCCACGCTCGCGTTTTCGATACCCTCACGGATAAATGCGTATTCCTTCAACTCGCCATAGTGAGTGGTCGCGGCTACCCGCGAGTCGCGCTCGATCAGGTAGTCCAGTATCGCTTTTGCAAGAGATGCGCCCTCGGCGGGATCCGTGCCGGCGCCGATTTCATCCAGGAGCACGAGCGAATTCCTCGCAAGGCGCCCGGTGACATTCACGATGTTCGTCATGTGGGACGAGAACGTGCTCAGCGACTGCTCGATGCTCTGCTCATCGCCGATGTCCGCGAAGATTTCATCAAAGGCCGCAATCTCGCTGCCGGGATTCGCAGGAATATGAAGTCCGCTCTGGGCCATTAGCGTGAGGAGGCCGATCGTCTTCAATGTCACCGTTTTTCCGCCGGTGTTCGGGCCTGTGATGAGCAGCGCCTTGAACCTGTTGCCCAGCTCTACGTCTATCGGGACCACCTCGCCCTTCAGGAGCGGATGGCGCGCCTTGATGATGTCCAGCTTTCCTTCGTGATTCACCTCGGGCTCGGTGGCATCCATGTCGCAGCTCAAGCGTGCCTTCGCAGAGGCGAAGTCGAGCCTCGCCAGCGCGGCCAGAGTGATCTGTATCTCCTGCGCCGCTGCTTTGAGGAGACCGCTGAGGCGGCGCAGGATTCGCTCGATCTCCTGCTGCTCCTTGGCCGCCAGCTCCTTGAGGTCGTTTCCCATCTCGACGACGGCAGCGGGCTCGATGAACAGCGTCGCCCCGCTGGCGCTGCTGTCGTGGACGATCCCCGGGAGACGACGCCGATGCTCGGATTTAACGGGTATGCAGTACCTGTCTGCCCGCTGGGTGATCACCGGCTCCTGGATCATCGTGTGGAATTCGGGTGAATGGATCATCGCATCAAGCTGGTCCAGGAGCCGCGAGTGGACTGTCTTCAGCTTGCTTCTGATTCTGGCCAACTCCCGGCTGGCGGCGTCGCGGATTTCGCCGTTCTCAGCGATGCAGTTGTTGATGGATTCCTCGATGCGCGGAAATGCGCCGATGCTCGCCGCGATCTCTGCGAGCTTCGGGTAATGGTCGGCGCGCTTCATGATGAAGGCCCGGAGCCTTCGCCCGGAAGCCAGGGTCTCGGCCGCGTCCAGCAGTTCGGATGGATTGAGCATCGCATCCAGGGACGCCTTGGTTACCTGTGCGCGGACATCATGGATGCCGCCAAGTGGGAGGTTGCTTTCTTCTTGGATGACCGCCTTGGCCTCGCTGGTCTCTCTCTGGCCCTCGGTAATGGCGAGCAAGTCGGCGGTTGGTTTAAGCTGCTGTGCGAGGTCGTCCCCGAGAGGGCAAGCGGTGCGCTGCCGGACCATGGAGATGACCTGATCGTATTCGAGAACTTTCATAGAGTGGGCGTCCATGACCCGACTATTGTAGCAAAAACGCCCCTCCGAAACAAGCTCGCAGGGGCGAGTGGATAGGAGACCGACCCCGCACTTTAGAGTATATCGCAAAAGTCGGGGTTATGGGTTGCGGGAGGCGTCTGCAGACGGCGACTGAGCATAGGATCGCGCTCTGGAGAGCCCTCCCACAAAGAAAAACGCCGCTCACCGATACTTCTGCGATACACTCTTTAGCGCGGGGCTGACCTTGCATTGGGCCAGGAAATCTGGTATGCTTTGAGGCAAGGTACACGCTAAATTGCGAGCCGTGCGTTGGAATTCGCGGACCAACCGCACGGGCGCATCGGCAAGAGATGAAAGTCCCGGTGTCGAGCATCCAGTATCCAGAATCACGGGCAGTCTTATGAAGCCAGAACGCGGATCAGTCGGAATCGCCGAAACTAAATACTTCGCCTTTGCTGAACCGCCAAACGAGATGGTGCTCGAATGCGGGCGCAAGTTCGGGCCGATCGCGCTCGCCTACGAGACTTACGGCGAGCTGAGCGACACCAGGGACAACGTCATCCTGGTCGTCCACGCGCTCTCAGGCGATGCACACGCGGCCGGCCATAACAGCCCTGATGACGAAAAGCCCGGCTGGTGGGACGTCATGATCGGCCCCGGCAAGGGGATGGACACCGATAAGTACTTCGTCGTCTGCTCGAACATTATCGGCGGCTGCAAAGGCTCCACCGGGCCGAGCTCGATCAACCCTGGGACTGGGCGCCCTTACGGCCTCACATTTCCGGTCGTCACGATCAAGGATATGGTGAATGCCCAGAAGGCGCTTCTCAGCCACCTGGGCGTAGACAGGCTGCTCTGCGTCATCGGCGGCTCGATGGGAGGCATGCAGGTTCTCCAGTGGGTGGTCAGTTACCCGGAGATGGTGCGGCTGGTAATTCCGATCGCCACCACGAGCCGGCTCTCGGCTCAGGCGATTGCTTTCGACGAAGTGGGCAGGCAGGCCATCATGTCAGACCCGGACTGGATGGGCGGGGACTATTACGGGAAGACGATCCCGCACAGGGGGCTCTCCATCGCCCGAATGATCGGCCATATTACATACATGTCCGACAAATCCATGCACGCCAAGTTCGGACGCAAGCTCCAGGACAAAGCCGAATACGGGTACGACTTCGTGACCGATTTTGAAGTGGAGAGCTACCTGCGCTACAGAGGCGACAGCTTCGTGAAGAGGTTCGACGCCAATTCCTACCTGTACATTACTAAGGCGATGGACTACTTCGATCTGCCGCAGGCGCATGGCTCGCTGAAGCAGGCGTTCGCTGAGGTGCACGCGAAATTCCTGGTTGTCTCCTTCTCGTCCGACTGGCTGTTTCCGTCGTACCAGTCAAAGGAGATCGTCAGCGCCCTGAGATACAACAACATAGACGTGATCTACACGGAGATTCAATCCGATTACGGGCACGACGCATTCCTCGTGGAGTCCGAGCAGCTCGGCAGCCTGATCTCCAACTTCCTGGAGCACGGCCGGGGCAGGATCTAACACATGGCGGTGGAAGAAACCAAACTGGATGAGGACGGCACAGTCGTGCGTCTGGCTCCGGAGCACAAGCTCATCATCGGCCTTGTCGAGCCGGGCAGCCGCGTTATGGACCTTGGCTGCGGTGAAGGCGACCTGCTCAAGGCGCTGAAGGTTCTCAAGAACATCAGGGGTGAAGGAATAGAGCTGTCGGAGGAATGCATCCAGGCTTGTGTGGCAAAGGGATTGTTCAACATCCATCACGGCGACCTGGACGAAGGACTGGCTGACTATGCGGACAAGTCCGTTGACTACGTGGTGCTCACGAATACCATCCAGGTATTGCATCGCCCGCTGTTTCTCATCAAGGAAATGGCGAGGGTTGGGAAGAAGTGCATCATCAGCTTTCCGAACTTCGGCCACTGGTCAATCAGGCTCCAATTGCTGCTGAATGGGCGCATGCCGAAAAGCCCGAGACTCCCCTATGAGTGGTACGACACGCCGAACATCCACCTCGCCACGATCGCCGACTTCCGCGATTTCTGCCCAGTAGCCGGGCTGAGGATACTGAAGGAGATCCGGCTGCGCACGACCGGCGAAGGGCAGTGCAAAGTAGTGCATCTCCTGCCCAACCTCTTCGCCGACGCCGCGATCTTTCTGGTCGAGGAACGCAGCCGCGGCTCGTGACTGACTACTGACGACTCACGACTGACGACTGACCGCTAACGACTGGCCCAGAGCATTCCCCGCCTTACGATTTCCTTCACCTCGGCTGCATCGAAGTCCTTCGCGGCGTGGCCGAGCGAGGTGTAGAAGACTCGCCCTTCGCCGTACATGCGCTTCCAGACGACGGGCATGACGCATCCCTCGATCCATGGAACATGCTCGCCGCCGAAGGTCATGGTGGCCAGAACCTCATTTGAGGGATCAACGTGCATGTAGTACTGCTCGGACAGCATCTTGAAATCGCTGATTCCGGCGACGATGGGATCGTTCGGCTTGGTGATTTTGACCATGTACTCGACGATGTCGCCGGGATGCTCGACCCATTGGCCGCCGACCATGAACTGATAGCCCGTGTTGTTGCGGAAGGAGTCGCCCATGCCGCCGTGCCAGCCGGCGATGCCGACTCCGCTCTTCACCGCTTCCAGCAGTCCTCTCTCCTGCTCGCCGGTGATGCTTCCCATCGTCCAGACCGGGACGACGAGGCTGAGGGACTTCATCCTGGCCTCGTCGAGATAGACGTCCAGCGTGTCGGCAATCTCGACCTCGAAGCCTTCGCTCTCCAATACCGGCGCGAAAACCTCGACACACTGCTTCGGCTCGTGACCTTCCCAGCCGCCCCAGACCATCAGCGCTGACTTCATGCTCTGCCTCCGTTTCGATATGGGATGCTCCGCCGCCGCGGATAACCGAATCCCAATGTAGGGGCAGGTCTCAGACCTGCCCCTACCAAATTGCGGTGACTATACCGTGCGCGGGGAGCCGGAGCCTGAAGCCCTCGCCTGACGCCGAAATGGAGGCTTCCACATCGTCCTCTCCCCTGTTTATGGCAACCAGAATCGTCCTGCCATCGGCATCCACGAATCCGGTCGCCAGCGCCTTATCAGCGTTGACGCCGACCCGCTTCGCGCCCGGACGGACGAACTTGCTGAAATGGGCCATGTAGTAGTACTCGCCTTCGAAAGCGATATCGCCGGTCTCCTCGTTGACGATCACCAGGGCATCCTGCGCCCATGTGTCGTGGCTCGGCCCGCCGCTCTCGTTCAAGATGGAGTTCCAGTAGATCCAGCTCGCGCACCAGTTGTTTACGTCGTTGACCATCTGCCAGCCGAAGTTCTCGCCGTCCTTGAAGCTGTAGTTGGGGATATGGCCGTGGCTCATCTCTGTGAACAGGATGACCTTGTCCGGGTGGGCATCATGGATCTTCTGAATGTTATCGAACAAAGCCAAGTCGTAGCCGTGTATCGCCGTGCCGTATAGGTACTTCGCCGCGTCGGGGTCGTTCAGCACCTTCACCGGATACTCCCAGTTATCGCGGTTGTGGTCGTACATCAGAATCTTCGTGGTGATCCCCTCGCGCTCGAACGCCGGCCCTAGATGGTTCTTCACGAACTCCGTCGTCTGCTCTACAGACCAGATCATGGAGTCGAATGTCTGGGCCACTCCGACCTCGTTCTGTACCGTGACGTATTCGATGGGGATGCCTTCGTCGGCGTAGGCCTTGATGTACTTCACGAAATACTCGGCATACGCCGGATAGCACTCGGGCTTGAGCTCGCCGCCGTGCTCCCGGTCGTTGTTCGTCTTCATCCAGGCCGGCGCCGACCACGGCGACGCGAGCAGCTTGAAGTTCGGGTTGATCTGCTTCGCCGCCTTGATGTAGGGAATGAGGTACTGCCGGTCCCGCTCTATGGTGAAATCCCTCAGCTCGAAATCGCCGGGCGTCTCGGCGTAAGAATACGCGTCGAGGCCGAAGTCGCTGCTTCCGATGGGAGTGCGACAGAGCGTGAAGCCGGCTCCGGACTCCGGGTCGAAGAGCTTCCTCAGAACCCCCTCCTGGATACTGTGCGACAGCTTCCACAGGCAGTGCCACCCGGCCTCGTTGAACGATCCGCCGAATCCCTCCATCGTTTGAAAGGTCTTGCTCGGATCGAGGGCGATATCAGCAGGCCCTTTCGCAGCCGATGTCCGAGCCTCTCCTCGTTCGAGCCTGTCCCCGGCCAGCGAGCTGGTCCAGGTCAGCACTGTCTTTCCCGCCATTTCTTCCTCCCGATGGTTCATCTAAAGTGCGCGGCACGCACATTGTAGCAATTTGGCGGCGTATGGTCGAATTTCCTGCGGGCGGGGAAAACATTCCGGATTGCGGGCTGGGCTGATTGAGAGCAAAGTCCTGCCGGACTGATGCGGGCTTAACCCGGAGGGTTTCGCTCAAGGTTAGCCCAGGAGTTTATTCCTGGGTGGTCTGCGGGCTTTGTCAAAACTTGCGGGATGCAAGCGGGATGCAATATAATAAGGTGATTTCCACATCGGAGGTCTTTTGCGTTCAACGGAGGGTGGGAAGAGGAGCTATGGCGACGGAGATATCCAATCTGGAAGGAGCGCGCAGGGCATATCGGCCCAAGCTGCCCAAGGCGCTCCGCTCGAAAAACGTCAAGATCGAGCTCGGAGCGCCGACTCAGCCGGCGACCGATCGGGAAGAGATCGAGAGCCTCTTCCCGAACACCTACGGCCAGCCCATCGTGAAGATAGTCGAGGACGGCGGCAACCTCAGCACAGCGCCGTTGAAGGTGGGCGTGGTTCTGTCCGGCGGCCAGGCGCCGGGCGGGCACAACGTGATCGCCGGACTCTTCGACGCCCTCAAGGCCGCAAACAAGGACAGCACGTTGTACGGCTTCCTCAAAGGCCCGGGCGGCGTGATTGACTGCGAGTGCAAAGAGCTGACCGCTGACATCATTGACGAGTACCGGAACACGGGCGGCTTCGACATGATTATGAGCGGCCGCGATAAGATCGAGAGCACCGAGCATCTGGACGGCTGCTGCAGGAACTTCGAGGAGCTGGGACTCGACGGCCTGGTGATTATCGGCGGCGACGACTCGAACACCAATGCCGCAGTCCTTGCCGAGTACCTTACAGCCAGGGGGTCGAAGACCAGCATAATCGGCGTTCCCAAAACGATTGACGGCGACATGAAGAACGAGCGCATCGAGGCGTCGTTCGGCTTCGACACGGCGTCGAAGCTCTATTCGGAGCTGATCGGCAACATCTGCCGCGATGCGACTTCCGCCGTCAAGTACTGGCACTTCATCCGCTTGATGGGCCGGGCCGCCAGCCACGTGACCCTGGAGTGCGCGCTGCAGACCCATCCGAATATCGCGCTGATTTCGGAAGAGGTTCAGGCGAAAGGCACAACCCTCGAAGAGATCGTGGATTACATAGTTGATGTGGTCGTGAAGCGCGCCGAGGCAGGCAGGAACTACGGCATCCTGCTGGTTCCCGAGGGGCTGGTGGAGTTCATCTCGGACATCAAGGTCATGATTGACGAGCTCAGCGCGATCCTGGGCAAGGACGAGGATTACATCCGCGACCTGCCGGACCACTCCGAGCGGGTTCAGTATCTGAGCACCGAACTGGGCGAGGCAAGCGCGAAGGTGTACAACTCCCTGCCGGAGGACATCCAGGAGGTGCTTCTGCGGCGTGACAGCCACGGGAACGTCCCGCTCTCGCAGGTTGAGACCGAGCGGCTCTTGATTGATCTGGTCTCCGACAGGATCAGGTTCCTGAAGGCTCACGGCGGCAAGGACTTCGTAGAGTTCAGCTCGCTCTCCCATTTCTTCGGCTACGAGGGCCGTTGCGCCGCTCCGTCGAACTACGATGCGGACTACACCTACTCGCTGGGCTATGCGGCCGCGCAGCTTATCCGGGCCGGCTTGACCGGATACACCGTCAGCATCCGAAACACCACCAAGTCCTCGGACGAATGGGTAGCAGGCGGAGTGCCGGTCACCATGATGCTGAACATGGAGGTTCGTAAGGGCAAGCGGGTAGCGGTCATCAAGAAGGCGCTGGTAGATTTGAACGGTGCGCCCTTCGGGAAGTTCGCCGCGAACCGGGAGAAATGGGCGCTCGATGACGACTACGTCTTCCCCGGCCCGATCCAGTACTTCGGCCCTCCGGAGGTCTGCGACATCCCCACGATGACGCTTGCGCTGGAAAAGGGCGCGGCGGCCTGATGGCTTCGATGTGTAGGGATTTCCGAATCCCTAGCCGGGGAAAGGATTCAGACCGGCGACTACCTAGACGAGGCGTTGCCATCCAGCCAGATGCACTCGTTTAGCACCCTCGGAGGACATGCCTTGCCGCTGACGACGTCGAAGCCCTCGGGTATCCGGAGAGTCTTACAGTAAGCCACAAAATCGCTTGCTTCTTCCGGTAGGCAGTCGCTTCTTAGTGCCCGCTTTTGAACACTGTCGCACTTGTAGCTGGTGAACCACTCTATGCGCCCTTCGCGCCACAACCCCAGAAGCCAATCGCAGATCATGTAATTCGCGAGTGCGTTGCCGACGTTGTAGAAATCGCGCTGAATTGCCCTTATCCACTGCTTTTCCGCCTCCGGGATGCCGACGGGAGGAAACGGTTCGTTCGGTGCGATGCTTTGCAGATAATTGCGAAAGGTGCAGCCATGCTTCGACAATAAATAGGAGTTCTGAACATAGGCACGTACCATCATGTTGGTCTTGCGGGCAACCTTGTTGCCTTTCAGTTCCTGCAGGGTTTCAGCGAAAACGCGGGCTCCAAGATCGGCACTTTCTAATAGTAGGTCAAGGGCGGGCTGTATCCCCTTCCTCCGCTCTTCAATCGGGCGGTGTGGATCGGTTATCCTGATAAACATCTGCCGTGTCGGCCCGTCCTCCCATAAACGCGCCAGATCAGCAATCAAAGAAAGGCTATTACCGTTATGATCCTCCGCCCAGCGCTGCCGGAGCCCTCTGAATGGCGGGTGCCCGTTCTCATTTCGGCCATCAGTGAATATATCCGCCCGGAACCCTTGCATGTCCTGGCTATGCCCGAAAAAGATGTGCCAGTTCATCTCCTCCGGATCGTCGGGGACTATCACTCTGTTTGCACTCAGGACGCTTGGTAGGTAAAGAGTGAACAGGTTCTTGACGCAATCATTCATTGTCGTTCCTGCTTTCTCCGATATCGGCCGGCAGTTGCCTAGATTTGCGCAGTTCTATTCGGGAATGCTGAGTCCAACGCATCGCGGTGAGCGAACGGAGGCTAATCTGCACTTCCCGAATCTCTGAGTGTCTTCGCCTTCAACACCAGCACAGCGGCGTCGTCGCCGAGGTCGCCTTCACCAAGCTCTATGGCGGCCTGGTATACGGCGTCCACGATGCAGCTTTCGCTCCGGCTCGAATTGGCTGCCAGGATCTCCGCCAGTCCGTCAATGCCGAAGAAGTGTAAACCGCTCCTGGCGTCCGTGATGCCGTCTGTGTACAGGAGCAGGACGTCGCCCGGGGAGAGCTCGATCGTCCGCTCGGCGTAGGCGCCTCCTGGAATGACTCCGGATGCCGGGCCGGTGACTTCGAGCCGGGCGGTGCAGCCGCCTTCGCAATCATATAAGAGCGGCTCATCGTGGCCGGCGTTTGCATATGTTAGGGTGCGCGCAGCCGTATCGAGCACGCCGTAGAAGATGGTGACGAACAGCTCTTCGGGCACGTGCGTGCACATCGCCTCGTTGAGCTGCTGCAGCACGCGTCCCGGCTCCGCGCTTTCGTGAGCGTATGCGCGAAGCATATACCTCGCCATGGCCGTATGCACTGCAGCCCCAAGGCCCTTGCCGGAGACATCTCCTATCACGAGGGCCAGCCTTCTGTCGCCAAGCCTGAACACGTCGTAAAAGTCACCGCCGACTTCCGCCTCTTCTAGCGCAGCCCGATACCGTGCCGCCAGGCTGAACCCCTCGACTTCAACTTCCACAGACGGCAGCAGCGACTTCTGAAGCGTCTCGGCGATTCTCCTCTCGCGCTCGTAGCTATCTCTCAACTGCTGCGCCGCCCTGACATGGTCTGTGATGTTCGCCAACGTCAGGACCAGTGCCGCCACCTTGCCTCCTGCATCCTTGATGGGTACGAGACTCCAGTCCCAGTAGCTCGCGCCCCGTCCCGGGTGCTCCGGATACTCGAAAGGCTTGGCGGAAGCGAAGTACGGCTGGCTCGTCTCGACCACGCGCTGAAAGAGTTCAACATTCTCTGCATTGGGATACAGGACGAAATGGTTCTTGCCGGGGAAGAAAGACGGCTCTTTCTCATCTGCCGCAGCATAGGCCCGATTTACCCAGATGAAGTTGAACTGCGGGTCCATGTAGGCGACGAGCATGTGAGTGTGTTCCAGAGCCGTCTCCAGCAGTTGCTCCGTCTGCCGCAGCGCCTCCTCCGCCCGCTTGCGCTCGGTGATTTCAATGCCGGTTGCGATGACATGCCCTACTGTGCCGCTGCTGTCCTGGATGGCTGTGTTCGACCATGATATCACGCGCCGATTCCCATCCCTCGTTGTCCAGTACCCGTCGAAGTTGCTCGGGAAGCGGCCGGCCTGGAGCTCCGCGAAAACAGCTCGAACCGCCTCCGCCTCTTCAGGAATCGCGAACAAGTCCCAAAAGTACCTGTTCTTCACCTGGTCGGATGAGCAGCCCGTCGTCTGCTCGCAGGCGCAGTTGAAGCGGACGATCCGGCCTTCGCTGTCCAGAACCACAACCAGGCAGCCGGCGGTGTCGAGAACCGCGGAGATGAAGTCGCGCTCTTTTCTTATTAGCTCCTTGGCCTGTGTGTACTCAGGGATTTCGATGACCCCCCATTTCCCCTCGCGCATAATGAGCGCAAATTGGTGATTCCCGACCACCTCCGCGATCTCGGACGCTCCACACTTGTCGAGGGAATATGTGCACAGGGCCAGCATGCGGTAGCTGCCGATGACGCTATTTACAGTGGCTTCGTATGCGGCGAAATCCGCCCAGTGTGCCTCTTCGAGCCAGAACGTGTTGCCCGACAGCCTCAGTCCGTCGTAGCCCTTAGCCAGCGCCTGATTGAGCTTATCAACCCAGCCGTCAAGAACCCTCTGCTCGTTGAAGACACCCTCCTTGAGGTACCACTCGATATACGGCAGAATGTCTATCTGGCCTCTCAGCAGGTAATCGTCCAGGTCGGGGATGGCATCTCTGAGCGCGCTCTCGGCTTCGTCCACGGTCAGGGGTTCCGAGGTAACCCACATACAGAACTCATTACTCTCCAAGCCAGCCTTGAAATAGGGGACAAGAATGTCTGTCAAGTCCTGCTTCGTCTTGTAGAACTGGCAGAAGTGAGTTGACCACGGAACGTCGCCTATAACGTCTATGCCTGTTTTCCTGTCGTTCATGCCTCACCCCGAAATCACCGATCGTATGCACTTCCTGTGCGAATGCGTCTACCGGGCGGTGCGGCTGGCGCTGTGGATAGTATCAGGCTGAGCAGCGGCACACGGCGGCTATCTGGCGTGTTGCAGGCCGGTGCTCGGCAGGCGCGGCTGGCGGCTCAGCGCTGACCGCACAGTTGAGAGGACGCATACTTTAGATACCATAATAGCGCCGGCAGGCATATCTGTCAATAATCGGCGCCAGTGGAACAGCTTGCGACTGTGTGGAGAGTTCTAGCTAAGCCCGGCACCGGTAGATAGGCTGACGCCGTTCCCTAGAGCCGAGAATCCGCCTTCTTCCAGCGGTAGATGACGCCGTCAATCCAGATGTCAACGGCTGCGTATGCGAGCCAGAGGAATCCGGCGAATGCAACTATGAAGGACGCCAGCATCGGACGGTGGGCTATCCCGGCCGCGGTCTCCCAGATCGGCCCGGCCCGGCCGACCAAATCCCAGGTGTTGAAGCGCAGGATCAAACCCAGGTACACGCCGGTCGCCATCAGCAGGAAGAACGGCATCCCCCAGATCCACATGGTCGCGCCTCTTTGCCTAAGCAAACTGGCAACCGGCCTGATGGCAAGGGTGAAGGTGATCAGCCCCGTGCCGCTGAAGCACAGGTAGAATAGCGCATACATCATCAACGCGAGTGCCGAGCCGCTGTCCGCCTGCCATCGCTTGTGGAGATCCAAGTAACCCACGGCGTCGAGGAAATGCCGCCATTCGGTCACCAGGTAGCAGGTATTCGGCAGGAATACGAGCCACGCAATCCCGAGGATGGCTATGGCTGCCTTGGCGAGTATTCGCGGACGTACGTGCGACCGTCTGGCCAGGCGGTAGATTGCATAGCCAAGCACGACCGGAATGAGAGCGAGAAACGTATTCCAGGCTACCCAATACAATGCGCTAATCAGCATGTCTTACAATACGCAAAGCGGCACAGCGAAGTTTCCGCCGGTTCATGAACTTGCCGCCCTGGCGGAGGGGGCCGCGTGTGCAGCCCCGACCGTGGAGGGCCGGGCGCTAGACGATTCCCTCCACCATCTCGAGCGCCTCTGCGATCGCCTCGTCGAAGGCGGTGGCTACCGCGTCAATCTCCTCCTCCGTGATGATGAGCGGCGGCTCGAAGCGGATGACCTTCGGGTTGTTCAGCGTGTAGGCCGCGATCACGCCGCGCCTCGCCAGCCCGCCGATGACCAGCTCGCCGATGTCCTCGTGTGTGAACTCGACGCCGATCATTAGGCCGAGGCCGCGTACCTCCGTGAGGGCCTTCGGATGCTTATCCTTGATCTCACGAAGCTTTCCGATGAAATACTCGCCGAGCCTCGCTGCTCGGCCCGGCAGGTTTCTGAACCGCGTCGCATGAATCGCCGCGATAGCCGCGCGGCAGGCCAGCGGATTCCCTCCGAATGTGGACGAGTGCATCAGCGGATTCTCGCGGAACATCGCCTCCCAAATCTCAGGAGTACCGATGAACGCGCCGATGGGCATCACGCCGCCGCCAAGGGCCTTCGCCAGGGTCATGATGTCCGGCTCGACGCCCCAGTGCTCGCATGCGAACATCTTCCCGGTTCGGCCCATGCCGGTCTGCACCTCGTCCGCGACGAGGAGCGAGCCGTTCTGCGTGCAAATCTCCCGCAGGCGGGGCAGGTAGTCATCCGGCGGCACGCGGATTCCGCCCTCGCCCTGGATCGGCTCCACGATCACGGCGGCAGTGTTTGGCGTCATCGTACTTTCAACTGCCTTTGCGTCTCCGAATGGGACGTGCTTGAACCCCGGAATCAGCGGCTGGAAAGGCGATTTGTAGAGATCCCTTCCGGTCGCCGAGAGCGAGCCCATACTCTTGCCGTGGAAGCCGCCGATGGTCGAGATGAACTCCGTCCTCTTCGTGTAAATGCGGGCGGCCTTGAGCGCTCCCTCCATGGCTTCCGCGCCGCTGTTGCAGATGAAGCTGTACTGCAGCCGGCCGGGAGTGATCTCCGCCAGAAGCTCGGCGAGGTCCGCCAGCGGCTTGTTGAAGAATATCTTGGACGAGAGCGGCATGCACTCGAGCTGCTCCTGAACCGCCGCGACCACCTCCGCGTGGCGATGTCCGAGGCTGAAGACGCCGTACCCGCCCAGGCAGTCAATGTACTCGTTCCCTGAGTAATCGGTGATCTTCGTCCCGTGCGCGGACGCCTCGACGTCGCCGAAGCCCGCGAACCGCATCAGATTCGCCAGGGTGGGGTTTACGTATGCGGCGTACTTCTCGATCGTCTCCTCGATAACCTGCTCTGCCTCCGAAAGGCCGGTAGTCTCTTCCATAGCATTTCACCTCGCCTTGCTTCCACTCGCGAATCCTACTCGTACTCGTGCTCGTGAATCGTGATACTGGATACTGGATACTTGATGCTGGATACTTGATGCTGGCGGCTGGCATTCCGGCCGCGCATGCTCAACAGCTAGGTTTGATTTCTCACGCGGGTAATCCTGCACGGGAACACGGGGAATGTTGAATCCGCCGAGGCGGAAACGTCCAACGCTCAACATTGAACGCTGAGACTCTTTGTGGAAGCGTTTCCAGCGGAGAAATGCAAAGCACAAAACTTTGTGCCAAACACGGATCAAGGGCGGTCATAGTTTGCCCCCAGGGATGCGACAGGAAGGCGTGTATCCAGTGCCATCCCACTCGTACAGATGCACCGGCGGCATGCCACGGAACTGTTGCCCTAGCAGTATCATGAACGTCTGCGGTACTGCAGCGAAGATATGAATCTCCGATATCAAGCATTCCGTGATCATTCGCTCAATCTCGGAGTAGGCATGGGCTGCCATGGCCCGGCAAAGGGCTGCGTCCACTGAAAACGCCATACTTGGAGGGTGAAGCTGCAGCCGCAGAGGTGGTTGCAGGCGGCGGGCGCGGAGGAAGGCATCAACACATGCAGGCACGTTTTTGTCACCTGAAGCTATCTCCACAAAAAGGCGGCGGGTCTTAGCATCGCCCTTTTGTGTATACACCACAAAAGGTTTAGTATCCGCATAGCATACATCCGTCCGCCACACCTTGTGCGCCGTCTGCTGAATGTCCATGTCAAACTGGGAAAATACTCGACCGAACATAAAAGCAGTACTGAGATGCTTGGACCCATGCACGTGCAGTCGGGGCCGACCGTATACATACGAAAGAGCCTGCTCTACATCTATTAGCCCGCCGAGCAATTGCGTCCAGAGCTTACCATCCCCAACACCTTGGGCGAACGCGGAAGTGGCATCGATGCGCAGCATATCGGTGGGCTTGTCAGGCATCAGTTTGAGGGTGCTAATCTGCAACGAGATACCGTCTGTGCACGGGAGTGCTGTGCGTTCAAGGTATTTATGAAGTACCGCCCGTGCGATGGTAGCATAGCCAAGATCGAGATCGGCCCGCTTATCTAGCCGAATGGTATGGGTTAGTGATAGGTCGAAGCCAAAGTCCCCCAAGCTGTAAAGGGCAAGTTCATCGAACGTTATGCACCGGGGTACAGCGAAGAGAGCAAACGAGGGATCAGCCACGTGGACCGTCCAGGCTTCGTCCATCTCTTTTCGTATGAATTCCCGCCTGAAACACTGCTTTGTGGCATAGAGAAGTAGGCCAAAACAGTCTTCACGAATGGCTCGGCGAGCTTCGGTTTCGCATTCATCAGCAACCGAGAAGCCGCCGGATTTGTCGACCCAGGGAACAATGCCGCGCATGCGGAGAGCACTAGCTAGCTGGTTGACCTCAACGAGGTCACCGCTATAGTATGATAGAAAGAGCTTCTTTATGGTCATTTGTATCTTGTGTCTCTGTCTTCGGTCCGGTATGCGATGAGGAGGGACCTAACCAGGTCCCTGTATCAAGCCAAAGCTCGTAGAAACGCAACCACAGCGAGGTCCATGGCAGTATCGTTTCCGCTATCAATTGATCCCGGCGCCATCTCCACTCCTTTGGCCAAAACAGGCAGAGCCTTCCATCAGGGTACAAATGTAGGGCTCCTGGAACCAAGTCTGGCCATAATACTCTGACCTGTGGGGTTTCCCATATTTTATAGCGAACTTCCACTAAATAAGCTGGAGATAGCTCTGTGGGTTGCAGTCTGCCTTGCCAGGTGGCTATCTTCCCATTCCGCTCCCGCTTATACAAGAAATTGCCTGGGAAGCGTTGTTGTATCTGCAGGTTCTGCAGTTCAAAGCTTACTTCGCGAATCCTGAAAGTACTACTCTTCGGATGGGCCATGGAATCTAGTTTCTAGTGATTGCACGGGTTTTATTGGCTGCACAGATAGTATCTTTGCTGGCTGGGGTAGGGTTACCAATCCTGTGGCAGTTACGCTCGCCTGGCCGGGCCAGGCTGCTGTAGCGGCCTGCGATGCTGCCTCCTGAACGTCAGATGGGAAGTACTCCGCGCCGAAGATCCTCTGCCAATACACGATGGCCGCTCCGCGGTCTTTTGCGTTCAGTGCCTTGGCCGCCCACTCACGTCCTTCGCTCACCCTACGCATGAATGTCTCGAAATGCGTTCTGCCCCAGTTCCAGGAGATATTGTGCCCAAGCAAAGGGTCAGAGATGTTAGGGGTAGCTCCGTCATCCCTACCCATAAGAGAGGCATATTGTCGGTATATCTCATCAAATAGGTCGCAAACCAGTTCAGCGAGCGACTCGGCGGTATTCAACCCGCCTTCTCGGGTTATGTGATGTACCAACAACGCGCCCAGCCAGTAGCTCTTGGGCCGTCGAGTCCGCATCTGGTGGTTCCGAAAATGCTTCAACAGCTTACCAAGAGGCTTCACCTTCTCACGGTGCTCGCCATTTAACGTGTTGAGCAAGTTGGTGTACCCGCACGGATGCGACTTTATCCACTTGTTGAATCCCCGGTCTGGAACATACAGTGGTTCGTCGAATCCATTAGGCGCGATACACGGTACCACATCGAGGTGGAAATCGGGTTTCTCGATATGTACATGTACGGACCGTCTTGCTTGTTTGATATCGACATCGGCGTATCCATTATAACCGAGGGCGTCAGGTAGGTCGTCTAGTGCTGCCTTTAGATCCTGGATCAGTTGTTTAGCTTCGGGTTCGTTGGTGTCGGGATCACCATCAACTCTCACTAAGAAATCTACATCCTTGACGTCACCAACACACATTTGCTGAGCGTACGAGCCTACCAGGCGGGAATGCGGTGCAAGTGTTTCGAAGTCCTCATGTTCTGCGAGGTAATCTCGTACAAGGACTGGCAAATTGTGAGCCGCGTCGAGGCGGTCCTGGGGTGGTCGGATGTTCTTGAGTAACTCTTCAAATTGCGTCACAAGCGTAAACATAGGTTTTCGAAGTCTCCTTTGTACTATCCTCTGTGTTAAGGTCTCCTTAGCCAGTTACCGTGTTATTATACCACAATATCTCGTCGAGTGCAACCCTTTGTGGCACAACATGCAGCCCCTGGGCAAGCTGTGGAAATAGGTCAGGCTTTGGGCAGTAGACTGTCTGCGATGGGGCATTGAGCACAGTACGTTACCCCAAAGGCTCACAGCAAAGGATTTCCCATCCCAGTGCCGGGCGGTGGAAAAGATTTCCACCGCCAACCTAGTTGTACGGGAGGGCGACGCTCCTGTCCGCTGCGGCGGATTCGGCGGGGGCCTCACCCTCCCGGATGCCCTTTTTAAACAATCCCACGTTCAGAGTTCCTCCGGGTTTCCCCTCTGTGCTTCCATGTTCCCCTTCGGCTTGACTCAGGTGGCCGAAATTGTGTACGCTTCTTGGGGAAGTCGGTGGTCGGTGGTCGTTAGTGGCCAGTATACGGCCTCCGGGGTCACTCATCACTCATCACTCAACGCTCAACATGCATCACTCATCACGGAGGAACTCGTGGGGCTGGAAGAGTACGGGCGGTTTTCGGAGGATGGGAGAGAGTTCATCATCACGCGGCCGGATACGCCCGCGCCGTGGGTGAACTACATCTCGAACTCCCGGTACACCGGCCTGGTGACGAACGCCGGTGGCGGATACAGCTTCTACATCTGCCCGAGGGACTCGCGGATCACCAGGCACCGGTACAACTGCCTCCCGTGGGATCGTCCGGGCAGGTACGTCTACCTCCGCGATGAGGACGGCGAATACTGGTCGCTGACCTGGCAGCCGGTCGGAAAACAGCCCGACTTCTACGAGTGCCGGCACGGCATGGGCTATACCCAAATCGAGACCGAGTACCGGGGAATCCGCGGCAAAATCCTTTATTTCGTCCCGCTCGAGGACGACCTTGAAGTCTGGCGCGTGACACTCGAAAACCGTGCGGATCGGCCTCGGAAGCTGGATGTCTTCTCCTATGTCGAGCTCTGCCTGGGCCACGCGCTGGTGGACCTCATCAACCAGCCGAACGACCAGCACTTCAACGTCGTCACCTTCGACCGGCGGAACGGCATCCTCTACGCGACGAAAAACTACTGGGTCACCTACCAGGGCGCGACCGTCAAGCAGCCGAATCAGGCGTGGAACAAGCACGTCTTCTTCGCCTCGTCCCTGCCGGCGAAAGGCTTCGACGGCAAGAAGGATGCGTTCATCGGCCGGTGGCGCTCCGAATCGAATCCCGTCGTGGTGGACGAAGGCCGATGCCGGGATACCGAGATCACGGCGGGGGATGCGTGCGCCGCCCTTCAAAGCGGAATCACCCTGGCGCCCGGAGAGATAGCGGAGTTCGCGGTCCTGATGGGAGTCGTGGATCGGGAGGGATACTCGGAGCTTGCTCCTCCGCTGGTGGCGAAATACCGCGATCCGGCGAACATCAGCGCTGCCTTCGAAGGTGTCAGGCGCTACTGGAATGCTTACCTTTCGACCGCTCAAGCCGAGACTCCCGACCCGCAGATGAATCTGATGCTGAATACCTGGGCGAAGCGCCAGGCGTGGGTCACTTTCCACATGCATCGAACTGCCGGCTACTACCACGGCGGACTGCTGTTCGGAACGGGCGTCCGCGACCAGTGCCAGGACTCGATGGGCCCGGTCATGGCGGAGCCATCGGTGGTTGCCGAGCGAATCTGCGAGGTCCTGTCTCACCAGTTCGCAGATGGGAGCGCCCTCCACAACTACTTCCCGCTCACCGGGCAGGGAGAGAAGACCGGGCACTCCGATACACCGCTGTGGCTGCCGCTTGCCGTGATGTCGTACCTGAAGGAGACGGGCGATCTCGATTTCCTGAATCGAGTCGTGCCATATCAGGACGAGGGAGAAGGCACGGTGCTCGAGCACGTCATCCGCGCGGCCGATTACCCTCTCGGCAATCTCACGCCCGGGCATCTGCCGAAGTTCGGGCCGGGCGACTGGAACGACTCCCTGGATTACGTCGGCAGGCAGGGGATAGGGGAGAGCGTCTGGGTCGCCGAGTTCCTGTGCTACATCCTGCGCGAAGCCGCCGACCTTCTCGACCGGATCGGGATGAGCGGCGAGGCGGCGCATTACCGCTCTGAGTACGCCCGAATCGCGGAGGTCCTGAATGCTCTTTGCTGGGATGGCGAATGGTATATCCGGGGAACACGCGATGATGGCGGCGTCATCGGCTCGAGGACGAACGAAGAGGGCCGCATATTCATGAACGCGCAGAGCTGGGCTGTGATCAGCGGCATCGCGCCGGAAGATCGCGCGCGCACGGCTATGGATTCGGCCTACGGGATGCTGAATACGCCGATAGGGCCTAAGATTTTGACCCCAGCTTATACAAAGGTGGACCCAGGCATAGGCCTGGCGACGCGCTGCGTCCCCGGCAAGAAGGAGAATGCCGGGATCTTCAACCATGTCGCGGCGTGGGCGATTCTTGCCGAGTGCCTGCTCGGAAACGGCGGCCGTGCCTATGAGTATTATCGCAAGACAATGCCGATGAACCAGGCGCATGACCCGGATGTCTACCGGATGGAGCCCTACGTCTACTCCGAGTATGTGACCAGCCCGGATCACCCGACCTTCGGCGAGGCGAGTCATTCGTGGCTCACCGGCTCGGCGGTCTGGATGCTCCGCGGCGGGCTGGACTACATTCTGGGCGCGCGGCCTACATACGATGGCCTCATGCTCGACCCCTGCATTCCGTCCGAGTGGGACGGCTTCAGGATTACGCGGAAGTTCAGGGGCGCGGTGTATGAGATCGCGGTCGAGAATCCCGATCATGTCGAGCACGGAGCCGCGAGCATCGAGGTGGACGGCAAGCCCATCGAGGGGAACGTGCTGCCGCTGTTCGAAGAGGGTGCCCACAGTGTCCGCTGCCGGATGGGTTAGCTGCTCTCAGCCCGAGAAGAGAAGGAATCGCGGGCGGAGCGGGAAAGCCGGCGGATTTCGGTGCAGAAGTCGCGGTTCAGCAGGTATTTGAGGCCCGAGAGACTGCCGACGAAGCTGTGCCAGCCTATTGACGCCAGACGGCGATTCATGCGGAGCATTCCCCCGCAGAGCAGACAGCCGAACTCGTAGGCGATCTTGCCGATCAGGAGCGTCCCAGCGTAGAGGTCGCCATATCTGATCCTGGCGCACAGGACTGCCGCGGCCGAGATCGCATATCCTCTCTTCTTGCGGATCACAAGCTGCCAGTCATCCGGTTGCGCATGGAGCACGACGGCGTCGGGCGTATGCACGATGTATCCCCCGGCCTCCATCAGCCTGTAGAACAGGTCCAGGTCGTCGCCGGCGTGCAGGGATGTTCCCACGCCGATTCGCTCGTTGAAGCCGCCGAGCATCAGCAGGTCCGACTTGCGGAAGGCCATGTTATTTCCACGACCGACAGTGACCGGATTGTGTTTGCCTCGGACGAGCCTGCGCCGGTAGTGATCGAGTGTGGAGAGTAAGGCGGCCTTTGGGCGCTCCGTATGGTCCGCCGGCCGGGTCTGGCCGCACACGCAGCTCACTCGCGAATCGGAGAACTCCCTGCTCACGGCGTCGAGCCAACCGGCGTCCACGAGGCAGTCATCGTCCGTGAAGGCGATTATCTGCCCGTGGCTAGCCCTGGACCCCGCATTGCGCGCCTTCGTGTGTCCAACCGTGTCCAGGTGCATGTAGAGCATTGGAAAAGGCGATCCGGCCGACGCCTCGCTGACCACCTGCTCCGTGCGTCCGTTCGTGCTTTGGTCAACGACCAGTACCTCGAACGGCCTGGAGGTGCTTTCGGCTATGGAGCGCAGGCAGTTCCTGAGCGCTTTCTCCCTATTGCGAGTACATATGACCACAGAGACTCTGTTCATTCGATCTACCTCCCGCGCCTGGATCGAGGAATACCCTGCGCGATACGTCAATCGGAACCGCCCGTGCCTTCCACATCCCCATGATGGAGTACACAATCCGATACCAGCCCAGCCGGATGTGCGTCGGCTTCCCTGTCAGAAGTCCATAGATAATATGCGCCGCCCCTGCCTTCCCCCAGCGATCGAGAAGAAGCTTGAGCGCGTACTTATCGCCGCACCTCAAATGCTTCCAGCACAGAGCGCCTGCTCCGATGCTGTAACCCCTTTCCAGCCGCCACAAGTCTTCCCCGTGACGAAACTGCCTGTGATAGACAAGCGGCTCAGGGCTGTAGAGCGCCTTGAAGCCCGCTTTGAGGAGTCTGTAAGTGAAATCCGCGTCGTCGCAGTTTCGCAGCAAGCCGCCAGGTCCCAGGGCTTCGTCGAAGGGGCCGACGACCTCGAAGACCCGGCGGCGAAAGGCCATGTTGTTTCCGTGCCCGAGCCGCCACGGATTACAGCGGCGGCTGAATATCCGGCGCTCGGCATCCGACTTGATCGCCACCTGGCGCTCTCTCCTTCGGGCCTGCTCGTAAGGCAGAGTCCGCCCGTAGATAGCTGAGATATCCTGGTTCTCGGCGAATTCTTTGAGAATCGCCGCCGCCCAGGTCTTGTCTGGAACGCAGTCGTCATCCGTGAAGGCGACTACGTCCCCGCTGCTCTGCTGGACGCCGATGTCTCTCGCGCGCGAAAGGCCGACCGTGGCGCTGTGGATATATCGGATTCGGCGATCCACGGCGGCCAATTCCGCCGAATCCGTGCTCTGATCCACGACTACTATCTCCAGATCGGGACACGGGCTTCCGGCCATGGCTTCGAGGCATCCTCGAACCAGCTCCGGGCGGTTGCGCGTACATACCAGGGCGCTGATATTCAAAGTCATCCTCCAATGGGGAGTTCCGTCTCGTAGTGACTGAGATATTGATCGCAGACTTCGTGAATCGGCCCATCCGCTTTGGCAATCCCGTCGTGCAGCCATATGCCTCTGGTGCACAGCCGCCGGACTGCGTCAATATCGTGGCTCACGATCACGATTGTCCTGCCTCTGGATACCAACTCATCGAGGCGGGCGAAGCACTTCCGCCGGAAGCCTTCGTCCCCGACCGCCAGAATTTCATCAATCAGGAATATGTCGGGATCCGCGCTCATCGCCACCGCGAAGCCTAGTCTGGCCTTCATCCCAGAGGAGTAATACCGCAGGGGCGTGTCCATGAAACCTTCCAGTTCCGCGAAGCCCTCGATCTCTGGGAGAATGGCCCGCAGGTATCTCTCCGAGAGGCCAAGGATTGCTCCGTCCACGAAGACATTCTCGCGGCCCGTCAAGTCCTCGTGGAAGCCGGTGCCTATGTCCAGAAGCGTGCCGGTGCTGCCGCGACTGATCACTCTGCCCGTGGTCGGCTGGAGTATCCCGGCCATGAGCTTCAGCAGTGTGGACTTGCCCGATCCGTTGCAGCCGAGGACGGCGACGGTTTCTCCCTGGCTGATTTCCAGGTTGATCTCGCGGAGCACGGTTCGCCACTCGCGGGGGTTGCGCTTCCCGCGCATGAGCTCGATCAGCTCGCGCCTCAGCCAGCGATTGCCGTAGTCGTAGGCTCTGAACCTCTTTGAGACACCGTGCATGCTTATTGCGGCCATAGTCTGCACCATTCGTCAGAGTAGCTCGGCGAAGTCCTTCTTGTACTTGTTGAAGAACAGCCAGCCCAGTATGAAAACGCCGAATGCCGCCGCTGCGGCGATGGCCAGCGTCGTCAAAGGCGGGAAGTTGCCGCTGTACAGCGGCTCGCGGAAGCACCCGGCGATGTGCACCATCGGATTCAGCTTGTAGAGTGTCTGAAACCGCTCCGGAACCAGGGAAATCGGGTAGAACACCGGCGTCAGGTAAAGCCAGGCGGTGGCGACGATGCTCGCTATGTACTGCGTGTCTCGATAGAAGACATAGGCAACCGAGAAGAAGAGCGCGACTCCCGCCACGAAAAGGAAATGGAGCGCCATCACCAGCGGGACGACGAGCAATCCAGGCAACAGCGGAAGTCCAAAGGCCGCCAACAGCCCGACGAAGATGAGCATCTCCAGGCAGAAGTCCGTGAAGGCCGAGAGCATCCCGCTGAAGATGAGCGACTCTGCCGGAAACGCCGCCCGGTTCAGCAGGTAGCCGTTCTGATAGGGAAGCGGAGACACGCCCAGCAGACACCTGGTCAAGAAGTTCCAGGGAAGCAGCGCGGACACAAGGAACACCGGGTATCGGGGGATGCCTATCCGCACGACCAGCGAGAAGAAGAACGTGTATATGCCGATCATGATGAGCGGGTTCAGGAGCGACCAGAGGAATCCCAGCGCCGAGCGCTCGTACCTCAGCTTGAGATCACGGACGGCGAGCTGCTTTACGAGGTTCC
>Ga0307380_10001382_pt1 | contig 35687 bp, 34 predicted proteins | sample UN3MG_FD_202239 | JGI IMG/M metagenome (GOLD analysis project Ga0307380, IMG submission 202239) | Soil microbial communities from Risofladan, Vaasa, Finland - UN-3 | ecosystem: Environmental > Terrestrial > Soil > Coastal area > Acid sulfate soil | place: Finland: Risofladan, Vaasa | collected...
TGGGTTTTCCCCTTGAAGAAAAATGCCGAGGTTCTGGCCGGAATCCAGAGGCCTTCGATATTGGTCAAGGTGTTGATGAGTGTTTCTGAAATTCCATCGCACAAGTATTCGTTGTTTTGGGCTTGGCTCAAGTCCACAAAGGGGAGTACAGCAATGGATTTTTTGGCTGATGCTGCGGGTGCCGCTTCTTTTTTAGGAAAAACTTTCCAGATGATGACGATCGCCGCTATGATAAAAAACAAAAGTCCAAGAGCGGGTAGGAGAATTTTTTTCAAACCAAAAGTGACGGTGATCTCCTTTGAAGTGAAAGCCTTTTTCTCGGGTATGACCTGCTCCGTGGTTGGAATTCCCCTTTCGATTTTTCCCAGCTCGGAGCGGACTTCAGTTGCAGTCTGATATCTATTGGTTTTATCTTTTTCCAGGCATTTGAGAATAACGCTGCTCAGGTCCTCAGGGATGTTGGGATTTAACTGCTTCGGGTTCTTCGGTATCTCTCCCTTATGCTTCATGGCGATGCTCAAGGCCGTATCACCTTCAAAGGGCACTCTCCCTGTTGCCATCTCATATAGGATGATGCCCAGCGAATAGATATCCGACCTCTGGTCGATGTCTTTTCCCTCGACCTGCTCCGGGCTCATGAACTCTGGGGTGCCAATCATCATCCCGGCCCCGGTGATGCCTTTCCCCTTGAGAGACCGGGCGATGCCGAAATCCATGATCCGGGCATTCCCCTCTTTGTCGATCATGATATTGGAGGGCTTGAGGTCCCGATGGACGACCCCCAACCTGTGAGCCTCGGCCAATCCTTCGCATACCTGCTTGGCTATGGCAATGGCTGTCCCAACTGTCAATTGTCGTGACCTTCTGATGAAGCTCTTGAGGTCTTCCCCGGTGACATATTCCATGGTGATGAAATGAGTCCCTTCATCCTGCATGAGCTCGAACATCCGCCCGACATTCCTGTGACCGATCCTCCTGGCCAGCCTCACTTCATTGCTGAACCTTTCAATAGTCTCTTTGTCTGAAGCGACCTCAGGCTTAATGAGCTTCAGGGCAACCTCTTCTTTGAGCTTCTTGTCCAGGACTCTATATACTTTGCCCATCCCTCCTTTGCCCAGCTCTTCGATGATCTGGTAGCGGCCGGCGAAGGTGGAACCTGTAGTCAGTTCATGGATGGGCATCTGAAGGGTTTCTGTAACGCCTGGATGGATGTCCTCGGATGGGGGAATAAGCTGCGTGCCGCACTCCCCACAGAATTTCAAGGTGTCGGAATTCTCAGAATGACATTTCGGGCACTTAATGGGCACTGTTGGTCCCCTTTATCAGGTGTGGCCATAGATTAGCAAAGAACGAATAATAGTGTCAATTGAATATAGACCTCGCCTTTTGTGCCAAAAAATCAGGTCAAAAAGGGAAAATAGGGGAGGGTGCCTTAGTATTCGGTTTTATAAGATACATCCGGTCAATTGACCTGAGATTTCAAATCAGACAAATACGACAGGTGTTGGAGCCTGCACAGTATTAGAGCCGGCGAACCTAATGCGGTTCTGCCGACCGGCAGACAGGTGGAGGTTGTGATGGATGAATATGAAAGAAAGCTGGAGGAGATAGTGAGGAAGCATAAAGGAGGGTCGCTTCTTATATTTGAAGGCACCTGGGTCACACCAGTGCCGGAGGAGATCATACTCGCAGGAGAAGCGCTGTCGGACGGCGCGTTCAGGCTCTGGTGTGTGCTTCGGTATCATGCACGGAAGCCGGGAGAAGAGCCCGAGTGCTTTCCAGACCAAAAGACGTTAGCTGATTACTTAGGTGTTTCGGAAGACCAAGTAAGGAAGCGCATCGGCGAGTTGAAGGAAGTCGGTCTGCTCGCGGTGAGACGGCAGGCTCGGGAAATAGGCTTTGGGGTCTACAACATATACACAATGAAAGATGTCAAGAAATGGTGGACGACCGCAGGGAAGCGGAAGAAACGGGAGAAGGAAATAGAGAAATGCAGAAAACACGCAAAAAAACGCGTTCCTCAGACGGAACCCCGGGAAATCACGGGATTACAACCCCGAGGTTTCTCGGCCTTAATAAGACAAAAAGAAGAGATATATTGAGATATATAGGAAGCGCGTATTATATCGAGCGTAGCGAGATATAATACGCTGCTTCCCCGCCGTGACACTTCAAAGCATCTCAGATCGACCAAGTTCTCCGCCCTCGCGCTGTCCTCATTCTTCGGACAACGCTTCCGGCCGAGAACTCGGCAGGCCAAAGGCCTGCCTCTCAGTCAGCTCATCCTGACAACCGAAGGAAGAAAAGAGACTGGTTTGGTGAAGGCTGCTATTTAAGCTTAAATAGCAGAGGGAGAGAAGGACGAGCAAAACAATAATTTGAAATTGTTGTTTCCCTCGGGACGGCAGGAGAAGAGATGTAGTTCCGATTGACAGTTCCATCGGGGGGGAGTAGTGTTTGAAGGAAGGAGGTGGAACATGGGAACATGGAAACCCAGCAAGAACCAAACGGTTTTGATCCAAACAACCGAGGGGTTGCTTCATGAAATGGACGACCACTGGTCTGGATGGATGAGCAGGCAGCGTCGGAGAGATTTCGATTTCACGTGCCAAAAGGCAAACAACCTCTCTTCGGAGGCGGGACTCTATCGGGTAGTCGGCCAAACAGAATCTCTTGCCCAATACCTGTTAGAGAAGATGGAGAAGGGGATGAGGTTGGGGGGGATAAAGATTTCTCGGAAAAGATAAACAGCAAAGGCTGGAGAAGGGGGAGTAGTTCCGCCCGGATCGATTGATAGCACCTTCGGATCAGAGTAACGTTGAGGGAGGAGGAGGTCGAACGATGGCTTATCGAAAAATTTGTCCCATCATGTCCGCAAGCCCTGAGGTTAGACCTTGTGTCAAAGAACGATGCCAGTTCTGGGTCCAGTACGACGTAACACCTCCGAAAGGGGATTGTCTGTTCAACGACATCAGGTCCTCTCTCTACCGGATCTCAATGAAGTAGAAGTAAGACCGATTAGGGGAACACACTGAGATTCGGTGAGAGAAAAGTTAGCACTTGCTGCGTCTATATAAATAGAGGGATAAGTCTAAGGAGGTTGGCATATGGCAACGTATAAACAAATTCAAAAATGGGTAAAAGAGAGCTATGGATTCACGGTAAAACCATGCTGGATTGCTCATGTGAAAGAGATATGTGGGTTAAAACTTAGGAAAGCACCAAATAGATTATATGAACTCAAGAGAGCTAATCCCTGTCCCCCAAAAAAGTTAGAGCCAATTAGAAAAGCTCTTAAACATTTTAGTGAAATTTGAAATGAGGCGCATGGAGGCCAGAGGTCCATTTAAGAAGAGAAATAAAAGAAAGGAGGAGCTATGTTAGAACCGTTAAAACAATTTATCTGCGATAAGTGCGGAGAAACTATTAAATCGCCGCGGGATGGGTGGGTCGAGTGGCTAGAGCAGGGCGATGATACGATGTATAACTCTCAATATGGATTCAAAATCGTTCATGCCGACCCAAAGTGTTACTTTTATCCAGACCGTGAATACCCAGGTAGCAACAGCACGCCACTAACCCACTTCACGGGGGAAGGTGGGTATACTTGGTTGTTGTGTTTCTTGGACCTGGGTCCGCTTCTTATGAAAGATTATAAAGGGCCGCGAGTAAAAGATATGCGAGAATTTGTTGAGCTAATGCGAAGACTTACCTTGCCATACTATGAAGAAGTGAGACTGTATGCTGGAAGTCTGCGCACGAGTGAGAACTTCGTGGCGGATAATTCGTTTTATGAGCAAGAGAACCTAAAAAAGATAATCCAGGAGTTAAGCCAGGATAGACGCTAAAAAATAAGGGGCTTGGAGGCCAGAGGCCCCACGTGAGGCATGGGCATTGACAGACTGCCCAAATGGGGTTAGCATTCCTAGCATAAGAATTTGCAAGGGAGGGGAAGAATTCTCATGACGAAAAAGACGCGGTTGATCATTTTAATTTGTGCAGTGGTGGCTTATGTCCCTGTTAGGATTTTTATACCCAAAGAACTTAACCTTATAGGCCCCTACGTTTTATTCCTTACGCTTCTTGCTATCCTGTGGTATTCATGGGAGACAAGTCAGCTTAGGATTCAACAAAAAGACATAATGGAATTGAGTCTCAAACCTCACTTGATATTTCTTTTCCAGCGCGGAGTTTTTAACTTGTACAATATTGGCAATGGACCAGCCATCAACATTCGAATCGACGATGCAATAGTCTCCTTACCAGAGTTGCCGAAGGTGCGTTTGAGATTCATCTATCCTCCGATCATTAGGAAAGATGAGTGTCTGCCTATAAAAATTAATCTACTGACAGAGAATGGAAAACACGAGGCGAGCGGTTTTCATCTTGGATTTCTCATACTCCCCAACGCAACAGAGACGTTTGATGTTAAGGTCCGCTTCGAAAACCTAATAGGAAAGAAGTATGATGACAAAATCAAAATTGGAAAAGATATGCCAAGTAATATTGAGCCGATCGATCTTCTTCTTAGATTTCTTATGGCAATCCCGACGAGCATCTCAAGTTCAAGTAATCGTTTCGCCTTTCATGATGATCATAATGAACTCATAAAGCTCCTGAAGTACTGTTTGGACAAAGGATTCATTGATGCCACGCCAATAGAAACAGACCAGGAGGGCATTGTGGAGTTCGAGAATATAAAGATTACAAGCCAAGGAATTGACTATCTAAAAGGCAAGAATTAGTTCCGGCAACAACCCGTTGATCGCGTTCTGCAAGAACGGATAGACTGCTCGGCATGGGCATCGGGGGTAAGTTTAGGCCGCCATAGGACTGGGGTAAAGTCAGGGAAGAGTCAACAGGAAGTCGAGGCGACTCGATAGTAGAGACGATTAGGAATAAAGATTTTCTCAGGGAATAATTAAAACACTAAGGATTTCTCGGGCTGCCTCATCAGGTGAAAGAGAAAGTCGAAAAGGGGGAAGATAGCAGGAATCAGCAAAACGCGATAGTGCTATGGCTCCCTTTATCGGATAACACTAAGTAGCATTATTGCCCTTATTGTTCGGGAGATAGGAGAATCGGGGGGAGGGTGTAGAGGCACTTCGGATGCAGAGGGAGAGGCATAGGCCTCAAACCTTGCCCGCACCGCAAGGAGACGCCCAACCGGAGCAGTAGAGTCTGCAAAGGGGGAGGGTGAACGGAATAGCATAAGGCCCTATAGAGCAGACCCCCCGCATAGCAAAACGCCAATATGAGCCTATATGGGCTCAATATGAACCTATCATAATGAATCGTATATGACTCCAGTGTGTACGCGCATGTAGGGGCAACCACTTCTTTCTCCCGACCAAGGAACTGGAACTTTGCCCGCTTTTAGGGGGGCAAAAGCTCTCTGATCAGCCGCTTATTAAGGCTTTCTAAAGTCTGATCCCGCACTTGGCCTCTCAGGGCATCATCCGACCGTCATCCAACCTACCGATTAGTTATTAAAGAATCTCAATTTATTTTACTTAAAAAAAATGCTTGACCTCAGGGGGGAGAGGAACTATAATTTTTACATAAGTAGTTGAATCCAATGGACTTGCAGGCATATCGGATGAAGTTAGAAGAAGGCAAAAGGATAGCGGAAGCTTTCAAAGGAAAGGTCAAGGGCCAGTGCCATCAGATAGAGATTGTTGGAAGTATCAGGAGAGGTCGGCCCGTGATCAATGATGTTGACATTGTTAGCATCCCGCGCGATCCCAGAACTTTCCTCTGCGGCCTTCGGGCACTCATGCGCGGTCAGCAGATCATCCGGTTCGAGGAGGGGGGCGCGAAGATTGACCTCTACTTGGCAACCCCGGAGACCTTTGAAGTCCTTCGGCTGATCAGAACAGGGAGCGCCCAGCATAATGTGAAGCTGGCCACAATCGCCAAGCGGCGCGGATGGCAGTTGAAATTTGGTGAAGGTCTCATCACTCCAGAAGGCACCGTGACCTCGGAGCGGGGGATATTGGAAAAGGTCCTAGGGCGATACGTGCCCCCGGAGGAACGAGAATGAGACTAACGGACAGTCGGAAGTCCGATCTGATAGAGAGAGGCAAGAGAATGTCAAAGGTCAAGAAGGAAGTCTTGGTCGATGCCAAGGAGTCGCACACGGAGAAGAAAGTGCGGGCGCCGAAGAAGGCAAAGGTTGCCCTCGGTCCAACCGAACTGGGGAAAGCCAAGAAGGCCGCAGCCAAGCCGCACCGCAGCCGCAGCGAAGCAGCGAAGGCAGCCTGGGCAAACCACCGGGACACGATCACCGCTGGGATCAACCGCTTCTTTGCTCAGAAAAAGGCAGCCGCAGGGAAAGTGAAGCCGAAGGCGAAGGCCGCAGCACAACCGCAACCACAAGCCTGACGCAGCAGGAGTCGGAGAGGCTGGAGGAGAGCAGCCTCTCGTAATGCCCAGGCCGGTGACAAGGCCGGTCAAGGAGGTGTAAATGAATAACCTGCCTGAAGAAAAGCGGAACTATATGACGCCTGATGAGCTGGAGCGGTTCTGGGCAGCCATGCGCAGGCAGCCTAAAGCGGACAAGCGCAAGCGCGACCTCTGTCTGTTCAAGCTCCTTTACACTTATGGGCTCAGGCTCTCCGAGGTCACACTGATCAGACTCGATGACTTGGACTTCACGGCGCATCGAATCTTTATCCGTCGGACCAAGCGAAGGAACTTCGGTTGTCAGTATCAACTATCGGTCGAGAACCAGCGGTTGATAAAGGAGTGGTTGAAGGTGCGGAAAGGTCTCCCCTATGCGGCTCAGCTTTTGCAGTTGTTCATCTCGGTCAGGGGTCGGGGGTTGGATGACCAGACGATTTCCTGGTCATGTAAAAAGTATGCGCGCGCGGCGGGGCTCCCCTGGGTCCATCCGCATACCTTCAGACACTCGTGTGCGATTGATCTGGTCAAAGGGAAGGCGGCTATCCAAGACATCAAAGATCGACTCGGCCACGCGCAGATCACGTCCACCGAACTTTACATTAAGATGGTCGGCCCCGACAGAGTGGAGAGGGATAATCGGTTAGACGCGATCCTGGAGAAAAGATGATAACACTCAGACCCACACGCCACCCCAGCGATTGAGGCTCGAGTATTTATTTCTCTGACCATTACAGTGATCACCCTACTGGCCGTTTCCTCTATTGGCAAGGCGGGGTACAGGGGATACAATATTTTTTATTTGTATATTAATTACTTGGATATAGCTTGACAGCACATTGATTAAGGCATATATTAAGTCCACAGAGTAGATTGTTTTCCACGGGGGAATATGCAGCCGCAAACCGAATAAAATTCTTGAGTAGGCTTACGCTTAATGAGGAGGACTAATGTCTAGCAAGATTAGAATTAAGAATGGAACGATGGAGGTTGAGTATGAGGGGACAGATGAGTTTATTAAGAATGACCTGATAAAACTCGTGTCCTCTATTTCGGAGTTGCCTAAGAAAACCGACCAGCCTCCACAAGGAGAGGGACTAATAACGCCCAAAGGCGCCAGCCAAAAAGATGAAAAATCCAAAAGTGCCAAAAGTCTTGGCACTACGGCTAACATCGCAGCTTTGCTCAATTGTAAGAAAGGTCCGGATTTGATTATTGCGGCTTGTGCGCACCTAACATTTGTTGAAGGAAAATCTTCGTTTTCCCGGCAAGAGATTATTGACCAAATGAAACCAGCCTCTCCATATTTTAAAACAGGCTACATAGATAATCTTAGTAACTATCTAAACAGCTTAATAAAAGCAAAGACGCTGAACGAAGTATCAAAAGGCGTTTATAACCTAAGCGCAGATGCCCAGAAGGATTTAAAAGGCCGTCTTGCTACCAGCTGAATCACTAAAGGACATTCTTCATCGGCCAGGGCTTTCAAGGTTTGATCAACTACTAATTTGCCTTGCAGTCGATGCCGACCGTCCAAAGAGCATAAGGGAAGTAAAACAAATTGCGAGGAACGCAGGGCTAACACAAGTTGCTAAGTGGAATATCTCGGCATATCTTTCAAAACAAGAAGACAAGGTCATTAGAACTCCGCAAGGATGGGAACTTTTGCCTGAGGGCAAAGCATATGTCGAGAAACTGATCAGTGGATACATAAAGTTAGCTGCAAAGAAAATAGCTACAAGTCTTCGGGACCATCTAGCCAAAATAAAAGACCCCAATACCCTTGAGTTCGTAGTAGAAGCGATAAACTGCTGTGAAGCAGGTTATTGGCGAGCAGCCGTAGTGTTGTCGTGGGCAGGGGCTATTTCTGTGCTATACGATTATGTTGTAGCGAATAGATTATTGGATTTCAATGCAGAGGCAGCTCGCAGATACGCAAAATGGAAGCCAATTAAAACTGCGTCTGACTTTGCTCAAATTAAAGAGTTTGATTTTCTACAGATTATCAGGGCAATCTCTATGATTGGAAAGCACGAGAAGAAAGAACTTGAAAAACGTCTCGACTTAAGAAACGCTTGTGGGCATCCGAGCACTCTGGAAATAAGTGAGCACAGGACAGCGGGACATATTGAAGTATTAATTCTTAACGTCTTTTCAAAGTATTGAATTATTAATGAGGCGCTCGGAGGACAGAGGCTATGAAAACATGGCTTGCCAATATTGAAGTTGGATTGTTGAACAAATCTGCAAGGCATAAAAATGACTAAATGTAAGGAGGAGTGTTTTTAGCAAGAGAGCAATAAATGAAAGAAGCATGTATCTTATGTGGAAGAATTGCAGAGGCATCAAAGTCGCAAGGAAAAGCCGAATATTCTATAACGTGCAACACTTGCGGTATTTATATTTATGATCATTTTTTTAAAGGTGCTTATCTTTCAATGAGAGAAGATGAAAGAGCAATGATTTCTGCATATGCAAGAGAATGTTTTGAACTTGGGAATGAACCACCAAAATTAAAAGATTCAGATAATCTTAAAGGAATAATTGCGGAATATAAAAGCAAGATTATCGAAGAAAAGCTAAATAATTTACTCTTTTATGTTAGAAAAAGATCTAAATTTTTGGGCGATAGCGTTCCGTGGGCTGAAGAAAAGGACTATCCGATTACATATTCGCCTTATCCTCAAGAATCCTCTAAAATACGCGACCTGGCAATTAATCGAAACTTATTGTATTGGAAATCAAGAGATTCAGGCTTAGAATTATCAGGTGACGGATGGGAGGAAACAGAAAAACTACAGAAGGAGTCTATAGGGACAATGAAGGGAAAGAGAGACCAGTTTCTTATTAGGCTAAATGAAATGTCTGAAGGTAAGATAGACAAGTTCATTGATACTATGAGAATTGGAGATACGTTAGATTTTGATAGAGCGACAACTTTTAATTGTACAAAGTATTTTGACCAAGAAGGATATATAAGAGCCGGAGATGAAGGTTATGGTGAAATAAGTATAACTGCTAAGGGGATTGATGAAGCCAATAGAATTCAGTCAAGAATAACTGCTCCTTCTATTAATCAAGAAGATTTACCTGAAGAGAAGTATTTTCCTCCTGGGAGCCAATTAGATATTCAAAGATATCTTGCGAGGATTTTGAGACAGGCAACAAAGTCATTATGGATATGTGATCCTTATATGGATGAGAAAATTGTTGAAGAAATATCAAATATTCGAGCTCTTGAGATTAGATTATTGACTGCGCAACAAAAAGGACTATTTAGGCAAAGGTTGACTGCTGCAAAGGCCCAATTCCCAGAGAGAGAAATTGAGGCGAAGGTTTTCGATACGTACCATGATAGATATTACATTATTGATCATGAGCAAGTCTGGACTCTTGGAGCTTCATTAAAAAATGCGGGTGGAAAAGCTACACTCTTAAGTAAAGTGAAGAATGAAGATACAAAGAAAAAAATAGTACGTGACTTTACTGATTGGTGGGCCTCAGCAACTGCAATAAAGATCTAAGATTGATCTGAGGCGCTTGGAGGCCGGAGGCCGTAGTCGTCATGCCCTCCCTGATTGAGCGGGACGCTCGTTAGCGTAAGATCGCCTCACCACTATAAACGCTAGGCAGAAGGGGAAATGCTCATTCGAAAAAAACACTTGAACTTTGTATTTATTGCCATAATAATAATTACAGGTGAACAAAATGGTGAACACGGAGAAAAGGGCAAGAGGCCGTCCCCCAGGCACTACCAAAGGGAGCCAGGTGCGGTACCTCACGGAGCAGGAGTTGAGCGCGTTCTTCAAGATCGCAAAAAGAAGCAAGAGAGACAGTCTATTATTCAATCTGATTTTGTTCTTTGGCCTACGCTCCAGAGAGGCGGCAGAGTTAAAGCTGAGTGATTTCAACCTTCAGGATTTGAAGGTCACCATTGCGGCTGTGAAGAACGGCCTGACGCGTGAGTACCTAGAGGTGCCTGATGAGATATGGCGAAAGCTAAGAGAGTATTTGAAAATTCGCAAAGCCCATCCGATGAATCCGTACCTGTTCCCCTCGCGGCATTTGACTAGGGGACACATGACGCCCATCGGCGTTCAAGCGTCGTTTAAACGAGTTTGTCGAAAGGCGGGCTTGGTGGGGCATAGCGTCCACGATCTCAGGCACACGAAGGGCAGGGAGTTGGCGATGCTGAACTACAGTGCCTACAAGATTGCCCGATTTCTGAGACAACGCGATTCGACTTCGGCAAACAAGTACGTCGATCTCCGGGAAGACAAGGAGACGGATGCTACGATCTGCTCTAAGGCGAGGGTGTATTGATGGATGAGAATAATCAGGCAAAGGAGGTGCCTAGATGTTAAAAGAGGGCCAAACAAAATCCAACAAGGAGGCCATACAGATGGCTAAGAAGAAAGAGAAAAAGGACAACGGCAAACAGCCCAAGGCTGAGCAGGCTGCCCGTCGTGAAGCCCTGTTCGCCAAGCACGAGAAGGTCATCCGTGAGCACTTCGCCAAGGATGGCGCGAAAGTGAGCGAGCTGAAAAAGGCCCTGGGCTTCAAGGACGAGAAGAGCTACCAAGACCTGCTGTGGTGCCGGGACCGCATTGCAGAGAAGAAGTGAGATGGTACTCACGGGGGTGGAGTTCAATGAGCGGGTCCGGTAGGCAGAGCCAAGGGGGCTTCGGCCCCCTGTAATGCCCAGGCACGTGGCAAGTCGTGCTACTTGGTCCTTTGGGTGGGTTCATTTATAATGGAATTGGGTAAGGACGAATGAAAAAGAAGAAGTTGTTCGAGAAGCCTGACCTAGACGACGATGCCCAGCAAGTGCTGAAGCAGTACAAGGAAGGTGACCTCCAGGGCTACGAGGAGGATTCGGAAAGCCTCTACAACAAATTGGTGCAGCTGGTGCGAACGTTACGTGGACTAGGGAAGAAGAAGAAATGAAAAGGGCTGTTGCTTGGATTCGGGTTAGTTCAGTGATGCAGAAAGATGGCTTCAGTCCCGAATTCCAAGACGACAAGTTAGTGGAGTTGGCAGCAAAAAATTCATTGGAAATTGTTCACAGGTTCAATATTGTAGAGTCGGCTTATAGGCCAAAGAAGAAGAAGCCTTTTGAAGAGTTGATAAAGATTTTTGAAGAAGGTGAGGCTCTACACCTATTGCTTTACTCGACCTCAAGGATATCAAGAAACATTAAAGAATACGGAAGTAGAATAATCAGCCTAATTGATGACAATAAGTTGACCCTTTGGGTTCACAATAAAGGAAAGTGCTTTAGATATCCATTGTCAGCGGACGACCATTTTGACCTGCAATTGTCTTTCATTTTGGACGAGCGCGAATCAAGGATAATTGGCGAACGCACAAAAGATGGATTGCTTAAGAAAGCCAAGAAAGGTGGTATGCCCACCCACGCTCCAGAGGGCTACAAGAATGCGCCTAATCCAGACGGTCAGGGCAAGCCTGTGGTGGTGTTGGAGAATGAGGCCAAGGTAGCTCTAGTGCGCCAAGCGTTCGAGCTTTACAGCGAAGGTGGATGGTCGTTGTCCACTCTCACAGAGGAAATAAATCGCAGAGGCTTTAAAACAAAGCCGACCTCTCGACGAGGGAACGCTGGCTTAACACAACACGGTCTCCAAAAGATGCTGAAGAATCCGTTCTACTATGGAATGATAAATTGGAGTGAGCAGTTATTCCCAGGCAAGCACGAGCCAATCATCACTAAAGAATTGTTCGACCGAGTCCAAGTTAAGCTGGTAGAGAATTGCTATTGTGCTCAGTCCCACAGTAAGCATTTGTTTTTTGCGTTTAAGAAGTTTTTGAAGTGTGGACATTGTGGTGGACGGATGGAGGCGTACATCGGTGGCAATGGTAAAGCATATTATCAATGCATAAAGCACGGGTCGTGTTCTCAGGGTTGTTATCCAGAGTCAGAAATTGATGAACTGTTTGCCGATGCACTAGGCGAGTTCTATTTGGACGACAGTTTGGCGGAGAAGATTCGAGAGCGTCTGAAAGAGACCCATGCTGATAGCCAAGCATTTGAAAAAAAGGAATTGAAGCGACTGCAGACCCGGTACACGCAAAGGAAAAATCACCTGGACCTGATTTATGAGGACCGGTTGAACGGAATAATTTCTGTTGACCAGTACAAGGTGAAGCAGTGCGAGATTCAGAACGAGTTGAAGGATATCGACGGACAGATTGAAAAACTTGGCAAATACAACATCAAATATAAGGAGGAAGGCAGTCGGATTTTGGAGCTATTGAATGGCTTCAGAAAGATTTACGTTGGTCAGGACTTGAGGGGTAAGGCTCAGATACTTGGAGTCATTCTGGAGCGCTGCGAAATTATGGGTACAAAAAGCACAAATCACACAGGCTCAACACTTGATAAACGTGGCACGACGTTCATATGGAAGCCACCATTCGACACGCTCTTTAGAATGGGTCAGTTGGCTAAAGAGTACAATCAGGTTAGGAAAAATGAGTTAAGGGGTGAGTGAGGGGTCTCGAAAATCTAAGCGAGTTTCTATATCTAAATTAGTTTCAGTTATTTAGGAAGAAGGCCCTCAAAGTATTTCCCCAGCTTTCTCACCGTTCTCCTCTGCTCATCCAGTCCGGGATGGGTATACTGCAGCGTTGTCTTGATGTCAGCATGGCCGAGAACTGTCTTCGCTGTGGCAAGGCTAGACTGCGAACTGATGATCGTCGAGGCCGTATGCCGGAGGGCATGGAAGGTAAAGTCTGATATCCCTGTTTCCTTTCGTAGTTTATGGACGACACGGAAGACGGCGTTCGCGTTTCTCCATCGTGTCGGAAAGACATAATCATCTTGGCCTTTGTATTTTTCGGCGATGGCTTTGGCTTGCGGGTTGAGCAGGATTATCTTGAACCTCTGCTTACGGGAGACTTCGCGGCGCCGACTCTTTGTCTTCGATGCTGGATAATAGATCATGTCTTCGACAACGTAGGAACTCTTCAGGAAAAGAATCTCCGATATTCTCATGCCTGTATTTAAAGCAAAAAGGATGAGGTCATATATAATGGCGGGAATTGAACTCTTTGCATTGGCCTGCATCTTCTTTGCCGATTCCAAGACCCGCGATATCTCATCCCGGGATAAGGCGCGGCGCTGCCCATCCTCGACAAAGAACTGAAAGCCTTTCAATGGGTTTTCCTTAAGGTATCCTTCTTCAATGGCTAGATTGAAAAAGTGACGGAGAATTTCAAAGTAGCGGTTGAGAGTCGCTGGTTTGATCTTGCGGGTGTCAATAAGGTATCTCTCAAGCTTTTCAATGTGGTGGCGGGATACCTCACAAAGTGGTATGTCTCCCCACACCTCGCCGACGAGTTCAAGGCGTTGGCTATCCCGGTCCCAGGACTTCTTGTCCTTCTTAATCTCAAGGTATCGTTCAATAAAATCGGAGAATTTGACGGTTTGAGTTTTCTGAAAAGACAGGCCGAAATGCCGGGCCGTGATCTGATTTTCTACTTGCTCAAGCCGTTCGGAAAGGAGCCGTTCCTGGCCCTTGCGAAGCTTGAGTGCCTTATAATAGAGCTTGCCTTCGATTTGCTTACGGTAATGATACCAAGCGTTTTTGACATACAATCCCATCTCTATTCCTTCTCTAATTTCATTGTAAACCCGGTTTTTCGATAGTCAATATAGCTGAACCCTAGACCTCTAGAGGCCATAATTCCAGGATCCTATAAAGATATAACGGCCAAAAAGCTGCCTGGATAAACCGTGCCTCGAGTCGAACTTAACCAAGATATTAGAGGGGACGATAAAATCTAGCGAGCGGGTTAATAGAACTCTCTATCTCTTTATGATGAGCAGCAATCGGATGGCCCTAGCGGGATTGAGGGACACATGACTCTGGATCATGGAATCTTGGTTCGAATCCAGGCTTCCCAGCCAGACACTATTTCAATAGAAGCCCCCCTTGAAACCTTTTATTTTTTCGTTTTGGAGGCATCGTAGCGCCGGATGATCTCGGCCGTGATGTCGAGTCCCGGCTCGCAGAAGAGCGCTACGCTCGGCGCCGAGAGGTCGAAGACCAGGCTGATCTGCTGCTCTTTGGCGTAGCCTTCGATCACGGCCAGAACCTCGTTTCTCAGCCTGGAGACCAACGTGAACTGCAGGCGCTGGAACTCCTTGGTCGAGTCCTCCTCCACGCGTTTGCGCTGAAGCCTGGCCGTTTCCAGTTCAAAGCCCAGCTTCTGTTGGGCTTCTTCGGTCAGGGTGAGCCGCTGCGTCTTCAGCTTGGTTTCAAGGGACAGAATTTGTTTGTCGAACTTTTCCAGCTCGCCGATGATGGATTTCTCTTTTTGCTTGAGCTGGTTGATGACAGTCTTTCCTTCGGCCGAGCTTTCAAAAGCCCGCTGCAAGTCGACCGCCGCTATCCTGGGCGCCTGCTGCGCTAGCGCCGAAGGAGCTAAAAGAGCCAAAAGCGCGAAAATGCAGGCCGTGATCAATGTGCCTCTTTTAATCATTCTTGCCTCCTGTATGGCGTTTTTGAGAAACATCCCTCTACCCATTCCAAACTATTGAGCAAGAGAAACGTTGCGTTCTCCGCAGCCGCGAACGGGAACGATTGATTAAAAGTGATAAGGAGCAATTTCCTGAATCGTGGTCGCCCGACGGCCAATTGCTCTCAATTTTTCGAATGGGGTCCGGCATTCTCGCCTGACGGCCGCTGGATCGCCTACACCTCGGATGAATCCGGCCAGTTTGAAGTCTATGTGCAGCCGTGGCCGCCCACCGGCGGCAAATGGCAGGTTTCAACGACGGCGGGCGAAAACGAAGACCCGGTCTGGTCAAGAAATGGTCGGGAACTATTCTACAGAAACGGCCGTCGCCGGATGGCCGTGCCCATCTCTACGCTGCCCTTATTTTCTGCCGGTGCTCCTCGTGTCTTATTTCAGGGTGACTATATCAACGTGTCCAGCTTGGAATACGACGCTTCGCCAGATGGAAGGCGTTTTCTTGTCTTACAGCCGGTAGAGAAATCACGCCCAACGGAGCTCCATGTTGTTGTCAACTGGTTCGAGGAGCTCAAGCGCCTTGTGCCGACGGGCAAGTAATCAGACTGCATTGGGGCGTTGAGTAGAATGGCGAATGCCTTGAGCTATCGGCACACGCCGACCCCGGCCGTGCTTTTGGTACCCCTTGATTGGTCATTGAATGGAACACCTTGCCATTTCCTCTCCGATGATTTTCAAGCCTTGGTCAATTTTTTCTTCATCTTCCAGCGAAAACTGCAATCGCATTCGGTCGGAGCCTTGATCGTCCAGATAAAACAAATTGCCGGGGCTGAACGTAACCCCCCTTTTTTGTGACCGCTCCAAGAGTTCCTCGAGATCTACGGGCTCAGGAAGAATCACCCAGAGATAAATTCCCCCTTCCGGCCTATAGAATATCGTCTCCGGGGGGAAGTATTGACGGACAGCCTTAATAATAACCTGCAAACGCCGCAAGTATTGACGTTTCAAGAATCGCAGGTGAGAGGCCATGTATCCCCGTTCATGGAATTCGGCAATGACACTTTGAGTAAATGGGCTTGTGCAAAGATCGCTTAGCCTTTTGAGTTCTGATAAGGGCCCGACAATATCCTGAGACGCAGCTATCCAGCCCACCCGGAGACCGGGAATCAGGACTTTTGAAAATGTTCCGACGTAGATCACCTGGTCAGACGAATCCAGCGCTTTCAGGGCAGGAGCCTCCAGCCCCGAGTAGCGTAATTCGCTGGCATAGTCATCTTCAATAACGGGAATCCTGTACTTCAAGGCGACAGAAACAAGCTGCTCCCTGCGGTCTTTCCGCATTGTCGTCCCCGTAGGATTGTGAAAAGTCGGGTTGGTAAAAATGAATTTCGGATGATATTTCTTTATGATCTCCTCTAGAAGGTCGACTTTCATTCCCCATTCGTCCACCGGTATTCCGATAATCCGAGCCTGGAGAAACTGGAAAGAACTCAAAGCTCCTGTATAGGTGGGGTTCTCAACGACTACGGTATCGCCGGGCTCAAGAAACAATCTCGCCAAGAGATCTATGCCTTGCTGAGCGCCGCTCACGACCAGAATGTTTTCCGGCAAAACCCTGATTCCCTTTATCCTCATCCGGTTGCTGATGATCAGCCGGAGATCAAAATCGCCCATGGGATCCGAATAGTTGAAAATAGAGTTCCTCTTGTTCCTAAGCACGCTGTTCATAGCTCGCTGGATTTTCTGAGCGGGAAAATCGAGAAGGCTTCTCTGGTTCCAAACAAATGATATGGCCGCTTTGGACATATTGGTCTGGTACAGGGCTAATAGTTTTGGAGAAATCCTCAGTTTCAGTTTTTCTGAAATCTGCTGGGACCAGTCGAACATGTTATGGAAAGCAATCCTGTCATCAACCGATGTCTTTTCGGGCGCAACAATGAAAGTCCCCCGGCCGACATGGGAGTAGGCATAGCCTTCGGCTTCAAGCGCTTTGTACGCCGAGATGATGGTATTCCGATGAACTCCCAATTTTTCCGACAAAGCCCTCGTCGGCGGGAGGGGATCCCTGTTTCTGAGGGTTCTGTCAGCAATGAGCTCTTTGATCTTTTCTTTTATCTGAAGATAAACGGGCGCGGATGATTCCTTATCAATGGATATGTTCATCTTGTTCCTCCTCGGGAGGTGTGCCAATTTAAGATAAATACACTAGACCAATCGAATATATTCCCTAAGAAATACGAACTATCTCTCAATTGCTCGCGTATATTATAAAGTCTAAGCGATTGTATATCGAATTATATGAAATGTAAATGTGCCAATTTTGTGACGGGCCATACCTTAAGCGGGGCAAAATAAAAGGAAAAGGATTGGGAAATGCCTGTGGACAATATCGAAATCTATAAGAGCAACGACAGCGGATTATGCTCCTCAAACCAAAGCGATAAGGGGGAATCCTGATGGGCTTCAACATTCACAGATTGCCTGGAATCATGGCCGGAGGGCTGATAATCCTGATGACTTCTCTCTGGACATATTGGGGAATGGCGGAAATTTATTATGAAGGCTGGGGACTCCCCTTCCCTCAAGTGCTGCGCTATTTGACAGTCGCCACTCTCTTTCTCGTTTTTTCACTTCTGGCATTAACATGGCCAAAGATAGGCGGGATGGCCATCCTTATTATTGGAGGCGCATTCTCTGTTTTCTGGACGGTCACCGCTGCCCGCCGCGGACTGTTGTCCTCAAAATGGGCTCTGCACTATCTCTTTCCTCTAAGCAGCTTCTTCGTCCTCGTCGGCGCACTCCTCCTCCTTGAAGGCCGTTTCCTTAGGCGGCAAGACGACCAAGCCCATATTCCACACAAGAAGAGCGTGATCCGCCGGAAATTTCTCCATATCCTGGCCATCGGAATGCCGCTCTTAGTGGCCCTATCAACCTCGATCTACTACCTTCCCCTTATCAGATCCCGCCAGGACAGCGGCGAGAGGGGAGCCTGCCTTGTCCAAGGCAACGGCGTGAGGCTCATCTGGGCCCCGAAGGGTCCGGGATGGAACTGGAAGCAACCCTGGGGAGGATATCCTTCCTGGGACCAAATCGCCCTCTATGGTGTCCCGCCAGCAGGATTGGGAGACAAGCCCGGCTTCGAGAACCGACACGCAACGGCAAAGGATATGGAAGAGACCTGTATTTGTCGGTATCTCAGTGAAGACGGAAGAATCTTGATGGACGAACCCCAGAATATCTGGCGTATGCCCTTCACGGAGGAAATCGTTCGCTCGCTTGTCGGAGGAGGATATAACGCGGGATGTACCTGGGACAGAAAGTCCGGAAAGGCCGACTGTGTCCGACAGCCTAATAAAGACAGTCCCCTCTGGGCTCCGGATGAAGAACCCATCTATTATTGGTCGGCTGATGAATACGATGAGAAGTCCGCTTGGTATGTGCCTTACACCGGCGGCGTCCGTTATGGCGGCGTGATCAGCCACAGGCCGAAGGATTGGGGGAATCCCCGTCATGGGTACCGTTGTGTCCGTGAGCCTCAAACCCACAAAGAAGTCCATAGGCAGCAGGGAACAGATAAAAATCTCCATGATTCTAAAAAGGATTCATGTGTATCTTGCCAATATGCTTACATTTTCAGATGTAAAAACACAGGTACAGACCAAAGATCCTTAGAAACCAGATTGATTCCCGTTGAAGCTGCCAGGGTATTACTTAAAAATACGACAAGAATCTGCACGGTGAAAGCTCATCGATGAGGATAATTTATGTTTAAGAACTATCTAAAAATCGCTCTTAAAAACCTGGGAAGGAACAAGCGATATTTTTTAATCAATATTGCCGGTCGAAAACATAGAGCCCAATGCATCATTTGATTGGAGGAATCTCATGAACAAATTTAAGATTTTATGGATTGCCGCGTTCTTAATATTTTCACTATTCAACTGTCGTAAAGTCAAAGAAGAAATCAAAATGGGCGAAAATTACCCTTTTGATTTTACGCGGTATGAAGCTCTCCGTTTTTCAGGCGGACAAGAAATATTTTCACCTGATAAAATAGTTGCTGCGGATAACAACTGGGAAATATTGCTTTCATGCTTGGGTGGGAAAACTAGAGAGGAACTTCAGGAAAAAGGAATTGGCTTCACTGAAAGCCAGTTGATGCTTTTAAAAGCCATGGGATTTTTGGATTGCGTCAAGGATACCAAGCCGGAAAAATTGATCACGGCTCTGCCCATTCTCGGTTTTTCCCAAAAACAGGCGCTTATTCAAAAAGTGAGAAATTTGGCCGGCGAGATCGAGCCTGAACTCAGAGATGAGATAAAAAAGCTCAAGGAAGCTCTGGGAAAAACCGGATATCAGGACTACCTCTACAGTATCTTCTTTTCAGCTGTCGCGGATGGAATCGTGTGGTTTCCCTTCAGAGCTCAAGGTTTTGTGAAGGAGTTCGCGCTCGACCAGGATAGGCCTCTTTTCGATGGGGTTTTCTGGACCTACTATCCGAAGCGGGACTTCCGGTGCGGCACAAATATCGCATTGGGAAATGATGTGTTTATGATCCTGAACTGGAGCGACGGCCCGATGGAGAAGATACAAGAAGTTTTCCACTGGGATAATTTATACACCCTCCGTGATGAATTCGTTGAACATGGGAGGGTCGTTGATGAGGAGCTCAAATCGGAGCTCATACCGTACGGAGTTGTGGATAATAACGGAAACTTTACTGTTCCGATAATCAAGATGGAAACGGATGATCAAATCTTTTTGATTTGCCGGTCACTGGCAGCAAAAATCGTCGGGTTTATGGGCCAAAAGCTGGACCTTGACAAGCTGCAAGAAGAATTTGGATTCGCGGATAAGGAAAGAGCGTTTGTCGTTGCTTACCATGAATGGATGTGGGAACTCATGGAGTATCTGGATAAACAGGGGCTTATCAGGAAGCCTTTGGCGTTTGCCGATCCAGGGAAGGCCGGCCCGAGGGACATCGGAAAATTGTTTTTTATCGTGAAGGGATCGTTCATTCAGTGATGAGTCATCCCCGGATTCTGACTGTTCTTTTATTTTCATCGTTATCTGTTTTTTTGTTCTTGTACGGACAGAAGGAGACGGATTTTAAAGTCATCGAAGAAGATGGGATTCCTGTAGCCATAAATCCAGACCATCCCATTCCTGTGAAGCACAGCCCTAAGGAAATCTTGTTCGAAGAAGAATTCAAGATCGGCTCAACAGAGGGAGATCCGAATTATATCTTTGGGGCATTCATCAGTTTTACAGTCGACGATCATGGTCATGTTTATATTTTGGATTGGAGGGAAAAAACGGTAAGGAAGTTCGACCACGGGGGAGAGTATCTTTTCAGGTTTGGTGATCCTGGACAGGGTCCAGGTGAGTTTTCCTTACCTGAAGAGATCAGGTATCTGCCGAATGGACAACTCATGATTTTTGAGGGAGAAAGTCAGAAATATTCCTGTTTCACCAAGGACGGCCAATTGGCCCGAACCGGCAGGTTTCAAAAGCTTATGTTCTCTCCCTATTTTGGGCTTACGAACGGCCATATCATCGCCACTAATGTGCTGTATGAGTCCGATAAAACAGAGTACACTTTGGGAATATACAACGAGCGGTGCGATCTCGTGAACGTGTTGTATCGGTGGGAGAGAAAAGCTGATCCACCATGGCCAAAGGGCAGAGACCAGAATGCCCGAGCGAGGAGATTAGCAGAAGCCATATCTAGGGTGGCGTTCAGGCCTTCGAATCTGTTGGCCCTCGACAGCAGGGAAGACATCTATTTTGCGTTTACCGCCAAGTATGAGATCAAGATTTTGCAAGCCGATGGTCGACTCAAAAAGATCATCAGGACGGAACTTCCTTGTCTACCAGTCAAGGAGAAAGACCGCCGGGTCTTGTTGGACGCTCGATTGCCTGAGGATATATCAACATGGCACACCATGGATGAGCCCCTTCGGAATAAGATCAAAGAAATGATAAAGTTTCCAGAAAAGATGCCGGCCTTTTTAAGCCTGATCCCGATGGATGACAACTATCTGATGGTGGTTCGCAGTGGGCATTACGGACAGAATGCTTTGATAGATATTTTTGATTCTTCAGGTCGATTTATCATCGAAAAAGAATTGTCCTTTAACATAAATCAGGGGATCTGCAGAGGCCGCAGGCTCTACACGATCCATAAAGATGAAGACGGCAATCGGTATGTTAAATGCTATTTTTATCAACTTATTAGCTGAAGACACAGACGGGGCCTCGGTAGGCTTCCCGCCATCTCGACGGTCGAGAAGATCCCCGGCTCGGGTCGCGAAACGAACAAATCAAGGGCCAACGCCTTGCCAGCGGGGCAAAACTTTGTTTGACCATTTCGTAGCCCCAAATGGGACGCCGGGTCGATGATCCTCGAACTGCAAAAAAACTGACTTATGGCCCTATCCGGTCGAGGCGTCTGGGGGTTCCCCTGGGGATCAACCTTTTCCCAGGAAACATCAAACGGTGTCCTTCCGACTGCGTCTACTGTCATTTCGGATGGACAGTGAAGAAGGCGTTTCGATTGCGCCGGGGGCATGTTCCGCTGCCTTCGCCTTCCGAGGTCGAAGAGGCTGTGAGTCGCGCTCTGGATGGCTTCCCCATGCTCCCCGTATACCTGACGTTTTCGGGAAACCGCGAGCCGATTTCCCTGCTCCGTACCCGAGGCCGTTACTTGAGAGGCTTTTGGCAGACGATTGCTTGATTGCTTTTTCGATCCGCCGCGCTCGCGTCCCGGGCTGTCTGGCTTAAGCTGAATGTAAACGGGCATAGATGACGTCCTATCAATGGAAATATCCATCCTGTTTCTCCTCGAGAGGTGGGCCAATTTAAGATAAATGCACTAGACCAATTGAATTTATTCGCCAAGATATACGAACCATTTCTCATTTGTCCGCGTATATATCATAGACAAAATGAACATATTGCTAATTAATTGAAATTAAGATGGGTCAATGCTCTGAAGGGAAGATGTTCTGAATGGGTATAATAAATACAAAAAAAGGTCTCTTCCGAATCACCGTTGAGGATCAGATGAAAAAAATCAGAATTTTATCTTTTTTTCTTTTTTTGATGGTCCTGTGTTGCTGGCTGCTTTCCAGCGGCCAGGAGACTCTGGCTTATCAAAAAATCTCCGGCAAGGCTATTTTCGACCAGGCCACGTATCTATCCTCAGAGAAGTTCGAGGGTCGAGAGACATTCACCGACGAGGAGTTTGAAGCAGGTTGTTATATTGCCGGGAAATTCAAGGACTATGGACTAAAACCGGTTGACCCCCAGGGTGGCTATTGTCAGGTCATGGAGATGGACTGTGGTGTCGTTGGTCTCAACAACCAACTCAGTATGAACGGCAGAGCTTTTCAGGAAGGAATGGATTTCCGGGCCGCGGCTGTCGGGACGGGAACGGTCGAAAGCCAGGTCGTTTTCGTGGGCTATGGCATAACCACAAAAGGCTACGACAGCTATGCCGGCCTCGACGTCCGCGACAAGATCGTCATGGTGATGGAAGGAAAAGCCAACAAAAGGGGCCCGGAATTCGGGATCGCGCCCTTCCATGATGTGCTTGTCTTCAATGCCATTAACCATGGGGCGGCGGGAATGCTTTTTGTGGAAGGCACGTCTCCCCAAAACCGGAAATTGCCTATTCCCGCAAGGTATGCTGCGGATTCCATGAAACCCGTCCTCGAGAGGGCCCAGGCCTTGAGCTTGATTCGGGCTGACGATGAAGCCAAGCAGGCCTGGCGCAAATTCCCTCTCGTTTACACCACGCAGGAAGTCGCCGATCTTCTTCTGGCGGAAGCTGGCTGGACATCAGCCGGCCTCAAGCAAAAAATCGACGAATCCGGTCAGCCGTTTTCCTTTGCTTTGGGTAATCGAGTCCATGTTCAAACGGACGTGATCCACAGCTCCAAAAAAATCATGAATATCGTCGGGCTGATCGAAGGGGGAGATCCCGCTCTCAAGGAAGAAACTGTCATCATCGGGGCTCACTACGACCACATCGGTCGGCTCAATGCTCGAGAGGTTGAGCAGATCGCTTTTGGCGCCGACGACAACGCGTCAGGGACGGCGGCGCTGATGGAAATAGCCCGGGTGCTGGCCAAGAGCCCGATAAAACCCAAACGATGCATTCTCTTGATCGCCTTCACCGGAGAAGAAAAGGGAGGGTTGGGTTCGCAATTGTATTTGGATCGTCCCCTCAGATCCCTTTCCGGCACGAAAGCGATGCTCAATATGGACATGATCGGCCGAAATGATCCCAAGAAGATCGGGATTTATTCTAGCCGCCCCGACCTCGTGGACCTAAGTCGTGACCTTGGGCGAAGGGTGGAGTTCACCGTCGAGCCGCTGGCGGAAGGCTATGCCGGAAGCTCTGACCATGCCTTCTTCCTGGAGAAGGGTGTTCCGGTGATCTTTTATTATGACGGCGGAGGAGATTTCGCCCACAAAGCCACGGATACCTGGGATCAACTATCGGCGGAAAAAATGGAGGGTGTCGCCCGTCTCTGCTTCCTCACGGCCTGGACGCTCGCCGATCAAGATTGAAATCATCTGGGGCTATCAGCATGACGAGAATTCCCAAGCTTCTTCTTGTGACATTCCTCAATCTGAGCTTTGTCATGGTACTGGCCGTCCTCATCCGCAGAACCCTCGCCCCGTCTCATTTCGCGGCCATCCTGGCCTATGTTCCTCGTCCGCTGTTCCTGGCAATTACGGTGGCACTCTTCTATACCAAGAGCCTGGCCAAGGTCCCCTTGTTTCTTGGCCTTCATAAGAAGGTCTTACGTCCCTGGCTAATCGGAACAATCCTCACCATTCCAAACGGCATTCTGCTTCTCGTTATGCTGTCCTGGAAAAAAATACCGTTGGCCTTCGATCCCGCTGAAGCGGCGTGGCATCTCGGCTTCATCTTCATCGGGGTGGCTCTGTTCGAAGAGGCTTTATTTCGTGGCCTCGTCTTTCGTCAGCTTTTGATAACGGAGCCGTGGTGGAGGGCCGGGCTTTACACCGGCGGCCTTTTTGCCCTCACCCACGTCGGGAATCTTATGATTGGATACCCCTTATCCCAAGTTTTATATCAACTTGCCGCTACTATCGCCGCGTCTCTCCTCTGGGGCTATTTGACTTGGAAGCTCAACGGCAATATCTGGGCTTGCGTGGCTTATCATACCGCAAGCAATTTCTATGCGGCAGCTTTCATTGCCGACGAACACATAACCCAACATATCGTCTCGTTCGCACTGCTGGGTTGCCTGGGACTCGGCATCTCGTTCGCGGCCGCGTGGATTCTGTTTCGAAGAAATCGGGAACCGGAACTTATAGGCTTCGATAATGCCCTCTGATGGAAAAAGCCCAGCTCCCGACGATCATGCAGATCTATGACTTTTTAGAGATCTCGCGTGCGACATACTATTGCCAGATGAAAAAGACCGAGCGCTCATGATACCAGCCACGGTGGCCGAAGAACGTTCAAAATTCACACTTGAGGGAAACGTGATTCCTGATACAGCATTTATCTCCAGCATATCTTTCATAGACTTCGATACCAACGACGTGCCTCGGCATTGGCTGGACTGGTCCAGGCGTGCCTTTTAGGGAGGTCAACCATGAAGAAATTGATTTGGCTGTGGGCGGTGACGATCGGAATCCTAACCCCCTGGATTTCCGGCCAGGAACAAAACAAACCCGGTCTCTGCCTCAAGGAAACATTCGCGATCTATGTCCGTTCGATCCAGAACTCCGACCTGGAAAGTCTCTTCACTACCGTTACGAAAAACGAGAAGTTCTTCTTCCTCACGAGCGCCGGCAGGCTGATCGATACCCGCACGGACTATTATAAATTCCATGAGGACTGGTTCGAGGAAAAGGACTGGGAAATGCCCGTGGACAATATCGAAGTCCATGAAGGAAACGACACTGGGTACACGACGGCCGTCTTCCATTACCGGAGCAAAATGCCCGACGGAGGGCTCTATGTCCTCGACTCCTGGTTCACCCTTATCTTCCGAAAAGAGGAGGGCATGTGGAAAGTCGTAGCGGATATCTGCACTCCGATCAGCCGTTTTTATACCCCCGCCAACTCCGCAGTGAAGTATACAGCCGAGCAGCAATTCCTTTTTGAGACGATCCAGAACCGGCGCACGGTCCGCAAGTTCAAGTCCCAGCCGGTGCCGAAGGAACACCTCCTCAAAATTCTGGATGCCGCCCGCTTCGCCGCCACCGCCGGCAACCAGCAGCCCTGGAAATTTCTGGTCATCCAGGACCGCCGGAAGCTCGATGCGCTCGAAGAGGCGGCCCTTTCATGGGCTCTGGAAGAGGGGCTGAAAGAGAAGGAACTAACGGAAAATGAGAAAGGCGAGATCCGCCGGAAGCTTCGGGCGACGCTCGAAAACGTCCTGAGCGCGCCCGTTTATGTCGCCGTTCTCGTGGATTCCCAGTCCAAATATCCGGACTACAATATCTACGATGGAACTTTGGCCATGGGAAACCTGATGATCGCCGCCCGGGCCCTCGGCTACGGGACCGGATTTTTTACGACTTTCTTTCCCGAGGCCAGGATGAAGGAGTTCTTTCATATCCCCGAACGTTACGGCCTCATCTGTTTCACGCCCATTGGCGTACCCGTGGAATGGCCTCCCGTCCCCGCCAAAAAAAGCCTGGACGATCTGGTGATATTCGATTCCTTTGGACCAGAAGAAAAATGATGAAGGGGGACGCTTTTTTGGCTAAACGTCAGAACGAGACGGTTCCGTTGGCCAAAAAGGAACAAACGAAGTGATCAGAAAGGCGATCAGGCTTGTCCTGAAAGTTACTGGTTTCTTCGTTATTGCAGCGGCGCTCCTTACCGTCGCCTATGTCCTTTTCAACACCCATTGGGGAAAGAAATATCGGCGGGTGAAGGAGGCTGAGCTCAGGAGATACGAAGATTATCTCGACGATCATATTTCAGAACCCCTGCCGTTTGTCAGCCAGCAATTTAGGACTCACGACATTGTCCTTATTGGAGAGATTCACCGTAGAAAACAAGACGTGGAATTCATCAGGGCGCTCATACCCTATCTCTATGAACATAACGGCATCACCTACTTCGCCTGGCAGTTCGGCGCCTCTGATTTTCAGAGCGAGGTCGACGCCTTGGTTAATGCCCCGGAATTCGACGAGCGGAAAGCCATCCGGCTCATGCGCAGATGGACATATTTCTGGAACTATCAGGAATATCTCGACATCTATCGCGTCATCTGGAGAATAAACGACGAAATCCCTCCGGGGCGAGAAAAGATTCGATTCTTGCAGCTCGGCTCAGATTACATCGAGCGCAAGTATGGCTCTCCCGACAGATCCGTAAGAAAAAGAGAGAGAAACCGGTTCGCCTACAATAAGAAAATGGCCGAAATTATGGAGCGCGAGGTATTGTCCAAGGGGAAAAAAGCGCTGTGGTATTCCGGCATTCATCATGCGTTCACCATGTATCGCCAGCCCCGCTTTTTCTTTCGACAGTTTCAACGGGGAGGAAACGTTATTTATGACCGACATCCCGGCCGGGTCTACTCAATTTCCCTGCATCTGCCGGTCCCCAGCCGAGTAAGCCAATTCAAGGAAGAAGTCATCCGCTTGCCTTTTGCCACAAAGTATTTTTATCCATTTGGCGGGGTGATCGACAAGGTATATTCTCAGAGGAAGAAATCCTTCGCTTTTGATGCGCACAGTTCTCCCTTCGGAAAACTCGAGGATGATTATAGCTACTACTCCGTTGATCGATGGAGAGGTCTCCAACTCAAGGATTTCTGCGATGGTTACATCGTGCTGTGCTCTTTTGAAGAGGCTGAACCGGTGACGCAAATAAAAAACTGGATCCCTTCCCAGGTCGAATTCGAGGAGATGAAAAAGACGCTGCTGCCCGTACATGCATCCTTGACAAAAAGCATTCCGGACTTCCTCGAATCTTTAAATAAAAGTACGCAGAGGATATTCAGATCGGCACACGATGTCGATCGAAAGGGATTCTAAATTTAACCAGGGTAATCGAGAAGATGCAAGTATCAATTTAGCTCAAGAGCCGCTCAGGGAAAGGAGATAACTGATGTCATCCACACGCGCGCGACTGACATGCTTCGTCCTCGTGTCGCTTCTCATCCTGTTCCTTCCGGCACCGGGATCAGCCAAGGACAACAGCGATAGTCTAACGAAATATACAGTCACCGCGGAGGTATCACCCGAAATAGCGATGGCTTTCGGAGAAGCCGCTATTCGATGGCGCAACGACTCGTCGCTTCCGATTGGAACGATTCATCTCTCGTTCTGCAATTCCGCCGAAGTGGACAAGGGCAAGCTCAGCGACATGATCGTCGACCCTGTTGTCAACGGTAATCCAGCGGAATTGCGATGGAAGCAAAAGGAGGGAGAGGACGATTATTTTGGGTTCGATCTTCTCCTCCAAGACGAGATCAAACCGAACGCTGTAGCCGATATCCGGATGAAGTTCAGGAGCCGTGAATACTCTTATAAATATGGGTACTATCGCTATCTTGATGACTGGTTCCCGATGGTTGTTCAAACGGTGGAAGGCAGGCCCAATCCCAAATGGCCCGTCCTGTCGGCATTCGATGTGACGTTGACATATCCCTCGGATTATAAAGTCGCTTTGTCAGGCTCAATCACATCGCGGAGCGAAAACGACGGCCGGATGACAATCCGGTCAACGGCCCAGGATATTCCGGGTTTTGGAGTGCTGATTTCGAAGGACTTCCTCGTCGCGGAAGGCGAAGCCGGAGGAGTAAAGATCATATCCTATTTCCTCAAAGGCGACGAGAAATGGGGACAGAGGCTCCTGGAATACAGCCAGGATATCATTCCTTTTTACCAACGAGAGATGGGCTTCTACCCCCAGCCGGTGCTTTATATCCTGCCCGGTTATCCCGACAGGCCCGCCGGCGGCTATCCGGTTTGCCCGAATTGCATCGTCATCCATCGCAACCTGGACGTTCTGAAGGAGAGAGCCCCCGAGTTTGCCCGCTGGATTACAGCCCATGAGATTGGCCACCAGTATTGGGGGTACGGCTATGTCCTAGAAGACCCCGATTTTCCGCGCTGGTTCGGCCTTTCCATGGGAATCTATACCGACCGTCTATACGCCGAAGCGCGAGGGTTGTTCGATGAACCGTACAGGAATTTCACAATCCGTTATTCAGGCGGAGTCCTGGCCGGAGTCGACACGACGATCCTGCAGAAGCAAGCTGAACTCGACAGGCTCGGTTTCGACTGGAACAACGTGATCGCCCACGGCAAATCTTACATCGTCCTCGCCATGCTAGAAGATTATCTGGGTGCCGATACGTTTAAGAAAATATTTCGGGAGAGCTTGCGAAGGTACAAAGGAAAAATCGTGACCCTTGAGACTTTTCAATCCCTGTGCGAGGAAATGTCAAACAGGGATCTCGCATGGTTTTTCCACCAGTGGTACCGGACCAACGCATATCTCGATTACCGAATCGCAGCCTTCAGGACAAAAAAAGAGGACCGGACATTCATCACCGAAACCGTGATCCTCCGAAAGGGAGCGGCCGTCATGCCACTGGAAGTGGAGCTCGAATGCGGCGACGGGCGGGCGCAGGTGAAGACAATCGACGGCTGGAGCATCTCGACGACCGTCCGGTTTGAAACCGACGCTCACCCTGTCAGAGTCGTTTTAGACCCCGAGGACAAATTGCCTTTATTATCAAAGGCGGAAGCGTCTTCAAAGGCTATCACGGCTGCACTCGATGAACTCCGTTACATGAACGCACTCGCCGAAGGGACGCATCTTCTTCGCCTACTCCATTGTGCCCGCCCTGAAACGGTCCTTTTTTACGGCTGGGCTGGCCTTGTCTCAAGATCCCAGGGCGCTTTGAAAACATCCGTCGAGCATTTCCAGAAAGCTTCAGAGCTCAAGCATGATCCCGATTTTGAGAACTCCATAGACATGATTATCTTGCAGCTGGGCATGAGCTACGACTTGATGGGACTTCGCGGGGCGGCGCTGAAGTGCTACTCGCGGATCCCGGCCGATTCGAGGTATCAATCCCTTGCTAAAACCTATATCGCGACGCCTTATGACAACTTTAAAGATTCATAGGAGGAGTCAAGCAGTTCCGTGAAAATCGGATCCACATCCGATATCAACGACGCTCGGTCAGTTCAACAAAAGAAAAAAAGAATGACAGAAAAAAGGGAGAGTGCATAATGAACATGCATAAACTAACTGCAGTCGCCGGAGGGCTTTCAGCTCTTCTCCTGGCTGCCGGTCCTTTGACCGCAGGCGCCGACATCCTGGAAAAGCAGATCGGTCCCAAGGTCTGGATTCGTTTTTCCAAGAATCTCTCCGTATTGCATGTTCTCGTTCTCCTTACCCCGTCCCGTTTCGAGCGGGAAGATCTGTTCCCGCATTCTCTGGCAAAGGCCGCCCGCGATTATTTCCAAGATTTCCGGGCACATCCGGCCGTGGAGATGACGGACCGAATCTTCAAGCCCATGTGGTACTTCCCCTTCAATTATCTGGCCTTTATCCTGATGGAGTTCCCCGAGCCCGCCAGGCTGCGCGGGATCGAGCTTCCATCGGAGTTCGAGCAGGTCGCGAGCCTGAAGGCCATGGCACAAGACTACGTGGAGTTGGCCGCCCGGTTTTACCGGGAAACGAACTTCCAGGGATTCTGGGATTCCCACAGGGAAGAGCTGACCGCCCTAGTGAATAAGGCCGCCGGCCTGTTTCGAACAGAAGCCCCGGCATCCCCCGGCGAGGACGGCGGCCCGAAGGCTGGCGATATTTCCAGGCTCCTAGAGAATTTCTACGGAGGCGATGCGGACCGCTACGACTTGGTCCCCTGCCCGTTCATGCAGAGCTCCGCCACCCACACAGAGGTGCGGTGGGCCGACGGGCGGACAAATTACCTTTATTTACAAGGCGGGGAATTCGACCCGGACGTCCGCATCAATTTCAATCGCGCCTTCCACGAGTTCGGTCATTGTTTCGTCGAGCCCGTGACACAGAAGTACGCCGCGGATATTCAGAAGCTCGACCATCTCTATGTTCCCCTGAAGCCCGTTTTTGAGCAGCTCGGCTATAGGGATTGGAACCGGGCGTTCAACGAGCATCTGATCACGGCGGGACAACTTCACCTGATGAGAAAAGCCTTCGGGGAGGCGGTGATGGCGGACTTCAAAGAAAAAGAGATCCGCTCCGGTTTTAAGCTGCTCGACCGCTTCTACGGCTATCTCGAAGACTACGACCGGAACCGGCAAACCTTTCCTAATCTCGAAAGCTTCTTGCCGCGGATCTTGGATGAACTTTCCCGGCTTGCCTGCGAACCCTATCAGAAACCAGGAGGGCTCGGCGTCGCCCTAGCCTTCCGTAGCGGTCGGCTCACTGTCACTAAAGTGATGCCTGGCGGAGCCTTCAAGGCGGCGGGCGTTCGTGAGGGAGATATCCTGGCCGCCTTGGCCGGCGTCGAAATCGGCTCCCTGCAGGACTGGGATACAGCGCTCGAGCAGATGAATCGTTTGAAGGAAAAAGACATTCTCGAGATCGTATTCGTCAGGTCTGGAGAGCGCATCTCTCGGACCGTCGCCGTGCCGTTTGTCACCGATTGCCGTTATGTCGAGGTGAAGAGATGAATGGCGGGCGGCGCCGCGTTTTGACCATCCTGGTCGGGGAAAACGGCATGGTTCTCAGCGTCTCCAAAGAGGACAACCAGGTTTCCTCGGAGGTCCCGAATATGGGCAAGGTGGCGCTCACGCCTGAATCGGAAGCCGCCTTTGCCGTCCATGGTTTTGATACGACGTCCATGTTCGTCAGGGACGCAACAGCCCAGGTCGAGCACCTGATTTTCCGCACTCCGGCGGGTGATCCGCCGGCGAAGAAAATCGGGGAGCGGAGGAGAAGATGAGACAAATAAAAAGACGATTTTTATTATGTCTATTTATCAGTATCTCAAATATTTTGGCGTTGGGTGTTGCTTTAAGCGTAGAAAATGAAGAAAGGCCGGACCCTCATACTTCGATTACTATCCCAGAACTCAAAGACCACATGTTCTTTCTCGCCTCGGATGAACTCAAAGGGCGTTTGACAGCAAGCCGGGAATACCGGATAGCGGCCAATTACTGCGTTTCTCAACTCCGAGCAGCAGGCTTGAAACCGCTGGTTCCTGATGAAAAAGGGAACCTCTCCTTTCTGCAGAGAGTTCCACTCATCCATAAGGTTCTTCGCAGTCAGGACGTGTTATGCTTGAAGAATCCTGAAGGTGAAACCTGCTTTTCTCATGGAGATCAATGTCTGGTTGCGATGGTCCAGTATCCAGAGGATACCAAAGTCCCTGTAACTTCACCTGTTTTTGTGGGATATGGAATCTGCGCTCTTGAAGCGGGATGGGATGATTACCAGGACCTGAATGTCGAGGGAAAAATCGTTGTCTGCCTTCACGGGGCTCCTCGGGTGCGAGGAAATCCCGTGTTGCCAGCCCATGATGACGAACGATATTCAGACTTAGAAAAAGGCGCTGCGTTGAAATTGCAGACCGCCGAAAAACACCGAGCCGCCGGACTTGTTTACATTCTGGATCCTCAAACCTCGCGGGCCTGGGAAATGATAAAACAGATGAAGGTCTTCACTCATGATGTCCTTCACTATCCGGGCCGTGAGCCACACCCGCCCAGGAAAATGGTCCCCGTGGTTTTGCTCCATCCTTCTGCAGCCCGGAAAATGTTTGAAATATACAATTATGATCCTTTCGTGCATCAGAACACTGAAGATGAAAATGTGATCAAGTGCTTCTTGATGGACAAAACAATCATGAAGATGCAGTTGGAATACATACGTGAGAACGTTGAATGCCAAAACGTGGTGGCCATCGCTCCAGGAACTGACGAAGCCGTGGGAAATCAGTGGATCATCGTTGGCGCTCACCTGGATCACATCGGTGTTCGGAACGGCGTTGTTTATAACGGCGCTGATGACAATGCCAGCGGATGCACGGCCGTTCTGGAGGTGGCGGAAGCCATAGCCATGGAACCGACACGGCGTCCCGTTATTTTTATCCTGTACACGGGAGAAGAATTCGGTCTTTACGGTTCCACCTATTTCACCGAGCACTGCCCGGTTCCATTGAACCAGGTGGCGGTGAATATCAACATGGACATGGTCGGCCGCGAAGGCCTCGAGATCAATGTCAAAGGTGGAATCAAGGCATTCGGTCCCGCCCAGAAATATCTCTGGCTGAAAAAAGTGCTTGAGAAGGCAAACGAGAGTTCAAGTAACATTCCAATTGACTTCACCTATCCCGAAGAAGACACAGAGAGATTCTTTAGGATCGGTGACCACTTCAGCTTTTATAAGGATGGAATACCGGTTATTTTTTTTGAGGACGGGGGCACCGAAGATCTGCACAAGCCAACCGACGATCCGGAGAAAATCGACTTCACTAAACTGCAAAATATTTCTCAACTGGTCTATGCACTGGTCATGGAGCTGGGAAATACAGATGAGAACCTGCAGATGCGGTCCCAGCAAAGACAGTAATCAAGGGATTTCGAATGAAAAGTCGACCCTACGCAAACCATCCTGTGATACGACTCTTTTTCATCGCGGTGTTTTCTTGGGCCTTTTCAAACAGGACCCATCCTCTAAGAACCGAAGAGGCCGGATCTTATCTCATCATAACGGCCGCGAGTCTCACCGCAAATTCTAACGTATCGCCCCGCTCGCTTTTCTTATCGCCTCCAAACATGAGAGAGATATAAATTGGCAAGCTTTTTGCCTAATAGCTGGAATAAAGGAGATCTTCGAATGTGTAAACCCCGCATAATCCTCGGTGCACTCTTTTTGTTTCTTGTTTTGAGCGCTTTCGTTTTCTCCCAAAAAGAATATGACATTGATCTTTGCATCACGCATTACAGCATCGAATTGAAACCAGATTTTCAGACAAACAGCATTGACCTTATCGTCGCGATGCGTATCCAGAATTTCTCGGACAAAAGTTATAACAAGGCGCAGATGCTTTGCGGCAGATCCGGCAACCATGACGACTGGGATGTCGAAGTCCAGGAAGTCTGGCATGTCGAGAAAGCACAAAGACAACCGGCTGCCTTGGCCGTCAAGGCCATCAAGGATCCATTCGAAGGAAAGGAGGAATGGCCGCTCTATGAGATCCCATTCCTCCGCCCTCTCCGCCCCAACAATGAAGCCTCTCTGGAATTTCATTATCGGATCAAGGGCAAAAAGCCTGATGATGGCTTTCCTCTGCATAGAGGCCGTACGACGGAGCTTTATCTCATATCAGATTTTTCTTGGCTTCCGACCATTTATGTGGTGTCTAAACCCGGTCAGTTTCCCAATATCTACCGACCTGCCTGGGAGATGAAGATGGAATATCCCACCGGGTTCGTCGGGGTGGCGGACGGGAGGCGGATCTTTCAGGAAGAGAAGAACGGGATCATTATGGAAAATTGGCGATCCTTGAGCCGGAACTTCCCTCAGCTTTTCATCGGTCTCTATGAGATCTGGACAGAGAAAGCCGGTGACTTCTCGCTTGTCATCTACTACCCTCGCGAAACGTCTGTCTCCGAGGCTATGAGAACAGCCCTCGGTCAAGGAGCCCGCACATTCGGTTTCTTCTCCGAGCTCTACGGTGAGCTGGAGTCCCGGACTTTCAGCGTCATCTTCAGCGCCACAGAATGGGGAGGCCATGGCCTGACCCTCGCAACCGTCCTGTCGTGTCGCTACCTCGATATCCCCAGCCCGGCCTTGATCCTAGATACGCTTTTTCATGAGATGGCCCACAGTTGGTGGGGCTTGTCTATTTCATCTTACGGAGAGGGCAGCAAATTCTTGCGCGAGGCTCTCGCCCAGTTCTCTTCGTTCTGGGCCCTCAGAAACCTTAAAGGAAGCCGCTACTTGGATAGTCTCATTAAGCATCAGAAGATGAATTGCTTCAACTACTATCTGGCTCAGGAAGGCATCGATAAGCAGCTTCCGCTGATTGAACAGGAGGGATTCGATTGGCAGCAGATCATTGCCGCCAACTACCGGAAAGGTCCGCTCATCCTCAACCAGATCCGTCTGGGACTGGGAGACAAGCTCTTCTTCAAAGCCCTGGGTACATTCGCCAGACGATTTAAGGGGAAAACGGCCGATATCCATGATTTCATCAGAGTCTTCAACGAGACATCGGACCGGGACCTGACTCCGTTGTTCAAGGATCTCTGCTGGGGCACCGGGTATGCCAGCTACAAGGTGGTCAAGTTCTGCTCGATCGCCGTAAAAGGGAAATTTGAAACTCGAGTGAACATCCGAAACGACGGCGAAATCGGTGTTTCCTGCCCGCTTCTCTTAAAGACAAAGTCAGGAGATAGGCGCGAGATCATTAAAGTCCCCGGAAAGAGCGAACAGGAATTTGTCTATTCGACATCCGCCGAGGTCATGGAGGCAATCATCGACCCCGAGCAGACGGCTTTCCAATATCATCCAGGAGAAAAATATCGAGTCTTCCTCAACATGGACGAAGTCTATTTCAATGACCGCGTAGGAGAGAATTGGTTTGTTTTTAATGTCTCCTATGCCCAGTATATCGCCGGTCAATACAAAAAAGCCGCGGCCACGATTTCGCGCCAAATCCAACTGACGATGGACAAATGGAAAGCAAAAAGCGGAAAGGAGCTTCTGAAGACGCTCCAGGCTGTTAGCAAGAAGGCGGGATACCCGCTGTCCCCTCTCTATGCCGCTTATATTTTTATGCGGGGCAAGTATTATTTCGCTCTCGGCGACGAACAACAAGCTGAAGATGACATCAAAGCCGCCTTGCCTATCATGGCCGAGTACCTTTGCGATAGCTCTTCGGCTTCAAGCCATGCCTACACGGCGACCGGCATCCTTCCTCTGACACACACGGCCAAAGACATGGAATCTCTGATTCAGCGATTGACCGGACGGCCGGTCGGGCTCAATGAAGACCTGAGCCAGGACGAGCTGAAACAAAAAGTCCACGAATGGCAAACCTGGTGGGAAAGCGAAGGCCAATATCAAGGACTGAACGGGGAGGACTTGCGCCAAAAAAAGAGTTAAAGATCCTTTTAAGATTTTCTTGTTGAATGTCGTCACTTTTGAGCTTAAAAAGGAGAGATGAATGAATAAGAGAAAAAAAGCAACGTTCCTCTTGGTCGTCCCCGTCCTTTTCTTCGTCTTGGCCTTTTGCCTGCAGGCCGAGGAACAAGACAGCATGTGGATAACCCTCATCACTCAGGTATATTCTGTGACGCCAAAAGAAGACACACCGGAGCTCAATTTTCTGGCCTATATTCCGATCATCACGGAAGACAGCATTCCCGTCTGTATCAGGTTATCAAATGAGGGAAAATACAATTCCCAGGTCATCGGCTTTACATTTAAAACCATCAGGGGAGACGGGAATCTCATCCGCATAACCTTGAAGGGCCTCAAGAAAAACATCAAGTACTATCTCGCTTTTGAGACCTACACCTTGAAAAAAGTCGACTTTTGCGAGGATTTGCCGCGATTTGTTTCCCTTTCCTCTTATTCAAGTCTAGGCAACGAACTCAGAGAATACACCCAGCCTTCCCTAACCGTCCAATCCTCGGCTGCGCCGATCCGGGCTAAAGCCTTTGAAATCTTTTATGGGACCTGGACGGGCAATGTCAGGGAAGCTTTGGAAAAAATCGTCCGCTTCACGGCGGAAAAAATCGAATTCAAGGCACCCGGAGATCAGACGGCGCTGGCT
>Ga0307380_10001383_pt1 | contig 35660 bp, 29 predicted proteins | sample UN3MG_FD_202239 | JGI IMG/M metagenome (GOLD analysis project Ga0307380, IMG submission 202239) | Soil microbial communities from Risofladan, Vaasa, Finland - UN-3 | ecosystem: Environmental > Terrestrial > Soil > Coastal area > Acid sulfate soil | place: Finland: Risofladan, Vaasa | collected...
CACCTCGAGTTGGATGGGATCAGCGCCACCATCCGCGAGCTGCCCGCCCATGCCGGCACGCTCGGCACCGAGGCCGGCGACGGCGTCATCCGCGCGCCGCTTACGGGCAAGGTGCTGCGCGCGCCGCACAAGGCCGGCGACCGCGTTGTGGCGGGCGATGTGCTCTTCATCGTCGAGGCAATGAAGATGGAGCACGAAATCCGCGCGCCCCAGGACGGCGTCATCGCCGAATGCCTGATAGCAGAGGGCGAACAGGTCCCGATCGACCAGGTGATGATGCGGCTCGAAGCAAGCGAGTAAGCGGCGGGCGCACACGCCACTTTGTTCCAAAATTGTCCCTCCAAATTCTCCGGCGTCGTTTGGTCGCGCCACAATTCTGTTGCATTGCAGCATTAAACTTCTATCTCTCGGATGCGGTGCTGCGGGCGTGTGTTTTGCGCTGCAGCAATCGCGCCGCGTGCGCAAATGACGCCAACTCGGACAACCACCGTCCCATCAAGGAGAGATCAGGAGATGTCAGACTTCGCGAGCCCGTCGGCCATCAAGGCCGGAGTGGATGCCATCGAACAGGAATATGAGCATTTCGTTGCGATCACGCGCGAGCGGCTGGAGACCGTCTATCCGGCGGCGGCGACCGGCCTCGATCAGGTCGCCAGCTTGCGCAAGCGCACCATCGACAGCGTGCTGAACGCGGGCAGGACCGCCTCGCATGGCTGGGAGGATTTCGGCGCCAAGCTTGCGGCCAACCAGCAAGCCGTGATGGACGGGTTCCTCGCCATGACGCAGAGCTGGCTGGGCGGCGGCGCGTCCGAGGCGGTGGAGGAAGAGCTGGCGGCGATGCGCGGGCGCATGGCAAGCGAGCTGGAGGCCATGACCCAATCCGCTGCGACCATGCAGCGGCAGCAGGCCGACGCGCTCAAATCCGCGAGCGACGGTATTGCCGCCGAGCTCGCCGCGGCGAAGAGCGCGCATGACAGTGTCGCCGCGGAGGCGACTGCGGCCAAGGCCGAGGCTGCCAACGCGAAGGCTGATGCAGCTGCGGCGGCCGCGGCGGTGACCGCGCTGGGCCAAACGATCGAAGCGACGACGGAGGCGAAGATCGCGGCGCTGCGCGGCGCGCTCGACGCCGAAATCGCACGGTTGGTCGAAAGCCGTGTCGAGGCGGCGCGGGCGGAGATCGAGCGCGAGACCGACCAGGACGTCGACGCGAAACTGGCCACGCTTAAGATGGGCGTTGACGAGAAGCTGACGGCGTTGGCCGAAGCGCTTGCCGCCGATGTCGCCGGCATGCGGTCGCAGATTGCGTCCCTCGCCAAGGAGAAATCCGCAAAGCCCGCAAAGTCGGCCGCCGCCAAGCGCAAACCGGCCAAGACCACGCGCAAGGCCGGTGCTTAGAGCCTCTACAACTCCTCCTCCCCCCGCAGGGGGGAGGTTGGGTGGGGGGCTGCCGCCGTCAGGTGGCGCATAATCCCCTGGGTGGCCGCCTCGGGCACCCCTGAAGGGATGCCAACGTTGGCCGGTCCCCCCTCCCTTACCCTCCCCCCTGCGGGGGGAGGGTATAATTTCATGGCCGCGTGAAATCGGACCGCCGCCGCCACCCGTCCCCGAAGGGCTCGCGCATGGCCGCCGCTTGCGGCACACTTGCCGCCATGAGCAACCAGGCCCCCATGAGCGAGAAGATCGTCCGCATCGGCTGCGCCTCGGGCTTCTGGGGCGACAGCGCCGTGGCCGCCCCGCAGCTCGTGCGCGGGGCGGAGATCGACTATCTGATCTTCGACTATCTGGCCGAGGTGACGATGTCGATCCTGGCGCGCGCCCGCGCCCAGGACCCGAGCGCCGGCTATGCGACCGACTTCGTCACCGTGGCGATGAAGTCTGTGATCCACGATCTGGCCGCAAAGAACATCCGCGTTGTCTCGAACGCCGGCGGCATGAACCCACGCGCTTGCGCGGCGGCGGTCGAGGCGTTGGCGGCAGACGCTGGGGTGGCGCTCAAGGTCGCTGCGGTGGAGGGCGACGATCTGCTCGACCGGATCGAGGCGCTCAAGGCGGCGGGCGTGGCCGAGATGTTTTCCGGCGCGGCCTTCCCCGGCGGCGTGATGAGCATCAATGCTTATCTTGGCGCCTTCCCGATTGCGGCTGCCTTGGCCGATGGCGCCGACATAGTGATCACCGGCCGCGCGGTCGACAGCGCCATGGCGCTCGGCCCGCTGATCCATGAATTCGGCTGGGGGCCGGACGACCTCGATGCGCTGGCGCAAGGCAGCCTTGCCGGGCACATCCTGGAATGCGGCGCCCAGGCGACCGGCGGGCTTCACACCGATTGGGAGGAGGTGCCCGACTGGCCGGGCATCGGCTATCCGATCGCCGAATGCGAGGCGGGCGGCGCCTTCACCGTCACCAAGCCCGCGGGCACCGGCGGGCTGGTCGCACCCCAGATCGTCGCCGAGCAGATGCTCTACGAGGTCGGCGATCCGGCGCATTACATCCTGCCCGATGTGGTCTGCGACTTCACCGGCGTGGCGATGGCGCAAGCGGGCGACCAGCGGGTGCGCGTCAGCGGCGCCAAGGGCCACGCCGCGACCGGCAGCTACAAGGTTTCCGCGACCCATCTCGACGGCTACCGCGCCACCGGCATGCTGACCATCATCGGCCGCGACGCGGCGCGCAAGGCCGAGCGTACGGCGGAGGCCGTGCTGGCCCGCAGCCGCGCGATCTTCCGCCACATGAATCTCGGCGATTTCAGCGACATGCACACCGAAATCCTTGGCGCCGAATCCGCTTACGGGCCACACGCGCGGCCCGGCGCGCGGGCGACGCGCGAAGCCGTCATGCGGCTCACCGTGGCGCATCCCGAGCGCAAGGCGCTGGAGATCTTCGCCGGGGAGATCGCGCCTGCGGGCACCTCGTGGTCGCCCGGCTCGACCGGCTTTTCCGGCCGGCCGCGCGTCCAGCCGAAAGTTCGGCTGTTTTCCTTTTTGATCCCGAAAGCCGAGGTTGGCGTGCGAATCACCGCGGCGGGGCAGTCGCGCGACGTCGCGCTGGAAACCGGCGCCGATGGCACCCCCGGCGAGGCGCCGGTCCGCATGTATGGCGACGATTTGCCGGCAGTGCCGGCCGGCGCGCGCGCCGAGGTTCCGCTGTTCGCGCTTGCCTGGGGCCGGTCGGGCGACAAGGGGGATGCGGCCAATATCGGCATCATCGCGCGCGATCGCGCCTTCGTGCCGCTGATCCGCGACGAGGTCACGGCGGCGCGCGTGAAGGACTATCTCGCCTATATGGTCGACGGAACGGTCGAGCGTTTCGACGTGCCCGGGATCGACGGCTTTAATTTCCTGCTGAGCCAGGCGCTCGGCGGCGGCGGCATGGCGAGCCTGCGCAACGATCCGCTCGCCAAGGGGCTGGCGCAAATCCTGCTCGACCTGCCGGTGAGCGTTCCGACCGAGTGGATCGAGGCCTACGGTCTCTCCGCGGCGTAGAGGAGCAAACGCGATGCTAGGTCTGATGCAGCACCACCCGCTTCTGGTCGGCAGCGTGATCGATTACGCCGCGCGGACTTTCGGCGAGGTCGAGGTGGTCTCGCGCTCGATCGAGGGGCCGATCACGCGCAGCACCTACGCCGACATCGCCTTGCGCACCCGCAAGCTGGCGCAGGCGTTGATCCGCCTCGGCATCAAGCCCGGCGACCGGGTCGGCGGCGCCTCGTGGAACCACGACCGCTACCTTGAGGCCTTCTACGGTGTCTCGGGGATGGGCGCGGTGCTGCACACGACCAACCCACGGCTCTTCCCCGAGCAGATGGCCTACACGATCAGCCATGCCGGCGACCGGGCGATGCTGGTCGATCTCGACTGCCTGAAGGCGATGGAGGCCATCGCGGGCGAGCTCAGCCAAGTCGAGGCGTTCATCGTGCTGACCGACGCCGCGAACATGCCGGATACGCGCCTGCCCAACGCGCTGGCCTACGAAGACTTGCTGGCAGGCGAGGACGGCGACTACGACTGGCCCGACCTCGACGAGCAGAGCGCGAGCGCGATTTGCTACACCTCGGGGACGACGGGCGATCCCAAGGGCGTCGTCTACAGCCACCGCTCGACCATCCTGCACGCGATGGCGAATGCCGCCCCCAATGCCGGGAACTACAGCTATCGCGACACGATCATGCCGGTCGTGGCGCTGTTTCACGGCAATGGCTGGGGCATGCCCTTCGTGGCGCCGATGACCGGCGCCAAGCTGGTGCTGCCCGGCCGGGTGATGGAGATGCCGGCGCTGCGCGAATTGATCCTGGATGAGGGCGTTACGATCGCGCTTGGCGTGCCGACGATCTGGCTGTCGATGCTCGAGTATTTGAAAACCGCCGGCGGTGGGCTCGGCGCACTGAAGCGCATCGTCACCGGCGGCTCGGCGCCGCCGGCAGCGATGATCGAGGCGCTGGAACGCGATCATGGGATCGAGACCGTGCATGCCTGGGGCATGACCGAGACCCAGGCGGCGAGCACATTTGCCATGCCAGTGGACGCGCCACCATCCGACGAGACCATGGCCGCACGGCTCACCCAGGGCCGACCGCTCTTCGGCCACACGATCCGCATCACCGACGAGGCGGGCGCTGAATTGCCGCGCGACGCCGCCGCGGTGGGCGAGCTCAAGGTGCGCGGCCACTGGGTCGCCAGCGCCTATTACCGGCGCGACGATGCGCCCGCGCTCGACGTCGACGGCTGGCTGATTACCGGCGATGTGGCGACGATCAGCGGGCGCGACGAGCTGCGGCTGACCGACCGGGCCAAGGACGTCATCAAATCGGGCGGCGAGTGGATCAGCTCGATCGATCTCGAAAACGCTGCCGTCGGCCATCCGGCGATCGCCGAGGCCGCAGTGATCGGCATCCCGCATCCAAAATGGCAGGAGCGCCCGGCGCTCATTGTCGTGCGGGCCGAAGGCGGGCAGATCGAGGGCGCGGCGCTGATCGACTGGCTCGCCGACCATGTCGCCAAATGGTGGCTGCCCGACGAGGTCATGTTCGTCGACGAGATCCCGCATACCCGCACCGGCAAGATCGACAAGGTCCGCCTGCGCCAGCACTACGCCGAAGCGAAGGACGCCGCTGCGCAGTAGCCGGCTACTTCGTCGCCAGCGGCATCAGCGAGCGCTGATAGGCGACGAGGGCGCCGAGATCGGCCCGCCGCCTGGCTCTGCGCATTTCGGGAATTATTCGGCGGGCTGGATGCCTGCGCCCGACCCTCTTGCTCGCGCTTCGGGCGCGTTGCGCAGCTGGCTCAGCAGCGTGCGTAGACGGTCGCCGCGGCTGCGCGCGTAGGGGGCGAGCAGGCAGAAGACCACGGGCGTGATGAAGAGCGTTGCCAGGATGGAGATGCCGAGCCCGCCGAAGACGACCCAGCCGATGGCGTTCCGCGCTTCGGCGCCCGCGCCGGTGCTCAAAACCAGCGGCACCGCGGCCAGGGTCGTCGACAGCATGGTCATGACCACCGGGCGCAGGCGTACCAGCGCGGCCTCGCGCGCGGCCTCCTGGACCGATCGACCTTGTTCGCGAAGCTGGTTGGCGAATTCGACGATCAGGATGCCATTCTTGGCCATGAGGCCCACCAGCATGACGAGCCCGATCTGGCTGTATATGTTGATCGAGGTGCCCGAGAGCCACAGCGCGAAGCCGGCCGTCGCCAGCCCGAAGGGCACCGTCACCATGACGACGGCGGCGCTGAGGAAGCTCTCGAACTGGGCGGCAAGCACCAGAAAGACCACGAGCAGCGCGACGATGAATGTGACGGCCAGCCCGCTCGAGGTTTCCGTCAGCGTGCGCGCCTGGCCAAGGAAAACCAGCCCCGTGCCCGGCGGCAGGACCTTGACGGCGAGCGCTTCGAGATCGCGTATCGCCTGTTTCATCGAGACGCCCGGCGCCAGGTCGGCATCGACGTCGATGGCGCGGCGCTGGCCGTGGCGGTCGAGTTCGGCGGCGACACCGCTTTCCTTGACCGTGATGATCGCCGAGAGCGGGACCATGCGGCCATTGCGCGCGGTGACGTAAAGGTTGCGCAGATCGTCGGTGTCGTCGACCGTGCCGGCGATCGATTGCAGGCGCACCGGCACCGCCTGATCGCCGACGTTTATTTCCGTAATTTCCGTGCCCTCTACGACGGCCTTCAGCACGGCGGCGATGCCTTCGACGTCAATGCCGAGATCGGCGGCGCGCTCGCGGTCGATCTTGAGGGCGAGCTGGGGCTGGGTGTTTTGATAATCGAGCCGCGCGCCAACGAGGCCCGGCAGCTCGCGCTCGATGGCGCCGATCAGCTTGTCGCCGGCGGCGAGAATGGTCCGATAGTCGGGGCCGGTGACTGCGAATTCAAGCTGCGCGCCGCGGCTGCGAATGCGCAAGGAGTTGGAGCTGCGGATGCGCGAGCGAGCGCCGGGAATGGCGTTCAGTCCCTGGCGCAGGCTGGCCGCGATCTCGTGCTGCGAGCGGCGCGTGCCCCAGCGCGACAGCGGCACGATGATGAAGGCGCGATTGAGGTCGTAGCGGCCGATGATCGACATGATCGTGTTGGTCTCTTGCCGCCGCACCGCCTCTTCCAGCAGCTTTTCCGCGCGCACCGCCTGACGGTCGGTGTATTCGAGGTTGGTGCCGTCCGGGCCCTGCATGGTGATGATCAGCATGCCACGGTCTTCGCGCGGCACCAGTTCCTGCTTCAGCGAATAATAGAGCGTGCCGACCATGGCGGCGCCGATCAGGCAGACGCCGACGAAGAGCAGCGGCACGCGCATCGTCGCGCCAAGCAGGCGGTCGTAGAGCGCGGCAAAGCGGCCGCCGAGATACTCGAATGGTGCCAGGATGGCGGCGCCGGCGTGGGCAATCGGGCCTTTCTTGGCGCCCGTCTCGACCGGGAGCCGCGAGCTCAGCATCGGGCAGATCGACAGTGCAGCGAAAGACGAGATGATCACCGCAATGGCCAGCGTGAAGCCGAACTCGGTGAAGAGGCGGCCGGCCTGGCCCTGCAGGAAGGCGATGGGGATGAAGACAGAGACAAGCGTCACGGTGGTGGCGATGACGGCGAAGAATACCTGGCGTGTGCCCAGAACGGCGGCGGCAAGGGGCGCGACGCCCTCGCGGCGTTTTCGCTCGATGTTCTCCAACACCACGATCGCGTCGTCGACCACCAATCCCGTCGCCAGCACCAGTGCCAGCAGCGTCAGGATGTTGATCGAAAAGCCCATCAGCCATATGGCCGCGAGGGTGCCGATCAGGGAGACCGGGATTGTCACCGCCGGGATGAACGCCAGCCGCCACGAGCCCAGGAATGCCACCATCACCAGGATGACGATGGCGACGCCCAGAAGCAGCGCCAGCACGACTTCGGAAATGGCGCCGCGGATGAAGATCGATTCGTCCGAGGTCTTGACGATCTCGACGTCGCGCAGATTGCGGTTGAGCCGCGCCACCTCGGCATAGATGCGGTCGGCGATGTCGATCGTGTTGGCCTTGGCCTGCCGAACGACGCCGATGCTGATCACCCGCCGCCCGTTGAGGCGCACATAGGAGAGCGCTTCGGCGGGCGCATAGAAGACGTTGGCGACGTCGCCGATGCGCACATTGCCCTTGATGACGATGCGCTCAACCGCGGCTTCCTTCACCACCGAGGCGTCGGCGCGCACCAGCAGCTTTTGCTCGGCGCTGTCCATGCTGCCCGCCGGCACATCGAAGCGCGCGCTGCGCAGTGCGCGGGCGATCTGGTCGATGCCGATCTGGTAGCTGGTCAGCCGCGCGGGATCGAGCACGATGTTGAGCGTGCGCTCGCGGTTGCCGAAGATCGGCACATCGGCCACGCCCGGCACGCGCTGGAGCGCGGGCACGATCTGATCCTCGATCACCTTGGTGAGTGCCGAGCGCCCCAAACGCGGGCTGGAGACCGCGAGCCGGATGATCGGATCGTCATTGTCGTCGGCTTTGACGACGACGATGTTCTCTACCCCGTCGGGCAGCCGCCGGCGCGCGCCGTTGACCGCCTCGCGGACATCGTTGGCGGCATTGGAGATATCGACGTTCGGATCGAATTCGAGCCGAATGCGGCCATTGGTCTCCTCGCTGGCCGAGCGGATCGAGCGCACGCCCGGAACCCGAGCGACCGCGCCCTCGAGCACGCGCGTCACGTCGCTGTCGATGGTTGCGGGCGAGGCGCCGGGGAAGTCGTAGCGGATGGTCACGATCGGCTTGTCGACATTCGGCAGCTCGCGGACCTCGACGCCGAGGAAGGCGGAGATGCCGGCGACCACGATCAACAGGTTCATGACGATCGCCAGCACCGGCCGCCGCACGCTGATCGAGGGCAGATCGCTTTTTTCCGATTCGGGCCCAGATGTCGTCGGTGCGGGCGTCGCCTTTTCGTCCGTCATTGGCCCGGCCGCCCGGTCGGCGTTGCCGGTTTTGCGTCCGGCGATTTCTTTTTGGGCGATTTCGCCTCGGCGGTGTCGTTGCGCACGCTGACGGCGCGGCCGGCGCGCAGGCGCTGCACGCCCTCGATGACGACCCGGTGTTTGGCGGTCAGCTTGGCGTCGACCAGCACCCAGGCATCGCTGCGCTTGACGACCGAGACCGGGACGCGCGCGGCCTTGTTGTCGCGCACGATCCACACGAAAGCGCCCTTGCGGCTCCACTGGATCGCGGCCGAGGGCACCGAGGGAAAGCGGTTGCCGGTGAGCGGCAGGCGGATCGAAAAAGCCATGCCGGGGCGCAGCCGGTCGCCGCGGTTGGGAATGCGGGCACGCACACGCATCGTTCGCGTGTCCTTGTCGATGCGGCTGCCGATGGTGGCGATGTTGCCTCTGAAGCGCTCGCCAGGCAGTGCCCAGGTGGTGGCCGAAAGCGCACCGCCCTGCCGCACGCCGTAGACAAAGATCTCCGGCACGTCGAAATCGACGCGCAGGGAGCTGCGGTCATCGAGCGAGGTGATCGCCCTGGTCGTGGTGACGCGGTCGCCGGGCTCGACCGTGGCAATGCCGACCACGCCGGAAAATGGCGCGGGCAAGGTCCGCCGTTTGAGGGCGAGGGCGGCTTGAGAGAGCCTGATCTCGGCTGTCAAGACGGCGGTGCGCGCGGTGTCGATCTCGCTGCGGGCGATGTTTCCGCGCGTGCCGAGCTTCTCGTAGCGGGCGATCTTGCGCTGGGCCTCGTTGAGCTGCACCAGCGCAAGCTTGACCGCGAGCTGCTCCACCTCGTCGTCGAGCTTGAGAAGTGGCGCGCCGGCATCGACCTTCTGGCCGGCTTTGAACTGCACCGCAGTGACGCGTCCGGCCGACTCGGGAAAGAGCGTCACGGCCCGGTGGGCCACGCCGGTGCCGACCGCCTCGATCACCGCGGCGTCGCTGTCAAAGATCACGGGTTTGACGATCACCGGGACGGGGCGCGAGACCCGCTTGGGCTTGCCGGACTTTTGCGCGCCCTCGGGCTCGCGGCCCAAAATCCCATCGAGATCGGCAAACCACGCCCCGGCGGCAAGCGCGCCGATCAAGCCCAGCAGCACGATCTGTTTGGCCGCCTTCATCTGGGTTTCGCTGTCCTCACCACCCGCCGGAGCGTTGGCCGCGTTTGCGGCCCTAATCCATTTGCCTGATTATACTACGAAATGATACCGAAATTCGTCCGGGACAAGCAGTGCTCGCGCGGGTTTGATGGCGGAATGGGCAAGGAATGTTGTCCTATCCCACGTGGTCTAGCTAGCGGTCCGGGGCCGGTTCCGCTTGCCGGGCAGTATGCCCATGTGTTTGGCGATGATCGCCAGCATGACCTCGTCGGCGCCGCCGCCGATAGAAGCAAGCCGGCCGTCGCGGAAGAAACGGCTGATAGGGGTCTCGTTCATGTAACCCATGCCGCCGAAATACTGCAGGCAGCTATCAGCGACTTCCCGCTGTAGACGCCCTGCCTTCAGCTTGCCCATCGAGGCGAGCGCGGTGATGTCCTTGCCGTCGTCGTACTCCGCGATGCAGCGATAAAGATGCGAGCGCAGATGCTCGACCTCGGATTTGAGCTCGGCGAGGCGGAAATGGATCACCTGGTTGTCGAGCAGCGGCGCGCCGAAAGCCGTGCGCTGGGCGGTGTAGTCGATGGTCTCCTCGATCGCTCGTTCCATCGGGCCCAGCGAGGCGGCGATCGCCCACATGCGTTCTTCCTGGAACTGCATCATCTGATAGGTGAAGCCCTTGTTCTCCTCGCCGATCAGATGGCGCGCCGGGACGCGCACATCCTCGAAGAAAATCAGCCCGGTGTCCGACGCGCGCATACCGAGTTTGTCGAGCTTCTTGGACCGCACCACGCCCTTGGTGTCCATCGGCACGACGATGAGCGACTTGTTCTCGTGGACGCGCTTGTCGGGATCGGTGTTGCAAAGCATCACCATGTAGTCGGCCTGGAAGGAGTTGGTGATCCACATCTTCTGGCCGTTGATCACATAGTCGTCGCCGTCGCGCCTGGCATGCGACTTCAGCGAGGCGACGTCGGAGCCGGCGCCGGGCTCGGAAACACCGATGCAGGTGACCATCTCGCCGGTGATCGCGGGCGCCAGGAACTCCTCGCGCAGCTCGTCGGAGCCATAGCGGGCAAGCGCCGGGGTCGCCATGTCGGTCTGCACGCCCACCGCCATCGGCACCGAGCCGGCGGCGACATGACCGAGCGCCTCGGCGAAGGCGACATTGTATGAGTAGCCGAGCCCCATGCCGCCATACTCGACCGGCTTGTGGATGCCGAGAAAGCCGGCGTCGCCCAGCTTGCCGAACACCACGTGGGCAGGGAACTCGCCCGCCTCCTCCCAATCGTCGATATGCGGGTTGATCTCCTCGTCGATCAGCTTGCGCGCCGAGCGCATGATCTCCTGGTGCTCGTGAGTGTAGACGCTCATTCGGTCGGGTTCCTTCTTGGCAGGGCTCAGGCCATGCTCACGATAAGGCGCGCGCGGGCGCGGCCGCGATGCCCCAATCGGCGAGGATCTCCTCGGCGTGCTCGCCGGGTTCGGGCGGCGGCCCCGGCGTCGCGGCGGCGGTGCGGCTGAAGCGCGGCGCCGGGGCCGGCTGGGGGATGCCCGCGATGGTGACGAAGGCGCCGCGCGCCTTGTTGTGCGGGTGATCGGGAGCTTCCGACATATCGAGCACCGGCGCGAAGCAGACGTCGCTGCCTTCCATGATGGCGCACCATTCCTCGCGGGTTTTCGATTTGAAGATCACGGCGAGCTTTGCCTTCTGTTCCGGCCAGCGCGCCCTGTCGGCCTGGCTGAAGGCGTCGAGGTCGGTAATGCCGGTCTTCTCCATCAACAGCGCGTAGAACTGCGGTTCGATCGAGCCGATGGCGACATATTTCCCGTCGGCGCATTCGTAGCAGCCATAGAAGGGCGCGGCGCCGTCGAGCATGTTGTCGCCGCGTTTCCCGGTCCACAGGCCGGTGGCGCGCATGCCGTAGATCAGCGCCATCAGCGCGCCCGCCCCCTCGGTCATGGCCGCGTCGACGACCTGGCCCTTGCCCGACGATTTGGCCTCGAGGATGGCGCAGACGATGCCGAAGGCGAGCAGCATGCCGCCGCCGCCGAAATCGCCGACCAGGTTGAGCGGCACCGGCGGCGGCCGGTCGGCGTCGCCCATGGCATGCAGCGCGCCGCTCAGCGCGATGTAGTTGAGATCGTGGCCGGCGGCGTTGGCGAGCGGGCCGTCCTGGCCCCAGCCGGTCATGCGGCCATAGACGAGCTTGGGGTTGCGCGCCTGGCAGGTATCGGGCCCAAGGCCGAGCCGCTCCATGACGCCCGGACGCAGCCCTTCGATGAGGGCATCGGCGCGCGCGGCGAGGGCAAGCGCGGTCTCCACGTCGCCCGGATTTTTGAGATCGAGCGCGATTGAACGCCGGCCACGGTTCATCACGTCGGTGCGCGGGTCGCGCAGGCCCGGCGTGCCGCCGCCGCCGGGGCGGTCGATGCGCACGACATCGGCGCCCATATCGGTCAGCATCATGCCGCAGAACGGCCCGGGCCCGATGCCCGCGAATTCGACGATGCGGATCCCCTGAAGCGGTCCCATGGCGCTTACCCTCCCCGGATGAATGGCTAGTGTTTGAGCGTAGTGTGGCGGAAACGCGGCATTGCATCCACTATTCCGGCATCGGCCTTCGCCGAACTTTCTAGAGTTGAATGGCGCCGAAGGCGCGCAGCATTGCCGCCCATGCGTCCTTTGAGACGCTCGCTGGCGCTCGCTCCTCAGGATGAGCAAGGATTCTTGGTGGCATTAAGATAATTGCTCATCCTGAGGTGCCCGCTTCAGCGGGTCTCGAAGGACGCAGCCCGGCAATCCCAGCCCTACCGCACGACCTCGGCGCGGCCGTTGTTGAGCACCACGGCGCCGCGCTCCAGCGCGGTAGCGCGGAACGACACCACTCCGCCGTCGCGCCACATCTCGGTGCGGATGGTCTCGCCGGGGTAGACCGGGGCGGAAAAGCGAAGGTCCATGGCCTTCAGCTTTGCCGGGTCGTAGCCGCATTGCGTCTTCAGGATCGCGTGGCCCGCCACGCCGTAGGTGCACAGCCCGTGCAGGATCGGCCGCTCGAAGCCGGCGGCGCGTGCCACGGCGGGGCTGGCATGCAACGGGTTGAAGTCGCCCGAAAGCCGGTAGATCAGCGCCGCCTGGGGCAGCGTCGGCAGATCGCAGATGTCGTCCGGTTCGCGGTCGGGCAGCTTGTGCGGCGTGGGAGCCGGGCCGGACGCGCCGCCGAAACCGCCATCGCCGCGCGCGAAGGCGGTCGCGGTCACGGTGGCGAGGTCCTGGCCGGTCGCCTTGTCCATGATAGTGCGGCTGGAATAGATCAGCGCTCCCTTGTCGGCGCCCTTGTCGAGGACGTTCGTGACCTTCGTGGTGGCGACCACGGTGGCGGCCGAGGGCAGCGGCGCATGCAGCGTCAGCCCCTGCTCGCCGTGCAGGAGCTTTACCCAGTCGACCCCGGTCTTCGGATCGCGGATCCAGAAGCCGGGATAGGCCAGGACGACCGCCATGGTGGGCAGCGCCACCAATGCCGGCTCCTCGAAGACGAAGGGAAGCTGCGCCTCGTCCAGCGGATCGGCGCCGAGGCCGACGCCAAGCGCATAGAGGATCGTGTCGCGGAAATCGTACGCGTGTTCGATCGGCTCGAAGGGCCAGTTCAGCAGCGTGTCGGGATCGATCGCCATGTGCGCTTCCTCAGATGGGGTCCCAGGTGAAGACGTCGGCAGTGCGGTCGAGCGCGTAGAAATCGGCGGCCAGCGCCGGCAGCGCATGATCGAGCACACTTTGCGGCGACCAGCCCTCGCTGCGGTGAACCGAGCGCAGCGGCCGCGACTGGCCCATCAGGAAGATCTCGTTGTTGCGCACCGCGAAGATCTGGCCGGTTACATCTTTTGCCGCATCGCTGACCAAGGCCACCGCAAGCGGCGCGATCTTGGCCGGCGTCATTTGCTTGATCTTCTCTACACGAGCCTTCTCTTCTTCGGTTTCCGTTGGGATGGTGCCGATGAGCCGGCTCCAGGCGAAGGGCGAGATCGCGTTCGAGCGCACGTTGAAACGGGCCATGTCGAGCGCGATCGACTTCGACAGCCCGGCGATACCGAGCTTGGCGGCTGCATAATTTGCCTGGCCGAAATTGCCGATCAGCCCCGAGGTCGAGGTCATGTGAACCAGCGCGCCGCCCTGCTGGCCGCGGAAGACGGTCGCCGCCGCGCGGCTCACATTGAAGCTGCCCTTCAAATGCACCGCGATGACGGCATCCCAGTCCTCCTCGGTCATCTTGTGGAAGATGACATCGCGCAGGATGCCGGCATTGTTGACGACGATGTCGAGCCCGCCGAGCTCGTCATAAGCCTGGTCGACCATGTCGTGGGCGGCCTGGAAGCTGGCGACGCTGTCGTAATTTGCGGCCGCGGCGCCGCCGGCGGCCGTGATCTCGTCGACCACCTCCTGCGCCGGTGCCGCATCGCCGCCCTCGCCGGTGGCCGAACCGCCGAGGTCGTTGACCAGCACCTTGGCACCATGCGCCGCCATCAACAGCGCGATATCGCGCCCGACGCCGCGCCCCGCGCCGGTGACCAGCGCAACCTTATCTTCGAGAAGTTTCCGATCCGCCATTTGAAGCTCCCGCACCCGTGTTCACCGCCGCCGGTCTAAAGCAACTCGCCCTCGGGCGGCAGATCGTCGCTGGATTTATGCGGTGCGGCCAGGGGCGCAGGTGCGGGGGCCGGTGCTATCCCAGGCGCAGAACCGGGCGGCCCGGCGAACTGGCGAAAATCCTTGGCCACTTCGGCGACGAATTTGGCGAACTCCATGAACTCGTCGATCGGCATGGCGAGCCGGCAGACCAGTTCGCGGCGCATGAGCTGGGGCGTCGATTCGGGCGAAGTCGTGAACATGTTGAGCTTGACCGTGCTGCCGGTGGCGGTGATGCCGTGGACGCCTTCGACGTAGATCTCCGGGCCGCCGACCTCGTCGCCCCAGAGTTCGACCATGACGCCGCCCGCTTCGGCGATGCGTCCCTCGAATATCTTTCGACCAGCCATTGGTGTTTCCCCCCATGTCCGCGTGTCGCCGCCCGGCCGCCCCGCGCGACCTGCCGCGCATGATCGCCGCCCGGCCTGTGCCGTCAAGCTTAGTCGTGCTGGCAGGCCCGATTGAAGCGGCTCGCGGCCCACATGTGTGACGCGGCGCTAGCGTTCGCGTTTGACCAGCAGCTTTTTCGGCCGGCGCGAGCGCGCCGTCGGGAACAGCGAGAACGCCTGCGAGACGTACGAGACCACCGATTTGACCCCGCGCCGGTACTCCTCGAGCTCGGGCGTCGACGCCGCCTCGATGAGCCGCAGGCCGCGCGAGGGGTCCATCGTCTCGAAGGTGACATAGAACCAGGGCTCGCCGCGCTTGAGGACGAGGTCCTTCGACTGGTCGACCCATTCCATCGCCCAGGCCAGCTTGCGCGGCCAGACGTCGATCGGAAAACGCCCGCAGACCTGGACGCCCGGGCGCGGCGGATCGGGGTAATGGAACAGCGGCGGGGTCTGGTTGATGTAGACCAGCTCGTCGGAAAGGAAGAGATAGGGCGACTGGATCTGCACCACCGGCCGGTCCGGGCTGCGCCAGGATTCCGCCGGCATGATCATGACAAGCTTCTTGGCCGCGGGCGCCTCGAGGCTCGATCCTTCAGGGACTCGCATCAGCGCCGGCGTGCCATCGGTGCCGGTCCGGCAGCGCAGACGCAGATCGAAGGGCACGAGGACCTCAAAGCACCGCGCTTCGAAGGCGTTGACCGCGGGGCAGTTCTGCACCGCCTTGGGCGACAGCGGGGCGCTGCGCGATCTGGCGACGGGCAGCGGCGCCTGATAGATGAACTCCGCCTCCTCGGCGTCTATCATCCAGCCGACATCCACGACCCGGCTTTTGCGGAGCGCCTCTCGCGCCATCACGGCCCCTCCCGGCCCGACAGGATCTTGATTTCCCGTGCGTTTTAGTGGGCGCGATCTTGCCTCACGGGCCATGGCAAGACAACCAGCTTGCCTTGCGGCGAATGCCGCTGGTTGTCTTTGTTTTCTCTAGCCGCACGAGATCCCCATATCCGCCGCTCAGGCTGGGCTCGCTCAGGCGTTACCCCAGATCTCATCGGCAGCCTGCACGACCAAACGCAACTTGTTGAGCTCATCCTGCAAGGTGACGATGTTGCCGCCGACCTCGCTGGCAAAGCCGCATTGCGGGCTGATTGCCAATGACGCGGCAGGCTGGAACTTCGCCGCCTCGTCGACGCGCCGCCGCAACGTGTCCATTTCTTCCATCTGGCCAGTCTTGGTGGTGACGAGCCCCAGCACCACGATCTTGTCGTCGGGCACGAAGCGCAACGGCTCGAACCCGCCCGACCGCTCGTCGTCATATTCCAATAAGTATGTGTCGACGTTCAGCTGCGGAAAGATCGCCTCGGCGATCGGCTCATACGGGCCCGCGGCGATCCATTTGCTGCGCGAGTTGCCGCGGCACAGATGGATGCCGATCTGCGTCTCCGGTTTTCGTTTCGCGATGCACCGGTTGATCACCTCGACATATTTCGGCAGCAAGGCGTCGGGGTCTTCGCCGATCTCCTTGACGTTCCCGCGAAGCCGGTCGTCGAGGAAATAGGTCAGCACCGGATCGTCGATCTGGATATAGGTGCATCCGGCAGCCTCGAGCGAGGCGATTTCCTGCTGATAGACGGCCGCGATATCCGACCAGAACGCCTCCATGTCCGGATAGACGGCGGTGTCCACGGCGGCCCGCCCGCCATGAAAGTGGATGCGGCTGGGAGACGGGATCGTGATCTTCGGGGTCTGGGAGGTCGCCGCACGCAGGACCTCGAACTCGGGAACCATGATCTCGCCCAGGCGGCCGATCTTGCCCACGGTCCGCACTGTCTTCGGCAGGTATTCCCATTCCTCGCTGCCGCCGGAGAATGCCGCCCCTTTGTCCGGCTCGGCGATCTCTATGCCGTTGAGCGCGTCGATGAATTCGTACCACCAGACCGAGCGGCGGAACTCGCCGTCGGTGATCACCTGAAGCCCGACATCCTCTTGCAGCTTGGCGGCCTCGACGATGCACTCATCCTCGACCGCCCGCAGCTCGTCCCGCGTTATCTCGCCCCGGTCGAACTTCGAGCGGGCCCCGTGCAAGCGATCGGGCCGCAGCAGGCTGCCGACATGGTCCGCCCGAAAGATTGGTTTGCCGTTCCTTGCCATCGTCTCGTCCTTCTGTTCGGCGACGGCTTTGAAATCCGGTGCTAGATCTATGCAGCGGGAATCAGAGCCGGCGCACGCTGTAGGCGTATTGCAGGCGCATGCCCGTTTCCGGGAACTTCAGCTCGACCCGGTAGCCCTCGGCCTGTCCGGGCGCCGCGTCCCGGTGGCCGGCGCTGATCATCAGCGCCGAGCGGGGCGGCGGCTTTGTGCCGCCAGACCAATGGGCGATAATCTCGGAAATGGGCGGCCAGTCGCGCAGCGGCGTCTCGCCGATCAGCGTCTGGTCTTCGCCGCGGGTCCTATAGGTGCGCAAGACGCTTCCCCGAACCGCATCATGGTCCTCGAGCCGAACCGTCTCGCGAGCGATCGGCTTGGCGCAGGTCAGGTGGCCCAATACGCTGTTGGCGCCGGCTGCGCCAAGCTCGGGATCCCAGTGGTCGGAGCCGACCGTTATAATCGCACCGCGGCCACCAGCGACCACGACCATCGCCGCCGATCCGCAAGCGGTGTCGCCGGGCTGCTGGAGCGTGGTCGCGCAGGTCAGCAGATTGATCGGCAGCGGCATAATCTCCTTGGCCGCTGGCGCAAGCACGACGGTGAGGCTGTCGACCGCCAGATCGGGCGTCAGCACACCGTCGGCGCCGTGGACATGCGGTTGGTAGAGGAAGCTGTCGGACATCAGGTCATGTCAAAAGCGCTGCGGTCATAGGAATGCTGCGCGATGTGATGTATCGCGGTTTGGATGCCGAGGCTTGCAGTGTTGCGGCGCGCCGTTTGGACGCGCTGCTGGGTGACTTCGAGCAAGCTCTGACGAACCGGCGATGGCTGGCCGGATCGGTCTACTCGCTCGCTGATCTTGCCTACACGCCCTACATGACGCGGCTCGAGCCGCTCTCGTTTGCGCAGATGTGGGCGCAAAGGCCGCGCGTCGCCGATTGGTATGCGCGGCTGAAGGCGCGGCCCAGCTACACCGAAGTGATCGATCGCTACCGCCCGGACACCGTCGAGGTCCTGCGCAGCGAGGGCGCCCGTTCCTGGCCGCGCGTGCGATCTATGATTGGCGGCCGCTGAATAAGCCCACCCCGCCTATTCGCACAGCCTGCGACCGCGGCGGACATTCACTCCGCAGATCGCGATTTACCCGGCAGGGCATTCGCCAATATCCAACATTGATCGCGTCTGCCACCCCTGGAGCACGATGCACGCGTCACTAGATTACTGTGATGCGATCGTGCTCCAGCTTCACCATGAACAGACACCCGACAGCGAAATGCAACTAGTGGCGGCGATTAGAGGAGCTATCCGGCTGCGCGTGCCTTCGCGCGCCATTTGCGCCTCATCCGGCCATTGAATACTATTCGCCATCAGGGGGAGGCGCACCGCGTGCAAGGGTCCTACGGTAACATTGCGGCGTTCAGGCTGCATCGGCCCACGAGTGCCGCCGAGGCGTGTTCGCTGGTCGGCGAATTGGGCGACAGGGTGGCCTTGATGGCCGGCGGTGTCGATCTGCTGCAAGATCTCAAGGCCGGCCTGCCGATAGAGCATTTGATTTATCTAAAAGCTATCAAGCAGCTTCGACGCATCGAGGCTTGCGACGATAGCGTCCGCCTGGGCGCATGCGCCACCCACCATGATATCGAGACAGACGCAGTGGTTGCGGAATACCTGCCCTCCGTTGCCGGAATTTGGGGCGATGTCGCCAATGCGCGGGTGCGCATCGCTGGTACCATCGGCGGCAATATATTGGCCGGCAATGCCCGCTATGACGGTCTTCCCCCGCTGATCGCACTCGATGCGACCGCCATCTTCGAGACTGTTGCTGGAACGCGCAGGACCCGCGTGGACGAAGTCTTGGGCGATCGAAATGCCATCTTGTCGGCGATCGAGGTTCCCAAGCGATATGGCCGGTATTTTGCCTTTGATCGTTCACTCAAGCCCGCCGTCAGCGTGGCGGTTTCCATTGCGGCGGACCGTGGCAAAGTCGAGCATGTCAGGGCCGGCATCGGCTGCGCCCATGCATCACCGGTCGGCGGGCGGCTTCCGATCGATCCGGGAACCTCGCTCGAAACTCTCGCGAAGAGCAGCGTGGAACTGGCCGCGGCCTTCGCGCAATCATTGCCAGAACCGATCGAGGATCTCACGGCGTCATCGGCGTATCGCCGCCGCATGATTGCTTTGCAGCTGGCTCGTCAACTTCGCGCACTTTGCGAGGCGTGAGCGATGGATCAGGTTGAGATCACTTTCCTGCTCAATGGCGTCACGCAGCGGCGCATGGTGCAGCCAAATCGCGTCTTGATAGATCTGCTGCGCGGGGAATTCGGTTTGCTGGGCACGAAGCTTGGCTGCGACCAGGCGGTCTGCGGCGCTTGTACGGTGCTGGCCGATGGCGACCCGGTCGCCGCCTGTGCGACCTTTGCCTTCGAGATCGACGGCCGCGAAGTTCGAACTATCGAGGGATTGTCTGAAGACAAGCTGCACCCCGTTCAACAGGCCTTTGTCGACAATGCGGCCTTTCAATGCGGCTATTGCACGCCCGGCATGATCCTGCTGGCCGCCGCGTTGCTCGACCGCGAGCCCGATCCGGACGAGGCGACCATTCGCAATTGGCTTAGCGCAAATATCTGCCGCTGCACCGGGTACAAGATGATCGTCGAAGCGGTGCAACAGGCGGCTGCGGCGGGCCGTGGTCGGGGGCGCGCCAAATGAACGAACAAACGAAATTGCGGACGATCGGGGCGAACCTGCCGCGCAAGGACGCCCAGGAAAAGGTAACCGGTGCGGCGATCTTCACAGACGACATCTCGCTTCCGGGCATGCTGCAGGCGAAGGTTCTGCGCAGCCCGCACGCCCATGCCCGTGTGCTGCGTGTCGACGCTTCGAAAGCGCAAGCGCTCCCCGGCGTCGTCGCCGTCGCGACCCGGGACGATTTCGACGGCATGTCGCCCTTCTATGGCTATCTGATTAAGGACCAGGCGGTTCTCGCCACGGATCGGGTGCGCTACATCGGCGATATGGTCGCCGCTGTCGCCGCCGAAAATGACGCCACCGCGTACCAGGCACTCGATCTTATCGAGGTTGAGTACGAGCCGTTACCCTCGCTTCCAGAGATCGCGACGGCATTGGCGGACGATGCGCCGGAGTTGTTCGATGGCGACAAACCATTTGGGGTCGCCAATCCCTATGGGACCGGAGCGAGCGGATATGTCTATCCGCGCAAGAACGTCTGCTATCAGTTTGACTACGAAACGGGCAACGCAGATGCGTTCGCGCGTTGCGACCATGTCTTCGAGGACACATTCACCTTCTCGCGCCTCCAACACATGCATCTGGAACCCTTCGTTTCGGTCGCGCGCTGGACGATCGACGAGCTGGAGATCTGGAGCGCTAGTCAAAGCCCCTTTGTCGTGCGCAAGGAGCTGGCGCGAGTTTTTGCACATCCAGAGAACAAGATCCGAATTCACGTTCCCTATATCGGCGGCGGCTATGGCGCCAAGAATGCCTGCAAGACCGAGCCGCTTGCCGCCCTTCTGGCGCGGAAGGCAAGGCGGCCGGTGCGTCTGAGGTTTACGGCCGAGGAGTGCTTCCTGACCAACACCCAGCACGCGTCGATCCATCGGCTGAAGACCGGCGTTATGCAGGACGGCCAGCTCATCGCACGCAAGAGCGAAATCTTTCTGAACTCCGGCGCCTATGCCGACGCCAGCCCGTTGGTCGCGGAAAAGGCGGGCTATCGCATCAACGGGTCGTATCGTTGGCAACACATCGATACCAAGTGCTACTGCGTGCTCACGACCACTGCGCCGGCCGGGGCGTTCCGCGGCTTCGGCGGCACCCAGGCAGCCTGGGCTTCCGAATCGCAGATCGACATGATCGCCCACCGCCTGGGGATCGATCCCTACGATATCCGCATGAAGAATCTGCTGAACCTCAACGAGCCATATGTACCCGCGGAAAGCGGTATCGATAGTGACTTGCGCGAAGGGCTGTCGCTGGTGGCCGATCGCCTGGGCTATCGGAACCGGCGGCGGCGCCGAGGCAGGGGCATGGGTTTGAGTGTTGTCGTCAAGGATGGCGGCGGCGCGAACAAGCCTGCCCATGCTTTCGTCAAGGCGACCACCACGGGCGGCGTGATTGTTGGCAGCGGAACCACCGAAATCGGTCAAGGCTCGACCACCGCCCTGACGTCGATCGCCGCAGAGGTGCTCAATTGTGAGCGCGACCGGGTATCGCTCACGCCGGTGGACACCCATGCGAGCCCCTATGATCAAGGAACTTTCGCCAGTTCGGGCGTCGCGATCATGGGTAAGGCGATCGAGATTGCCGCGAACAAAGTCAAACGCGAGGTGCTGGCGTTCGCCGCTGAAGACCTCGACTGCGACCCCGGCGATCTGGTGCTTCAGGACTGGACCATCCGCAGGGGCAACGAAGTCCACCCGCTGGCGCCGATGATCATGAAGCATTTCGGCGGTCCCGGTTTTGAGTTCGTGGCGCTTGGCTATTACAAGCTGCCGGCCGACCATGACGCGCCTTTGGAAACCAAGATCCCTTATTGGGAAAACGGTTGGGGCGGGGCCGAGGTTGAGGTGGACGAAGAGACCGGCCAGATCCGCGTCCTCCAACTCATTATCAGCAGCGACTTCGGCCGTGCCATCAATGAAGGCGCCTGCCGCGGCCAAGACGAAGGCGGCGCCATGATGGGCCTCGGCCAGGCGCTCTTCGAAACGATGGTCTATGACGGCGATACTCTGCTCACCCCGAGCCCACTCCACTACCGCGTCCCACTGGCCAGCGACCTGCCCGATCGATTCCAGTCGATCCTCCAGGAGCAGGGCCGTGGGCCGGGGCCCTTCGGCACCAAGGGGGGCGGCGAGAGCGGCATCCTGACGGTCGCAAGCGCGATCGCCAATGCGGTGGAGGACGCCGTCGGCGTGCGGATCACCGACCTGCCGATCACGCCCGAGAAGGTGCTGGCCGCGCTCGATCGACAGAAAGCGGACGGAGAGGCTTAGTGCACGATCGCGTCACAGCGATCTGGGACGATCTTGATCTTGAGCACGCGCGCGTCACCGCGATCTAGCGCGTTGCAACAGTGGCCCGGCCCCTCCGCGTATGCACCGGAAATCCGCGGCGTCTATGGAAAACGACCAGGCCCGGTGATACGGTCGAGCGCTACTTTCGATGCGATGCGTGCGTGCAATCGATATGCACACAAAAGGGTCAAGCGATGACAGAAGCTCTTTCCCGCGATGATTTTCTGGCCGCGATGGAGGCACGGTTCGTCGCCAAGCGCCATTCGGACTATCCCGTCGTCAAGGCGATCTACGACGGCACGGCGACGCGCGAACAGATCGGCTATCTGGCCGTGATGTTCTATCACTTCACGAAATGGACGCCGCAGGTTCTGTCGACGATCCATTCCCGTTGCGATGATCGAACCATTCGGCGGCGGATCATGGACACGCTCATCGACGAGGACACCGAGCTGCGCTGCGGCAACGCCGGACACGACCAGCTCGCGCTCGACTTCGCGACCCGATTTACCGGAATGAGCGAGGAGGAAGTGGAGGCGCATCCGATTCCGAACTGCGTCCGTGAAATGACGGCCTACCGCTTCAAGGTCGCCAGCGAGATGCCGGTGGTAATCGCCCTTGGCAACAGCGGCGTCGCCAGCGAAAGTCACGCGCCGGAAATGTGCCGCATGATCAGCGACGGGCTGCGCGAACATTTCGGTGTCGTCGACGAAGACCAGGAAAGCTGGATTGTGCATATCGAAGGCGACGAACAGCACAGCGAGACCGCCTTCACCACGGTACTCGAATACTGCACCAGCTCTGATCTGCAGAAAGAGATGTTCTGGTGTATCGACACCTATCTCAGCCACTGGGGCAATTTCTGGCGCGAGGCGGAGAAGGGCGACGTCAGGAAAGCCGGTTGGCTGAAGGCTGCATCGTAGCAATGCAGAGCCGGTCGCACGGATGAGCGGGTTCTCCGCACGGCACCTCGATCAGCCGATGTCGGCAGTGTTGCGGCCGACGCCGTCGGATTTCGTCGGCCGGGCAACGATCACCATTTGCGTAAACGAACGGCCCGAGGATGGCATCTCAGTTTCGTGCGGAGCCCGCGGCGGCCTTGCGGTCGAGAAGGCGATCCGGGCTGAAATTTCGGCCCGTGGCGCGGCAGTTGACGTAAGGACGATCAAGTGCCTCGGCCTTTGCCAGAAGGGGCCGAACGTTCGGCTGGCACCGGGGAATTCCTGGTTCCACGGTGTGCGGGACCGCGATGTGCCCGAGCTGGTCGAAATGGCCCTAAACCATCTGACAGCCAGCCAATCCACCGGCTGACGACCGCTTGCGGCAACGACGCGAGCAAGCGAAAAATGTCTCTCGCGTAGCGTGTTTGACTCCCGCACAGTCCCATGTAACCTGTCAATCGGCCAATAGAATTGGCCGCGAGCAAGGTCGATTGGAGGGGTTTCGGTGTTTCTGCGAAACTACTGGTACATAGCGGCGATGCCCGATGAGGTCGGTCGCGAGCTGTTATCGCGATGGATCCTCAACGAACCGATCCTTCTATACCGCAACGAGGCCGGCGCCCCGGTTGCGCTGCGGGACATCTGTCCGCATCGAAACCTGCCCCTCTCAGAAGGCGTTCTGCTGGGCGATACGATTCGGTGCGGATATCACGGGCTGGAGTTCGGGCCTGACGGCAAATGCACGCAAATTCCCGCTCAGCCGAACATACCGCCGCGCTTCCGCGTGCGGAGTTATCCGGTCGTGGAGAAATGGCGATGGGTATGGATCTGGATGGGCGATCCCGATCTGGCGGACGAAAGCCGGATCCCCGATTTCCACTGGAATGACGATCCCGATTGGACCCCGACAGGCGGCCATTTCTACATCAGATGCGACTACGGCCTCTTGGTTGACAACCTGCTCGATCTCTCCCACGAAACTTTCGTTCACGCCTTGACCATCGGCAACGCCGCAGTCGCCGAAACTCCGGTCCGCACGGAATCCGGGGATGACGAGGTCAGGGTCTTGCGGCAAATCAACAATCACCCGGCCCCGCCACTCTATGTGACGCTGAAGGGATTCACCGGTGAGATCGACCGCACCCAGAACATAACCTGGACCCCGCCGACCAACATCGTGATCGAGTCGCGGTCGTTTCCATCCGGCTCGAACGATCCGGACATGGTCCTTGAATACCGCGTGCTGAACGGCATCACGCCGGCGACGCCAGGTGCGACCCATCATTTCTGGGCGACCCCAAGGAACTTCTCCCCCGAAGAGGAGGTCACAAGTGCGTTTCACAAAGGAAGCGTGCGCGCCTTCAGCGAGGACGTCGAGGTGTTGGAAAAGCAACAGGCAATGATCGACTATCAGGGCGGCACATCGAATTGGTTCGATATCACTGCAGACCAGGGCGGTCTGCTTGCGCGCCGCAAAGTCAAGCAGCTGCTGGAGGCGGAACAGGCGCCCAATGCCTGAAACCGCACCGGCCGCGTAAGGGTAAGATAAACCCGAGCGGGACCGGCCAGAAGCCGTTCCCGGTCAGATCAACAGGAGGTAGTGAATGTTCAGGAAGATTGCATTTGGCATAGCGGTGCTTGCCCTCACCAGTACCGTTATTCCTGCCCAGGCACAGGACAAGATCCGGCTTGGATTTATGACGCCGCTGTCCGGGCCGTTGACGTTCCTTGGCAAGGAGCAGCTCATGGGCATGGAGCTGGCCCTTGAACGACTCGGCAACAAGCTCGGCGGCATTCCCGTCGAGGTCTTCAAGCAGGATGGCCGCATGACCGCGGCCACCGCCAACCAGGCTGCGACCAAGCTGGTCGAGCAGGACAAAATCGACATCCTGACGGGTTTGCTGCTGTCGAACCAAACGATCGCCATCACCAAGACCCTGACCGACAAGGGGATCTTCGTCATCAGCGGTGTGTCCGGCCCAAAGCCGTTGGCCGGCGCGAAGTGCGAGCCGAACTTCTTCAACATCTCCTGGCAGAATGAGCAGGCGAGTGAGGCGCTGGGTAAGTTCCTCACCCAGCGAGGCGTCAAGAGCGTGTTCGCGATCAGCCAGAACTATGTTGCCGGTCGTGATCATGTCGCCGGTGTCTGGCATTTCTACAAGGGCAAGCGCGTCGGCGAAGCCTATGTACCGCGTCGCCACATGGATTACGCCGGCGAGATCGCGCGCATCCGATCGATCAATCCCGAGGCGGTGTTCATGTTCTTGCCGGGCCGCGGCGGTATCGCCTTTCTCAAGCAGATGAGCGGCGCCGGCCTGCTAGGCAAGATCAAGGTCTATGGGGGCTCCTGGGTCGCCGACGAACACAGCTTCAAGGCGGTGGGCGATAGCGCGGTCGGTGCTGAGCTGTCGAACCCCTGGTGGGCACAACTCGACAATCCGGCGAACAAGGCCTTCGTCGCCGCATTCAGGAAGAAGCACGGCCGCAATCCCGTCTTCTATGCGGCGTTCATGTACGACGTGATCAACCTCCTCGACGCAGCCGTAAAAGAAGCCGGCGGCATCAAGGACAAGGACAAGTTCCGCGCGGCTCTCAGCAAGGCCAATTTCAGTTCGGTGCGCGGCAGCTTCAAGTTCAACAACAACCACTTCCCGGTTCAGGACTTCTATATCGGGCGTGTGGTCAAGAAGGGCGGCGCGCTGACTCACGAGATTATCGGCAAGCCGTTCACCGCGCAGGGCGACCGTTACGCCTCGCAATGCAAAATGAAATAGTGGTCGACCGCTAGAGCGCGACCGCGTCACAGTGATCTAGTGTGGTGCGCAAATCGTGCCCTGCGCGTATGAGTTGGATCAAGGATCATGTCTCAGATCGCAGCGATCTGAGACGATCTTGACCCAAGGCCGATCCGGAAAGGCCGCAGCGCCAGGCTGCGGCCTTTTCATTGACACCGAAATTGTCCGCGTCGGGCAGGTTTCAGATTCCAAGAAAGGTCTCGATAACTTCCGGCTGGCTGTGCAGATCTTCAGTGGTGCCAGACCATTCGACGCGTCCGTTTTGGACGAAATAGTGTCGGTCGGCCAGCTCCATTAACACCTCCACGTCCTTGTCGATGACCAGGATCGATTGACCGTCAGACTTCAGCATCTTCAGGACACGCCAGATCTCTTCCTGGACAAGCGGCGCCAGCCCCTCGGTCGCCTCGTCCAAGATCAGCAATTTGGGATTGGTGGCGAGCGCCCGGCCAATTGCCAACATCTGCTGCTCGCCGCCGGAAATCTGATTGCCCATATGATTGCGTCGCTCGGCAAGCCGGGGAAACAGCTCGTAGACCCGTTCGAGGGTCCAGGCGTTCCCAACGCCGCGTCGGTTCGCCGCCGTGGCCAAAAGGTTTTCATGCACCGAAAGGTTGGGAAAGATCTGGCGGCCCTCGGGCACCAGGCCGATCCCGGCTTGCGCGACCCGGTAGGCCGGCCAGCCCTCGGTGCGCTGACCATCGAAGGTGATCCTGCCGGTCTTCGCCGGAGAGAAGCCGATAATGGAGCGCACGGTCGTCGTCTTGCCCATGCCGTTGCGGCCCATCAGGGTTACCACCTCGCCTTCATTGGCTTCCAGCGACATGCCAAACAACGCCTGACTGGCTCCGTAGTATGTCGTTATGTTCTCGACGCGAAGCATGTCAGGCGTCCTTCGCCGCCGGCCGCAGGCTAACGGCCTTGTCCCCCAGATAGGCGCGCCGGACCTGCGGGTCTTCGCGGATCTTGTCGGGCGTGTCGGTGGCGATGCGGCCGCCATTGACGAGCACGCTGATGCGGTCGGCCAGGGTGAAGACAACATCCATGTCGTGCTCGATCAGCAGGATCGTAAGGCGGCCCTTCAGAGAGCGCAGATATCCGATCATCCCCTCGGTCGCTGCCGGTCCCATGCCGGCAGTTGGCTCATCGAGCAGCAGCAGCTTCGGCTCGGTCGCCAGCGCCATGGCAATCTCCAACTGCCGATGCTCGCCGTGCGACATGTTGCTTGCCAACACATTCTGGCGCGCGCCCAATCCGATCTCGTTAAGAATCTCAGCTGCTTTGTCGTTCAGATGACGCACCAGCCGCGCCGGGCGCCAAAACCTGTAGCTGTGGCCATCGATCGCCTGGGCGGCGAGCGCAACATTGTCGAGGGCGGTGAAGGAGGTGACGACGCTGGTGATCTGGTACGACCGGGCGAGCCCCATGAGCGCCCGTTCGTTCGAGGGCATATGCGTGATGTCACGCCCGTTGAAGATGATCCGCCCCTCGTTCGGCGCCAACTCGCCTGCGAGCTGGGAGATAAGTGTGGTTTTGCCGGCACCATTCGGTCCGATGATCGCGTGCAGCTCTCCGGGAAGCACGTCAAGGTCGACATGGTCGTTGGCGATCAGGGCGCCGAACCGCTTGGTCAAGGCCTCGATTCGCAGCGTCGCCTCGGCCATCAGTCATCCCTCTTTGGCCGGATGAAGCCGTAGATCCCGCCGCGCCCGAACATGACCACGAGGATCAGAAGCGGTCCGAAGACAATCATCCAGTGCTCGGTGATGCTGGAAATGAATTCCTCGAGAAAGACAAACACCGCGGTGCCGATGATGGGGCCGATCAAGGACTTCGCACCACCGACGATCACCATGATCAACAGGTCGCCGGAAATCACCCAGTGGAACTCGTCAGGACTGACGAATTTTTGCAAGTTCATGTGCAAGGCCCCGGCCAATCCGGCGATGCCGCCTGATATCATGAAGGCGACGAGGCGATAACGGAACGTGTTGTAGCCGAGCGAGCGAACCCGGCGCTCGTTGTCCTTGGCGGCCTGCAGCACGCGCCCGAAGCGGGAGTTGACCAGCCTGTAGCTGCCGAACAATACGGCGGCGAGAATGATGACACAGAAATAGTGCAACACCGCCGGATCATTGAAATCGACGAGGCCGAACAAGGGGCTTCGTCCGGCGAGCGGCAGGCCCTCATCCCCGCCATAGTTCTCGCCGATGCGCACGCCGTTGGCGACGTAGTAGAGCATCTGCGCGAATGCGAGGGTAATCATGATGAAATAAACCCCGACGGTGCGTAACACGAGGTATCCGACCAGCGCCGCCAAAAGGATCGACAGCGCCACTGCGGCAGGATAGGCAACCAGCCCGTTCTGAATTCCAAGGAAAGCCAGCACGCCGACCACGTAACCCCCGGAGCCCAGAAACATGGCGTGGCCGAAGCTGATCAGCCCGCCATAGCCAAGCAGAATGTCGAGGCTGATCGCGATCATCGCCAGGATGACGATGCGCGAGGCTACCCGCACGGCATAGGCGTCGCCGACAACGGGCACGATCAGCAGGATGACCAGTCCGGCGGCGACCACGACGTGACGCAAATCGAAGCGCGGGGCGCCAAACAGGAAGGCTTTTGGGCCCTTCATCAGCCACGCCCCGCGGCGAAGAGACCACTGGGCCGAAAGAACAACACGGCCGCCATCGCCAGGTAGATCGCCATCGACGCCAGCGCCGGTCCGGCCGTGTATCCGAACCACGCCGGCAGGAGAAAGCGTCCGATCGTGTCGATGATCCCGATAACGATCGATGCGATAAAGGCACCGCGGATTGAGCCGATGCCGCCGATCACGATAACCACGAATGTCAGTATCATGATCTCCTCGCCTATGCCGACCTGAACGCTGGTCAGCGGCGTGGTCATGATCCCGGCCAGCCCGGCCAGGCCGGCGCCCAGCGCGAATACGACGGTGTAGAGGCGGTTGATGTTGATGCCGAGGCCAGTGACCATTTCACGATTGCTGGCGCCGGCCCGGATCAGCATGCCGATCCGCGTGCGCGAGATCAGCAGGTAGAGTCCGACAACCACGATGACGCCGACCACGGTGATTGCCAGCCGGTAGGACGAATAGTTGATGCCGGGAAGGATCTCGACCGGGGCAATGAGCAGCGGCGGTTTGGGAACGTTGATCGGCTCGGAACCGAAAAGAATCTTGGCGAACTCGTTGAAGAAAAGTAGCAGGCCAAAGGTTGCGAGCACGTGATCCAGGTGAGACCCGAGATAGAGGCGACGAAATATTCCGCGCTCGATGATCGCCCCAAGGAGCACGGTGGCCAGCACCCCGAGGAGGACCGCCACGGCGAACAGGAGCGTTACCGTCGTCGAGCCTGTCCAGCCGGTCAACTCCAACAGCCATTGCAGCGCCTTCGCCCCGAAGAATGCGCCCATCATGTAGAGCGACCCGTGGGTCAGGTTGACGAAGTCCATGATGCCGAAGATCAGCGTCAACCCAGCCGCCATCAGAAACAGCATGATGCCGAACTGCACGCCGTTCAGCATTTGCTCTGCAAAAAGCAGAATGCTCAAGGGATCCCCGCGATCTGTTGGGCGGCGGTATCGGCGCGCGCGCGCGATGCGACCCGCCTTCCGCGCCCCCTCCCAAGCGGGCAGCATATTTGCAGAGCGCTCAACATTGCAATTCTTCCGGAGGTGACGCGCCGAGCGGCGCCGAGGTTAACTTCCGTTGCGAATAGCAGCCGCCATCTTCTCGGCGATCATGATAACTGTCAGGTTCGTGTTGGCTCGGGTGATCGATGGCATGACCGAAGCATCGATGACCCGCAATCCGTCGATGCCGCGCACTCGGCACTCCGGGTCGACGACCGCTTCCTTGTCGTCGGCGCGCCCCATGCGGCATGTACCGGACGGATGGTAGAAGGGCACCGCGCGCGCTTTGACCCAAGACTCAAGCGCTCCATCATCGGCCATCAAGGCTTCGGCATCGTCACCAGGCGCGATCACGTCGCGGATCAGTTTGCGCCGAAGCGATGCCGGGCCATTCATCACCACGTTTGCTGCCCAGGAGCGCAACCAGTTGGGCCAGCCATAGCGGTTTAAATCGCGAATGCGCTCAGAATAGCTGGCGGGGAAAAACTCGTGCACGACCCCCGCCAGGGCCGGATGCCGGTAGATCCCGTAAGCCATGCGTAGCGCGTCTTTCATACGATCGACGTCGCGCGGATCGGACAGAAGGTTGAACTCGACCCGTGGCGAGACGCCGCGCTCGGGGTTTGGAACGCTGACCTGGCCGCGCGACATGGGCTTGTAAATACAGCAAACCAGACCCCCAAGGCGTTGACCCAACGGGTGCCAGGAGGACTTGTTGGTGACCGACATATACATGTCAGAGTTCGGCACACCCGTGACGCCTGACGAGTAGCGTAACGCCACATTGGGCGCGGCGCGCAGCGACCGCGGCTGTTTGCCCGACGGCTTCAGATAGGCGGCCATCGAGACCGCCGGATGGTCCTGGAGGTTCCGGCCCACTCCCGGGCTGTCCGCCCTGACCGGCATGCCGAGCGCCCCAATATCGGAGGCCGGGCCGATGCCCGATCGGATCAGCAGCGCCGGAGACTGCAGCGCGCCGGCCGAAACGATGACCTCGCGGCCCTCGAACTCTTCCTCCTGGCCGGCGCGATAGACCAGAACACCCCGCGCCCGCTTGTCGTCGAAGAGGATGCCGCCGACCTCCGCTTCGGCCAGGATTCGCAGATTGTCGCGCCGTCGCACCGACGTCGTCAGATATCCCATCGCCGTGCTCACCCGCTGGGTGGGTGAACTGCTCATCGGCACCGAGCAATAGCCCTCGACGACCTCTCCGTTCATGTCGGCGACATGGGTGAAGTCATGGAGCTCCTCCGCGGCTCTCACCACCGCCTGGCAGAAGCCCGGCCATTGCGCGCGCGCATGGCGGCGCACCGGAATCGGACCGTCTTGGCCGTGGAGCGGTCCGTCGAAATCGAGATCCTTCTCAAGCATTCGGTAGTAGGGAAGCACCTCGCTCCAGCCCCAGCCCTGTGCGCCTGCCTCGACCCACTCGTCGAAATCGCCCGGCATGCCACGCAGGGCGATCATCGCGTTGATACTGGAGCCGCCGCCCATCACCCGCGCCTGCTCGTAACGGCGGGCGACGGCGTCTTCCGGCCGGTTATGCGGGACCGGCGCGAAATGGGCTCGAAGCTGTGGCCAGAAGTTGTCGGGTCGAAAAAATGTCAGATAGTAGATGTCGCGGATATCCGCCGGCTCGCGGCCGGGGGGATGGTCCGGCCCGGCCTCAATCAGGAGCACCCGCCGCGACGCATCCTCCGACAGGCGGCTGGCCAGGACGCAACCGGCCGAGCCGCCACCGACAATAATATGATCCCAGATCATTCCGCCGCCCCCGCCCCAACGGCGCGTATTCTGCACACTTACGGGCAAATAGCGACCCGTTCACCTGCAACGGACGGGCAGTTCCGGCACTCGCGCCGCCATCCGTTTGGTTCCGCAGGACGTTGCAATCGCTCAGTTATGCGCGCTGTCCGGACGGGCGGACGCTCGACCATTCGCGGAGCGCAAGACATCCATGACCGCGATGCGAAGCCGGCCTTGCGGCTCGTTCTTTTTGAAGATCGCCCGTCCTGGCAGCATTGAAGATCCGAAGAGCGCCATATCCAAGTCTGAGGTCCTGCTTGCAGAATATTAACCAGAACTACGGGTTTGCTTGACAGAATTGGCTTGGACCCGAAGGATACACTGTAAATAAAAATCCGGGGGGGGAATGGTCACGTGCTGATCGAGGAATCGTTTCAGGTAACGGCACCGATCGATCGGGACTGGCAGTTCATTCGCGATCCGCAAAGCGTTGGCCCCTGTCTTCCTGGTTGCCGGGGTATCGAGGCAGCGGGCCCGAATACCTACACATCGACGATCAAGGTCGGCCTGGGACCAATCAAGACGAGCTTCAAGGTCGGTGTCGAGTTGATCGCGGAAGCTCCGCCGAGCTACGCGAAATCGCTGACGGTGGGCGAGGAATTCGCCCAGGCATTGAAAAGCCGCCTGGAGGCGCCGTGAGCATGGGAATTTCTGTACACAGGCCGGAAAGCGCCGAAGAGGCGGTGCGCCTTAAGGGCCAGGATCCGGATGCGCTGTTTCTCGCCGGCGGCCAAACCCTGGTCGCCATGATAAACGCGGAGCTGGTCGTGCCCGCGGCGCTCATATCGCTTGACCGCATCGCAAACCTTGGCGGCATCGACACGCACGCCGATGGCGCGGTGCGCATCGGGGCGATGACCCGCCATGCCGAAATAGCGGCCAGCGATCGCCTGATTGACGGACACGCGGTGATTCGCGAGGCGGCGCGGGTGATCGCCCACCCTGCCATCCGCAACCTCGGCACCATTGGCGGCGCGGTCAGCCATGGCGATCCGAACGCCGACTATCCCGCAGCGCTTGTCGCCGCCGATGCGCGCGTAGAGGTGTTGGGCTCGCAGGGCAGCCGGGAGATCGCGGCCGGCAACTTCTTCAAAGACTTCCTGACGACCGATCTGAAGGATGGCGAGATGGTGACGGCCGTCACACTGCCCGCCTCGCCGGCCGGGGCGCGAAGCCACTACGAGAAATTCGCGCGCGTTGACGGTGACTACGCAACCGTTAGTGTGGCGGTATCGGTGGTCATGAACGCGAATGCCACGGTCGATTGGGTTCGAATTGCGGTTGGCGCATGCGGGCCCCGGCCGGTGCGGGTCGCGGCGGCCGAAGAATCCCTGATAGGCGGAGCGCTGAGCTATGAAGCCATCCAGAAAGCCGCGCAGCAGATCGCAGCAGCCTGCGATCCCATCGACGATGTACGCGGTTCCGCCGACTACCGGCTGCTTTTGGTGCCGCGGCTGATCGCCAAGGCAGTGAAGGCGGCCGGATCCGGACGGGGAGCGTGACATGACGGGTGCGCAACGTGTCGAGTTGACGATAAACGGCGAGGTTCACGATGTACGGGCGCATGGCGCAACCACCTTGCTCGATGTCCTGCGCGATCAGTTGGCTTTGAATGGCGCCAAGCGCGGCTGCAATCAGGGTGTATGCGGCGCCTGCAATATCCTGCTCGACGGCAAGCCAGTGCGCGCCTGCCTGGTCGTGGCCGCGATCGCCGCTGGTCGTGAGATCACCACGATCGAAGGACTGGAGCAGAACGGCGAGTTGTCGCCCATGCAACAGGCTTTCCTCGACACCGGCGCGGTCCAGTGCGGGTTTTGCATGCCGGGTATGGTGATCACCGCGACGGCGCTGGTAGCGGACAATCCGAAAGCAGGGGTCGAGGAAATCCGCAGCGCCATCTCCGGCAATCTGTGCCGTTGCTCTGGATACGTCAAAGTCGTCGACGCCATCCGCCATGTAACGGGAGCCTAAGGCGATGAATGATGCCAGCATTAGGGCCGTCGGCGCGAACCTTCCACGTTTGGAGGCACGCGGCAAACTGACCGGCCGGGCGGAATATACCGACGATCTCGTACGCCCGGGCATGTTGCACGGGGCCGTGCTGGGCAGCCCTTATGCCCATGCGCGGATCCTGTCCTACGACACGGCGGCGGCCCTGGCGGTTCCGGGCGTGAAGGCGGTCATCACCGGCGCCGATTACCCGGACCTGCCGATGGGCTGCATGATCAAGGACGAGCGTCTGCTCGCCAAAGAGAAGGTTCGGTATGTTGGCCAGCCGGTCGCGGCCGTGGCGGCGATCGACCTGGCAACGGCACGTAAAGCGATCCGTCTGATTGAGGTCGAATACGAGGCGCTTGCCGAGGTCGCGACCATCGACGATGCCCTGGCACCTGACGCCCCGATTATCCATGAAGGGCTTGCGGAGTATTTCAAGATCTTCGAGGCCGAATGCTCCGGCAACGTGCTTTCACACCAGGTATTGAGCGAGGGCGACGTGGAGGCGGCTTGGCCGCAATGCGACCACATCGTCGAGGAGACTTACGAAACCCAACCCCAGTCGCATGCCTATATGGAGCCCTGCGCCGCGCTCGCCGAGGTTGACGACACCGGCAAGGTCTCGATCTGGTCGTCGCACCAGTCGATCAACCGCGTGCAGGCGAACGTGGCGGAAGCGCTCGGCCTGCCGATGTCCAAGGTGCGCGCCCTGACACCGCGGGTCGGCGGCGCCTTCGGAGGCAAGATGGAAGCGACGGTCCAGCCGCTCGCCGCCGCCCTTGCGCTCAAGACCAACCGGCCCGTCAAGATCGTGCTCTCGCGCGAAGACGACTTCCAGATGATCCGCTCGCGCCACGGCACGCAAATCCGGATCAAGACCGGGTGCAAGAGCGACGGGACGATCCTCGCCCGCGAAGCCGAGCTTTTTTTCGACGCCGGCGCCTATGCGGACGACAGCGCCGGCGTGATGGGGTTCGCCTTGCTGATGGCACGCGGTCCTTACAACATCCCAAACGTCCGCTGCGAGGGGCATTGTGTCTACACGAACAAGCTGCGCGCGGCCGGCTTCCGCGGCTTCGGCAACCCTCAGGTAACCTTCGCCGGCGAGTCCCAGATGGATGAGTTGGCCGATGTGCTCGGCATGGATCCGATCGAGCTTCGGCTGAAAAACGCCATGCGTAATGGCGACAAGCAGTTCGGCGGTCACACCGTGGAGGTTTGTGGCCTGGTGGAATGCTTGGAGAAGGTGCGCGATCAGTCCGGCTGGGCTGCAAAGCGTCAGCCGGCCAAGGCGAACGGCGTAACCAGCGGCATTGGCATTTCCTGCCTTTCCCATGTCTGCGGTTTGCTCTCCACCGGCGCCATCGTCCGTCTGGCGGAGGATGGCAGCCTTGTGCTGTCAACGGGCGCGGTCGACAACGGTCAGGGCTCCGACACGGCGCTGGCGCAGATTTGCGCCGAGGCGCTGCAGGTGGACGTGGCGCAGGTCAATTTCGTTGCGCCCGACACGGATACCTCGCCCTACAACTGGGGGACCGGCGCCAGCCGGGTAACCTACATGGTCGGCCGCGCCGTCCACGACGCGGCGCTCGAGGTACGCGAGAAAATCCTGAAAGCCGCATCGATGATGCTGGAGGCCGATCAAGGCGATTTGGAGCTGGCGCCCGGTGGAAAGGTGCAGGTGAAGGGCACCGATATCAGCGTCGGTTTCTTCGACGTTTCGATGTTCTCGCTTTTCGGCGTCGGCGGCCCGATCCTCGGCCAGAGTACGTTCCTGTATGATGGCGAACCTTTCGATCCCAAGCGCACGACAATGCAGGGATTCCCTTTCGCCAATCTGGGCGTCTACCTATTTGGCGCGCAGGCGGTAGCGGTCGAGGTCGATGAGATCACCGGCAAGACCGAAGTCAAAGAAGCCTGGCTGGCGCATGACGTCGGCAAGGCGATCAACCCGGCTGCGGTGGAAGGCCAGATCCAGGGCGGCTTCGTCCAGGGGGTCGGCTATGCGCTGTTCGAGGAAATGGTCTGGGATGGCGGTCAGCTGGTGAACCCATCCTTCATGGACTACAAGATTCCGGGCGCCCACGACGTGCCGTACGAGATCCATCCGATCATTGTTGAGAACCCCGAACCGACGGGGCCCTTCGGCGCCCGCGGCATCGGCGAGCCCGGCCTCGTCGGCGTGGCGCCGGCGGTGGCCAATGCCGTGCACAATGCCACCGGCATCCGCTTTCACAGCCTGCCGCTGACGCCGGAGAAGGTGCTGACCGCGATGTTGAGTGAGGCGACGGGCGACAGCTCGACCAGGTCGGTCGGCGCCGCGGTGGTACCGGCGTCGGCCACGGCGAGCGCACTGCCGGCGGCAAGCAACGATGCGGCGACGCCCACCGCCAAGGCAACACCCGTTGCCGGATCCAGCGACGCCCCGGACAGTAATCGTCCGACCGGCGCTTCGACGGAGATCTCCCCCTTTGCCCGGGTTTTCGTCGAAGGCCTGAAGGACGCCGGCGTCAGTATCGTCGCGGCTTTGCCCGAATCGCTTCTCGCCAGCATCTACCGGGCGTGCGAGCAGGACGACCAAATCCGTTACATTCCGGTGACCAACGAGGCGGAGCTGCCGGGTATTGTCGCCGGGGCCTATCTGGCCGGCAAGAAGGCCGTGATGATCATGGAGAACTCAGGGCTCCG
>Ga0307380_10001388_pt1 | contig 35527 bp, 33 predicted proteins | sample UN3MG_FD_202239 | JGI IMG/M metagenome (GOLD analysis project Ga0307380, IMG submission 202239) | Soil microbial communities from Risofladan, Vaasa, Finland - UN-3 | ecosystem: Environmental > Terrestrial > Soil > Coastal area > Acid sulfate soil | place: Finland: Risofladan, Vaasa | collected...
TTGAGCATGTACTGATTTCCCTGAACCATAGGACAATAGAAATTGTTCGTATTTTTAATCTGAGAGGGAAGATCAATGATAGAGGGCAGGAAAAGGTATTGGGTCTTGCCGAGAAGATCTATGATGTGGCCATGTGAGACCTTGACTGGAAAGCATGTCTCGGTTGTCATCGACTCAATCCCTAATTTTGTAATACGGTCGTTGGTTTTTGGTGTCAATACCACCCTATATCCGAGTGCGTCGAAGAAACCTGCCCAGAAAATGGCGATCTGATGACTGTATAAGGCCCTCTGCATCCCCACAGTCTGCCTTCCATCAATCTCAAAGATGGCCCTGTTGTCCTCACCATCCCTTTTTAAATCTCCCAGATCATGGTAGAGTCCCATAAGGTGGCTTTCCCAGATTATATCCCTCAGTTTAAAGTAATCCTCTTTCTTCTCGCCATAGTGGCCTCGTATCTCATACCTGCCGCATTCTCCTCCCCACACACTTTTTCTTCCGCTGAAATTGTAGATCTTTAACTTACACTCATTGTGGCAGTTGGGGTCTGCATGACATATAGCTTCCTTAAACTCGAGCGTGTCATTAATTGCCTCATCTATACCTCTGAATGAGGATTCTTTCTTTTTTTCCTTTGCTATCTTTTCCTGCACACTGATGCCAGCGCCGAATCCTCCGAGCACTTCACGGTGCTTAGGTATCAAGATACCCTTGCCAAGCACTGCCTCAAAGGCTGCCACTATTGCCTTATTAAGGGATGGGCCCCCTAAAAACATGATCCTCTCGCCTATCTTCTTATTTTCAACCACCCTGTGTAAGTAGTTGTAGACAATTGCATAGCAAAGGCCAGCGACAAGGTCATTTTTTTGCCCACCTTTTTGCGCATACGATACAAGATCAGATTCCATAAACACGGTACACCGTTCGGTCAGCTTGATCGGTTTTTCCGAGGAAAGGGCTATCTGCTGAAATTCTTTCACGATGTTGATGCCATTTTTGCTTGCAAGCTCATGGAGAAAACTCCCTGTTCCAGCTGCACATACCTTGTTCATGTCGAAGTCAAGGGGGTAGGTATTGGAAATAGAAACATACTTGCTGTCCTGCCCACCTATCTCGAAAACGGTGTCTATCAAGGGATCGATTTCAACTGCACCACGTGCATGAGCGGTAATTTCATCAATAATCAAGTCCGCATTGAGGAAATCACCAACCACCATTCTGCCTGAGCCAGTAGTGGCCACTCCCTTTATATCAATCGTGTCTCCAAGTCTGTCTTTCAGTATCCTCAAAAGCGCTTGTGTTACCTCTATTGGCTTTCCCATTGTTTGGCGGTATTCCTTGTCAATAATTTCTCTTTTCTCATTGATGAGAGCATATTTCGTGGTAGTGGAGCCTATATCAACCCCTAAGAATACTATAATCTTTTTATTTTTCTTGCCCACTCGTTTTACCTTATTATCCTCGGGGAAATCCGTTTTAATAAGCTCCAGTTTTGGAGCAGACAAGAATGAGAATGTATCCTTTTTAGTAATGGATTTGAGTTTCTCTAATGTGGGCTTGTGAGCGATATCCTGTTCTTTTGCCTGGAGGGCCACTCCTAAGGCACCAACAGAGGTAGCGTGTTTAGGGACAGTCAGGTTGGCAAAGTGCTGCCTAAATGCCCTCACTTGCAGTTCGTTCAAGGTGAGTCCGCCGATAAACAATATAGGCTCTGACAGCACCCGGTTTGAGACAATAGTACTGAGGTAATTAGAGGCATTTCCAATGTGTAAGCCGGCGATGATATCTTCAAGTCTTTCACCCTTGTTTTGGAGGTGTATCATATCGGACTTGGTAAATACGGTACATCGACAGGCCACCCTTACGGGATTTTTGCTCTTGAGACCGAGGGAGATGAAATCCTCCATTATCTTGATGAGGTGCTCCTCCGAGGTATCGATATCTTTTCCATAGATAGATGATGCCAGTCTTTCTGCCTGTTGATCGATAAAGGACCCTGTGCCAGAGGCGCAGGGGGTATTCGCATTGAAGTCATTGAGCTGCCATGTACTCCCATGATGGTTGAGGATATACAGGGCTGTATCCTGCCCCCCCATGCTTATGATGGATCGTACATCAGGCTGCAAATTTACGGAGCCAAGGATTTGGGCAATGGATTCAAACTCATAAAATCCGCCAAGCTTCTCGCTTATGATTCTCCCATGATTTCCTGTAAAGGCAATTGCCTTTATGTTCTCAATGTCGAGGCGGTCGTAGAGTTCGCTGACGACCTCAAATACGCTTGTCTCCACTCCGCCAAAATGTCTTTTATAAGGATACTCGTATATTATATCCCCCTTGTTGCTGATAACAACAGCATTTACACTTACAGAGCCAGCATCAATACCAATGTAATAGTCTTCCATTTTAAGTGCCTAAATTTAAAAGTGAGCTAAAGTGCCCGCCCGCCTCGTCCCGCAATGCGGGACGGGCAGACCTACAGTTCGTAGATTTCAACATATCGTAATTAACATTCTTATATCCAGCATCAAGCAACCAGTATCCAGTTCCACACTCAGTGAGCCTCGTTCCAATTCTTACCCCAGTTTATATCTACTCGAAGGGGGATTTTCAAGGGATAAACACCCTCCATTTCATCTTTTACTAAATTAGTTGCAATATCAAGCTCATTTTGAGGCACCTCAAAAACCAACTCATCATGAACCTGTAGAAGCATTTTTGTTTGTAAATGTTCTTTATGAAATCGTTCCGAAATTTTTATCATAGCCATCTTGATAAGGTCGGCAGCGGTTCCCTGAATAGGTGTGTTAATTGCTGCTCTTTCTGCCTCACTTTTAAGATGTCCGTTATCACTGTTTATATGAGTGAGATATCGTCTTCTTTTGAAAAGTGTACTCACGTATTGATTTACCCGAGCCTGCGATAGTATCTTTTCTTTAAAATTTTTCACCCCTTTATACCGCTCATAATAATTATCAAGATAGGCCTGCGCCACCTTCTTGCTTATGCCGAGTTCCTTGGCTAATTTGATAGGACCCATACCATAGATGATTCCAAAATTAATGGTTTTTGCCATTCGGCGCATGTCTTCTGTGATCATTCTTGGGTCCAGGCCAAATACCTCTGCAGCTGTTCTGGAATGTATATCTTCTCCCTTGTCAAAGGCGTGAAGAAGAACTGGGTCATCAGAATAATGGGCAAATACCCGTAACTCAATCTGTGAGTAATCAGCAGATAGCAGAAGATGACCATCTTCTGCAATAAATCCCTTTCTGATCTGTCTTCCTTCTTCAGTTCTGATGGGTATGTTTTGAAGATTCGGATTGCTGCTACTTAACCTTCCGGTTGCAGTCACTGTCTGGTTGTATGAGGTGTGCACCCTTTTTGTGCTGGGATTTACCAGGCTCACCAATGCATCCAGATAGGTAGATTTGAGCTTACTAATAGTCCGAAAGCGCAAAAGAAGAGAAGGTATTTCATGTTGGCGTGCGAGCTCTGTAAGCACCTCAACATCTGTAGAGTATCCAGTCTTTTTTTTTGTCTTCTTTTTGCCTGGTAGGTTCAACTTTTCAAAGAGAATATAGCCTATCTGTTGAGGTGAGTTGATATTGAACTCTTCTCCAGTGAGATGAAAGACCCTCTGTTCAATGGATACAAGCTCATCGGCAAATCTTTCTGACATTTCTTTAAAAAAAGACACATCTATCTTTATTCCAGCCGTTTCCATATCCATTAACACCGGTACCAGATTCATCTCCAGATCTTGAAAAAGTGTATAGTTATCATCAGATTTAAGTTTTTCTTCCAAAATGGATTTTAATCGTACAGTGATCTCTGCATCCTCACAGGAATACTCCTTGGCCTTGATAATATCCACATAGGCAAAACTTTTGTGCTTATCATGGCCGGTTACCTCATCGTAGCTTACCATTTTGTAGCTCAAATAATGTTGAGCCAGATAGTCCAGATTATGCTGACGTAGTGTTGGGTCAATAACATATGAGGCTATCATGGTATCAAAAAATAATCCCCTCACAGTGACATCGTATCTAGCCAGGACCTCAGCGTCATATTTTATATTTTGTCCTATCTTTTTTATTCTCTCATCGCAGAAGGTGTCTTTTAGGAGATCAAGGGCCTCGTTTACACGTAATTGTTGACCCACACCTCTATACGCATGGCCTAAAGGTAAATAGTAGGCAATTCCTGGTTCAATACAGAACGATATGCCTATCAGTTCTGCCTCAAGATGGTTTGTACTGGTAGTCTCTGTATCAAAGCAGAATATTCCTTTCTTTCTTATATTTTCAATAAGAGATACCAGTTCTTCTTTGGTGAGGATAAGTCTATAATCCTTTTTACTGAGTTCTGCATGCTCGGAGAATTTATTTATAAGTGATTTAAATTCCAATTCCCGGAATATCTCTAAAAGCTTCTCTTTTTTGGGGGAGCCGAGCCTGAGATCATCAAAGGTTACGTCGACTGGTACAGAATTTTTAATGGTGACCAGTTTTTTACTTAAGAAGGCTTGCTCCTTGAATTCCTCAAGTTTTTTCTTAAGCGAGACCTTAGTGACTTTATTGAGATTTTGAAAAAGGTTTTCTATTGAGTGAAATTGTTGAATAAGGCTGAGGGCGGTTTTTTCACCAACACCGGGAATGCCGGGGATATTATCTGCTGAATCTCCTGATAGGGCCATTACTTCAATTATCTGTTCAGGTTCAATCCCATAATCCCGCTTTATCGCTGTATAATCCGTTAGTTTTTCACTCATTGAGTCCCACATAACTGTATTTTCTGACAGAGTTTGCCTAAAATCCTTGTCGCTACTCACAATGACTACATTGAAACCCTGATTGCTGGCTAGTATGGCTACGGTTCCAATGATATCATCTGCCTCATATCCTTCCTTTTCAAAAATTGTAACACTTAGGTTAGCGACCACATCTTTAATGTAGGGGATTTGTACAGCCATATCCTTCGGCATAGGTGGTCTGGTAGCCTTATAATCTTTAAATATTTTATGTCTAAAGGTTGGCCCTTTCACATCAAAGGCAACAGCCACATAATCAGGCGATTTATCATCAAGGAGTTTTATAAGCATCTTTGTGAAGCCAAATATGGCATTGGTAGGGAGACCTTTAGAATTAGAGAGATTTCTAATTGCATGAAAGGCCCTGTGAATATATGAACTTCCATCTACAATGTAGATTGTTTTATTGGGACTTTTCATATTTGGATTTTAGAAAAAAAGGTTTTTTGCTCAGAATGGGAACCAAATGTTCTCAATGTAATGTAGCCAAGAAGTTCCAGGAAATCAACATGCTTTTTTTAGGGTATGTAATAATGGACAGAAGACTTGTGAAATATAACCTGGATATAGAATGCCTCATTGAGTAAAAAATTCTGTTTAAAGAGAAAAGGATGCTTTTTTGTTCCATGTCTCATGGAATGGTCTTTTTATAGATATATCTATATCGCGACTGAGGACGGGGTTCCGCGGTTCCCGCCGATGGCAGGATTACAGTTTCCCCCACAGATGAATCACGAAAAAATAGCTTCCTTCGACTCGGCCGAGCTCGTCGCGGGCCACCAGTAACATCAAAAAAAGATATCATCCCTTTTTTTTAGTTTGTCTTTTAAAAACTAAATTGTTACACATTACGCGATTGTTACTAATACGTTACCCATGAATGAAGCATTGATTGTCTAGTGTGGAAATGCTATGTATGAAACACTTCGTGTTTAACAATGTAATGAAGCTAATGTATAAAATTACTCTTCAAATAACCGCTAATTTATTTTTGGATGAAGAATAATGACTCAAAGAAAAAAGAAACTGGGTAGAGGGGTTGCTATGGTAGGAGCTGGGATGTCGGCCTTTGGCATCAGGCCCGATGTGACGAACCGCGAATTATTTGCAGAGGCCTTCCTTGATATGGTGAGCTCTGTGGATAGAGGGTTTGATCCTCAGGAGATCGAGGCCTTATATGTAGGAAATTGTGGCGCTGAGATGTGGGAGTCACAATCAGTGATAGGAGTGTTATGTGCTGATATAACTGGTCTTACCCCTCGTCCAGCACTTAAGGTTGAGGATGCATGTGCGAGCAGTTCAGTTGCTGTGAGAGAAGGGATTATAGGGATAGCCTCGGGCATATATGATATGGTTTTAGTTGGCGGCACAGAAAAGATGAGCATTTTGCCAACTAACTGGACCACAATGGCTCTTGCCTGTGGTTCTGATACAACCTATGAAAGTGCAGCCGGATTTACCTTTCCGGGGCTTTATGCCTCTATGGCAACTGCACACATGGAAAGATATGGAACCACTCATGATGACATGTTGCGGGTAGCGATAAAGAATCATAGTAATGGAGCCCTGAATCCCAAGGCGCATTTTCCTAAGACTATTAAGGATGTTATGGATATGCGCAAGGCTCAGGCTGAAAAAAAGGGGAGACCCGTTCCAAACTGGGCTGATGAAATGGAATTCCTTCATGATCCACGATATAATCCAGTCATTGCATGGCCAAATACATTGTTTGATTGTTGCCCTGTGACAGACGGAGCAGCCTGTATCCTTTTGGTGGCTGAGGAGATCGCTAAAAACTTCACTAATATACCTCTTTATATCATCGGCTCAGGACAGGCCAGTGGCCATAACCTCTATGACAGGGAAACCCTCACATCTGTGCCCGCAGCAAAGCTCGCAGCACAGCAGGCGTATGAAATGGCTGGTGTTGGCCCTCAGGATATAAACATAGCTGAGGTTCACGATTGCTTTACTATTGCCGAAATAATGGCGATTGCCGACCTTGGTTTTTTCAAGGAAGGTAAAGAAGCAGCGACCGCAGCCGGGGAGGGTAAGACTGCCAGAGACGGTGTAAAACCAATTAATGTTTCTGGCGGACTGAAGTGTAAGGGGCATCCTGTGGGTGCTACCGGTGCTGCACAGGTGGTAGAGATATTTCAACAGATGAGAGGAGAAGCAGGCGCTCGGCAAGTCAAGAATATGGATATTAATCTCGCTCTGAATCATAATATTGGGGCCCATGGAACTACCGCAGTTGTCCAAATCTATGAAAGGAGATAGTGCAGATGAAAGAGATACCATTTACCATTGCCTCATTTGACAAATTTATAGAAGAAAAGAAACTGATGGCCTCCAAATGTGTGAGGTGCAGTGCATTATGGTTGCCTCCACGCCCGATATGCCTTACATGTAAAAGTGATGAATTAAAATGGACAGAGCTTAATGGGAAAGGGAAACTTGTTGCATTCACGGTTATCGGTGTGGGCCCTATCCCAATGATAGATGCAGGGTATAACAGGGAAAATCCCTATTGCTCCGGTATTGTTGAGCTGGAGGAAGGGCCAAGGATTAGCGCTCAGATTCTTGGTGTTGATGTTGCCCATCCAGAAAATATTAAAATCGGCACTTCTCTCACAGCAACATTTGTAGAAAGGGGAAGCTGGCATTTTGTGGAAGAGCTGGCCAAGGTGAAAAAGACATATCTGGCGTTTCAGGCGTAGCAATCTGAATGACGAACTCCTTCTGTTTACATCTCATCATGATTTGATTCATGAAAGTTGAAAGCTTTTTTTGATGCGTGTCCCTGTTAAAGGCGTAACGTATTATGCCTTATGACATAATGAACAAAACGCCTTATTTGCTGAGGCATAACCTTTTATGTGAAGTTATTAACTGCTTCATTTTCTTATAGATTTTGGAAATACTGCGTTGTAGAGACGTAAAATATTAGGAAGTGAAATCAAAAAAGATCAACCTAAACTCTGACTGCAGCGCACCAAATTAATTCTCTTAAGGGTAACCGTCGAAACCGAAGGTTAAATATGATGGATCGTACTCTCAGTGATAGATTTAAGGAAAATTTCACAATAAAACCCTTGATCGAAACCTTTAGCTTCTTTCGGGCATATGCGCGAGATATAGTAACTTTCCTTTTATATGCTACAGTTCCCGTGATAATTATTGAAAATTTTATTTCCTACTACGCGATTAATTACAATTTTCCCTTTCAGATTAAACATCTTCCTATTATTGTACATTTCCTCTATCAACCCATTTACACTGGGGGTCTGATCTACCTTATTTCCAAGATAGTTGTAGGAGAGAAATGGGATATAAAAGGATGTCTATCGGTCGGGTTAAGTTGTTGGGTAAACCTATTACTTGTTAATATTATTAGCTCATTGATGGTCATCCTTGGACTCTTCGCTTTTATAATTCCCGGGCTATTTATTTTTGCAAGATTATCATTAGCAGAATTCTGCGTGGTGCTTGATAGGCTCAGCCCTATGGAGGCCTTATTGCACAGCAACAAGATGAGTAGGAATTTTACATGGCAAATCATTACCAGTGCCCTGCTTCTTTCAATAATACTATTAGGATTTCAGCTCCTCATCCATCTTGCAATAGTAACGCTTTCTTTAGAGAATATATTTACATTCATGATTACTGAATTATTGATTATTATTTTGTGGTCAACCTTTACTATACTATTTTTTCGTTTTTATGATTTAGCTAATAAGGCGTTACGGCAATCGCATGAGAAGGAAATCCAGGCGACGTCTATAAGCAACGACAGCTGACCCCAACCTTTAAATGGCCAACCGATTACTGAAAGGAGAGATACGAATTGTGTCTAACGAAGAACATTATCGAAAATTAGAGCGCATGTATGCCTCTGCACCGTGCAACAAATACTATGCACCGACATTACGCGTGGGTAATGGGCGCACAGAGCTGATTATTCCTATACGAAGCGATTTTTGCCATTCAGCCGGTTCTGTGCATGGTGCAGCCTATTTTAAGGCGCTCGATGATGCTGCTTTTTTCGCTGTAAGCTCATTGGTGGATGATGTCTTTGTATTAACTGTTTCGTTCAACATATATCTCACTCGCCCTATCTCAGAAGGAAAAATGAAATCGATTGGTCGAGTTGTTCATCGCTCACAACGTGTCTTTGTGGCTGAGTCCGAGGTAGTTGATTCCAATGGACGGGAAATCGCCCGGGGAAGTGGAACTTTTATGCGAAGCACAATTCCGCTTTCGCCGGAGGTTAACTATAGTTCCATTCCATAAGTAGATATTTATGTGAGAAATGAAGATTCCTCTTTACCAAATTGATGCATTTTCAAACCACATTTTTTCAGGTAATCCTGCTGCTGTATGCCCTCTTAAAGAATGGTTAGAAGATTCCCTATTGCAGACAATTGCTCAGGAAAACAATCTTTCTGAAACAGCCTTCTTTGTTCCTGAGGGAAATGGCTACCATATTCGCTGGTTTACCCCTGTTGCTGAGGTTGATTTATGTGGACATGCTACCTTGGCCACAGCGTTTGTGATTTTTAACTATTTTGATACATCAAGTAGTCATGTGAGCTTTCATTCAAAGAGCGGAAGGCTTACTGTCGTTAAAGAGGAAGAATTGCTATCCATGGATTTTCCATCGCAACCACCTGTACTATGCGAAGCGCCCAAGGAGTTACTTGATGGTATTGGTAAAGAGGCATTAGAGGTGTTGTGTTCAGAAGACTATGTCGCTGTGTTTTCAAGTGAGAATGATATTATAGAGCTGGATCCGGATATGGCAATACTCAAAAAGTTAGATTTGCGAGGGGTTATTGTAACTGCTCAAGGAAAGAATGTGGATTTTGTATCACGCTTTTTTGCGCCAAAATTTGGTGTCAATGAAGATCCTGTTACAGGATCTGCTCACTGTGCTTTAACCCCATATTGGGCCAATAAGCTGAATAAGAAAGATTTGCATGCTCATCAGGTGTCACAACGGGGTGGAGAATTATTTTGCAAAGATTGTGGTAATAGAGTTATCATATCTGGCAGAGCTGTTCAGTTTATGGAAGGCAGTATTACTATAAACACTTAATAAGCAGAGCATCTTATTGTTTGCGTCGGACATAACCGAGAAGGATCTATGATGGTCATGAAGTCTTATCTGTCGTTCCAAGGCTTTCGGCCTGGTCTTTTCTACGACTTATCTGCAGGGGAGTTTTGCCCTCTTCCAGCTTCCGGCGGGATTTCCCCAACTGATAAGTCGTGAAAAGAACAGCGGCCTCCGACTCGGCCGAGCCTTTCGGCCTCGAGCTCTAGGCCGAGAGGCTCGTCGCTGGCCACCAGTCACTTTAGAAAAGACCTCATGACCATCCCGATATTACAAACTATTTGATGCTCTCATTAGTAAGGTTGTGCCGAAGATAACCAATCATTTTGTTTGTGTTACCTGAGCGGTGTCGAATAGGCTTTAAGAAATACGAGGATACATAGGAAATGGCAAAACATATCGGAATTGTAGCGTGCAGTGCTGAGGGAGCAGCTCTCTGTTATAGAACTATTTGTGTAGAGGCGCCAAGTGAAATGGGTGAACATAGACATCCAGAGATAACTATGCACACTCACCCGCTTTCTGAATATATGGTACATATACGTGCAGGAAACTGGGATATGGTTGCACAAATTATGCTTTCCTCGGCTCGCAAAGTTGCGCAAGCAGGAGCTGACTTTGCAATTTGTCCTGACAACACGATTCATCAGGCCTTTAATCTTGTAATACCCAAATCACCAATCCCTTGGCTGCATATTGCAGAAGCAGTTGGAGAACAAGCCAAAAAGAAGGAATTTACACATCTTGGAATATTAGGAACAAAGTATCTTATGACAGGTCCGGTGTATCCTGATTCCCTTAAGAAGTTCGGTGTTGTCACTGAGATACCGGAGGAACAAGATCGGGAGGAAATTGACACAATAATATTTAAGGAACTTGTAAATGGTATTTTTCCTGAAAAATCTCGACTCTTTTTCAACAGCGTCATTCAAGCGTTCAAACATTGCGGTTGCAATGCAGTTGTTCTTGGATGTACAGAAATTCCCTTGATTGTAGACCCAAATGATTGTCCATTGCCAACATTGGATTCCACGCGTTTACTTGCACGGGCAGCTTTAAGAAAAGCACTTGGGAAAGCGTAATTGATTTCTCTATTTGGCCAATATTTCGCTACACTCCATACCTAAAGATTAGTTTTTTCCTTGGGGTAAAGTTATTTTTAGATACTTTAAGGAGATGGGAATATGGTACGTGTGATCTTTTTTTCACTGGTAATGGTGGCAACAGCGCTGACTTTCGGATGTTTCGATAGTTCTGAAAAGGTTGCTCAAGAACCATCTCAAATCCTTGGAGAGGTGGAGCTTTATACTTTCTCACCTGACCAGCAGTATCTTTTAAGCAATGCTCAGCCATTTCTATTATCTCCTCATACATCGCTTAAAGATGCACTCAACAGTCTTGGCCAACGCCTGGCTGAGACGTATTTTCAAAAAACATATACAGGCAAGGCAACAAAAATCCATTTCGAGGTCGTAGGAGTAAATGAGATAATCATCTCTTCTCGCCCCTTACGCATTGCCACTGTGAATATGGTTGATCCTGATAGGGATGCAATGCGGTATTTCTTTCAAGGCTCTGCTGGTGCACGGACCACGTTTTATATGATTGGTGCAACCTTTATGCAGCCCCATTTGAACCCACCTTTAGTGGATGGATTAGTGTTTCTTTACAATGGTGAGATGCTTCCTGAGCTTGATCACATTAACGTAGAAGGAATCTTGATTCCACGATTAGTTCAACGCGTTACAAAACGAGCAGTCAATGGTGTCAAGAGGTAAGTTTTTATTTCTATGGTCTATGTGCCATCTAATATGAAGAGAGGTATAGGGGCATGATTATCACCACCTGGAATGGGAAATCCTTTGATACAGATAAAGATTTGACTGAAGCTGAACGGCATATAGTCCAAAAGCTGTTTGCCTGGGAATCGCTGGTTACCAGACTTGAACAATTTAGGGAGAAGAAAAAAGGTTTCCTGCTAAAGGGTTGGAATAACTTGGGGCCGGTCACTGAAAGCACTGCTTTAAGGACTATCATACAAGACATAGAGAAGAAGGTTGCGACACGCTTGAAAACAGAGCAGGTCTAGATAAAGATTCTACCGAATCTTTGCCTCAAATCGACCAGTCGATGGAATAAATATCAATTAATTTAGATGAATCGATGTTGATTTCGTCTAACGTTCTACGGTTTCGCCCTTCGGCCTCGAGCTGCTCAGGGCCGAGAGGCTGCTGGTTTTCCCAACATGCCGGGATTAACCGTTAACCGATTCGTGCCCGCCCTGGTGCGACGGGTTTGAGTGATAATATGGAGGATATAGGTCAAGCCTGAACCATGAATCAAGTCAATAAGCTTATAAACCAGGTCTGGGCCAAGGCTGCGTAACCCTGGCCCAGACCTGACTAAGGGAGACTGATTTCTCTAGCTTTCGCCTATGTTTGTATTACAGCACCAACAGACTTTTTCGACCAAGTCGCTCCAGGGCGGGCCGATAAGCGTTTTACTCAACCTAATCATCATTTTATACTGAACGCCAAAAAAATTTGAGATAAATCCGCCATAAGCCTGCCCGCCGGACGGCAGGCGGGTCTGGCGGATAAATGTAAAATTGTTGACTGTAAGAAAAGGCTCTGATAGAAGGGAAAATCAGGACTGAGGGGCTTCGCCCCAATTAGAGTACCTGCCCGCCATCGCTCTCGCTCAGGCGAGGCGGGCGGGTTGGAGTTATGGAATGCTGGCCCGCCCTGGTGCGACTTGTTTGGTATACGCTGTTGCCATTTGAGTATTTCAGGAACTATTTATTTTGCATCAGAGTATGATAAATCAGGTCTGGGCCAGGGAATAATGGTTTTTGAGGAAGGCAAAGCTCGAATTCTATGAATAGTTTTTTTGTTATCTCTCAAATGACAACGAACAACGTGCAACGGACATTATTAGAAGGGAGACTCTTGTGCAATACAAGGCAGTAAAAGGATTTAAGGATATACTTCCTTATCAGGTAGGAACCTGGAATAGGATTGAATCAGAGGCAAAACGAATATTCGAACTTTTTGGATTTAATGAAATTAGAATACCAGTGATAGAAAAGGCAGAACTTTTTGCTCGGGGAATAGGTCAGGACACGGATATCGTCTCTAAGGAGATGTATACATTGAAGGACAGGAAGGGTAACTTTCTGGCGATGAGACCGGAGGCAACAGCCTCCGTAATAAGGGCCTATATAGAGCACAAACTTTATAATGTGTATCAGGTACAGAAGTTATTTACCATAGGGCCAATGTTTCGATATGAGAGGCCACAAAAGGGGAGAAGAAGACAATTTCATCAGATAAATGTTGAGATTATTGGAGACCCCGGCCCCAGATCGGATAGTGAACTGATAGCTATGATTATGTACTTTTTTTCTTCGCTCGGACTCAATGATCTCATCCTCAATGTCAACTCTTTGGGTTGTTTGAAATGCAGGGGACCATTCCGAACTGAACTTAAAGGTTACCTTAAGAGATATTTTTCACACCTTTGTCCTGATTGCCAGATAAGGATGGAGACAAATCCCTTAAGGGTGTTTGATTGTAAAGTGGAGACGTGTAATCAGATAATAAAAGATGCTCCATCCATGCTTGATTTTTTATGCAATGATTGCGCTAATCATTTTGATTCTGTTAGGTTATATCTTAAGCAGTTAGGCGTGAATTTTGTGGTAAATTCTCATCTAATGAGGGGCCTTGATTATTATACGAGGACTACCTTTGAGGTGCAGACAAAGGAGTTAGGGGCCCAGAATGCTGTAGCTGGTGGAGGCAGATATGACAATCTAATGAAAGAGTTTGGCGGTCCAGATACTCCAGCAATCGGATTTGCCATAGGCGTAGAAAGGGTAGTCGAACTTTTAGAGGAGAATGCTGTCCAAAAAGAAGAGGGACCTGATATTTTTCTGGCTCCTCTGGGCAAAGAGGCAGAAGACAAGGCATTTATCTGGTTGCAGGAGCTGAGAAAAAGCGGTCTTAAATGTGAGATGGAATACAGATCATTAGGCCTAAAGACTCAGATGAGGCATGCAGATCGACTAAAGGCCAGGAAGGTGTTGATTGTAGGGGACGATGAACTCATTAAAGGCAAGGGAATTGTAAGGGATATGATTTCTAAAGAGCAGATAGAGATTCCCTTGAACAATATTGTTGATGAGCTCATACGTGTTAATTCGTTGAATAGTTAAATAGTCGATCTTTTAAATCTTTGAATTTTTCACCAGGTAACTCACGTAACCATTTAACTACTCAACAAAGATAGGGGAAAGAAGTTGAATATAGATACTATTAGAGATTGGAAAAGGACGAACAATTGCGGTAGCTTAGGAAGGGATGATATTGATCGCGAGGTCGTTCTTATGGGGTGGGTCAACAGACGCAGGGATCTGGGTAAATTGATATTTATTGATCTCAGGGATAGGTTTGGCTTGACTCAAATTGTCTTTGATGAGGAATTTGACAAGACTAGTCATGCGAAGGCAGGTATCTTAAGGAACGAATGGGTTATAGGTGTGAAAGGAAAAGTTATGCCACGCCTGGCCGGTCAGGAAAACCCTGATATGCCTACCGGAGATATTGAGGTGAAGGTGAAGGAATTGAAGGTTTTTAATGAAACAAATATTCCTCCATTTCAGGTTGATGGAAAAATCGACGCATCAGAGAATTTGCGCCTGAAATACAGATACTTGGAGCTTAGAAGGCCGGCTCTTTTTCATAACCTTGTTATGAGGCACAGAATAGCCTTATGTATAAGAAACTTTTTAAGCAGTGCGGGATTCTTAGAAGTAGAGACTCCTTTTTTAACAAAAAGCACCCCTGAAGGGGCACGGGACTACCTTGTTCCGAGCAGGATTAGTAAAGGATCTTTTTATGCCTTACCCCAATCTCCGCAATTGTTTAAACAGCTCATAATGATGGCTGGCTTTGATCGCTATTTTCAAATTGTGAGATGTTTTCGGGATGAAGATCTCAGGGCAGACAGACAACCAGAATTTACTCAAGTTGACCTTGAATTGTCATTTGTCGATGAATGTGGGGTTATGGATGTTCTTGAAGCAATGATGGTAGACGTATTCTCAAAAATTCTTGACCACCCTGTTTCCACACCTTTTCCAGTAATTGAATATAATAAAGCAGTGAACCTATATGGCTCAGACAGACCAGATATCAGATTTGGCATGGAATTGATGGATCTCTCTGATCTTCTTAGATCATCAGACTTCAGGGTCTTTAAGGAGGTGATAGAGCAAGGAGGGGTTGTGAAGGCAATAAATGTAGAGAAAGGAGCCTCTTTTTCTCGGAAGGAGCTGGATGAATTAAACTCCATTGTGCCCGATTCTGGAGCCAGGGGATTTTTCTGGGCTAAGGTTAAATCTGATGGCTGGCAATCAACCCTGAATAAATTTTTGGCCCCAGATATAAGAAGTGCAGTTGAACAGAGACTTGGTACAAAAGAGGGAGATCTTATTTTATTTGTGCCTGATAAGCTGCAAACAGCAAATAAAGCATTAGGGTTATTAAGGACTGAAATAAGCAAGAGACTTGGTTTGGTGAAAGATGAAACATACTCATTTGTATGGGTAACACGATTTCCTTTGCTTGAGTACGACAGTGATGAAAAGAGATATGTAGCGGTTCACCATCCATTTACCTCTCCTCTTGAAGAAGATATACCATTGCTTATGAAAAGACCAGAGGCAGCAAGGGCACGAAGCTATGATTTGGTGCTTAACGGTGCAGAGATAGGAGGAGGCAGTGTCAGAATACATACCATTGAATTGCAAAACCAAATCTTCCGTTTATTGGGATTGGGAAAGGAAGAGATAAAAGAAAAGTTTGGGTTTTTCCTTGAGGCGCTAAGCTATGGTGCACCTCCCCATGCAGGCATAGCACTTGGTTTTGACAGATTGGTAGCTATTATGACTGGTGCAGAATCTTTAAGGGATGTAATTGCCTTTCCTAAGACTCAAAGGGCAACCTGTGCTGTGACTGATGCGCCCTCAAAGGTGAAGGATGAGCAGCTTGCTGAGTTGGGTATTTCTCTACTTTACCCTTGACAAAGCTCTAAAATAAAATTATACAAAGCCAGTCAATAAAAAAAGGCTAATAGTTACCCAAGGTTTTTCATTGAGATTCTTATTTTATATAAAAGAGAAGGAGGTATGAAAAGTGAGTGACGTAACAGCTCCCATGGCGGGAAAGGTAATGGATGTGAAGGTTAATGTTGGTGACACGGTTAATGAAGATGATGATCTTATTATTCTTGAGGCAATGAAGATGGAGATGCCTATAGTAGCTTTAACGTCAGGAACGGTGAAGGAGATAAAATGTAAGAAAGGAGATTCAGTTGGGGCTGATGATGTGTTAGTGGTGATCGAATAGACACATGTTTTTTTAACGAGTGTGCATTAATTGCCCTGTCTGAGTATCGACAGGGCAGTTTTATCTGAAATACCTTCAAAAAAATATATCAATCCTCTAAAAACTTCATAATTTCAGCATGGTTTAAAATTTCTAACATATAGTATTAAATTTAAAGGGAGCCTATTATCATGATTGATTGGAATCTTGCAGTAAAGATATTTTCTTTTGGCTTAGGTGCTGTTTTTTCCTCCCTTGCAATACTGATAGCGGTAATATATGCATTTGGGAAGATTTTAAAGAGTATAGAAAAAAAAGCTGATTAGAAAGGGGAAATTATGCTTGACATGGTTTTAACCACCGGCGTTGTGCACCTGACTATAGGTAACCTTGTTATGTGGCTTATTGCCTTTTTATTTATCTATTTGGCCATAACAAAAAATTACGAACCTCTTCTATTGATACCTATTGGTTTTGGCATATTAGTTGTAAATTTACCCCTGACATTTCTTATGCAGGAAGGTGAGGGGCTTTTATGGAAATTTTATCATTATGGATTAGAATGGGAGGTAATCCCGCCCCTTATATTTTTAGGTTTAGGGGCCATGACAGATTTTGGACCTATGATCGCCAATCCTAAAACCCTCATATTAGGCGCAGGGGCCCAATTCGGTGTGTATGTTGCCTTTTTTGGAGCTCTCATCCTTGGTTTTAAAATACCAGAGGCGTGTTCAATAGGTATAATTGGCGGTGCTGATGGTCCAACAACAATCTATACAACAGTCCACCTTGCCCCCCACCTATTAGGGGCAACGGCTGTTGCTGCTTACTCGTATATGTCACTTGTTCCAATCATTCAGCCTCCTATCATGAGACTCCTTACCACAGAGAAAGAACGAAAAATAAAAATGAGACAGTTACGGCCGGTTTCAAAGAAAGAGAAGATCCTTTTTCCCTTAGTGACGGTATTGGTTATCTGTCTTATCGTACCAGCCTCTGCACCACTCATGGCAATGTTTATGCTGGGGAACCTTTTTAAAGAGTGTGGTGTAGTAAAAAGGCTTTCAGATACCGCGGCCAATGAGCTCATGAATATTGTCACCATACTTCTTGGTATTAGCGTTGGCGCAACCATGTCAGCTGAGGCCTTCTTAAAACCGCAGGTTATTTTCGTATTCATTATGGGCCTTGTGGCCTTCGCCTTTTCTACAGCTGCTGGGATACTTCTGGCAAAATTTATGAATCTTTTTTTCAAGGAAAAGATAAATCCTTTGATTGGCTCTGCTGGTGTATCTGCTGTTCCTATGGCCGCCAGGGTAAGCCAAATAATGGGTGCAAAGTATGATCCAAAGAACTTTTTACTTATGCATGCCATGGGTCCCAATGTGGCAGGTGTTATCGGTACAGTCGTTGCTGCAGGAGTATTCCTTGCACTTGCAGGGTGATGAAAGAGAGGTAAGAAGATATGTTTGACGAAAAAGAGATTAAAGAAATAAAAGAGGAATACAAAACATGGTCTGACAAACTGGAAGGAACATTAGCAAAGAGACCTGAAAGAAAGGCTGAATTTACTAATACCTCAGGCATTCCTTTAAAGAGAGTGTGTACACCTTTAGATGTGGCTGATTTTGATTATATGAAAGAGCTTGGCTTGCCAGGGGAGTATCCATTTACAAGAGGTGTTCAGCCAACTATGTACCGGGGGAGGTTATGGACTATGCGTCAATATGCTGGTTTTGGTACGGCTGAGGACACGAATAGACGATACCGGTTCCTTTTAGACCAGGGCCAGACAGGACTGTCAGTTGCCTTTGATCTTCCTACACAGATAGGGTATGATTCAGATCACCCACTGGCTCAAGGGGAGGTAGGAAAGGTGGGGGTGGCCATTGATTCATTAAAAGATATGAAGATCCTCTTTGACCAGATACCACTTGGCAAGGTCAGTACATCAATGACCATAAATGCTCCAGCATCCGTGCTTTTGGCCATGTATATGGCAGTGGCTGAAAATCAGGGTGTCGCATCAAAGGATTTGAGGGGAACTATTCAGAATGATATATTAAAAGAGTATTCTGCCAGGGGCACGTATATCTTTCCTCCTAAACCATCCATGAGGATTATCACAGATATCTTTTCATTTTGTTCACGAGAGGTTCCCCAATGGAATACAATCAGTATTAGTGGTTATCATATCAGGGAAGCAGGTTCCACTGCGGTTCAGGAGGTTGCCTTTACTTTAGTCAATGGTATTGCCTATGTGGAGGCGGCATTAGAAGCCGGATTAGGTGTAGATGAGTTCGGTCCACGACTTTCGTTCTTTTTTAATGCCCACCTTGATTTTTTAGAGGAGATTGCAAAGTTTAGGGCTGCAAGAAGGCTATGGGCAACAATTATGCGGGACAGATTCAAGGCCCAGGATCCAAGGTCAATGATGATAAGGTTTCATACCCAGACAGCTGGCTGCACCCTCACTGCACAGCAACCGAAGAATAATATAGTAAGGGTTGCCTTTCAGGCGCTTTCTGCCGTTTTGGGTGGCACACAATCACTCCATACAAATTCAATGGATGAGGCCTTTGCCTTACCCAGTGAGGAGGCGGTTCAGATTGCCCTAAGAACCCAACAGCTTATTGGTTATGAGTCTGGTGTTGCTGATACGGTAGACCCATTAGGTGGCTCATATTATATTGAAGAGTTAACGGAAGAGATTTTTGATAGGGCTAAAGAATATATTGATAAGATTGACGAACTTGGCGGAGCAGTATCCGCAATTGAGAAGGGCTTTATTCAAAGGGAAATTCAGGATAGCGCCTATCGCTACCAGAGAGAGATTGAGAAGGACGAGAGGGTGGTTGTTGGCGTAAATAAATTTCAGGTAGAAGAGGAATCTCCAAAAGATCTATTAAGGGTAGATCCTGCCGTGAGGATTTCTCAGATGGAAAGGCTGAAAAGGCTAAAATCCGAGCGAGACAACGCAAGGGTGAAGGATATACTCAGTCAGTTACGAAATGCTGCGGAAGGGAAAGACAACCTGATGCCCATCATTTTAGATGCAGTGAAGGCTTACGCCACTTTGGGAGAAATCTGCGACGTATTAAGGGATGTTTTTGGAGAATATCAGCCAGTAAGTACTATTGGGTAATGCCAATGGAAATAACAAATGACTATCGAATATTGACAATTAAAAGTTTTCAATCTTCAATTGAAAATCGTCAATATTAATTACAAATGACCAATGACAAATAAAATATTAGACACTTTATTCACTATTGGGGGTGATCAAGGATGGATAATAAAAGAAAAATTAGAGTTTTAGCTACTAAACCTGGTCTGGATGGCCATGATAGAGGCATAAAGGTTATTGCCAATGCATTAATGGATGCGGGAATGGAGGTAATATACACCGGTTTAAGGCAGAGCCCTGAACAGATTGTGGAGACATCCATCCAGGAGGATGTAGATGTTATTGCCTTGAGTATCCTCTCTGGTGCCCATGACTTCCTTTTTCCCAGGATAATGGAATTGGTAAAGGAAAAGGGAGTAGATGATGTATTGGTTATTGGGGGCGGTATTATTCCAGATGAGGATATTCCTTCTCTTAAAGAAATAGGAATAGCAGAGGTTTTTGGTCCTGGCACCTACACAGATGATATTGTCGCCTATATAAAAAATAATCTGAAGCGCTAAAGTAGTATTTTTTACAAGAAAAAGTAATATAGGCTTTGTAAAATGATTTTGGATGAGATTAATTACGAGCAAAAAATTATTATTGATAATGTAAAGAAGGTTGTAAAGGAGCGGATAGCACCTATTGCAGCTGAGATGGACAGAGAAGGTGTCTTTCGATGGGATATTGCCCGCCTTTTTGGGGAAATGGGTCTCTTTCAGATATTTCTTCCCCCATCTTATGGTGGACTTGAAGAGGGCAAAACCTTTATGTTTTGCCTATGTGTTGAGGAGATAGCAAAGGCATGTGCATCTTCAGCATTGATGCTTATTATTCAGGCAGTTGCTAGTTTTCCTATAATAGTCGCAGGAAACCAGAGCCAGAGGGATCGCTTTTTCCCTCGTCTTTCAAAAGGTGAGGAACTCATAGCCTACCTGGTAACAGAACCTTATGCAGGTTCCGATGTAGCAGGCATTAAGGCTAAGGCAGAAAAGGCAGGCAGTGAATATATCTTAAACGGACATAAGCTTTTTTCAACGAACGGGGGAGTTGCCTCCCTCTATACTGTGTTGGCCAAAACAGGGGAGAAGGAATTAACCTTTTTTGTCGTCGAGAGAGATCAAAACGGTATCTTTATTGGAAAGCAAGAGGATAAACTTGGCTTTAGGGCCAGCGATACCTCAGAGGTTATACTGGAGGATGTGAGGGTTTCTGAAGAAAACAGACTTGGGCAAGAAGGGGAGGGCTTTGTCATTGCCATGAAGGACTTTGATATGTCGAGACCAGGCATTGCCGCCCTTGCCCTGGGAATAGCAGAGGCTGCCCTTGATTTTTCCTTTAATTATGCCTGCGAGAGGGAGACATTCGGAAAGGCATTGATTGGACGTCAGGCCATCAGTTTTATGCTTGCAGATGCAGCCATGCAGATAGAGGCGGGCAGAAGCCTTATGATAGAGGCTGCCAAACAGCACGATAAAAAGAAATCGAACATAAAATTGGCATCGATGGCTAAATGCTTCTGTAGTGACATGGCCATGAAGATAACAACAGATGCTGTTCAAATTTTTGGTGGCTATGGGTATATGAAGGATTATCCGGTAGAAAGGCTATTTCGGGATGCAAAGCTGACCCAGATTTTTGAAGGCACCAATCAGATTCAGAGGCTGATTATTGCCAGGGAAATGCTAAAGGAAAGGCATTAGTAAGTTCTTTTTAGTATTGATACTTTTCATAACTATGGCAGGGACTATCACATAGGTATATTTACCTATGAGGGATAGGCAATAAGTACAAAATAAAACTACACCCATCTATAAATGAGTGTGGTTTTGTTATTTTTGAGTGAAATACATCATTTAACCAAATGCTTTATGGTGGTAAAATTTACCTTGACAGTAATTAGTAACTATGATGTAGTTACAATGTAGCTATATTCGTTATAAATAGAGGATGGAGGATGATGTGAAACTCAAAGAAAAGGTAGCATTAATCACAGGGAGCAGTAGAGGTGTTGGAAGGGCCATAGCGCTGGCTTATGCGAAGGCGGGAGCCAGTGTGGTGGTGAATTATTCAACCAACAAGGGAGCAGGTGAAGAGGTAGTCAAGGAAATCGAGAATGGGGGAGGCAAGGCGATCCTCGTGAAGGCTGATGTTGCAAAAGCGGTTGAGGCTGAAGCATTGGTTCAAAAGGGAATCGAGGAGTTTGGTAGTTTAGATATTTTGGTAAATAATGCGGGATTTAGTAGGCCTGCTATGTTACTAAAAATGAGTGAAGATCAATGGGATCAGGTATTGGATATTCATCTTAAGGGTGCTTTTTTGTGTTCTCAGTTTGCTGCGAGGCATATGAAAGAGCAAAACAAGGGAAAGATTATTAACGTAACCTCAGTGGCGGGTATTGTCGGCACAGTAGGTCAAATAAACTATAGCGCTGCCAAGGGCGGCCTTTTGAGTTTTACAAAATCAGCCGCAAGAGAGCTTGCAAGGTACAATATATGCGTAAATGTTATCTCTCTCGGTATTGTGGCCACGGATATGACGGAAAAAATACGGACAGATGAAAAACTCAAGGAGATCTACATGAACAGAATTCTTCTGAAACGCTTTGCTGAACCAGATGATATTTCTCCGGCATTTATTTTTTTAGGATCCGATGAAAGTAGTTATATAACCGGTCAGCTACTTTGTGTCGATGGCGGATACGGGATGATATAATTATTATGCCCGTTGCCTGTTGTCCGTTGTCCATTGAACTCCTATTTCAAGATCAGCAGAAAAGATCTATTTATCCAACCTTATAGCAATAACTATAAAAGCTGGGTATAGCTAAAAAGGGAGGGCAGATGGGATTTTTCAAGAGACACTAAATTATATTTTTTATAGTAAATGCTTAAAAGAAAAATACTACGAACAACTGACAACTAACTACTAACAAATAAGGAGGATTAAGATGGCAGATATACCGGATAAAATACAAACATGGCAAATGGTTCAACCTACATCAAGGGACAAAGAAACAGGGGAGGTTACGCCAGGGAAGCTTGAAAAGACAGAAATACCGGTACCCGAACTGGCACCAGGTGATGTGCTGGTGGAAGTTGCGGGTTGTGGGGTATGTCATACAGACTTGGGGTATTTCTATGATGGAGTTCTCACCGTTTCAACCCCCCCCCTAACATTAGGCCACGAAATATCTGGCACTGTGGTGGCCGGGGACGAAAAATGGATTGGGAAAGAGGTTATCATCCCGGCTGTTATGCCATGCAGGAAGTGCATCCTGTGCAAAACAGGCCGGGGCAACAGATGTCTTGGCCAGAAAATGCCGGGCAACAGCCTGGGTCTTTATGGTGGTTTCTCAAGCCACATACCTGTTCCAAGTGTTGATCTGTGTGAGGTCAAAGATAGGGCAGGTATTCCACTCTCCCATTTCGCCGTTATAGCCGATGCTGCGACCACCCCGTACCAGGCAGCTAAGAGGGCTGATTTGCAGCCTGGAGATAGCGTTGTGGTGGTAGGTATCACAGGCGGTGTAGGTCAGTACGTAGGACAAATAACCAAGGCCCTGGGCGCAAAGACCGTTATCGGGATCGCGCGCAACAAAGAAAAATTGGAAAGGGCACTTAAATTCGGCGCCGATTTTTATATTAACTCAACCGACAAGGATGCAAGGGCAGTCTCCAAGGAGTTCAGGGGATACTGCAAGGAAAACGGGCTCCCAAACACCGGTTGGAAGATATTCGAGGTAACAGGCGTCAAAGCCGGGCAAGAGATCGCATTGGCCTTACTGGGGTTTACCGGAAAACTGATCGTTGTGGGATACGGACTTGCTAAGACGGAGTATGCAATCGGTCGCCTTATGGCCTTTGATGCCGATATTATCGGTACATGGGGATGCCTCCCTGAATACTATCCGATTGTCTTGGATATGGCCTTAAGCGGGAAGATCAACATGGAGGAATTTGTGGTAACTCGCCCCATGAGCACTATAGCTGAAACCTTTGCCGAGGCCCACAAGACGCCCCCAATGAAACGAATCGTTTTAACGCCCGATTTTTAGGCAAGAAAATAGTAAATTTTAACCAAAAAAAGGAGGAAAATTATGGCTTTAGAATGGATGCCAAGAGACAACGAAAAGAAAGATCATTTGTTGCATACAGATGTTCACTGGGGTACGGAACCCCCATGTGTAGTTTACGAAAAGCGCCCCCTGAAGGACCCAAACGGGAATGTGATGGATGGGCTTTTTGTATCCTGGATTCAGTTAAACAATCCCAAACAGTACAACTCTTACACCACAGAGATGGTAAAGGGTGTAATCGCTGGTTTTGAAAATGTCTCATTAGACAGGAGCGTTGTGGCGGCTGTCTTTACAGGTACTGGACCCTATTCCTTTTGCACCGGAGGCAATACCGCAGAATATAGTGAATTCTACAGCATGAGACCGGATGAATACGGCCAGTACATGGAGCTCTTTAACCACATGGTGGACTCCATCCTTGCCTGTAAAAAACCAGTCGTTTGCAGGGTGAACGGCATGAGAGTGGCAGGTGGCCAGGAAATTGGAATGGCCTGCGATCTTGCCATTGCCTCTGATCTGGCCATTTTTGGACAGGCTGGCCCCAGGCACGGTTCTGCCCCTGACGGCGGCTCATCTGACTTTCTACCCTGGTTTCTCGGCATGGAGGATGCCATGTGGAACTGCGTCTCCTGCGAGATGTGGTCTGCCTATAAGATGAAGATGAAAACCCTCATTAGCAAATGCGTACCGGTCTTGAAGGTGGATGGGAAATGGGTTCGAAACCCCATGATCATTACCGACAAATACGTCGAAGATGGAGAAATCGTCTATGGCGAGTTCAAGACTGGGGAAAAGGGCAAAGAGGCAAGAGCTTTCGTAAAAGAGCATCAACCAAATGCGGACTTTGAGCTATTAGACAAAGAAGTTGACAAGATTATATGGACCTTTGCAAACCTCTTCCCTGCATGCCTGATCAAGTCCATTGACAGTGTCCGTGCCAAAAAGAAGTTCTTCTGGGATTACTCCAAGAACTACAACAGGCACTGGCTGGCCGCTAATATGACCGGTGAGGCCTTCTTAGGCTTCGGCGCCTTCAATACTAAGAGAATCACTGGTAAAGATACCATCGACTTTATCAAGTTCCGTCAGAACATTGCTGATATGAAAACCTGGGATATGGATATGTTCGCAGAAGTGCTTGGGACGCCCAAAGAATAGATAAAAACAATAAATAGTAGAGATGGGAAAAGAAAAAATCCAGAAGGTGACTTCTGGATTTTTTCTTTGAGAATTAGATGCTAAATAGATATCTGAAGGCATGTAAATCCGCAGTTGAACTGACGTGCAAATTTAAGTATAAAGATAATTGCTAAACCTGTAAGGCGGATTACTGAAAAGGGTTTTTGGGCTAACTAATAAGGTTTATTATAGATACCTTAGAAAGGAGAAAGCGATGTCCTATAAAAATATTAATGTCCGCATTGAAGGGGGACTGGGAACGATTACCCTTAACAGGCCTCCTGTGAATGTTCTTAATATTGAAATGATGAACGAAATAAATGATATACTTAAAGATTGGGTAGAAAAGAGGGATCTTAACGTAGTTTTATTTAATACAGAGGGAAAATGTTTTTCCGCCGGTGTGGACGTAGGAGAGCATATGGGTGATTTGGCACCTAAGATGATAGAGAGCTTCCACGGCATGTTCCGGCTGATGGATCAATTAGGTGCGGTCACTGTAGCTTCTGTCTACGGATCTTGCTTAGGCGGGGGGTGTGAGCTGGCAGTTTTTTGTGATCTGGTAATTGCCGATGATACCGCAAAATTTGGACAGCCTGAGATCCAGGTGGGAGTACTTCCCCCGATTGCTGCCCAGATAATGCCGCGGATTATTGGAAGAAAGGCTGCTATGGATTTGATTCTTTCAGGCCGGATTGTCTCTGCACAGGAGTCAATGGGTATGGGACTCATAAACAAGGTAGTTGCAAAAGGTGATTTATCTCAGGAAACCGATGAATTCATAAAGCCTTATCTATCTCTTAGTGCTGAGGTTATAAGCATTACAAAAAAGACTATCAAGGCTGGTCTGAGAGATGACTTTGAACCTTCATTAAAGGTTATTGAAGAGATATATTTAAATGAATTGATGAGGACAACCGATGCTCAGGAAGGATTAAAGGCTTTTTTGGAGAAGAGGACTCCTGAGTGGAAGAACTGTTGATTGCTTGAAACTCGAAACCCTGGCCCAGACCCCTGGCCCAGACCTGGCTTTGAAAGAGTAGGTTTATTTCTACAGATACCGTAATCTTTACAAGGCATGATACTGTTCCTGTGTTGTCGCGCCAGGGCGGGCTGGCATGCAAGGATTAGTTGTAGACTCCAAGCTCCAAAAATATTTCCGAAACAGGATCATTTTCCTGTGACGTCGCGCCCTTGGCCCAGACCTGGCATGCAATGCTTAGGCTGTATTGCCAGGACTTATAAATAATATAGACATTGCGATATTTGCCGAGGAAGTCGCGCCAGGGCAGGCAGGGCGGGCTTGAAACTTGTAATCCCGATTTATCGGGGTACCAAGTATCCAGTGAATCATGAAAAGATTTATTTCTTTACTTCTTATTATAGGTATTTTTGGCTGCGCTGGTAGTAAAGAACAGATAAGAGTTAGCAGTTATAAAAAACCGGCTATAGTATTGCCAAAAACAATGGATGGCCGTGTACCTAAATCATATTCGGTAAACGGGGTAGTATATTATCCTCTTCTGAGTGGAGAAGGGTTTGTTCACGAAGGCATGGCTTCATGGTATGGAAAGGATTTTCATGGAAAGAAAACTTCCAATGGTGAGATTTATAATATGTATGATAAGACTGCCGCACATAAAACATTACCCTTTGGAACGTATGTAAGGGTGGAAAATCTATCGAACCTAAAAGAGGTTATCGTAAGGATTAACGATAGAGGCCCTTTTGTTACAGGGAGGATTATTGATCTATCGTATGGTGCTGGTAGACAGATAGGATTGGTTGGCCCAGGAGTAGCAAAAGTACGTCTGGTCGCCTTATCAAGGAAGATTGGACGGATTAAATCAGGTAATGACTATGTGCCACTCGTAGAGGCAGCGGATTTTAGGAAAGGGGAATTTACTATACAGGTTGGCGCCTTTGAAAATAAAGATAATGCACTAAGATTAGTAGATCGCCTTAGAATTATCTTTAGTTACGTTACTATCACAACGTATGTGTCGCCTCAAGAAAAAGCTCTTTACAGGGTGAGGGTATCCCTTTCTAATGATTTAACCGAGGCCAATAAAATGGTTGATAAATTGAAATATCTTGGATTTTCAGAGACTTTTATTGTAGCGCTTTAGCCCTCATGATTGATTTTTTTCCGGAGAACACCAGAGGTCCGAAACACAACAACTTTTCTTGCTCGTAACTTTAGGTCTTCTTTGGTTTGAGGATTTCTTCCTTTTCGAGCTGCTTTATCTTTGACAATGAATTTCCCAAAGCCGCTTATGAGGAGATTTTCTTTTTTTGCAAGTGTTTGCTTGATTATTTCTAACAAACTTTCTACAATCCTTCTTGATTGGTTTTTGCTTAGACCCACCTGATTGTAAATATTATCTATGATCTTTTCTTTGGTTAAGGTCATGCAATATTCCTCCTTAATTTTCTGGTTTGTATTAATTTGTAAAACCACGTCCTCTGGATGTGGATTCTTTATTATTGAAAGCCAAATTTTTCTTTTAGTTTCTGGCAGACAACATCAGGGACAAGACCGCCAACAGCCCCCCCATAACTGGCTGCCTCTTTTATTATAGTAGAACTAGTATAGAGCCATTTGTAGTCAGTCATCATGAAAATTGTTTGTATATTTTTATTTAACTTCCTGTTCATTAATGACATCTGAAATTCATACTCAAAGTCTGAGAGGGCTCTCATTCCTCTTAAAACTATATTGGTTTTTTTGCCGTCCACGTAGTCAACAAGTAAACCATTAAAGGAGTCGACAAAAATCCTGTCATCGTTTTTAATTGATTCCTGTATAAGATCCACCCTCTCATCCAATGTAAAAAGAGTTTTTTTCATGGGCTTGGAGGCAACGGCAATGGTAATAGAATCAAACATGGTAAGAGCCCTTCTCACGATACTGAGATGACCGTTTGTTATAGGATCAAACGAGCCAGGATATATGACCATTTTGCCCATTTTATCTTTCCTCATAATTGGAGTAAAAACCTATTACTGTTGAGCCATACGATTTCGTTAATTTTAGCTGAAGGTTATAAAGATCGATAGGAAATGGATCATTGGCATTTTTTGATGATTCAACAACTATCCTGCTATCTTTCGCCAATAGTTTTTTATCTAGTAATTTATGAATCGTGGGCCTAATGTATCCTTTTCCATAGGGAGGATCAATAAATACCACATCGAATTGACCGCACCCAAGATCCTGAATATGGAGCAAACCATTCGGCAATTTCGCTCTTATAATCATTGAAAGCCCTTCATAGCCGCACATAATGAGGTTATTTTTTATTATAGCAAGGGCCCTGTGTGAGTTATCTACAAACACAGCGTTTTTGGCACCTCTGCTTAGGGATTCTATCCCTAAACTACCTGTGCCAGCAAATAGATCTAATACTCTAAGATCAGTTAATGTCTGGCCCAATATGTCAAATATAGATCCTCTCACTATATCTGAGGTAGGCCGTATAGTAACTCCTTTGACGTTTGCCAGCCGGCGGCCCCTGATCATACCGCCAGTTATTCTCATGATGTTTAAAGTTATTAGTAGCTAAAATGAGTTAACGTAAGTCTGAGGGCAACAATTTACTGAAATTACCCAAATTTTCATAATTTGTTTTTTATGCTTTCTTCACTTTTCTCGAGAGAGGAATCAATCATAGAATGAGCTCTCTTTGTAGATCTATGAGTGAGATGATAGAGCGTTATAAAAGGACCTGAGATCACATACATAGTAGAGAAAAGGAATAACATCAAAGCTGGCTTATACGCCACAACAATAAAGAGGAGTATGGTGGCTACCAGAACATTAAAGGGTTTTTTCTTAAAAAGCTCGAGCTCTTTAAAACTAAGATAATCAATTGTGCTGACCATAAGAAATGATAGAGAATAAATAGCACTTATGATAACAATATGTTTGTTTTCGGTAAGGCCATCTAAGGAATTTATAAAAAGCACAAAGGTAGCAATAAAGATAGCTGCTCCAGGAATAGGTAATCCTTTGAAGTGATCAGATTCAAGATTGTTTTTTTGAATGTTGAACCTGGCAAGTCTTAAGGCGCCGCAGATAACATACAGAAAGACAGCCAGCCAGCCAAATCTTCCAAATGATTTAAGGGACCACTCAAAGGCCAGCAATCCAGGAGCCACACCAAATGCAACTAGATCTGATAGAGAATCATACTCGATACCAAATTGACTCGTTGTATTGGTAAAGCGAGCAATTTTCCCATCTAATCCATCGAATATAGAAGCGATAAGGATAGCAATGGCTGCGGCATCATATCTGCCTTGGATAGCGGCAATGATGGCGTAGACCCCCCCAAATAGGCTACAGGAGGTGAATAGGTTTGGAAGAATGTATATTCCTTTTTTATTCCTCTTTTTTGATCTATTTTTTGTTTTCAGTCTCACTAAGATATCCTATAATCGTTTGACTAGCCTTAACTTTCTCACCTTTTTTAACCTTGATTTCGCAATCAGGGGGAAGATATACTTCAAGCCGTGAGCCGAATCTGATAAGGCCAAACCTCTGACCTGTTTCTACATAATCTCCCTTTTTAATCCAACAGGCGATCCTTCTGGCAACAAGGCCAGCGATTTGGACAAAGATAACCTTTTTCTTATTATCTGTTTCTAAAGTTACAATATTATGTTCATTGTAGACAGATGCTTTGTCTCTATTAGCTGAAAAAAATTTTCCAGGGTGGTAGGATAATTGGGCGATTTTTCCTTTAATGGGGATCCTGTTTATATGGGCATTAAAGATCGACATGAATATACTTATCTTTATTGCCTTATCTTTCAGCCGAGAGTCTCCATTATGTAGATTCTCAATTGATAGTACTGTTCCGTCTGCTGGCGTAAAAATTGCCCTTTCGTCATCTACATGTGTTCTCTCTGGATCTCGAAAAAAGTAGATAGTGAACAAGGTTGCTACCGCCATAGGAATAGCTAATAATTTCCAATTAAGAATGAAAAGTATAGATGTCAATACTATTCCAATAAGTATAAAGGGAATTCCTTCCCAGGCAACTGGCAGCTTATTGTTTATGCTTTTGTGGCTCAATTAGTAAAATTCCTGTAAAATTACGTGCTCTTTTTGATTGTAGCGTTTAATATAAATTTACGTATTTGTCAATATTACATTTAATGTAGTCGTTTATATGGTTCCCGATTATATCGGGACAGGTATGTTTTTTCAGTGAACCCTGCCCACCAGACTTATGGTGGTCCAGAATCCCTATTTCATCGGGGGCCCATAAACGAACACTAAAAAACCTATACCTTTTGTCTTTAGCTCACTTTCTTTGGTAGGCGAATATCTGCCCCTCTGAGATAAATGGGAACAAGTTCGTCTACATTGTCTGAACCACTTTTTTGAAGTTTTTTTAATCCCAGAATACCCAAAGATGAGGCCTTAAGGTTCCACAAATTTGCAGGCGCTAATATCTGGTTTTCCCTAAATTGTTGTTTTAAGATTGGCCCTTGATTACTAAAGTCATTTCCGATAAAAATTGTTTTGTTTTCAATTATTGAACTAAGGTCATTAATTTTTAGACATGTGTCTTCTTTACATCTTAATAAATAGCCATGAGCACTCCACTTAAATATAGCAGTAAATACCTCTCCTTTCCGTGAAGTTACAAGAGGGCAGATATCTTCATTTAAGTAAGGAAGTTGGCTGGCCATGGCTACTAAGGTGTGGATACCAGTTATTGGTATGTTCAGGCATTCAGAGAATCCTTTTGCAACAGATAGACCTATTCTAATCCCAGTAAAGCTCCCCGGCCCCAAGGCAACGATTAATCCGTCTATGTTTTGAGGCACAAGTCCAACCTTAACGAGCAGGTCATCAATGGAAGGCATTAGATTGCTGAAGTGACTTGGACTTGAAGGGAGGATGTATTCACCTGAAACAATTTCATCCTTCATTACTGCTACACTATACTGTTTGGTTGAGGTATTTATTGAAAGTAGATTCAAAATGCTCCATTTATTTGGTGATTATTCTTACTAGATCGTTGTAAAAGACGACGGCCATTAGTAGGATGAGAAGGAAAAAACCTATCTTCTGGGCCATCTCCCTTTTTTTAATACTTAAAGGTTTCCTTATTACAATTTCTATTAGAAATAAAAGTATTAGACCGCCATCTAGAACTGGTACTGGAAGAAGGTTTAGTATAGCGAGATTAATACTTATAACAGCCATAAAAGGGAGGAGATAGCTTAAATTTTCTCTTGCTATATCTCCTGTTAACTGTCCGATCATGATAGGCCCACCAAGTGTTTTAAGGGGAATAACCCCTTGAAATAGCTTTACAACTGTCAGGACTGTGAGTGCTGTTAATTCCCAAGTCTTTTTACCACCTTCCATAAGTGCTTGAAAGGGACCTAACTGTAATTCATTAATGTTTCCACTGGCTACAATTCCTATAAGTGGTGATTTAATCTCTTCGCCAAAAATGTTTTTAACAATTTCCTCTTTAGGAGAAACGATTGTTGAAATCCTTTTATTGCCTCTTATGATTACCATGTGTAGGTCCTTGTGAGGACTCTTTTCTATGAATTTTTTTATATCACCCCATTTATTTATTTTTTTGCCATCAATATATTCGATAATATCACCTTTTAATATTCTGGATTTATCAGCAGGGGAGTCGGGCCTTACTTGGCCAACTTCGGGGATCATGATAGGGTAGCCTGATATCAGGAAAATGCCACTAAAAAGAATGAAGGCCAAGAGGAAGTTAAAGATAGGACCAGCTGCTGCAATAGCAATTCTCGTTACTACAGGCTGTTTAGAAAAGGATCTGTGTGCCTCTTCTAGGATTATTTCTTCATTATTCTCTTCTCCTAACATCTTAATGTAACCACCAAGAGGAAAGGCTGAGATGATATATTCAGTTTCTCCCATTTTTTTTCCCATAACTTTAGGACCAAAGCCGAGGGAAAACTTAAGGACCTTCACGTTGCATAATTTGGCAATCAGAAAGTGCCCTAACTCGTGGAAAAAGATCAAGACACCAAGCACGACGATAAATGGAATTATATAATATAACACGGTGCTCATAATTTAAGCTTCGCTCCACTTTACTTTGCAATGGCAATGACAGGGTATTGGATCAAAAGACATTTTCTTTTTACACATTCCATTGTGCCAAATCTCCATTATCGCATGTGTGAAGCAATAAAAAAGGGAATTGTTTGAAATCTAGCCTGCCCTGTTAAGTAGGGCTACTTTAAGAAATTTAACAGGGTGAAAATTTTACACTGCTTCAAATTTTAAGTAGATAATTAAAAAGCGTAATAAATTATTTAATATCAAATAGTTGCTGAAATTTCCAGAGTTTATTTTCTCACCATCTCCCTTAGGATTTCTTTTGCCCTCGATTTAGCCCATTGATCTGCCTCAATTGCTTGCTCAATGCTATTTAAGGGAAAGGTTTCGTGTTTCTCCATTGTTTTTTCAATAAGTTGAGGAATTTCCAAAAAACCTATTTTTCCTTCCAAAAAGGCGTTAACACCGATTTCATTAGCTCCATTTAATACGGCTGGCATGCTTTCTCCTATTTTTCCTGCAGCAAGGGCTAGGCATAGACATCTAAATCTCTTTTTATCAGGTCTTCCAAAACTCAATGTTTCTATATCTATAAGGTCCAATGATGGCAGCTCAACTTTAAGATGCCTAGGGTAAGAGAGGGCATAGGATATTGGTATTCTCATGTCTGTAGGGGCCAGCTGTGCGATGATAGAGCCATCCATATACTCAACCATGGAATGAATAATACTTTGGGGGTGGAGAAGGATTTCTATTTGATCCATCTCTACATTAAAAAGCCATTTCGCTTCGATTGCCTCCATTCCCTTATTCATCATAGTTGCTGAATCTATACTTATTTTGCGACCCATTTTCCATTTTGGATGTTTTAATGCCTCTTTTGGGGTAACCGTGGACAATTTTTCTATAGGGGAATCTTTGAATGGACCACCAGAGCCCGTTAGGATGATTTTTTTCAGATCTTCTCTGCTGTGTCCTTGGATAGATTGCTGTATTGCACTGTGTTCACTGTCAATAGGAAATATATTTACACCCGACTTTTTTGATTCGTTTATCAGCAAAGATCCTGCCATTACCAATGTTTCTTTATTGGCTAACGCCACGTCCTTGCCAGCAGTGATAGCGGAAAATGTTGGAAGCAGACCAGCAGATCCTGTCATTGCTGTTATAGCTATATTTACCTCTGAAAGGGAGGCAATTTCACTATAGCCTTTGGTACCATAGAGTATTTCTATGTTTGTGGCATTGTTTAGTTTGCTTTTTAGCTCATTGGCGAGATGAGAATTAATAACTGCTGCAAAAAGTGGTTTAAATTCCTTTATTTGGTTAAGGAGAAGGTCTATGTTTCTTCCTCCACCGAGTGCAATAATCCGGTATCTGTCTGGATTATTTCTAATAATCTTGAGTGCATTCGTCCCTATATAACCAGTAGAGCCCAGCAGGCATATATTTTTCAAAGAAAATAGCTCCTTAGAAAACCTGTTGTAAATGGTTAGTAATTTGTTGCAAAGGACAACAGACGGTCTTAGGCAATCCCTAATAATTTAAATATACGTACAGAACTGGGACTGCAAAAAGTAGGCTGTCTATTCTGTCTAGCATACCTCCATGTCCCGGTAAAATCTTACCGCTATCCTTTTTATTTGATGTTCTTTTTAGCATAGATTCTGCCAAGTCGCCAATCTGTCCACTGATTCCTAGTACTATACCTACTATCATAATAGAGATAACAGACAAAGAAGTAAAGAATACATAACCAAATAGACCAGCACATGCGATATTTCCTATCAGGCCTCCTATTGTGCCTTCCCAGGTCTTTCCAGGGCTGATCTGGGTTAATTTATGTTTTCCAAAAAATTTTCCACAATAGAAGGAACCAGTATCACCAGCAAAAATAACAGCCAGGATGAAAAAGATCCACATGCGGCCCTGAGGAAGTCTCGCGATTATTGCAAGAAGGGCCAGAGGTAGACAGATATAAAATGGCCCCATAATTACGTTGGCAATATCACCGATTTTGTGGTGACTTTTCGGATAGGTGAATATAAAAAAGGCTAACGGAAAGATAACAAAAAAGGGAAATAGTGCAATATAGTGGTGACTGTTAATGAGGATAGAAAAAAAAAGGATGGTGGTTAAGACATAATTAGAGAAGACAATTTTTTCCGCTATCTTAGGCTTTATTAGTGCATAAAATTCGTTCAAACTTATTAATGCTGCAAACAGAATTAAAATGATAAAGACCCATAAAGGGGCTTTCCCTATGACTCCAATAAGAAAAAGGATTGCTATGAAGGCTGTTATTACCCTCTTCATATGCGTTGTCATATTTTATACTTTTTTTTAGGTGGAGTTATCTCTTCTCCAGTGGACCCGAAACGTCTTTCACGTTTTTGGTAATCAAGAAGGGCTTCCAGGTATCGCTCCCTGTGGAAATCTGGCCATAGAACAGGACTAATAAAGATCTCTGTATAGGCTATTTGCCACAGAAGAAAGTTACTTATTCTATATTCCCCACTTGTTCGTATAAGTAAATCTGGGTCTGGGATATTAGAGGTATAAAGATAGTGAGATAAACGTTCTTCTGTAATCTGCTTGATATTTAATGTAGCCTTTTCTATGTCTTTTAGCATATTTTTTACAGCCCATACAATTTCCTGTCTTCCTCCGTAGCTCAAGGCAAGGGTGAGGTTCATCTCTTTATTGTGTGCAGTTTTTTCTATTGTTTGCCACAGGGTTCTCTGAACCTCTGGTGGAAGTTTTTCTGTTTGCCCAATTGATAATAGCCTGATCCCATTATCGAGCATTTCCTTTGATTCAGTCGTAAGGTAGCGAGTTAGAAGATTCATCAAGGCCTTGATTTCATATTGAGGCCTTTTCCAGTTTTCCTCGCTAAAGGCATAGAGAGTGAGCCATTTTATGCCTAATTCCCTACTAGTTTTGACAACATCCCTTACAGATTCTATACCTTTTTGATGGCCAATAATCCTGGTAAGACCTCTTCTCTTTGCCCATCGGCCGTTACCATCCATTATAATAGCCACATGCTGAGGTAATTTATCTGGGTTTAATCGTTCCATTTGTGGGGCTTATAGTAAGAATGTGAGAGGATAATGTAATGATTTTAAAGATAGTGAGAATCAAAATTCGAGTATTTCCTGCTCTTTTTCTTTTCTGATTTCATCTATTTTTTCAATGAATTTATCAGTAATCTTTTGTACTTTATCCTGATATTTATAAATCTCGTCTTCTGATATTTCGCTTTCCTTTTTTAACTCTTTTAACATCTCGTTTGCCTCACGGCGCTGGTTCCTTATGCTCACCTTACTCTCCTCGGCCATTTTTTTGGCCATTTTCGCAAGCTCTTTTCTTCTCTCTTCTGTTAATGGAGGTATTGAGATCCTAATCAGTTTTCCATCATTCACAGGTGTGAGGCCAAGTCCAGATTTCAGTATGCTTTTCTCAATATTGCCTATGATGGATTGATCCCAGGGCTGGATAGTTAAGAGTCTGCTTTCCGGGATGCTAATAGAGGATATTTGATTTAAGCGCATCTGGGTTCCATAGCATTCAGCTTTTATACCCTCAAGAATAGAGACCGAAGCCCTCCCTGTTCTCATCTTTTTGAATTCTTGATTCAGGGACTCAGCGGTTTTTTCCATTTTTTGGCGCGTCTCTGATAAGATCTCATCCTTCATTGCTTTCTCCTGCTAT
>Ga0307380_10001389_pt1 | contig 35524 bp, 23 predicted proteins | sample UN3MG_FD_202239 | JGI IMG/M metagenome (GOLD analysis project Ga0307380, IMG submission 202239) | Soil microbial communities from Risofladan, Vaasa, Finland - UN-3 | ecosystem: Environmental > Terrestrial > Soil > Coastal area > Acid sulfate soil | place: Finland: Risofladan, Vaasa | collected...
CCAGCAACAGACCCGACCATACGAATTTTCTCATGTCCACTCCTGATTTTTTTTTGTGGTGGTTAAAACCCTTCTCGCGAGGATCAACTGTACGGACCTCTCCTGTTACCTCCCTTCTAACGCCGTACACCTTTTTGATTGAGATATTGACAATGTTGACCCTTTGCTGGCTAAGCAGTGATGCAACTATTGTGCCTGGATAGTTCGAACAGTGAAGTGTAGCGGACTCAATGAGTTGCGGTGACACGCCACCGGTAGTGATCCAATATATCGTATTGTTCATACATTTTTCTGGATCGAGCGATATGTGTTTATTCTGAGTGGGTGTGCCGTAAACTTATGTATTGCAGTAATTAACAGCGCGATTGGTAGGCCGACCCCTCGGGCCATGGATGTTGCGCTATTTATTTGAATTAGATGTCCATAAAAATGCAGTGGGTCATGGATTGGATGCGAAATTGATTAGATGCAGGCTTAGCGGGGGTGCAAAAAAGGCGGGGGTGCAAACCCCCGCCCTTTAAGGTCATTCAGCGGTGCTTGTTAGAACTGGAAGCGTACGCCGAAGCGAATTACGCGCGGGTTGACGATCTCGGTGACCTGGGCGAATGAGCTGGTCCAGGCGTCGCGGTTCTTGCCGAGCGTGGTGTTGGTGTTAAGCAGGTTGAAGACGTCCATGATGATGCCGAGGCGGCCGAAATCACTGACATTAATGGTCTTCTCAACACGGAAGTCGACCATCGTCAGCAACGGCAGGTGGTTCTCGCCCATCGGCTCTGCCTGAGCATATACGCGACCGGCAGAGAAATTGCGGTTAGGCGAGCGCAGGCGGATCGGGTAGGCGAAGCCTTCGCGCATGCTGAGGTAGCCGCTGATGTTGATGTCGTAGGGCAGCTGGTAGAGTCCGGTCAGCTTGAAGGCCCACTTGGAGTTCATGAAGATGGAAGCCTTGCCGCTGCCGCTGGTCTCCGGGGCGTAGGAGTAGCCGTCGAGAACCGGGATGTTGGTCGGGTCGGTATAAGCCTTGTCGCTCTCGTAGTAGACCTTGGTGTCGCCGTAGGAGAAGGAGGCGTTGGCCATCCACTTGTCGGCGAGGCGCTTGGTCACCTGGAATTCGACGCCCATGTACTTACGGTTGTAATCGGGCTGAGGCTGCAGTGCCGAAGTGCCTGCCGGATCCATGGTCGGCTCGTAGTACTCGCGTGTGAAGCCGCCCTGGCTGACGCTGCCGGCCAGTGTGTGGGGATCGTTGAGCCATGCATCGTCCGGACGCCAGTTGAACTTGTCTATATAGCGATAAATAAAGGTGCCGGCGACAGAGAGTTCCGGCATGACTTCGCGTTCCACGCCGAGGAGGAACTCTGTTGTGCGCGGGAGTTGGCTGGTCTCGATCCTCATGCCGGTGTCGTAGGGGTCGGCAGTGGAATCGAACGGGTTGAGGCCGTACCACCAGGTGATCGCGCCCAGCTCGCTGCGCTGCGGGTAGCCGTCGCCGTTGAGGTCGGTCCACTCCATGTCGACCTCGCGCCAGCCGGACGGGTTAACCAGCTCGGCGGTGCCGGCCTGGATCTGGTCGCCGTAAATCGAGAAGTTGGCACGCATAACGGTCTTGCCGTCGCCGAAAACATCGTAGGTCGCGCCAACGCGGGGCACGAAAGTGGAGACCTCAAATACGGTGTCGGTACCCTGGAAGTTGAGATCGGGGATGATGTCGGGGATGACCGGGTTGCCGGCGACCGTGGCGGCCTGGTTGTAGCCCCACTGACGGTCGTAACGGACGCCGATGTTGAAGGTCCAGCGGTCGATGTTGAAGATGTCCATCATGTAGAAGCTGGTGCGCATCGCCACCTTCTTGGCGTCGACCTTACCGGTCAGCCAGACCTCATAAGGCTCCCCTTCCCACAGCGTCTGGAACATGTCGGCGCCGTAGCCGGAGAGCGAGGTCACAGGGGTCTTGCGCCACTCGAAGCCGGCCTTGATCTCGTGGCTGCCGCCGAAGGCTTCCTCGATATAATGCTCGCCGGTCACGGTCAGCTGGTACTCGGGGCGCTTGGTGTCGTAGTACCACGAAGAGCCGCCGTACATCCCGGTCGAATCATCGCGATAGGGAATGGCATCGCCGCCCTTCGGCATCAGGAAGAAGCCGCTGTCTACGTAAGCGAATTTGCCCGACAGGATAAGGTTGTCAGTCGCCAGGAAGGTATCCTCGACTTTGTAGAGGATGGTCGGGCCGCCCTGGTCGTGGGTGGTCTCGGGCGGGCGGTTCCAGGCCGCGTTACGGCCGGTTTTGATTTTTTCGCCGCGGGTGTAGAAGAAAGTCCAGCGGTTGCGGTCGCCGGCCTGGCCGGTGAACTTGAGGTTGTAGTTTTTCAGCTCGGTGGCGTCGATCATGCCGGTGATGGCGAGCATCTTGATGTTCTGCATGCGGTAGGCACCCCAGAACCAGAGGTTGCCCTTCCAGATCGGGCCGCCGACGTCGAAGCCATAGTCCTTGATGCTGTCGATCTGGTTGCCTGCGTAGCCCAGCGCTTCCAGGTCGGAGGGGATGTTCTCGCCCTGCAGGCTCTCGCCGGTGTAGTAGACGCTGCCCTGGCCGTGTAAGGAGTCGCTGCCCTGCTTGGTGATGAAGTTCAGTGCAACGCCGGCGGTCTGGATTGAGGCATCGGCGCCGGATGTGGTGATCTGCATCTCTTCGAAAGAGTCGTAGTCGTAGTAGCCGGGCGAGGACATCGACGACTGGTCGGTGATGGTGATGCCGTCGACGTTCCACATCGCGTTGTCGCCGTCATCGCCCTTGGAGACGAAGTTGCTCTGCTGTCCCGACTCGGAGCCGCCGACGTTAACGCGGTCGACGTTGATGCCGGCCACCTGGTCCATGATGACCCAGGGGTCGCGCGCCGAGGGGATGTTGGCGAGGTAGTCCTGCGAGAGGTTGGTTGCCGTGCCGGTCTTCTTGAGGTCGACAACGGCTGTCTCACCGGTGATCGTGATTACTTGCTCGGCTGCCGAGGCCTCGAGCGTGGCGTCAACACGAGTGGCGGCACCCAGGCGAACCATAAGGGCTTCGACTACAAGAGTCTGGTAGCCGTCTTTTTCGAAGGTTACCGTGAAGGCGCCGATCGGCAGCTCACCGAAGCGGAAAGTGCCGCGGTTGCTGGTCATCACTGTCTTCCCCGCTGCGTGCTCGGCAGACAACGTGACCTTGGCATCCGTAATGATAAGCCCTTCGGCTGTCTTGACGGTCCCATAAATCGAACCCGTTGTTGTCTGCGCCAGTGCGAATGTCGCACACACTACAAGCAGCAGACTCGTCAAAAGAATTTTCTTCATGTCAACTCCTTGATTAAAATTATTAATAATAAAGATGAACCCTACTCGCGGGGGACAGCGCTAGATGACCGGATACCTCCTTTCCTCTCGCTGGCGGGATAACTCTAGATATCTCAACAAATCCCTTCCCCCTACGCTAAAACTCGTAGCAATGCCTGTGCCAATAATTAAACTCGATTGATGACACTTATGAACGATATTAAATCGTTGAGATAAAGGGAGTTGCGGAAAAATGTATTGGTAATTCGGTTTTATGAATCCACAAATTTGTAGCCCGAGAACAATTAAATGAATCGGCTTCGTTCGGTTGTTGTTAAGTGTGTTACTTGGTGTGATAATTAGAGATTACGACATATAAATAATGATACAAAATATTGGACAATGGATTCCGGAAATCGATTTTCAGCTACCGTGCTGTCTTAGCCGCGCCAGTAGTCGCTGCGCTCCGACCCGCTCTTCGGGATACTTGCCCGCCGGGGCTTCCTTGAGGAAGCGCTCGAGCAGAGGGATCGCCTCGGTGAAATTGCCTCTGCGGGTTAGTACTATCGCCAGCTGCAGCATAGCCGAGTAGCGCTTGCGGTCGGCTCTAAGGGCCTCTCGGTAGGCTGCGATCGCGTCGTCCAACCTGTTGAATCGCTCATAGATCAGGCCTTTCCCGTGAAGAGAATTGGCGTGATATGGGAACTGCCGCAGGGCGATATTGAACTGCTCCATGGCTTCCTGTTCACGGCCGTGCTCAAGCAGAAGCCAGCCAAGATTTCCCCTGGCTTCGAGGAAGCTGGGGTCCTGCTCGAGTACCTTGGTGAACAGTTCTTCCGATTTCGCCACCTCCTGCAGATTTCCGTAACCCATCGCCAGGTAATGCAGGATCTCGATATCCTCGGGATTGTCCTGACGGATTACCTCGAGTATCTCCACCGACCGCCTGGCTTCGCCGGCTTCCTGCAGGGCCATTGCGAGGCCGGTGAGGATCTCATTGCCGCCGATGCCCCTCTTGGCTGCCGAGTCGAGAAGCTCGACTGCTTTCTGCGGCCGTCCCGAGTCGGTGTAGACCCAGGCGAGATGCTTGTAGGCGATCGACATGTCGGGTTGTTCCTCGATCAGGGCGGAGAGGAGCTCTTCGGCCTCGTCCCATTTACTCGCGGTGGCCAGCGAAACGCCCTTGTCGAGGCGATTGCTGAGGCCGATGAGGTTCTTGGGATCGTCTTCGGGTCCATGTGTTTTCTTATCGATGACGTTGGCGCCTGTCAGATAACCGAGGTTGCGCAGGCGCAGGCGTGTTTCCTCGCTCTCGGTGATCCTTGTCTCGATGGGATTGCTCTCGCCCTCTCTTATTTGTGCGAGGATTCGCCTCAGCGAAGCGGCAGTGCCGGCCCTGGAGTCGATGAGGTTCGTGGCCTCTTGGAAGTCGCCGCCCATGTCATAGAGCTCTGGCAGGGGCAGGTCGATGTATTTCCAGTTGTCGTGCAGCACACCGCGCAACGGTGCCCAACCCCTGTTGAAAGAAGCGCTGAGGGCTTCGAAATAACTGTCGGGCGCATCACCGGGAGCTCTCGTCTTCGCCACTGCAAGAAGCGATTCGCCTTCCTTGCCCTCAGGGACCTCGAGCCCGGCGGCGTCCAGAATCGTCTGTAGCAGATCGATGTGGCGAACGCGGCGCTCGACCTCGGTTCCGGCCGGTATGGACCACGGTGCCCGGATTATCAGCGGAACCCAGAGCGTCGGGTTGTAGGCGAAGATTCCGTGAGTGTCTTCGCCGTGATCGCCCAGGCCCTCGCCATGGTCGGCGGTGATGATGATCAGGGTGTTGTCGATCTTTCCGCTGTTGCGCAGGTAGTCGAACACCTTCTTGAAATTGAAATCGACGAAGCTCACCTCACCTGCATACAGGTCATCTTTAAAATTCCTGTTGAACGGCTCGGCCACCTGGTGCGGCGCGTGGGGATCGTAAACATGGATCCAGGCGAACCACGGCTCGTCACCCTGACCCTTGATCCACTGCATCGCCGGATCGATCACCTCGTTGGCAGGCCGCTCGGAGATCAGTGGGTTGCCGGGGCGATTGATTCCGTAATAGTCATCATAGAGATCGAATCCCTGATCGATGCCGTAGCGGCTATCGAGGACGAATGCAGCGACGAAGGCGCCTGTGTTGTAGCCCGCATCCTTAAGCAATTCGGCGATCGTGACTGTCTCCGACCTGAGGCGGAAACCGGTGTTGTCGTGCACGCCGTGAGTCCTGGGGTCCTCCCCGGTGAGGATGTTGACGTGGCTCGGCAGCGTGACCGTGTTGTGGGCGACGCAGAAATCGAAACGCGCTCCTTCGGCCGCGATGCGGTCGATCTCGGGAGTTTCGACAATCTCGTTACCGTAACAGCCGAGGTGGTCCGTGCGCAGCGTGTCTATTGTCATCAGCAGGATGTTGATTTTATCCGGCTTCTCGACCAGTGCCGCGCTTGGGCTTGAGTCGTCTCCCTGGCCGCAACCTCCGGCCGTCAGGATCAGGATAAAAGCAGCAGAGACTGCCGCAGTAACCGTAATAGCTCTCAATAACGAATTCACCGCTGCACTCCTCGAATATCGCCTTCTGTTCTTACTATATTGCATCTTCGATCAAGGATTAACCATCCCGACTGCATACTCAGTAGCCGCCGCGACTAATTTGTTCCAACGCGGCGGATGCTTCCCTGCGGGCAGCCTCGAACTCCGGGCTTTGCGCCAGCTGGAGAAAACGCAATAGTTCTGCCCTGGCCTCCTGAGAATTTCCTCGGCGCAATAGAACGAAACCCAAACGCAAGCGGGCGAAGTGGTGCATCTCATTGAGAGAGAGAACCCGGCGAAAAGATTCCTCTGCTTTATCGAGCAAGCCTGACTGCTCGTAAACAACTCCGCGCCCGTGCAACGCCACAATATCGGTGGGCTGGTAGTGCAGGGCCGCATTGAACTGCTCGATTGCTTCCTCGAAACGCTCCTGCCTGGCCAGAAGCCAGCCGAATTTGCTGTGAATCTCGGCATTTGACGGGTCTGCCTCGAGCATGCCAAGGAACATTTCCTCCGCCTTTTCAGCGTCTCCAGCTCTCGCGTGCCAGGACGCAAGAGTTTCTGCGATCTCAGGATCATCGGGATTATTGCCAAGAAGCTCTTCCAGCATCGGAACTGCTCGATCACTCATGCCCGAATGCAGCAGCGCAGCGGCAAGCTGGAAGACCATTTGTTGACCGCCCAGTCCCTTTCCCACCGCCCGTTCCAGGTAGAGGACGGCCTCGTCGGGCCTGCCGGCTTTTGCCAGCAGGGGAGCAAGCAGCTGATAGGATATCGCCATGCCGGGATACTCCGTCACGAGGCTCTCAAGAATGTTGATGGCCTGCTCGGGCTCGCCGGAGGACGCCGCCGCAGCCGCGCTTTCTATGCGGGCATCGACACCCATCAGATTCTTCGGGTCGTCTTCAGGGCCGTACTCTTTCTTAAGCGGCTGTGGAGAGCCCGTGAGGTAGCCGAGAGCAGTCAACCTACGCCGCGTTTCCTCATCCTCCCGGACGCGCGCATCGAGCCCCGCATCTTCTTCTGAGGTCATGTTTGCGAGCTGGTTTCGAAGCCTTTGGGCTGTGCCCGCCCGCCCTTCGAGCTTGTTGTCCATCTCTGTAAAATCGCGCTGCGTGTCATAAAGCTCGGGCAGGGGCAGCTCGATATATTTCCATTGTCCGCTGTAGATGCCCCGAAGCGGCGCCCAGCCGCGAGTGAACGATGCACTGAGCGCTTCGAAGTAGCTGTCGGGTGCCGGAGCACCGGAATCGCCCGCCAAAAGGGGTATTAGCGATTCGCCCTGAATGCGTCCAGGCAGTGTTACACCGGCGGCTTCGAGGATCGTGGGCAGCAGATCGATGTGGCGCACGCGGCGGTCGACCTCGGTTCCGGCTTCTGCGAGCCAGGGGGCCCTGATGATGAGCGGCACCCACATGGTGGTGTTGTAGGCCAGTACTCCGTGAGTCAATTCGCCGTGATCACCGAGACCCTCACCGTGGTCACCCGTTAGGACAAGCAAGGTACCTTCGAGCAGATCTTCGCTTTTCAAGTAGGTCAGCAGTTTGCCGAGAGCCAGATCTGTGTAGCTGATTTCACCGGCATACGGATTCGATTCGAATTGATTGTCAAACGGGGGAGGCGGGTCGTATGGAGCATGCGGATCGTAAAGGTGAACCCAGACAAACCATGGTTTGTCTCCCCGATTTTGGAGCCATTCAGTAGCCTGTGCGACAACTGCCTCCGCCCGCCTTTCTTCTCCAGGCAGGGGGACCTGGGAGCCGGTCTCGAGATTGTCGTCGTACAAGTCGAAACCCTGATCCAGGCCGAAGCGTCGATCGAGCACGAAAGCGCCGATGAAAGCGGCTGTGTCGTAGCCTTCTGATTTGATTGCCTCGGCCAGCGTCTCGGCCTCAGGCGCGAGCCGGAAGCCGTGGTTGTCGTGGACGCCGTGCACCCTGGCGTCGGTGCCGGTAAGGATGTTGACGTGGCTGGGGAGCGTGATCGGATTGTGGGCGACGCAGAATGTGAAGCGTGCGCCTTCGGCCGCGAGGCTGTCGATCTGCGGTGTGCTGACCTCGGCGTTTCCGTAGCAGCTGAGATAGTCGGCGCGAAGGGTATCGATTGTGACGAGTAGGATGTTGATTCGCTCTGGTTTTTCGGCGAGTGGCAAAGCCTGCCCGCCGCCACAGCCGGAAACCAGCGATAAAGCTGTAGCTACCGTGGCTAGAATTAGTAGTGCCGTCTTGAACCCGTTTTTCACTTGCAAGCAAACCAGTTATGGTTAATGACAATCTCGCAGCCAATCAATATCACCCGAAGGTACTGTCGCGCAAACTCCCGAGTACCGGCAGTAAGCGATATTGCAATTATCCCTCATACCGTGCGATTTTAAATGCTGGCGAATATTTAGATTAAGGGTGAGGCGATGCCTGGTGAAAAGATGCTTTATCTTTCTCGCAAGGATGTTGAGAGCGTCGGCGTGCCGGTGGCTGAGATCATCGACACTCTGGAGTTAATGTTCAGGGAGAAGGGCGAGGGGAGGGTGGAGATGCCGCCCAAACCCGGAATTCACACGCGGCCCGACGCGTTCATCCACGCCATGCCCGCCTACATCCCGGCTCTCAACTCGGCCGGGATGAAATGGGTCTCGGGCTATCCCGAGAATCCCGGGCGCGGCTTGCCGTATATCAACGGCCTGATGGTCTTGAACGATCCGGAGACCGGCGTCCCGGTCTGCGTGATGGATTGCGGCTGGGTGACCGCCAAGAGGACCGGCGCGGCGACTGCGGTGGCGGCAAAGTACCTCGCCCGCCGGGATTCGGAAGTCGTCGGCGTGTTGGGCTGCGGAGTCCAGGGATTCAGCAATGTCGAGGCGCTAAGCTGCATCTTTGATATAAAGAAGGTAACGGCTTACGATATCCTTGATGAAGCGGCCAACCGTTACAGAAGGAAAGTCGGCGACGATCTGGGTATCGAGGTCGAGGTGGTCGCTACACCCGAGGCGGCGGTCAGGGGCAGTGATATCGTCGTCACGGCCGGGCCGATTCTGAAGCATCCCGATCCGGCGATCGAGGATGACTGGTTCGAGCCGGGGGCCTTTGCTTCGCCGGTCGACTTCGATTCCTATTGGAAGCATGAGCCGTTCCAGCGCGCCGATAAGTTCTATACCGACGACGTGAAACAGATGCTCTATTACCGCGAGGTTGGCTACTTCAAGGGAATTCCCGAGGAAATTTTAGATCTCGGCGATCTGGTCGCAGGTAAGTCACCCGGCCGGGAGAGGGACGACGAACGGATCTTCTCGGTGAACCTTGGCCTTGCCCTAGATGATATGGCCACTGCGCCTCTGGTCTACAGGCGCGCGCTCGTGATGGGCATCGGCCGGCAACTGGATCTTTGACGCATAGGTACGGTCAGACCAGGCCGCTTTCGTGCACCCTCCTGCCTTCCAGGATTCTCTTCGGGGAAAAGATAGAAAGGTCAAACTCCGGCTGCTTTCCGAGGATCAGTTCGGAGATGTAGCGCCCGACAGCCGGCCCCTGCTGCAGGCCGTGGCCGGAGAATCCGCAGGCCAGATAGAATCCTCCCAGCTCGGGCCATTCGCCCAGGATGGCGTTGCCGTCGGCCATGTTGACGGCGTAAAGGCCCGCCCAGCCGCTCAGCAATTTCACCCTGTCGAAGGCCGGCACGAAGGTCGCCAGCTCCGGCCAGAGAATTTCCTCGAAGCGGCACCGGTCCCAATTGAAATCGTAGCCGACCGGATCATCGGGCAGCGATTTTCCGCAGAGGATGAGATTGCCGGTCTCCGTGCGGAAATAGAGTCCCGAGGGCAGGATCGTCAGCGGCAGTGGGCCGCCCGGTTTGACCGCCGGGTCCAGCGAGAACACCTGTCGCTTGACCGGGACCACCGGTATCCGCACTCCCGCCGACAGGGCGAGATCGGCCGCCCACGGTCCGGCGCAGTCGACGACCACGCCGGCGCTCAGTTCCTCGCCTGTGGCGAGCCTGACTCCAGAGGCCCTTTTGCCGTCGGTAGAGACTTCGACGGCTTCGCCGGTGATGAAGTGCGCGCCCAGCGATCCAGCTTTCCGCCTGAACGCCGTAAGCAAGGAATAGGCATCGATGTACCCGTCATCGGGCCCGAAGGTCCCTCCCGCATGTTCCCCGGCGCGGTAGAGGGGAAAGCGCGCTTCGATTTCCTCCGGTGTCCACCAGTCGACGGTGCAGCCGAGTTTCTTCTGCAATTCGATTGCGGCTCGTGCCGCCGGGACGCTGGGCTCATCGACTAAAAATAGATTGCCCTCGCGGTGGAAGGCGACATCGGGCGCCTCGCCGTCGACGGCCATTTCCTCGGCGAACCGCTCAAGCACCTCCATCATGTACTGCGAGATCAGGATGTTCTCCCTCAGCGAGAACTGGGTACGGACGTTGGCCATCGAGAGCGCGGTCGAGGCCCGGGAGTAAGTGGAATCGCGCTCGACGATCGCGATGGAAATGCTTCTGTCGAGCATCCGAAGATGGCAAGCGGTGCAGCAGCCCATGATGCCGCCGCCGACAATCACTACGTCGAAGCTTGTGGAATTCGATCCCATAGGCGGTTCATGTCCAGGGTCGCGTGAGAGCGGTCCCGGCGCAGGTAGAATCGGTCAATTCACTCGCGCGGGCAAGGTTTCGTTGCTGTCGAAGTGGAATAAGCAACAGGAAGGTCGCCGGAAAATTAAAAGGGGATGGAGATCTGGCGATCCCCATCCCCGTTACCGGTTCAGCCTGTTTATTGAGCGGGCGGCGTGAGGACCTTATCGATCACATGGATCACACCGTTGGAGGCTGCGATGTCGGTCACGATGATAGTCGCGTCCCCGATCTTCACTGTCCCGTCGGTCACGGTAACCGCCAGCGGTTTGGCGAGCATCGTTTCGATGCTGGTCAAGACGGAGACATCGGCGGCCATCAGCTTGCCTGAGGCCACGTGGTAGAGCAGGATGTCCTTCAGTTTCGGCACGTCGATCAGAAGGGCGTCAAGTGTGCCGGCCGGCATTGCGGCGAAGGCCTCATCGGTGGGAGCGAAGACCGTGAACGGGCCTTCGCCCTTGAGGGTCTCGACCAGTCCGGCGGTCTCGACAGCCGTCACCAGCGTTGTAAAGCGGCCGTCGGCGATGGCGGTGTCCAGAATGTCCTTCAGTACCGGTTCTTCTACTGCTGCTTCTTCAGCAGGCTCAGCTGTTTCTTCTTCCTTCGCGGGCTCCTCAGCTGGCTGGCACGCTGCCAGCGAACCGAAGAGGACAAACAGGAAGACCAGGGAAGCTAATCCAAACAGTTTTTTTAACATCTCCTTGCCCCTAAAGTTGATTCTCCCTGGATATACACCAACCCCACATTAACTTCTGGAGTTGGGAACATCCATTGGGGCTATTATACATCAAATTTTCAACCTGCGCACAAGTGGGTGGGAAACCGCCTCGGAGATCCCGTGAGAAACCGATAAATTGCATTGAGCCCCGACCGGCAATATAATCTGGGTTCCTATCGTCGAAGCGTTCGGGTATGGGTATTGATTCTTTCCGTTTGTGACGTCCAATAAGAGGGGTGCTCTATGAGATTCTTGAAATCGATCGCTGCCATCGCCGTGCTGCTGCTGATTGCGAGCTGCCAGCCCGCGGAGGTGACGGTCCAGCCGCCGGTTGCCAAGGTCGAGCCGAAGGAACTGGAGATTCACGGAGATGTCCGCGTCGACAATTACTTTTGGCTCAGGGAGCGCGAGAATCCCGAGGTGATTGCCTACCTGACTGCCGAGAACGAGTACACCACTGCGGTGATGTCTAAAACCGAAGCACTGCAAGAAAAACTGTTCCAGGAGATCAAGGGGCGGATAAAAGAGGACGACTCGTCGGTGCCCTACAAGCTCGGCGATTACTTCTATTATTCGCGCTACGAGGAGGGCAGCGAGTACGCGATCTACTGCCGCAAAAAGGGCTCTCTTGATGCCGAGGAGGAGATCATGGTCGACTCCAACGAGTTGGCCGAGGGTCACAACTTCTTCTCGATCAGGACGGCCGAGATCAGCCCCGGCCAGGACATCCTCGCCTATGGCGTAGACACCGTAAGCCGCAGGTTCTACACGATCAGTTTCAAGAACCTGACAACCGGCGAGATGCTGGCCGACGTGATCCCCGATGTGACCGGCAACATTGTCTGGGCCAACGACAACAAGACGGTGTTCTACACAAAGCAGGATCCCGATACGCTGCGCTGGTACCAGGTCTTCAAGCATGTGCTGGGGACCGATCCGGCAGAGGACATACTTATTTACCAGGAAGACGACGATACTTTCTCGACTTTTGTTTCCAAGACAAAGTCGAAAAAGTACCTGATTATATTGTGCGACCAGACACTCAGCACGGAAGTGCGATACCTCGACGCCGACGATCCCGACGGCGAGTTCACCGTATTCCTGCCGCGCGAGAGCGATCATCTCTACGGAATCGACCACTTCGGCGACAAGTTCTATATCCGCACAAACTGGGAGGCGCAGAACTTCCGCCTGATGGAGACGCCGACAAATCGGACCGGCAAGGAAAACTGGAAGGACGTGATCGCCCACCGCGACGACGTGCTGCTCAACGAATTCGAGATCTTCCGGGATTACCTTGTCGTCTCGGAGCGCAAGGAGGGCCTGATCCAGCTTCGCATCATTCCCTGGTCGGGCGGGGAGGAGCACTACATCGACTTCGGCGAGCCGACATACCTGGCATATATCAGCACCAATCCCGAGTTGGATACGCCGGTCCTGCGTTACGGCTATACCTCGATGACCACGCCAAACTCGACCTATGACTACAACATGGCCACGCACGAGAAGACTTTGATGAAGCAGGATGAGGTGCTGGGCGACTTCAGCCCGGATAATTACGTCACTGAAAGACTCTTCGCCACGGCACGCGACGGCGTCGAGGTGCCGATCTCCATCGTCTACCGCAATGACTTCGTCAAGGATGGAACCCGTCCACTGCTGCTCTACGCCTATGGTTCCTACGGCTCGAGCATGAACGCGACCTTTAGTTCGGCAAGGCTGAGCCTGCTCGACCGCGGTTTCGCCTACGCCATCGCCCACATACGCGGCGGTCAGGAGATGGGGCGATGGTGGTACGAAGACGGCAAGCTGTTGAAGAAGAAAAACACCTTTACCGATTTCATCGACTGCGGCGATTTCCTCGTGGCGGAGAAGTACACCAGCCCCGACAAGCTCTTCGCGATGGGAGGCAGCGCCGGAGGGTTGCTGATGGGTGCGGTTTCTAACATGAGGCCCGACCTGTTCAAGGGAATCATAGCTCATGTTCCGTATGTGGATGTGATAACCACAATGCTCGATTCCTCCATCCCCCTGACCACCAGCGAGTACGACGAGTGGGGCAATCCCAACGACAAGGAATATTACGACTACATGCTCTCCTACTCGCCTTACGACCAGGTCGAGGTCAAGGACTACCCCAACATGCTGGTGACCACCGGCCTGCACGACTCGCAAGTGCAGTATTGGGAGCCCGCAAAGTGGGTGGCCAAGCTGCGCGCGATGAAGACCGACCACAACCGCCTGCTGCTGAAAACCAATATGGAGGCCGGCCACGGCGGCGCTTCGGGTCGCTTCAAGCGCTTCCGCGAAACCGCCTTCGACTATGCCTTTATGTTCAACTTGCTGGGCATAACCGAGTAGCCCGGGAGACAGCGAATTATGGCCCTGCGATCTGCCGTGGGGCCTTTTATTGTACCTGCAATGAATTTCCATAGACCCGGGTTGGCGAGGCTGTTGAATCGTTCCTGCAGTGTCAATTTCTGCCGCCGATTTGTTGCCATTGCAATGGTGCGCACTTAGAATGCCCCCGTCCTGTTTTTATGCATCAGGAGGAAGCGATGGACGATTCAGAGAGGCAAAAGTTACTGGAAGAGAAAGAACGATGGGCCGCCAAAACATCAAAGGCCCTTGATAAATATCCCGAGCGCAAGGCGAAGTTCGAGACGAGCAGCGGAATCGAGATGAAGCACTGTTTCGATCCCACCGATCTGGACGACAATGGATGGTCTTACAACGAGAAGCTCGGTTTCCCTGGAGAATATCCGTTCACGCGCGGCGTGCAGCCGACGATGTACCGCGGACGCCTGTGGACGATGCGGCAGTACAGCGGCTTCGCCACCGCGGCCGAATCCAACCGGCGCTATAAATATCTGCTGGAGCAGGGGACGACCGGCCTGAGCGTGGCGTTCGACCTGCCGACGCAGATCGGCTACGACAGCGACCATCCGATGAGCCACGGCGAGGTCGGCAAAGTGGGCGTGGCAATCGACAGCCTGCGCGATTTCGAGGTGCTGTTCGGCGGCATCCCGCTAGACAAGGTGTCGACGTCGATGACGATCAACGCCACGGCCTCGACCCTGCTCGCGCTCTACATCGCCCGCGCCGAGCAGACCGGCGTGGCGGCCGACAAGCTGCGCGGTACGATCCAGAACGACATCCTCAAGGAGTACGTCGCGCGCGGCACTTACATCTTCCCGCCGGCGGCATCGATGCGGATCATCACCAACATCTTCGAGTTCTGCCACAGCCACGTGCCGAAGTGGAACACGATCAGCATCAGCGGCTACCACATCCGCGAGGCAGGCAGCACGGCGGTGCAGGAGGTGGCCTTCACCCTGGCCAACGCGATCGCCTACCTCGAGGCCGCCAAGGACGCCGGGTTGGAAGTGGACGACATCGCACCGCGGATCGCGTTCTTCTTCAACTGCCATAACAATTTCCTCGAGGAGATCGCCAAATTCCGGGCGGCCCGCCGGCTGTGGGCGCGGATCGTCAAGGAACGCTTCGGGTCGAAGGATCCCAAGTCGATGCTGCTGCGCTTCCACACGCAGACGGCCGGTTCGACACTGACAGCGCAGCAGCCGGAGAACAACGTGGTGCGCGTGGCCTTGCAGGCGCTCGCCGCCGTGCTCGGCGGCACCCAGAGCCTGCACACAAACAGCCTCGACGAGGCGTTGGCGCTGCCTAGCGAGAGGACGGTGGAAATCGCCTTGCGCACGCAACAGATTATCGCTTACGAGAGCGGTGTGGCAGACACGATCGATCCGTTCGCCGGCAGTTACGCGATCGAGAGCTTGACCAACGAAATCGAGCGCCGAGCAGCCAGGTATATCGAGCGGATTGATGAAGTCGGCGGCGCGATCAGGGCGATCGAGAACGGCTTCATCCAGGGGGAGATCCAGGATGCGGCTTACCGTTATCAGCGGGCGATCGAAAAGGGCGACCAGGTTGTTGTCGGCGTTAACCGATTCCGCAGCAGCAAAGCGGAGAATGAGCCGGACCTGCTGCGCATCGACGAAACGGTCGAGCAGGAGAAAATCAAGGAGCTGGCCGATCTGCGTTCATCGCGCGACAACGGCGCGGTCCGCTCTTCCCTGGAGGGCTTGAAACAGGTGGCTTCGGGCAGCGGGAACGTGATGCCGCCAATCCTTGAGTGTGTTCGTCGTTACACGACGCTGGGAGAGATCTCCGACGCACTGAGAACCGTTTTCGGCGAGCATCAAGAAATTCTTACGGTTTGAGTGGAGACAAAACGGGGCCGCCGTGTGAGACGCGGCCCCGAAGTGTGTACGCCGCCTGCGGACTACTCGTCCTCCAGCTGTAGGCGCTCCGACAGGTGTTGCTGGACTGCGCGTTCGAGTAGCCGGTTGATCGGGAACTGGTGGATGTTCATGTAATAGAGCGCGGACTCGATGAACGCCACCTCCGGAATCAGGCCTATCATTTCGACATTGGCGATGCTGACGCCGTAGCGCCGCGTTTCCATGCGGATCGCCTCTATCACTTTGTACATTGGCTTCTTGCGGTAGTTGGAGATCGAGACGGTGAGCTGCATCAGCTTGCGCTCGGGCTCGACGCCGCAGTAGGAGTGGACGTGGACGATATCCTCGACCGCCTGGTTGATCACCTGGGCGATGCCTTTGTCGGAAGTGTTGAGCAGGACCTTGAAACTGATCAGTGGATAACGGGCCCCGATGATTGTGGCGCCGAAATCGGGTTTGAACTCAATGGGGCCGAAATCGGGTCTCCAGCGTGGGATCTTCAGCTTTTGCTCCAGCCCTTCGTATTCGCCCTCGCGGATGTTCTCGATGTCCCTCCTGCTGGGCACTTGTGCTGATTCGGCGAAGAGATAAACCGGCACCTTGAAGCGCTCGGCCACCTGCTTGGCGAAGTCGATGGATAATTCGACGACCTCTTCGATCGGCACATCTTTGAGCGGCACGAATGGAAACACGTCTACCGCGCCGATCCGCGGGTAGGAGCCCTCGTGGCGGCGCATGTCGACATGTTTCATCGTTTCTTCATAGAGGACAAAGCCTCCTTGAAAGATCACATCGGGCTTGCCGGTGAAAGAGATGACAGTCCGGTTGCGGGAAGTGTCTCTGGAAACGTCGAGCAGGATCAGTCCCTTCACTGCCTGTAACTTGTGCACGAGAAAGTCTATGAATTTGACGTCCCTGCCCTCGCAAATGTTTGGCACAACCGAAAGAATCTTGGACATATTGGAACTCCCTTAGAAAATACCCAGCAGGATACCGGCGGCGATGCCGGAGCCGATTACACCCGCTACGTTCGGACCCATTGCGTGCATCAGCAGGTGGTTGTTGGGGTCGTACCTGCGCCCGATCAACTCAGAGACCCTGGCGGCGTCGGGGACCGCCGAGACGCCGGCCGAGCCGATCAGCGGATTGATCTTATTTTCCTTGGAGAGGAATAGGTTCATAAACTTGGCGAAGAGGATTCCGAACGCGCTGGCGACGATGAAGGCGAGGCAGCCGAGAACGAAGATGAGGATTGACTTGGTGTTGAGGAACACCTGCGCGGTGGTAGATGCGCCAACTCCCAGGCCAAGCAGGATGGTTGCGATATCGATGAGTGCGTTGGCGGCTGTCTTGGCAAGGCGGGCGGTGACACCGGATTCCTTTAGCAGATTGCCGAAGAAAAGCATGCCGAGCAGCGGGATGGCGCCGGGTGCGATCATCGTGGTCACCAGGAAAGCGATGATGGGGAAGATGATCTTCTCCCGCTTGCTGACCTTGCGGCCGGGCTTCATCCGGATCACCCTCTCTTTCCTGGTAGTCAGGAGCCGCATGATCGGCGGCTGGATGATCGGAATCAAGCCCATGTAGGAGTAGGCGGCGATGGCGATCGGACCGATCAGCGATGGCGCCAGCTTGGAGGTGAGGAAGATGGCCGTCGGGCCGTCGGCGCCTCCGATAATGCCGATCGAGGCCGCGGCCTGCGGATTGAAGCCGAGCCACAATGCTCCGAGGAAGGTTGCGAACACTCCGATCTGCGCCGCCGCTCCCAACAGAACCGTTTTTGGGTTGGAGAGCAGCGTTGTGAAATCGGTCATCGCCCCGATTCCGAGAAAGATCAACGGCGGCAGGACACCCGAGGTGATCAGCGAATAGATTATGCCGAGCACCGAGTTGGCGGTTGTGTTGAAGGCATACTGGTGGGTGATCGGGTCGATCATGTAGATCGAGATATTATTGAACAGTTGCAACGGCAGCGGGATGTTCCCGATCAGCATTCCGAAGCCGATGGGCAGCAGCAGCAATGGCTCGTAGTCTTTCACGATCGCCAGGTAGATGAAAACCAGGCCGACGACGATCATGATCAGATTCGTGTAATCCAGGTTGACCAAGCCGGTGCTGCCGATGATCTGTTCGAAGTAGTCCTGGAACTCGCCGGTCTCGGCGTCGGTGAAATCCATGCCGACGTCGAGTTGGTAGGCGAGTCCGGTCGACCTTGTTTCTTCAACCGAGATGATCCGGAAGTATCCGACCAGCCTGTCGCCCTTGAGCAGCTTGCCCTTGGTACCTTTGCGGATGCCGTCTTTGTCGCCTTTGTCGAGGAGGAAATAGCTGTTTGAATTCTCGAAAGTAAAGGCGATATCCAGCAGGCTGAGCGTCTCGATGTCGACCCTGTCCAGTTCCTTCAGCAAGTGATCGCCGGCCAGCGAGACCCTTGCGATGGATACGGCGTCCTCCGCATTTAGGATTTCAAATCCGCCGATTGTTTCCTTCCTGGCGTCGAGCAGAGTGCCGAAGGTGCCGATCTTGATGCCCGAATCGGTGCCTTTTAGCAGGCGGATGTACTGATCCTCGGTGTGGACCACTTTGAATTGGTCACCGGCTATGGCTGCCACAGGAATCAGCAGCACAAACAGGATTGTAAGCCATTTTTTCATGGTGCTCCGAACCCTTAAATTACAACAGCGAACGCCTCTTTCTGCGTAGCTTGATCATAGGGTGGTCATCATCGGGCGGGTTACCTCGACGAGTTTATCGCCCTCGGCGACGTTGTCGCCGTTGCGGACAAATATCTTCTTGACCATGCCGTCGTGCGGAGCCTGGATCTTGTTTTCCATCTTCATCGACTCCATCACCAGCAGGTCCTGACCCGCCTTTACCGTGTCGCCCTCATTCGTCAAAATCTCGAGAATCATCCCCGGCAGGGGAGAGGTAACGCTGCCGGCGAGTCCGGCGGAGGTGGTCACCGTCCTGGCCTCTTTCAGGGGTGCCTCCGCCTCGGCGGGCTGTCGCTCAATCCTGCGGACCGGCGACGGGGAAATTTCGCTCTGCCCGAGCTGTTCGAGTTCGACATGGTATTCCTTGTCGTCGACGACGATCCGGGCGTACTCGGCGGTGATCTCCTTTACTCTGGCCTTGTACTCCTTGCCGCCGATCGATAAGACATATTCACGCATCTATCGAATCCTCCGCTGAGGAAACAGTCTGATAAATCCGGTCAAACAAGGCCGGATGTAGGTTGCCTGTCTTTGAAAGTAAACTTGCTGACCCTGTAGGAGTAGCGAAGCCGCCGCTCCACCTCAAGCACGGTAGCGATCACCGCCACGACGTCGGGATCGACGTCCTCGATGGTTACTTTGGTCTGGACCGAGCCCGGCCCTGGCCTGCTGCGGTTCTTCAGCGACTCAACCAGATTCGGCACGAAGCTGAAGGCCGAGATGATCAGGCTGGTCAGGATCAAACCGATAAAGACTACCGACATACCGGCGACGGCTACGGTCAGCGCATCTGCAAGTTCCACGACGAACCCCTTCTACAGTGGGATGTTGCTGATCTTCTTATCCGGATTGGAGTCTCGCTTGCCTGCCAGCATCTCCAACGCCTTGACGATCCGAAACCGCGTGTTGGCCGGCTCGATGACGTCGTCGATGTATCCTTTGCGGGCTGCGGAGTAGGGATTGGCGAAGAGGTCGAGGTACTGCTGTTTCAACTCCTCCTTCTTCGCCGCCGGATCTTCTGCCTCCTTGAGATCCTTGCTGTAGATGATCTCCACAGCGCCTTCGGGTCCCATGACGGCGATCTCGGCAGTCGGCCAGGCGAGGTTGACGTCGCCGCGGATATGCTTGGAACTCATGACGCAGTAGGCGCCGCCGTAGGCCTTGCGGATGACGACGGTAATCTTGGGCACGGTGCACTCGGCGAACGCGAACAGCAGCTTGGCGCCGTTGCGAATGATGCCGCCGTACTCCTGTGTGGTGCCCGGCATGAATCCCGGGACGTCCTCTAAGGTAACGATCGGGAGATTGAAGGCATTGCAGAAGCGGACGAAGCGCGCCGCCTTGATCGATGCGTTGTTGTCGAGCACGCCTGCCATGACATTGGGCTGGTTGGCCACGATGCCCACCGAGCGGCCATTGAAGCGCGCGAAGCCGATGATCACGTTGGGGGCGAACAACGGCTGGATTTCGAAGAAGTCATTGTTGTCGACCAGGATGTCGATGATCTCCTTCATGTCGTACGGTTTGTTCGCCTCGTCGGGGATGATCGTATTCAAGCGCTCCTCGATGCGGTCGATCGGGTCGCTGTTCTCCACGATCGGGGTAACCTCGCGGTAGTTCTGCGGCAGGAAAGAGATCAGTTTCTTAAGCGATGCGAAGGCCGCTTGCTCGTCGGCGAAGGTCATGTGCGCCACGCCGCTGCGTGTGGCGTGGACCGATGCGCCGCCCAACTGTTCCGCGGTGACCTCCTCACGCGTCACCTGTTTGACGACCTTCGGGCCGGTGAGAAACATGTAGGAGTTTTTCTCGACCATCAGGACGAAGTCAGTGATCGCGGGCGAGTAAACCGCCCCGCCGGCGCAGGGGCCGAGGACAAGTGAGACCTGGGGCACGACGCCGGAGTAGAGGACGTTCTTGAGGAAGATGTCGGCGTAGCCGGCGAGGGCGTCGACGCCCTCCTGGATGCGCGCTCCACCGGAATCGTTGAGGCCGATCAACGGCGCTCCGGCCCTGGCGGCCATATCCATGATTTTAACGATCTTCTCTGCGTAGGCCTTGGATAGCGAGCCGCCGAAGATCGTGAAGTCCTGCGAAAAGATGAACACCAGCCGCCCGTTGATCGTCCCGTAGCCGGTGATTACACCGTCGGTCAACGGCTGGTTCTTTTCCATGCCGAAGTCGGAGCAGTGGTGGGTGACGAAAAGGTCGAACTCCTCGAAGCTGCCCTCGTCGAGGATCATTTCGATCCTCTCGCGGGCCGTGTACTTGCCCTTTTCGTGTTGCTTCTCGATCCTCTTCTCACCGCCGCCCAGCCGTGCGGTTTCCTTGCGGTTGGCCAGGTCTAACAGCTTTCTTTCAATACTCATATCTGCCTCAGGTGCAAGCAGTTAACATTCAACTGTTCATGCGGGCACGATTTAAAAAACCGGTCCGCGCCCAAACGGTCGTGCATTATACCCCACTCCGTCGACGAGTGAAATTAATTGTTGAAACAAATATAAACAGCGGTCTTCTGGGAAGGGTTAACGGCGGGATTGTGGCATCGTGCGCGTTATAATTCTTTGAATGTGGCGGCGTAAATAACTGATACAGATGGTTTTATCAAGGCTTTCTAAATAACCGGTGAGGAGGTCGCGCGCAAGCGCGAGACGGTGGAGATGTAAATGCGCCAACTGGATTTATGTAAAAAGAAGCTTGACAGCCTTGTCTGAGAGCACTTTTTTCACTCCTGTTGTTTCCGAATCATCCCGCCGTAGACTCGATGGGCCAAAACGCGAATGGAGTATCAGAATCGGCTCCGCGCTTGGTATTGTCTGCCCGAGGATCTTATTGTGCTGCTCTTCTCTTTTAACGATTCGGCGGATCGAGCAGAGCCAGGGCTGAGGCCGTTCAATATTTCCGCAGCAGAATCAATTTCCAGGGAATCCGCCGGCGCCAACCGCGCATGAGTTTTTTCGCCGGAAGCTCGCGCACGGCGTGAAACCCGAATTTTCTGATGATAATCGGTGCCAGCCTGACTGGCGTAAGCATCGTAGCGCATTTATAGCCCGCTTCCCTGATATCCCGCTCGACCGCGGCGCCGAAGACCACAAGGTGCTCGAACAGGTCAAATCCCGGGGCTAACCGCTCGATGCGCTCGATGTAAAAGTTGGAGTTGCTTTTCGGATAGCCGCGGACAAAGAGTAGAGACTTACAGTCGTGCGATACGAGCGAATAACGCACATCGTTGAAAATGAGATTTCGACTCTCTTCCTTTACCACAGTCAAACCGCTCGCCTCGTCTTTTGCCAGGACCTTTCTGTTGTAATACCTGACGTTTCGATGAAGCAGCGTGAAGGTGTGGTAGCCGGTGGCCAGCCTTAAGATGGGAAGTCTGATAATCATGGGCGTTCGCTTTGGGCGGTCTCTGTCCTGATCTCTGAGCCAAAATCAGCATTGGCGCAAACAATATCTCACGTGCGCCGGATCTGAGAAAGCACAAATTTCAAGGCGGTTACAAGGCATCGAGCAAAAGATTATGCGAATTATAATTAAATTAATAATATATTTCAGGCGAAATTATCTGGTGGAACATGATTTACATTTCTTGTAAAGGTATTTAGAATTATTGCGGCTGATGTGCTGTAGCCGCGATTGGTAGTTTCTCTTTAAAAATATAATGACAACCTTTAGGGTCCAGTCTCAAATGTCAAGGATATCCGTATACTCATCCTTCGTTTCCAGGGAATTAACCTCACCGGATGATCCGTGGGTTTGTCGGGAAAGAGCCGACATTTATACCTTCCCTGCCGTGAAAAGCAGCAAGTATGTTCTCGGCCTGGCCGGTTCGAGCCGTTGCGTCGAGGAGGCGTTGCGCCTGCGATACAGGATCTTCAACCTGGAATTGGGCGAAGGCCTGCAGTCCTCTGCAGATACCGGGGTGGATCGGGACTGCTTCGACGAGCAGATGTCCCATCTTGTTTTACTCGACAGAAATTCGGGTGAAATGGTGGGCACCTATCGGATGCAGACGGCCCGGCGGGCTTTCGAGGTGAAGGGAATTTATTCGGCGCGGGAGTACGACCTCTCGCCGTTGGAGCCCTGCTACAATGGGCTTATCGAGCTTGGGCGAGCTTGCCTGGCGGCGGGCCACCGCACGCTGGCAGCCGTGCTGCACATGTGGCAGGGAATCGCGAGCTACGTGCTGATGAACGACTGCCGCTATCTCGTAGGGTGCATATCGATAACCTCGAATAATCCCGACGACGGCTGGCGGGCGATGGAAACGATCCGCTCCCGCGGTTATCTGCATCCCGAAATCTTCCTCCGCGCGAGACCGGAATACGGATGCGGTCCGGCTCCGAGGGAAGAGAACGAGTGTCCTGGAGAGTCGATAGCGTTACCCCCCCTTTTCAGGGCTTATGCGCGGATGGGAGCGAAAGTGATCAGCGAGCCGGCACTCGGCCGGGAATTCGGCACAGTCGATTTCCTGATGTTTCTCGACGGCTTCGAGGTGAAAAAATCGACTCTCGATGTCCTGACCCGCAATCGAGCCTCTTGATCTCGACGAGCGTCCGAGACGTTTCCGCGAGACTACGCGGCCGGCGCAAAAGCCTGGGTCAACTTTTGCGCGATCCAGTCGTTGATAAGTTCCTCGAGTATATCCAGGGGGACGGAGCCGTTTGTGAGTAAGACCTCGTGGAATTCACGCAGGTCAAAAGCGCCGCCAAGCCTCTTCTGAGCGGTGTCTCTTAGTTTGAGGATTTTCAGCTTGCCGATCATATAGGCGGTAGCCTGGGCGGGCATCACGATGTAGCGATCGACGGCCTGGACGCACTCGCCCTCGGGGGCCGGAGTGGTCTCGAGCAGGTAATCGATCGCCTCCTGCCGTGTCCACCGCTTGTAGTGTATGCCGGTATCGACCACCAGCCTGCAGGCGCGCCAGAGCTGCATCGACAGCCTGCCGAAGTCCGAATAGGGATCCTGGTACATGCCGATTTCTTTGGCGAGCTGCTCGGTGTAAAGGGCCCAGCCTTCGATGTAACCGGTGTGGCCGACCGAGGATCTGAAGATCGAGCCGAAGTTTCTTTCCTGAGCGATGGATATCTGCAGGTGGTGACCTGGAATGCCTTCGTGATAGGCCAGCGCTTCGAGTTCGTAGACCGGCTGGTTACTCATATCATATGTATTGACGTAGAAGACGCCGGGCCGCGAGCCGTCGCTGGAACCGCGCTGATAGAAGGCAATTCCGGCGGTCTCTTCCCTGAAGGGTTCGACGGCCTTGACGATCAGATCGGCCCTCGGAAGCGTGATGAACATCTCGGGAAGGCGTGCTTCCATATTCTCCAGTATGTCTTCAGCCTTCTTCAGGAACTTGTTCCTGCCGGCATTGGTGTTCTTGTAGTAAAAGCGTTTGCCGGTCCGCATGAACTCGAAGAAATCCTGCAGGTCATCGCTCTCGAAATTGACCTGCTGCATTATCTCTTTCATCTCACGATGAGTTTTGCGAACGTTCTTAACGCCGCGCCTGTGAACCTGGCTGGGTGTGAGATTGGTGGTCGTGCGGTATTTCAGCAGCATTTTGTAGTAGGCGCCGCCGTCAGGAAACTGCCAGACTCCGACCTCGTCCGATGCTTGATTTTGCAGTCCCTGAAGATAAGAAATAAGCTTTTCGTATGCCGGTTTGACGTCGTTGACCAGGGCGTCCTGCGCGTCGGCGATTAGCGTATTCCTCTGGCTCGCGCTGAAGCCGGCGGCGTTCACCTTGTTATTGAAATCCGTGAAGATGAAATTGTCCTCAGCGGAATTGTCGAACGGCCGGCCTTTGATGACGTTCTGAGCCGAAGTGATTACCTGCGAGATGATGAATGTGGGAAGGATCACGCCCATTGCAGCGCTTGTTTCCAGCCTTGTGATGAGCTGATCGAAGACGTCGTCGATTCTGCGCAGGCGGGTTATGTAAGCCGTGGCGTCGGCATAGTTCAGAATCGTGTGAGCATCCGTCAGAACCTGAGGCAGGTACATGTGGGGGCCGTCGCGGTGCGTGAGGTGGTATTTGTGGTGCCGGTAGTCATAATGCGATAGCTGCTTCCCGGCGTGCTGCTCGAACAATCTGTAGGTAAGCTTGCCCTGGTAATCGAGAAGATTGTAGTCGAAATCGTTTCTTAGTGAGTTGAGTGCGTCGCTCCAGATCTGAGCTTCCACCGTCTCGGCTTCCTCGGAGATATCGTCCCATTCGTCGTAGTGGGACCTGTCGCCCCAACAGGCCTGGTCGATCGGGCTGCGCAGGTACAGTTGATATAAGACGTTATCTACGAAGGAATTGAGTTGAGCAGTCTGCTGCGACGTTTGGGCTTCGGCAGGGGGAGTTGTTATCAGCGCAAGCGATAAGACAATGATTATGCTCAAAGTAATCGGGATGCGCTTTCCTCTCATTTGGAGATTCTCCCTTCATTTATTGGAATTCTAGTCGTATGGATCAAAATAATTCATCATGTGAGTATGTGGGCAGTAACAGAGGTTACACCGGCTGCATTATCAGCTTGTTTTAACGAGTGAAGCTGTTTACCGCAGCGGCATCCGTGCCGTTGATCTCTGAAGTAGGGCAGTTGTGTTTGCCTGTAGCGGATAGCCGTTACCAGTCATTAACGCAATTGTATCGTATACCTACAACGCCTCTTGCTCTCGTTTGGCAGCGAAGGAATTCGAAGGTGGGAAAGATGATGGTCTATATTCTCACAGTGAATTCACAGTGTGGGTCGCCGCGTTTGACCGATTTTATTAACTCCACCTGCACCGGCTTCTGCGCCGCGGTCTCGAACATCTCCACCACCCAGCCCCGCGAGCAAAGGCAATAGGAGTCGGGCAGCCTTTCGGGTCCCTTGTTGACCATCTCGCAATAGCACTTCGGGTATTTCAAGGTGACAGTGTCATTCTCTCTGAAGCAATTGTTCTTGCCGAGGAATGTCGCCAATCCGGAAAGGAGAATGTCGACGTCGCCGTTGCACGACTCAGCAAGCTTGTGGACCGAACTGCGATGCGCGCAATCCCTGCCGCAGCCCTCCATCAGCCGGGTCAATTCCTCCGGCTTGAGATTCGCCTCGAGGTTTTCCATCAGCGAAACGATCCAATGCTCGAAAAATCTCCTTCGCATTTCCTCATCCTCCGAGTTCAATCCCGCCGGACGACCGGCGGCGGCAATGCCGCGCTGATTGCAAAGTAGCATGCATCCCGACGCCAGTCCCAGAGATTTGAGGAAATCCTTCCTGTCCATAATAATTCCCCTGTTAATTTGAGTGCCTCAAATTGTACCCGGTAATGGAGAATTATTTTCACATTTCATGGTCGGTGGTGGATGTAATTCTCATAACTATCAGCGATCGGTTTTTTGCAGCACGGGTAGGCTACTTGGGCAGGAGACAAACGAAGACCGGCAGCGCCCGCCCTCCTTCTTCCTCATATCGCGACACGTGTTCGCGGATATCGAAGCCCAGGCCGGTGAGCGTGTCACGCCAGACCTGAAGCGGGAAGATGCCTCCGACGTGATTGTCGCTCTCGATTCGCAACTTACCGTCCTCGCGGATAAGGAAAACGAACGTGCCCTCGAAATTTTCGTCATCGGGATCCGGATCGTAATAGTTTTCTATAAAAGTGACGTCCAGGTTCCCCTGGCTGGCCGAATAGACGTGGGTAGTATTTTGTAGGAGAGTCTCTTTAGTTTGCTCGGCGGCGGTGATCATTACTGCGCCGGGATGCAGGTGATTCCGGGCCGATGCGAAAGCGGCCCGCAGTTCTTCGCGGTTGCGCATGTAGTTGATCGAATCGTTCATGAACACGGCGTCGAACTTGCGGCCAAGGTCCAAAGAACGCATGTCGCCCAAAATGAACTCGCAATCCGGATTCAGCTTTCGGGCGTTCTCCAGCATAGGCTCGCTGATGTCGATGCCGGTCAGCTTGAAATGGCACTTGAGGTGGTAGGCGCACTTGCCGCCTCCGCAGCCAATGTCGAGTATAGTCCGCGGCTCGATCAGCGAATGTTCCTTGATCAGATCGACTGCTGACTCGCAGTTAGCCCGGTAATCCTCAACAGTACCCCATAGCGGCCAGAGCCAGGCGAGATCGTTATAAAGTCGGTTCTCCGGCTTTGTGGAATTCCCTGACATAGTCTTAATCCAGCCTAAATCGTGACCATTGTGATCCAAAATATAAGTTACTTTTAGGATAAAGACAATTTGAAGAGGAGCCTGCTCCGAGCGCTCGGGAAAACAGCAGATTGATAAGGAAACGTTTGCCGGCTTTGGTCACCGAGCCAGCCTGTCCTATTGATTTTGCCTTCTCAATAATTTAGCCTGTCGGCGAGGAAGGGAAGTAGGCAATTGAAGAAAACGCGTAGAGTTATTCTCAGTTTTTTCCTGCTATTCTACGGCTGCCTGACCGCCATGGGCGGCTGGGGCCTGAATTACTGCCTGTCCGACGGCCGGATCAGCATCCGATTTCTGCATACCTCGGCCTCCAACCCTTGCTGCGATCGCTCCGGCGAGGATTTTGGGCCGGAAACGTTTCTTTCGGCAGCCGGGAGCCACCACCAATGCAGCGATACGCCTTTTCTGATCTACAACCTGATCCAGAGGCCGGATCCCGAGCAAACCCTGGCCCATGCATTTGTGTCAGCCACTCATATCCACGGAACACTCGGCGGGCTTCTGCGTTCGGAAAATTACTTCCTTTTCCCTCCACCCCGATCAGCAGAAATCTCCTCCACGCCATCGAGTGTGCAAAACAACGTTCTTCTGTTGTGATTTAACGACGTAATCCGTCCTTTCAGAATTATCCCGGACATCACCATCCATATAGCTCTTAACCGGAGTGTTTCATGCGGAAAGCAAAACCACCTCTAATCCTGATTGCAGTCTTAATCGTTTTATTTGCGGGCCGGACGACGGCTGCCGACGAAGGCACGTCAATCCCGGCTTCTCGTGACCTTGGTCAGGCAGGCCTGACCCTCCGCGAGGCCTTGACGCGAACTCTGAAGTTCAGCCCGCAATTGCTGGAGAGTTCCTGGCGGAAAAAAGCCGCCGCGGCGAGAGAAATACAAGCCGGTCTGTTACCCAATCCCGAGCTCGAGTTCGAGATGGAGGAGTTCGGCGGAACGGAGTTGCGCAACGGAATGGAAGCCGCCGTGACGTCGCTACAGGTGGCCCAGCTTATCGAACTTGGCGGCAAGCGAGGCTCGCGGGTGAGGCGTGCTGCAGCGATGTCCCTCCTGAGCGGCTGGGATTACGAAAGCGCCAGGCTTGATCTGCTGTCGGAGACGGCCGTCTATTTCTATGAAGTTCTAGCGGCGCAGGAGAAGCTGGCTGTCAGCGATGAAATGGTCGGGCTTGCGCGAAGGATGCACGAGGTAATCGGTCGCCGTGTCGATGCCGGCAAGGTCTCGCCGTTGGAGTTGTCGAAATCGCGCGTATTTCTCACCACGGCGACGATCGGCCGGGAGCGCACGGCTCGCGGCCTCGATACCGCACGCAGGAAGCTGGCTTCAATGTGGTTGGGCGAGCCAGATTTTGAAGCAGTGGCCGGCGATCTCTATCGCTTGCAGGACCTTCCTGCGGAGGCTGAAACACTCAAGTCGATGGAACTCAATCCCGATCTTGCGCGTTGGCACGATGAGTTGACCGCGGCCGAAACGGCAGCGCGGCTGGAAGAAGCGATCGCGTTTCCCGACCTTAAATTGAGCGCCGGATTTCAGAGATTCAACGAGATCGGAGAGACGGCTTTCAGGGTCGGCTTCACCTTTGACATACCGCTTTTCGATCGCAACCAGGGCGGCGTGCTGGCAGCCCGCAGTCAACTTAAGGTCAAAACATACCAGCGGGTAGCTAAAGAGAAAACGCTCGGCACCGAGCTTGCCGCAGCTCGCAACGACTATGAAAGCTACCGCACGGCTGCAGTTTCTCTGAGAGATGTGGTCTTGCCGGCCGCCGACGAAGCCTATCGTGCGGCGAGGGAAGGTTACGAGCGCGGGAAGTTGGGCTACCTCGAAGTGCTCGATGCTCAACGGACTCTCACCGAAGTGAAATTCGATTACATCGAGACCCTAAGGGCGTACCAATTAACTCTCATGAACCTCGAGAGGTTGACAGGCCTGCTCGGTCTCGACGTCGCTGTTGATTCGGATGCTCCCGAAGGAGAAACCAAATGAGACATTCCATTTTATCGTCCGTTTTTCTGATCTTTTCATCGGCCGTCGTACTCCTCCTGGCCACAGCATGTGGAGCGCCCGTGGGCGACGCGGTTTCCGGCCATCAGCTTGAAGAAGACCACGCCGGGGAAAACGAAGCTGAGCCGGGGCATTCGGGAGAAGAGGAAGAGACCGGGGAGAGCCATGAGTTGCACCTGACCGCGGAGGAGATAGAGGAGTTCGGCATCGAAACCTCGATCGCCGAAGCGGCCGTGTTGAAGATAGAAATTAATTTGCCCGGGGAGGTTCAGCTTAACGAGGACCGGATTGTGCACGTGGCCCCCGTGCTCTGCGGCGTGGTCGAGGACGTCTTTAAAAGCCAGGGTGATTTTGTCAACGAGGGCGATAGGCTGGCGGTGCTCAATTGCAGGGAGTTTGCCGACGCCAAAGCGGTCTATCTGGCGGGCATCGAACGCCTTGCGCTGGCGAAAGCCGTGTATGAGCGCGAGGAGGATCTCTGGAGAGAGAAGATCACCTCGGAGCAGGAGTACCTCGACGCCAAGCGCAACCTGGCGGAGCGAGAGATCGAATTGCGGCTGGCGAAGCAGAAGCTTTTCGCTCTGGGCTTGTTTGAAGAAGATGTGGAAGAGATCGTCGGCCAACCGGAATCGAAGCTGACCGAATATAGCATCGCAGCCCCGATCAAAGGCGTGATCATAAACCGGCACATCTCGCGGGGCGAAGCGATAGATGCCGGCAGCGAGGTGTTCATGATCGCCGACCTCAGCACCGTCTGGGTCGACCTCCGCGTTTATCAAAAGGATCTGCCTTTTGTTTCCAAGGGATCCGGCGTGCTGATTTCAGCCGGCCATGACATTCCCGACGCGATGGGAGAGATCCTGTTCGTCGATCCGGTGGTTGACGAAAAAACGCGGACGGCCATGGCGCGGATTGTTCTGCCCAATCCCGATGGTTTGTGGAAACCAGGGCTCTTCGTGACCGCCGGGATGACTGCGGGGGAGGTCGAAGTGCCGGTGGCCGTGCTGAAGACCGCTGTGCAGATCTTCGACGGCCTGCCGCACGTTTTTGTCCCGACGGAGCAAGGCTACGAGGCGTTGTACGTGACGACGGGCGACGAGGATTCCACCCACGTGGAGATCCTCACGGGCTTGGCTGCCGGACAGCCGTATGTCAGCAAGGGCGGGTTCACCCTCAAGTCGGAGCTCGAGAAAGGAAGTTACGGTGATGGGCACAACCACTGATAGATCAAACAAAGGCCTGGTTGCCGGGCTGATACGGTTCTCGATCAGGAACCGCCTGTTGGCGGCCGTGCTCTGCACCGGCGTGATGATCGCGGGTTACGCGATTTACACGAGCCTGCCCGTCGATGCCTTCCCCGATGTGTCTCCGGTGCTGGTGCAAGTCTTCACTGTCACCGAAGGCCTCGCTCCCGAGGAGGTGGAGAAGTATGTGACCTATCCGGTCGAGGTGGCTATGACCGGCCTGCCGGACGTGGAGATGACGCGTTCGGTGTCCAACTTCGGCCTCTCGGTGGTCAATGTCTATTTCAGCGACGGAACCGATATCTACTTCGCGCGCCAGCTCGTCGGCGAGCGGCTGCAGGAGGCCCGGGGGAAGATTCCCGAGGGTTTCGGCGAGCCGCAGATGGGGCCGATATCCACCAGCATGGGGATGGTGCTGGATTACTACCTTGAGGACGAGAGCGGACAGCGCGACCTGGAGGAACTCCGCACAATTCAGGACTGGATAATCAAGTTCCATCTGCAGACCGTTCCGGGCGTCACCGAAGTGCTAGGGATAGGCGGCTACGAAAAGCAGTACCAAGTGGTCGTCCGCCCCGACGACTTGCTCCGCTACAGTGTCACGCTGCCCGAGGTGATCGAAAAGATCGAGAAGAACAACCTCAATGTCGGCGCGCAGTACATGGTGAAAAACGGCGAGGAATTCGTTGTCCGCTCTGAGGGTCTTGTCACGACGCTGGAGGACATCGGAAACATTGTCGTCAAAAGCATCGGCGGCACACCCGTCTACCTGCGGCATCTCGCCGATATACATTTCGGGCCGGCCATCCGCCGCGGCCTGCAGACGCGCAACGGCGGCGGCGAGGTCGTCGCCGGGATGGTGATCAAACTCTACGGAACCAACTCCTCCGAGGTGATCGAACGGGTCGAGAGTAAGATCGCGGAGATCAACAACGTCCTGCCCCAAGGCGTGCGGATCGTGCCTTATTACGAGCAGAAGACGTTGGTCCAGGCCTCTGTCAACACCATCTCCAACGCACTGTTGATGGGAATCGTGCTGGTGGTGATCGTGCTGGCGGTGCTGCTGGGAGCCTTAAGGCCGAGCCTCATCGTTTCGCTCTCAATCCCTTTCTCGGTGCTCTTCGCCATACTCGGCATGGGGATCTTCGGCATCTCGGTCAACCTGATGAGTTTCGGCGGCCTGGCGATCGCGATCGGCATCCTTGTGGACGGCACGATCGGCGTGGTCGAGAACGTCCACCGGCGGTTGCAGGAGACCGGGCCCGACGAGCCGCGCTCGAGGACGATATTCGTGGCCGCCACGGAGGTGGCGCGGCCGATCCTGTTCGCGATCCTGATTATCATGGTCGTGTTCGTGCCGTTGTTCACCCTCCAGGGAGTGGAGGGCAAGACCTTCCGGCCGATGGCTTACACGCTGACCCTGGCCTTGCTGGGATCGCTTATCTTTGCCGTGCTGATGGCTCCCGCGCTCTCGAGCTATATCCTGCGCAGGAAGAACAAGCCGGCTGCGGCAGGCAAGACGGGGACCGTTCTTACTCGGGTGCTGGAGCGCGGCTATGAGCCTGTCGTAAGCATGTTCGTGCAGCGCAGATGGCTCGCGCTGGGGCTGGCGGGAGTGATTCTAGCCGCTGGGGTCTTGTTGTTGCCATTCCTCGGTGCTGAGTTTGTGCCTCGGCAGCAGGAGGGGACAATAGTCTGCCGCCTGACGATGGCCCCTTCGATCTCGCTGGAAGAGAGCGCCCATCTGACGACGCTCGTCGAGCGCCGCCTGATGAAGATTCCTGAAGTCGAAAGCGCAGTCTCGCGTGTCGGCCGCGGCGAAGTCGGGGCCCATTCGCACCCGCCCAACATCGTGGAGTGCTACGTGGGGCTCAAGCCCAAATCGCAGTGGCGTGGGCAGTGGTCCCAAGACCGGCTCGAGGAGATTATCAGGTCGGAGCTCGGGGAAGTGCCCGCCGTAAAAGTCAACGTCACGCAGCCGATCGAGATGACCGTCGAGCACCTGCTGGAGGGCATCAAGGCACAGCTGGCGATCAAGCTGTTCGGCGAGGATCTCGAACTACTGAAGCGCAAGGGGGACGAGATCGCCGAGGTGGTGCACGGGATCGAGGGCGCCGTCGATGTGCAGGCGCAGCAGATAACCGGCTCGCCGCAACTGCTGGTCAGCGTCGACAGGGAGGCGATCGCCCGCTACGGGCTCAACGTCTCCGACGTGCAGTCGGTCGTCAGCGCCGCCGTCGGCGGCAAGCGGGCCGGTGAGGTGCTTGAGGGAGTGCGCCGGTTCGATATCTATGTCCGCTATCCTGAGAAGTTCCGCTCCGACAAACGAGCAGTCGAGAACCTGCTGGTTCAGGCCCCCGGCGGGGAATTGATTCCCCTGCAGCAGCTTGCATCGGTGCGCGAGCTGGTCGGACCGCGGGAGATCACGCGCCAGGATTCGCAGCGCTTCATCGCCATCGAGTGCAACGTGGAGGGGCGCGACATCTCCACCTTCGTGCAGGAGGCTTCGCGGGCGATCGAAGAGCGTGTCGACCTGCCCCCGGGTTATCTTGTCACCTGGGGCGGGCAGTTCAGGTTGCAGCAGGAGGCGAACGCGCGGCTGTTTGTTGTCGTGCCCATCGCGTTGCTGCTGATCTTCCTGCTGCTCTATTCCTGCTATCGCTCGATCAGCAACTCGGCGTTGATCCTGATCAACATCCCGCTGGCGTTGGTCGGAGGCATCGCGGGGCTGTGGCTCACCGGGCAGTACATCTCGATCCCCGCGACCGTGGGCTTCATCGCCCTGCTGGGCGTGGCGTTGGAGGACGGCATGGTACTGGTGACGATGATGAACCAGTTCCGCGCGCAGGGACTCGATCCCGACGAGGCGGGGATCCGCGGCGCGGTCAGGCGCCTGATGCCGGTACTCACGACAACGGCCACCACGGCCCTCGGCCTCGTCCCGCTGCTGTTCGCCACCGGCTCGGGCAGCGAGATTCAGCGCCCGTTGGCCACGGTCGTCGTCTGTGGCCTAATAACCTCGACTCTGATGACACTGCTGGTTCTGCCGGCGCTCTTCAGATTCTTCCAACCGCGCAGGGAGGCTGCGAGACTGCGGCAGGATGCGGAGTTCGGAGCACTCGCAGAATGACGCTGAGCGGGTGCCCGGCCGTCGCCCTCACAGGCTCCAGGCGTAGCCGACCTTTGCGAAGAAGGTGCGGTCGGCCTGCGTCAAGCCGTAATCGTGTGCCCCCAGGTAGTCGTCGGAGTAGCCGAGGAAGAGCACCGTCTGCGGATTGATCTTGTATGAGAAGAGGAACTGAGAGAACAGGTGCCGGTACTGAGGATCGATCTCGTCGTAGTAGAGATCCGCGGCGTAGTCGTAGTTTCTGTACTGAAATATGGCCCTGACGAATGTGCGCGCGTTGAACTGGTAGATGATCTTCCCCTGGCTGATATTGGCCGTGTAGAGCCTCCCCTCGTCGATCGTCAGCTGCTCATAGGTATGGGTAAGGCTGGCTTTGAGACTTCTACTGATGTTGGCACTAATTCCGGGCCTTACCTGGAATCTCTTCCCGAGCCGCGAATTGGCGTAGTCGATGCGGTCCCCGAATACGAACTTGATTGCCCCATAGAAGTTTGAGGTGAAATATATGTCGCTGTCGAGGTGATAATAATTCTGATCGTATTCCTGCCCCAAGTAACCCTCGCGGAACCGCTTGTATCTGGCTTGGACGTAGGATTGCATCGGGCCTTCGTAAGTGAAATCCGCGACCATCGCTCTGTAGAGGAGGTTGCCGTCCCTGTCCTCCATGTTATCCACCTTGCCCATCACTCTCAGATTGCTGAACCAATCGCCTGGCTTGGCGATCCATGAGTAGTAATTCGTGACGTAGTAGGAGCGGTAGCCGACCTGGGGGATGTAACCGAGGTCGGCGCGGAAATCCTCGCTGATATCGGTGTAGCCGGCGAGGATGTCCCAGTTTCTCGTGTTGCGGTAGTAGGTCAGATCGAGCACCCCCCCTGAAAGGCTGCCCTCCGGCTGGCCGAATTCGGCCGCCACGGATCCGGGGTAGCGGGTGGATGAGCCGAGCGCCTGGAAGTAAATCCTGTCCTTGTCCGTGATACGTATGTCGCCGTCGACGCCGAAGACGCGGTTGTGGTAGTCGTCGCCCTCGCGGTCGGTCCCGAGTAATCCAAATGTGTAATTATTGCCGATGTCGAGCTTGTAGCGAAAAACCGATGCCGTGGTATCCATGGCCAGGGAGGTGGATTGCGAGCCCTGGTTTCCGGGGAAGATCAGGTTGGTGACGTCGTCCCTGACGATGTAGGCGCCGATCGTGTTTGTGCCCTCCTTGCCGGACAGCTTGATGCCCCACGACGGATCGTGCATGGTGCGTGTATAGACGGCCGTCTGGTTCATCGGGGTCTCGAAGAAATCAATCCCCTCAGTGAAAAAGGGTCGTTTTTCCGAGTAATAGAGGGCGAAGGGTTCGTTGATGTCGAGTTGCAGGGCGTCGGCCTCGACCTGTGAGAAGTCGGGATTAACCGCCGCCCCCAGGGTCAGGTTGGGAGTGATGCCCCAGCGGGCCGTCAGGCCGACTGAGACATCCTTATCCCGCGTTTCCATTTCACCCCCGGGCAGCGAAGAACGCTCGTCGGTGCTGACGGCAGTCAATGTGGGGGCGATCTCGATGTTGCGCCCCGGGCTGACGCCGTCGAAGCCCTTGATTTTGATGGCCTGGCAGAGATAGCAGTTGTTGTTGCGGTCCCTGGGGTATGCTCCCAGGTGATGCCTCACGCTGCGCGGATAGCTGCGGATCGCATCGATACCCCAGACCTGCTCGCCGCTGGTGCGTTGAAACCGTAACGAAGAGAAGGGGATCTCCATCTCCACGGCATAACCCCAGTCGGTGATCCGGCCGGCGCAGTCCCAGATGGCGTCCCAGCTGGTGTCGGTGCCGTTATCCGCCTCGATGCCGTCGGCCTGGATTCCCAGCGGATTGGAGAAGAACTCCAGGCAGCGTCGCTCGTCGTTGAAGGTATCGAAGAGGATGATCACCCAATCGTCGTTGAACATGTTGTCCCTGTCGCTGTAGTGGGCTCGGATGGCCGATGGGTCGGGGTCGTAGGCCCTGAAGGCGACGTAGAGATTCTTGTCGTCGTGGGTGATCAGGCATTCCGTGCGCACCGGCGCCGGGATATTCTCGCCCGGTCGGACCTCGTAAGCGATGTCAATCAGGAGGGCATTTTGCCAAGCGGTCTCGGTAATGTCGCCGTCTATCGCAATCGGTGAATCACAGACCGGCACCTCGTGAGGATTATCTCTGGTGCCTTTGTCATTCTTTTGCGTCTCGGAGAGACCGGGAGCCGGAAGGGCGACGAATGCTACGAGCGAGAGGATTAGAATCAACTGGAAAAAGCGCTGTCTCATAGTTCTTTACCCTTGCGTAATGCTCGTCGCAATAACCCGCCGGCCGACCCGAGAGCTATCAGTGTTTACCGAAGCGGGCGGTGATCAAGTTCTCACAAAGAACAGCGCTGCCAGACAAGGAACTTCCCTTAGCGAGTGCGGCAGATGGCGAACATATATCTATGCTTTTTCTCACCGACATAACTTTAGACCCGGGATTGGCGAAAAAGGTTGGCTGGTGACACATTAATTAGTCATAACGGTTGGTTTTGCCAGCAGATTAACACTCCGGGCCTGGATGGTCCTGCCGGTTGAAGCTCTCGCAGGCTCAGATGTAGTTTAAACTCCGAAGGCAGTCTTCTTTCTAATGACGGGCTAATAAGGCAGAATCAGAACGTGAGGTAGCACGGGCTTCCAGCCCGTGAATCACGGGCAAGATGCTTGTACGTATCGGTATTAACGCTTTTGCAGGAGCCGTTTGAATGAAAATCGGTTACGTGCAGTTCGCGCCGGTGTT